>Ga0310696_10001408_pt1 | contig 34855 bp, 26 predicted proteins | sample AusTroGonzalo_MG_4_FD_203885 | JGI IMG/M metagenome (GOLD analysis project Ga0310696, IMG submission 203885) | Bovine rumen microbial communities from tropical cattle in Woodstock, Queensland, Australia - Gonzalo_02 (v2) (version 2) | ecosystem: Host-associated > Mammals > Digestive system >... | reverse complement strand
GCGGCGAGATCATTTCGGCGGATTCCCGCCAGGTCTACCGCGGCATGGACATCGGCACGGGCAAGGACCTCGCCGAGTACGGCTCCGTCCCCTACCACCTCATCGACATCGCCGAGCCCGGCACGCAGTACAACGTCTGGCAGTTCCAGCAGGATTTCCTTCGGGCCTACGCCGACATCCGCGGCCGCGGCGCCGTGCCCGTCCTCTGCGGCGGCACCGGCATGTACATCAACGCCGTCACGCGCGGCTACGATTTCTCGGAGAAGACGCCCCTGAGCGCCGCCCGGGGCGAGCTGGACCGCGACGGTTTCCCCCAGAAGCCCTTCTTCATCGGCACGCTGGTGGACCGCGCCACGCGCAACGCGCGCATCGACGCGCGGCTGGACGCGCGCCTGCAGGAGGGCATGGTCGACGAAATCCGCGGCCTGCTGGAGCGCGGCGTGCCCGCCGAGACGCTCATCGCCTACGGCCTTGAGTACAAGTTCGTTACCCTCTATCTGCAAGGCGAGCTCCCCTACGCCGAGATGCGTGAGAAGCTCGCCATTGCGATTCATCAGTTTGCCAAGCGGCAGATGACCTGGTTCCGCGGCATGGAGCGCAGCGGCGCCCAGATTCATTGGGTCGATCCCTAGAAGCTGTAGCCCAGGCCGAGCATCAGGGTGTTGCCGAGGGTCTTCGAGGCCAGGAGGAAGGCGGCGTCGAGGTGGACGCCGGCGAACTTCACGCCCAGGCCCAGCGACGCGTAGGTCGGGATGGCCTTGGCGGCGTCGCCATAATGGAAACCACCGCGCAGCGACACGATGTCCGCGATGGTGTATTCCAGGCCGATACCGGCCATCAGCGCACCGCTGAAGAGGTAGTCCACCTCGGCGCCGGCCGTGAAGCCGGCGATGGAGTAGGCGCCGCCCAGCTTGGCGTACATCGGCAGGGCGTAGCTCGCGCCGCCGTAGCTCAGCGGGGAACCCACGTTGCACACGCCCAGCGCGGCGCTGACGCCGTTCTGCGCGTAGCTGACCGTCAGGTCGCCGGCGAAGGAGCTGCCGGACATGCTCTCACCGATCTTGGAGGAGAGCATGCGGGCGGAGAGGCCGACCGACAGGAAGTCGGTGAAGGCATAGGACAGGCCGAGGCCTACGACGAGGTCGTTCGGGGTGAAGGAGCCCGTAATCTGGCCGCCCACAGTCGTGATGTCGTAGGGCTTGTCGCGCAGCATGCGGCCCGACAGGCCGACGGCGAATTTCTCATTGATACGGTACCAGGCGCCCAGGCCGACAACCATGTTGTCGGCCGATTTCGGCGCCCACATCCCATAGGTCGCCGCTACGCTGAACGTGTCCTCGGCGAGGGACATGGCCGATGCGTTGTTGTCCACCGCGAAGGCGCTGGCAGGCAGGGCCACGGCCGCGCCGCCGCGGGCGTAAGCCGCAGGGTCGGAGCCGATCAGCAGGGCGGGAGCCGACTGGGCGGAGGCGCCCAGGGCCACGGACAGGAAGAACAGGAAAGTCAGTATCTTTTTCATGGTTCGCTCGTTATTTTACTGTTTCACGATAGTGTAGCGGTCGTCGCCGATCTGGACATAATACACGCCGCCGGGCTGCTCGCGCATGTCGACGGACAGAGGCGCGAAGGGATCAAGGGCGGTCCCCGTCGCGGAGAACACCACGGCGCCGCTCTTGCCGGAGACCGTCAGGTCGACCGTCTTCGCCTCGCCGGAGCGGATGTTCAGGTAGTCCTTGACCGGATTGGGATAGAGGTCGTAAGGACGCGAGGCGTCGCGGACCAGCACGCGGAAGTCCTGCAAGACGGACTCCCCGCGGGCGTCGGCCGCCATGACCGTAACCGTGGTAGAGCCATAGGAGTGGCCGGTGAGGGTCAGCTCATTGCCGGACACGGACGCGTTCACGATGATGCTGGTGGAGGACTGCTTCACGGTGTAGGTGAGCGGCTCACCGTCGGCGTCGCTGAAATACTTCGTAAGGTCGAAGCTGCGGCTCTCGGACACGGAGGTGTAGATCTGGTCCGTGAAAGATTCCTTCGCGGTCGGCGCGTGGTTCGGCTTAATCGTGTAGCTGAAGCTCTGCTTCACGCTGTCGTAGCCGTCCGTGACGGTAAACGAACCCTTGTGGGTCTTGCCGTCCTCGGCCTTGAGCGCGTTGACCGTCACGGTCAGCACACCGTCGGCGAAGGCATAGCTTACGCCGGGAAGGGACTCGCCCTCGAAACTCAGCGCGTCGCCGTCCGGGTCGGTCAGACGGAAGCGCATCGAGCCCGTCTCATAGGCCGCCAGCGTCATGGACGTGCCGTCCAGCGGGGTCACCACCGGCTTGCTGTTGGATCCGGTGCGGACCGTCTTGTCGTCGGTAAGCGCCGAGCAGCGGCCCAGCAGGCTCTCCGCGCAGACGCGGATATGGTAGTCCGTGTTGAATTCCAGCTTGTCCAGGGTCACGGTCAGCGCCGAACCCTCAGGCTTGCCGGCACCGTACACCTGCACCTGCTCCACGCCTTCGCCCGGATGGGTGGGATCCAGCGTGGCGAGGGAATTCTTGCTGTAGAAGATGTCATAGGCGTACGCCGTCTCGCCGTCCACGGCGGCCGGAACCGTCCAGTTGAGCGTGATGTTGTTGGACGTCACGCTGGCGCTGAGATCCGTCACCGGGTTCGGGGCGGCCTCGGAGGTCTCGGCCATCAGGGCGGCGTAGGCGTCGATGAGACCGGCACCGAGCTTGTCCGCGTAGGAGCCGTTCTCCTCGAGTGCCTTCTTGTTGGCAGTACTCTGCATCAGGTAGATGAGCTTGTCGCGCGTGAAACCCTTGCGGCCCGCGCCGTAGTGCGAAATGATGAGGGCGGCCACGCCGGTCGCGTGCGGCGCCGCCATCGAGGAGCCCTGCATGTTGCCGTACTGGTTGTCGGGCAGGGTGGAATACACATAAACTTTCCGGTTGGCGTCGCCGCCCGGTGCGCAAATGTCCACCCACGTACCATAGCTCGTGTAGTACGAGCGAGCGAAGTTGGCGCTCAGCGCCGCCACGGCGAAGACGTTCTCCTCCATCGACGGGTGCCCGACCTCGATGCCCTCGTTGCCGGCAGCGAAGATGATCAGGCCACCCGCCATCGGGCCCACCTGCTCGCCGTTCTCGTCCATGCCGGCGTAGGTGTTGAAATAATCGATTGCCTCCATGTACGAAGCGGGCGTCTGCGTCTCGGGATTCGTGAAGCCCCAGCTACAGTTGATCAGCACGGCGCCGTTGTCGGCCGCGTACACGAAGGAGGCTTCCGTCATGGATGCGTTCTTCATGTCGTCCAGGGTCTGCGTGATCATCAGCCGGACGCCGGTGCCGGTGCTGCCATCGCCGCCGGCCACACCGCCGCCGCCGAGGCCGTTGTTGTTGACAGCCGCGACCGTACCGGCCACATGGGTGCCGTGGTCGCCCACCGAAATCTTGCCGTAGGTCGACGAACCGTCGGTGGTCATGAAACTGTAGCCGTAGATATCGTCCACGTAGCCGTTGTTGTCGTCATCCTCTCCGGGCTTTCCGTTCAGCTCGGCCTGGTTGACCCACAGGTTCTGCATCAGGTCTTCGTGGTTGTAATCCACGCCCTTGTCGTTGATGGCCACGATCACCTCCGGCTTGCCGGTCTCGATCTTCCAGGCGTTGAAGGCGTTCACGTCGCAGCCTTCCGCCCATTGCGTCTCTCCGCCAGGGTTCTGGTAATGCCACTGGATCGGGAGGTCCGGATCGTTGAAAGGATACTCCAGCTCCATGCTGCGGGTCTGGGGCACGAATTCCACGATCGAGATATCCTCCAGGTCGGCGACGGCATCGCCCGCCTTGGTCAGCGGCAGACTGCTGTCGAAGTGGATGTCATACCAGAGGTGCAAGCCGGCGGCACGGTGGCGCGGCTCCCACTTCCCTGCGGGCGGGAAGGTACGGGTCATCGTATAGTTGCCCAGGGCGGACAGGTCCAGCCCCTCGGCCTTGGTCCCGGCAAGTGCGGGTTCTTCCTTGAATTTGACCCGGATGACGCCGGGCACGGAACCGGCCGGCACTTCGATGGCCGGTGCGGACATTTCCTCGACGGAGGCCCCGGGTTCGGGCTCGCGGGTGCAGGCGAAAGCCAGCAGGATGGCCGCGAGAAGTAGAATGGGTTGTTTCATCGCTTAAGGAATACTTGTGATTTCTTTCTTAAGAGATAAAACAACAAATATAATAAAATAAACGGACACGGGAAATACCGTGTCCGTTTATCAAAGGATCTGTCAAACTTACAGATTCAGGTCGATCTTGAGCTTACCGTCAGGGTTGCCGTAGAATCCACCGTAATCAGGCAGGTCGAAGACCATACCCTCGGCCGGGAAGGTGATGACCTTGTTGACCATCTTGCCCTCGCCGCCTTCCAGCAAGTAAACGTTGAACTCGCCATAGCCCCAGTTGAAACCGAGGTAGGTACGGTCGAAGGTGACGGCGTTGGGGTTCGTCGCGTCGAGCACCCACTTGGCGCCGAGCGTGTAGTCGCCCGGATCATTGTACGGGTAGTTCGGGCCGTACGGATCGAGCAGGCGGTACACCTCCATGCCTTCCGCCTTCTCAGCCTCAACCTGCCAGGTAACGTTCTGCACATTGAAGCAGGAAGTCACGAGGTCGTCGGTGATCTTGACGGTGCCGTAAGGAAGCCAGGAGTAAGCCTTCTGGAGGGTAACGGACATTTCAGAGATGGCGAGGTCGTTGTAGTCGCTCTCGGTGGCCAGGGAGATCTTGCCCTTGTAGGAGATACCGACGGCCATGCCGGAGAGGTCGAGGACCAGGTCGGCGGCATATTCACCAGCATTGAAAGTCACGGAGGCAGGAACACCGATCGTGGCAGGGAGCGTGGACTTCAGGTTGACGGTCTGCGCGGCAGTAGCAACAGCACGGCCGACAGTCAGGACGTAGGTCGTCGTAGCAGCGCCAATCTCGGTATCGGCGACAACAGCCTGCGTGAAGGAAACACCATTGTCGTTGCTCTCATGCACATACTTGGTGCCGATGTTGTCCACGTTGCAGGCGGCCAGCAGGGCAGCAGCGCTCAGCGCAAGAATACCTTTCAATATATTTTTCATATACGATTGTCTTAAGGTGATTAATTCTCTTTAACAGTGGGAGTAAGAGCAGGATCGTCGCCCTGATCGCCAGAAGCGTAACTGTTGATCGGGTTCTGGACCATGTAGTCGTTGGCGTCGAACTCCGCCTGCGGGATCGTGAGCACCCAGTCGAAGGACTCGGGATCATCGAGGTGCAGGGAGGTCATCAGCGCGGCGGACGGGTGACCCATCGCGGTCGTACGGACGAAGCCCTGACGGAGACGCTTGATATCATAGATACGGCCATACTCGCCCCAGAGTTCAATACGGCGCTGGAGGATGATTTCCTCGAGCAGGGAACCGGTCTCGTCGGTGGTGAGCTCACCCAGCTTGGTGCCGGTCAGGTTGGAGCAGTCGTAGCTGGCGTCACGGGTCTTCATCAGCGCGTTGAGGGCAGCTTTGGCCTCAGCCTCATTGTTCAGACGGCAAGCCGTCTCGGCAATGATCAGCTGCATTTCAGGAGCACGCATGAAGATATGGTCGGCACCGGTCTGCGGGCTGTCCGGATCCTTGAAGAGGAACTTGTACTGCTGGTAGCCCTTGGTGGTACCGTCCTTCAGGATCTCGAGGCTCCACCAGTCCTTCGCACGCTTATCGGTAGCGCTCATCTTGTCGTACAGCCAGGCGCTGGCGCACTTGCGGGAAGCGTCGCCGTAACCGCCGAAACGATAGTCCATGTGGGCCAGGAACTGCGGGTTGGTCGTACCCTGGGTGGAGATAATCTCCGCACCCCAGAGAACGCTCTTGTGGGTGGCGTCGTTGTACTTGAAGCTGGAATCGTAATCGTAGGAAGCACCGGCGACAGCAATCGCGGCAGCGTCATGGGCCGTCTGGTAGTCACCCATGTAGAGGGCGATACGGGCCTTGATACCGTTGGCCACATACTTGTCGATGTGGGAAACATGCTGCTGGGCGGAATTGCCGATCAGCTCGATGGCCTTGTTGATGTCGGACATCGCCTGGGCGAAGACCTCGCGGTTGGTGGAGCGGGGCTTGCCGGTGGTACCGGCGAAGGTCGGCTCGGTGTAGATAGGGATGCAGAGACGATCCTCGTGGCCGATATAGCTGCGGGCGAAGATCATCGCGCAGTAAGCGTAGCTCCAGGCGCGGATGGCGTAGGCGTTGCCGACGATGTAGTTGACAAGCGCGGGATCGCCCTGGATCTGCTCGGCGGCGTCGATGATGTAGTTGACGTTGGCGATCAGGGTGTAGTAGTAATTCCACATATCGTAGGAACGCCAGGTCGAAGCCGTGTAACGGCTCTTGACGTTGTAACGATAGTCATACCAGAACCAACCGTTACCCTGGGCGGCCTGGACGAAGTCCTCACCCATGAGGTCGGCCATCAGGTTGTAGCCCTGCGGGCCGATGCACTGGTGGTAGTTACCGGTGGTGGTAACACCCCACTGCCACATGAAGCGGTAGGTGCCGTTGAGGGCCATCATGGCGCCGTCGGTGTCCGTGAACATGGTGTCACCGGTCACGGCATCCGTCGGGTTCGTATTGAGGAGCTCTTTGTTGCAAGCCGAGAACGACAGCAGGGTCGCCAGGGCCATCAAAGCAAAAAATATCTTTTTCATATTCACAGTCTCCTTAAATTAAAAGTTGATGTCGAGACCCAGGGAAATGGTCCGGGTCGGAGTGTACGCCCAGCTGGTACCACCCGTCATGTTGTACTGCGGGTTGAGACCGTTCAGCTTGGTGAAGAGGAAGAGGTTGTCACCCGTGGCGAAGATGCGCAGGGACTTGATACCGATCTTCTGGGTCCACTTGGTCGGCATGGTGTAGCCGAGCTGGATGGACTTGATGGCGAAGTAGGAAGCGTCCACGAGCCAGCGGTCAGCGCTGATGTTGGTGGAACCGATCTCGAGGATAGGCACGTCGGTGACGTCGCCCGGCTTCTGCCAACGGCGGAGGATGTGCTTGCTCCAGGTGTCGCCGGAGTAGGAGACCTCCATGGCGCTGGCGTAAACGCTATCCCAGACATAACCACCGATGGAGAAGGTGGTCAGGAAGCTGAAGTCGACGGGACCGAACTGGAAGTCGGAACCGAAGGAACCCTGGAACTTGGGCTCGCGGCTGCCGTAGCCGATGTACTTGCTGTTCGTAGCCTCACCGGTGTTGTCAGTCTTGTACTCGTAACCGAAGATCTGGTCGCCGGCCTTGCCGTTATCATCATCCTTGAGCTTGATGGTGTTCGGGATGCTGTAGCTCTTGGCCACCAGCGCAGCGTCGTAGTTGGCGTCGTCCTTATTCTGCGTAACCTCCTTGTAAGCCCAGTAGAGCTGACGGCCGGTCGCAGGATCGACACCCGCGGAACGGGCGACATACCAGGAGTAGATAGGAAGACCTTCCTGGATCAACTGGTTGCCGCTCAGGATGCTCGGGGACTCGCCCGTGAGCTTGACGACCTTGTTGCGGTTGAAGTAAGCCATCAGGGTGCTGCTGGCGCGGACGTTGCCGGTCTTGAGCCAGTTCACGCGGACGGTGCCTTCGAAGCCCTGGTTGCGCATGGAACCGACGTTGGCGTCATAGCCGCCGAAACCGGTCGAAAGCGCCATCGGGTAGCTGAGGAGCATGTCGCTGGTCAGGGAGTTGTAGTACTCGAAAGTGACATTGAGGAGCTGCTTGAAGAACGTACCTTCCAGACCGACGTTCCAGGTGCCCTTCTTCTCCCAGGAGACGGCCGGGTTGGCCAGGGAGGAAACGATGGCGCCGGCGTTGTTGGCGTTCGGATAGGTCAGGTCGTAGAAGGACTGCCATGCATAGTAGTTCGGGTTGTTGCCCTTGTAGAGGTCATCGTTACCAAGCTCACCGTAGCTGAGACGGAGGGTCAGGTTGTCGACCCAGTTGGCGTTCTTCATGAAGCCCTCCTGGGAAACACGCCAGGAAGCACCGACGGACCAGAACTGGCCCCAGCGGTTCGGCTCGTAGAAACGGGAAGAACCGTCGGTACGCCACGTGGCCTCGAGGTAGTACTTGTCCTTGAAGTCAGCGGCCAGACGGCCGAAGTAGGACTCGATACGATAGACGTCGGAGTAGGAGTTGGCGTTGATGTCACCGGAAGCAGGAGCGATTTCAAGGATGCCCGGGTAGACCTGGGTACGCTCGGCGTAGAGGTACTTGTAGTTGTAGTTGTAGTACTCGTGACCGGCCTGTGCCAGGAGGTGGAAGTCGTTGAAAGTACGCTCGTACTTGAGAATCTGGTTCCAGGTGTAGGAGAAGGTGCGGGTGCTATACTTGTCCACCTCACCGCCGGTGGAGGTACCGTCGCCGTGGAACGGGTTGTAGTAGGAGGTGATGTAGCGGCCCGTGATGTCGGCACCGAAGTTGGTGCTCAGGGAGAGACCCTTGAAGATACCCATCACATCCTTGTCGCCGCCGAGGGAGGCGTAGGCGCGGATGCTGGAGTTGTCGCGCATGGTCTCGTACTTATTATCATAGAGGTCACCGACGGCGTTGAAACGGGTAGCCTTCGGGCGGCCGTTCATACCGTAGTCGTACTGCAGCTGACCGTTGCCGTCGAGCGCGTTCTTACCAGAATCGTCCTTGAGGTAGACCGGGTAGATCGGAGCCATGAACTGAGCGGTGTACCAGGCGTTACCCGTCTGGGTGCTGGAGTACTGCGAGCTGTTCTGATAGGTGTAGGCGTAGCTGGCGCTGGCACCGGCGTTGAACCAATCCGTGATCTCATGATCGACGTTGGCGCGGATGGAGTAACGCTTGAAGGCGGTGGTGATCAGGACGCCCTTGTCATCGAGGTAGCCGAAGGAGAAGGCGTACTTGGTCTTGCGGTCGCCGCCGCTGACACCGAGCTGATACTCCTGGCGGATGGCCTGCTTGTTGGTCAGGACGTCCATCCAGTTCTCGTTCCAGGCCGGAACGGCGTCAGCCATCAGCTTGCCGGTGGTAGGATCGATAACAGTATCCCAGGTGTAGTTCTTATAAGGGTTGTAGAACTGTCCGCCAAGGGCGGCGCCCAGGTCGGCGGATGCAGCCTCGCGGGCAGCGGCATCGTTATAGCCGTTATCCAGGATGTAGCTGTTCTTGAGGGCCTCCCAGGTGAGTTCCACGAACTCCTGGGCGTTGACCATATCATAATCTTTGACCGAACGGGACTGCCAGCCGACCGTCGCCTTGAAGTTGACGTTGGCCTTGCCCTCGGAACCACGCTTGGTGGTGATCATGACGACACCGTTGGCGGCGCGGGCGCCGTACAGAGCGGAGGCGGACGCATCCTTGAGGACGGTCATCGTCTCGATGTCGTTCGGGTTGATGGAAGCGATGTTACCATCGAAAGGAATACCGTCCACGACGTACAGCGGGGAGCTGGAGGCGTTGATGGAACCGGTACCGCGGATGCGGATGGAGGCGCCCTCACCAGGCTGGCCGGAACCGGCCGTCGTGGTGACACCGGCGACCAGACCTTCCACGGCCTTGGTCACGTTGGACACCGTACGCTTCTGGAGGCTCTCGCTCTTGACCGTACCGGCGGAACCCGTGAAGGAAGATTTCTTCGCGGTACCGTAAGCCACGACGATGGACTCGTCGAGGGACTCGGCATCAGGATCGAGGGACACGTTCACGACACCGCGGCCGTTGATGGCCTCGTCCACGAGGACATAACCGACAGCCGTGAATTCAAGCGTACCATTCGCCGGAGCATTGATGGTGTAAGCACCATTCGCGTCGGTGGAAGTACCGATCATCGTGCCTTTGACCACAATGGATGCAAAAGGAACGCCTTCCCCTGTCGAAGAATCCTTGACGGTACCCGTCACGCGCATGTTCTGGGCGCTGACAGCCACTGCCAGGAGCACAAACAGGGTGCTGAAGAACAGTTTTGCTTTTTTCATAAGCATTTTCTTTAATTAAACAATAAACTATACTTAACCTGTTTTTAGTTTCTGTCTCGGTCGCCAAGGAAACGAGCGTTAATTTGTGATATATGTTGCATTGCTCCTACCTTGTGAAAAAATACGTTATGGTATACGCATACATTCGAGTCAGCACTGCAGAGCAGTCCGGCTCCAGCCAGGAATTTGAAATCAGGAATTGGGCGCAAAAGCAGGGAATCACCATTGATAAGTGGGAGACGGAATCCGTCTCCGGGACAATCGCGCCGAAGAAACGAAAGCTCGGGAAGCTCATCCGCCGGATGAAGGCGGATGACCTGCTGGTCTGTACGGAGATATCGCGGCTAGGCCGCAATATGCTGATGATCATGTCCATCCTGAATGACTGTTCCTCCAGGGAAATCAGGATTCACACAATCAAGGACAATTTTGACCTTAATAATAATATCAATTCGAAAATAATCGCTTTCGCTTTCGCACTGGCGGCGGAGATCGAGCGCAACCTGATTTCGCAGCGGACGAAGGAGGCGCTGGCTGACCGAAAGGCCGCGGGCGTCAAGCTGGGACGCCCGACCGGGAGCTATAAGCAGAAAGCGATTGTCATGCAAGAATTGTCGAAAATCCGGCAAAGAATGGCCGCGGGAGAGGCTTTACCCGCCATTGCGAAGGACTATGGGATACACCGAAATACGCTGTCAAATTACTTGAAATCAGCGGGTTAGGTAGTAGTCGCACTTATATTAAAAAAATTAAATATTATGGTTTGTAAGAAAATCCGCAGAATTGCTTTCAATCCGAAATTCAAAATCTTCAAAACTCACCGATTCTTACGATTTCGGGGGCGAATTCGCTCATAGGCTCAATTTGTTACACGATTACGAATTTGGAATTGTAAAAAATTATTGCGACCTTGCGCCCGTTTATTGCCTATTGCCAATTAAACGCTCCTTTTTTTGGCATCCAGGACAGAAACTAGAAACAGGTTAAGTATAGTTTATTGTTTAATTAAAGTTAAGTGCTTATGAAAAAAGCAAAACTGTTCTTCAGCGCATTGTTCCTGATGATCGGTGTGACGCTTGCTGCCCAGAACGTGCAGGTGTCCGGTACCGTCCAGGAGCGTGCCGGAGATGTCGTGACAGGCGCAGCCGTGCAGCTCAAGGGCAGCACGACCGTCTATGCCATGACTGATGCCCTCGGTAATTACCGAATTTCGGTTCCGTCCAACGGCACACTGGTCGTCAGCTGCCTTGGCTATCAGACCGTGGAAATCCCTGTGAACGGCCGCAACGTCATCAACGTGACCCTCGAGACCGACTCCGAAATGCTTGAGGAGACGATCGTCGTCGCGTATGGTACCGTTCGCCGTGAAGCCAACACCGGCGCTGTGTCTTCCATGAAGAACGACGGCCTCGCTGAGGCCCCCGTCTCTTCTGTCGACAAGCTCCTCCAGGGTAAGATGGCCGGTGTCCAGGTGACCGGTAATTCCGGCCAGCCGGGTGCCTCCACGGATATCCGTATCCGCGGTATTTCCTCTATCAACGCCGGCAATGATCCCTTGTGGGTTATCGATGGCATTCCTGTGGAGACGGGTGACCAGTCCTACTTCACCAACACCTCCAACGCGATGTCCGCCATCAACCCGAACGACATCGAGTCCATCACGGTTCTGAAGGATGCCGCTGCGGCTTCCATCTATGGTTCCCGTGCCGCCAACGGCGTTATCCTCGTGACCACCAAGAGCGGCCGTTCCGGCAAGGCCAGCTTCAACGCCCGCGTCAAGATCGGCGCCTCCATGCTCGCGAACGACAATAACTTCCGCGTGATGACCGGCAATGAGCTGATCAACTGGCAGCGCGCCGCTATCGCCAATGCCGGTTATGATCCGGATAACGCGAAGTCCCCGTATTATCGTCCGATGTCCCTCCTCGACGAGGCTAACACGGACTGGATGAAGGAGTTCACCCGCATGGGTCTCCTCCAGGAGTATGAGATCAACGCTTCCGCCGGCACCGACCGCGGTCGCTTCTACACCTCCCTGGCTTACCAGAAGAACGACGGTATCACCTATGGTACGGACTTCCAGAAGTTCACCGCCCGCGTGAACTCCGACTATCGTCTGACCAACACGATCGAGATCGGTACCCGCGTCAACCTGGCCTACACGATGTCCAACGACACCCCGATGCAGAGCCTGTATTACAGCAACCCGTTCTTTGCAGGTCTGACCATTCTCCCGTGGGTTCCCCTCTATGACGAGGAAGGTGAATACAACATCGATATCCCGTCTAACTCCAATACGAACCCGCTCTACACGGCCAAGTATGATGACCAGTGGGAGAAGCAGTACCGTGTCCACGGCACCGCTTATCTGCAGTGGGAGCCGGTCCGCAACCTGATCTTCAAGACCAATAACTCCGTGGAGACGACCTTCGGCGAAGGCCGCCGCTACTGGGCTCCGGATCCGGGCGACACCGAGGGTACCCTCCAGACCTCCACGACTCAGTACGTGACGCTCACCACCTCCAACACCGTGACCTACAACTTCGCGCTGTCCAACCACAATTTCAATTTGCTGGCTGGCCAGGAGGCGATGCGCCGCACCTACCTCTACTATTATATGTATGGCAATGTCGACGCCAATATCCCTTATCCTTCCACGATGGTTTCCGAGCAGGATCAGGTCGGCTACAGCGGCAATGCCCGTACCCTGCTGTCCTTCTTCGGCCAGTTGGATTACAACTACGACAACCGTTACTACGTGAAGGCATCCGTGCGTGAGGATGGTTCCTCGCTCTTCGGTTCCAAGAATCAGTGGGGTCTCTTCTGGGCGGTCGCAGCTTCCTGGAACATCACCCATGAGAACTGGATGCGCGATGCCAGCCGCTGGCTCAGCCTGTTGAAACTCCGCGCCAGCTACGGCGTGAACGGTAACAACAGCATTGCTCCGTACCGCGCCTACGGTGTGTACGCTACCTCCGCATACAATGGCGGTAACGGTACGCTGCCCAGCAGCCCGGACAACGCTTCCCTCTCCTGGGAGAAGAACTATACCTGGAACGTCGGTCTCGATGCCGGTTTCTTTGACAACCGTCTGAACTTCCAGCTCGATGTCTACAGCCGCAAGACCACTGACATGCTCCTCAGCAAGCAGGTTCCCCAGACCTCCGGTTTCAGCTCCAACTTCATGAACATCGGCGCCCTGGCCAACCGTGGCGTCGAGGTCCAGATCAACGGTGACATCATCAGCTCCCGCGACTGGAACTGGAATGCCGGGTTCAACCTGTCCTACAACCGTTCCGAGATCCTCGACCTGGGCGACACCGACGAGATGACCTATGCCGACGACAGCCGTATCAAGCACAAGGTCGGCAAGCAGTTCTACACCTTCTACCTGAAGGATTACTACGGCGTGAACCCGTCCAACGGTGAGGCTCTCTGGCGTCACCACGAGTTCGACGAGAATGGCAACATCACCAGCACGACGCTGACCAACAGCTACAACAACGCTTCCTACATCTACGCCGGTTCCCCGGAACCGAAGTTCACGGGCGGCTTCAATACTACCATCTCCTGGAAGGGTCTCAGCCTGAGCGCCCTCCTCGAGTTCAAGGCGGGCAACAAGGTCCTCCTCATCGAAAACCGCTACATCAACTCCGACGGTAGCCAGATGAGCATGAACCAGTCAGCCCGTTCCCTCAACTACTGGAAGCAGCCGGGCGACACGGGTGTGTTCCCGAAGCCGGTCGCCGGCAACTCTTCCAACTCCTATGCAATGCCGAGCACCCGTTGGATGCAGGATGGCAGCTATGTCCGTATCAAGGATATCACGCTGTCCTACACGATTCCGACGACGGTGACCAAGAAGATTGGTCTGAACTCTGTCAAGGTGTACGCCAGCGCCCTCAACCTCTACACCTTCCACGATGTGGACTGGTGGGATCCTGAGCGTGGCGTGACCGGTATGGGTTACGGTGTCTATCCGATGACCAAGTCCATCGTGGGTGGTATTGAGGTTTCTTTCTAATGGTTTAAATGAAATCGAATATGAAAAAGATTGCATATATCGCCCTGCTCGCAGCCGCTGTATTTGCTTCCGGTTGCAAGAACTTCCTCGTCGAGGAGCCGTTCCTGACCCAGAGCAACGCGCTTGCCCTCATCGATTATAACGCGCTTAACAAGGCCGTCGCCGGTGCGTATTCCCCGCTTGCCGATGGCACTTGGTATGGTGCTGATTTAGTGCTCACCTCCGAGATGCGTGCCGACAACGCCACGATCCCGACGAGCACCAGCTTCCAGTCCGGCCGTTACCAGCCGCCTTTCTATATGACCTACAGCGCTGACGCCACCGTCGGCCTCTGGGGTTATGGTTACTATGTCATCTCCGCTGTCAACAACGTCCTTGAGGCTATCGAGGAGAACGGTATTGACAACTACGCGAAGGGTGACGTCACCGTCCAGGACATCAAGAACCTGCAGGCGGAGTGCTACTTCCTCCGCGCCCTCTCGATGTTCGACATGGCCCGCACCTATGCCTATTCTCCGGCCAAGGCCGCTGTCGTGAACTTCAATGACTGCATTCCTATCATCCTGAAGACCGACAAGACCGCCAAGGAGCAGCCGGCCCGCAACACCGTGGCCGAGGTGTACAATCAGATCATTGACGACCTTACCACGGCCGAGACGCTGATGGAGGCTGATTATGCCCGCGCCGGTGTCACCGACAAGAAGGCTGCTGCTACGCTGCCTGCCATCCAGGCGCTCCTGAGCCGCGTGTATCTGTACAACCAGAACTGGCAGGGTGCCGCCGACTATGCGACGAAGGTCATCAACAACAGTGCTTTCAAGCTCTGGACGGCCAAGGAATATCCTTCCGTGTGGAGCGCGAACGTCGGTGGTTCCGAGGTCATTTTCGAGGTCTACGGAAACAAGTCCAACGACTACGACGAGTACTGGGAGGGTCCTTCCCATATGACCAACCCGCTCGGCTATGCTGACTGCGCTGCTTCCAAGTCCCTGACCGACCTCTTCGAGGAAGGTGATGTGCGCGGCTCCGTGGGTGTCCGCGGTGCCGACGACGGCGCTGCTATGTTCTGCACCGATAAGGATCAGGCCTCCGGCGGCGAACTCTGGACTATGAAGTATTATGGCAAGGGCCTCGGCGACGCCACCTCCACCCCGGATGTGAGCAACGTCATCGTCCTCCGTCTCTCCGAAATGTATCTCAACCGCGCCGAGGCGCTCGTGAATGGGGCCAATATCTCCGGCGTTACCGCGCTCGGTGACCTCAACACCATTCGCGCGAACCGCAATGCTGAGCCGCTTACCGTGGCCGGCGCTGCCGCTGTCGCTCTCGAGCGTCGTCTCGAGCTCAACTTCGAAGGCCACTACTGGTTCGACCTTGGCCGTACCGCTGCCGGTGCCGTGACTTATTCCGACGCCCGCCGTCCGGCCAACCTGGATGCTTCTTCCAAGTTCTGGGCTCTTCCGATTCCGAAGCGCGAGTATGACGTGAACGAGAATCTCACCCACAATCCTGGTTTTTAAGCTAAAATGATGAAGAATATGAAAAAAATATATTCTCTTATTGCCTTGACCCTCGGCCTTGTCCTGCTCGCTTCCTGCGAGATCAACAAGGAACCGGTCTTCAACGACAGCGATGCATTCGTCGCTTTCGACAAGGCTGCTGTCACCTGCACTGAGACGGACGGCGAAATCAGCGTTCCCGTGACGCTTGCTTCCCTGAAGGGAATGGGCACGACCGTTTCTTACGAAGCCGTGAACGGTACCGCTGCGGCGGGCACCAACTTCGACCTCGTAGACGGTTCGGGTACCCTGACTTTCACTCCTGACGGACGTACGCAGTACATCAAGGTCAAGATTTATGACCCGGATGTGACTTATGAAGATGGCGAGCGCGTTTCCGGCAAATATACCGGCGACCTCAAATTCAAGCTTGCCTTCAAGAGCACCGGTGATGTGAACGGCAGCATGGAGAATGTCTGCACCGTTACCATCAAGGACCTTGACCACCCGCTCACCGCTATCCTTGGTGACTGGACGTTCACCGCGCTCTGCCGTGGCAAGATGGCTTCCTGGCCTTGCGAACTGGCCAAGGATCCGGATGATGACCACGTGGTGTGGTTCTATGACCTCGTGTACTTCTCCCGCAGTGGTTGGGATGGTTGGGACATCAGCTACTATGGCGTTGTCTCCGAGGATCTGAAGACGATCACGATTCCGCTTGGCCAGGAGTCCGAGTACACCTACAGCAACGGCGAGCATGTCGGTCTGTACGGTGTCGATGCCGACTTCGAATACCTGTTCGATTCCGGCAGCGTTACCGCGACCATCGAATACAATGCAGCCGGCAAGGCCGTCGGTCTTACCATGAACTTCGACGACTCCCCTGCGGGCGAGGGTTCCGGCTTTATCGGCTACATCCCGGGCGCAGGTACGATCAACTACGTCTATGGTCCCTACACGGGCGAGAAAGACTGAAATTGATTCATTCTCAGCACAAAGGCACCCGGATTCGTCCGGGCGCCTTTGTTTGCTAAAAAAGAAGCAACAATTATGAGACGATTTTTGACTGCAGCGCTGATGCTGCTCGCCCTGCTCTCCCTTCGGGCGCAGGACTATTCGACAGCCTGGCCGTACCTCTATTCCACCTTTACGGATGGGACGGTCATTCTTAAAAACGGCACCAAGTCTCAACATTCCCTTAACGTTCACATTCTCCATGGGGCGCTGCACTACATTGAGAACGGCGTTGTCAAGGAGGCCCTGTTAAGCGATGTCCTGACGGCGCAGATTGGCGAGGATCGTTATATGAACGTGGACGGCCAGATGATGAAAATGGTCGCATCGTCCGATGCGGGTTTCGTCGCAAAGCTGTCTTTGGGAGATTTCGAGCGCTTACTCGCAGGCAGCGGAGCATACGGCACGACTGCCGCTTCTGACGCGACTAGAAAATTAACCTCCCTGGAAATCGCCGGGCGGCCTAACCAGAACCACATGGAGATGTGGGAGCGCCGCCACGGGGGCGAGCGGGTCAATCTGGTGGACAAATACTACATCGTCACGCCTGACCACACCTACGAAGCCAACCGTCATGCTTTTGAGTCGGCCTTGAACGACACGCAGAAAAACGATTTCAAGCAGTGGAGCAAGAATCATAAAATCAAGTGGAACAATCCGGAGAGCCTGCTGAGCCTCGTGGATTTCCTGAACCAATAAACGAATAATGAAAATCAAGATGCTATTGCTGGGCGGCCTGGTCCTGTGCCTGTCCGCCTGCGTCCAGCAGATAGCTCCGACGGAGATTGAAATCCGGGAAGAGCAGGAAGCGCTGGAACAGAATTTTTATCCGGGCAGAGTCGTCATCCAGGTAACGGAAGATTTGGCGGAGCAGTTGGAACAACGCACCGACGCGGAAGGTTTTGTGGCCGGGGCGCAGACCAAGGCACTGTCTTTCCCGCTCGAGGATCTGGGAATCGTCCGAATGAGGCGATTGTTCCGCGAAGCAGGTAAATTCGAGGCGCGCACCCGCGCAGAGGGTCTGCATCGCTGGTATATTGTCGAATTCGACCAGGCGCAGTCACTGACGAAGGCTGAGATGGATTTTTCGGCTCTCCCGGGTGTGGAGTATGTGGAGCTGGACCCGCGCATCGAGCTTGTCGGCAATCCGAAAGTCGTGGCTTACGCGACGGAAAACTCCGCCGCGCCCAATGCCGCAATGCCCTTCAATGATCAGAAGCTTTCACAGCAATGGCATTATTTCAATGACGGCACCGCCAAAAGCTCCTTGAGCGGATGCGACATCAACGTGTTCCCGGTCTGGGAAAACTACACAACGGGCAACCCGGACGTGGTGGTCTGTGTCGTTGATGGCGGCGTAGACTACGAGCACGAAGATCTGGCTGATAATATGTGGACCGACCCGACTGTCAGTGGCCGGAAAGTGTACGGCTACAACTTCTGCAACGACAGCAGACAGATCGTGGCCGACGATCACGGCACGCACGTGGCCGGTACGATTGCCGCTGTCAACAACAACGGTCTCGGAGTCTGCGGCATTGCGGGCGGAAACAAGGCTGCGGGTCAGCCCGGTGTCAAGATCATGTCCGCCCAGATTTTCGGCGAAGGCAACGGCTCCGGCGGTGGTGTAGAGGCCATCAAATGGGGCGCCGACCATGGCGCGGTCATCTCCCAGAACAGCTGGGGCTATGTCGATGCACAGACCGCTCCCCAGGCACTGAAGGTGTCGGTGGATTATTTCAACAAGTACGCCGGTTTCGACGAGAATGGCAACCAGGTCGGCCCGATGGCCGGCGGTGTCGTCATCTTCTCTGCCGGTAACGAGGATCGCGACTATAGCAGCGGGGATTATGAGGGCATGATTACCGTCGCCGCCGTAGGCGCCGACTACCGGCGCGCGTACTACTCCTGCTATGGAGACTGGGTGGACATCTCCGCTCCGGGCGGAGACGTCAAGAAAGGCAACCAGGTCCTCAGCACCCTGCCGGGCAATAAATACGGCCTCATGCAGGGAACATCCATGGCCTGCCCGCACGTTTCGGGCGTGGCCGCCCTCCTTGTTTCCCGTTTTGGCAAGCAGGGATTCACGAATACCGCCCTCCGTAAACTGCTTCTGGAGAACGTTACGGACATCTCGTCCTACAACCGTTCCTTCGGCATGGGAAGCGGTCTTGTCAATGCGTATAAGGCCATTGCAGGAACGGGTGGTGAAGCGCCGGACCCCATTACGGAATTCAGCGTGTCCGCTCAGTCCAACAGGGTTTCGTTCAGCGCCGTGGTTCCCGCGGACAAGGATGATTCCAAGCCCTCTTCGATTATCGTCTATTACGACAGGAGCGCGGACTTCAACCCGGCCGACGCCATGTTCGGCGTCTTCTATGTCGGCGACGCAAAAGTGGGCGACACTGTGACCGGACTCGTTTCCGGACTTGATTTCAATACGGATTATTACTTCCGCGCAGCAAGTTGCGACCTTGCCGGTAACACGTCCGCTCCGACGGCTCCTCAGCATGCCCGCACGGGCGCGAACAGCAGCCCGGTCATCACCGTTTCCGGCCCCACCAGCTTCAAATTGATGGCGCACGAATCCGCGTCGATGAATTTCACTTACGTCGATCCGGACGACCATTACATGACCATCGTCCTTGAGGCTGCATCTGCCGCAGAGGTGCTGGATACGCTTGACAAGAGCCATCCCAAAGTCGACATTACGGCCGCCCTGGCTCCGACCGGCTCTTATCAGTCCCGTATCGTCGTTACGGACCTCTACGGGGCCAAGACCGTACAGAATTTCAGCTATACTATTCTCGAGAACCACAAGCCTGAGATCGTCGGGCACATGGAGGATCTTGTTTTCGGCACCCGTGGTGCCAAGCTCGAACTGCAGGAGAAGGATTATTTCAACGACCCTGACGGGGAACAGTTGAAGTACACCGTGACCAACAGCGACGAGACCGTGGCCAATGTCAACTACTCCCGCGGAATCTTCTATGTGACCGCCCTGGGCCTCGGCTATGCCGACATCTCCATTACGGCGACCGACATTCGCGAAGAGAAGGTTTCACAGCAGTTCCGCATCCTGGTTCGGGAGAGCAGCGAGCCTGTTGATGTGTATCCCAATCCGGTCAAAGACATCCTGTATGTCCGGACCAGCGAATCCGCATCCGCCAACTTGAAACTAGTCAGCGTTTCCGGAGCCACCGTCTACGAGGAGTCCCTGACCATCACGCCGTTCGAGCCCGCCAAGGTCAATGTAAAGGACCTTGCGGCAGGCAGTTATACCGTCATCCTCGACTATGCCGGGGAGACCATCACCAAGTCGATCGTCAAATTATAGTGTACCATGAAGAAACTTCTGTCGATCATTGCAGCATGCGCCGTCTGCCTGAGCCTTTCGGCGCAAAGCGTCGCATTTCTCAATATTAATCCGGATCCTGCCACCGCGGGAGTCGCCGGCACCGGCATCGCCCGGACGGCAGACGCATATGCCCTGGAGAACAATATCGCAGCCGCGGCCCTGAACGGACCGAAGATGGCCGCAGCGGCCGGATTCGGCATGTGGCAGCCCAAGGCGGCCAACTCAAAACTGATTTCTGCAGCCGGATACTATCGCATCTCCGACCGCCTCGCGCTGGGCGTGCAATTCAAGGACATGGCCTATCCGGCCTATTCCATTGTCTCCGGCGACGGACGAGTCAAAGACTCCTTCGCTCCGATGGAGTTGACCGCCGGGCTGGGCGTCGCTTATCGCCTGGCGGACGGTTTCTCCGCCGGCGTAAGCCTTCGTTTTATCAGTTCTTCGCTGACCCAGGAGGCTAAGGCTTCAGCCTTCGGTGCCGACATCGCACTGAAATATGAGAAGGATGCCTTCCAGGCAGGTCTGTCGGTGTGCAATCTCGGCACGCCGGTCAACTACGGCGGAGAGAACTACGCCCAGCCGGGTATCGCCCGTCTCGGAGCCGCTTACTCTATCGCTGGTCTGACCGCCAGCGTCGAGGCCGACTATCTGTTCGCCGGAGGCCTGATGGCCGGTATCGGCCTGGAATACTCCATCGCAGACATCGTGTCGCTGCGCGGCGGTTTCCACTATGGCGACGCCGCCAAGGCCATCCCGACCTACGCGTCCGTCGGTCTTGGAGTTCAGTTCGCCGGCTTCCGTCTTGACGCCGCCTTCCTGACGGCCTCCAAGACGCTGGGGAACACCCTGATGGTGGGGTTAGGCTACTCGTTCTAGGAGAAATACATTCATCCCTTGATGCCCGGCGGAAATCCGCCGGGCATCAAAATTTCACAGAAACCCCCGTACGATTTTTTCAGGTTCTTGGTATTTCCGGTGCCAGTTTTCATTTTTGCCGCAAAAAGATTTGCGCCATGAAACACTACACACATTCACTGAACGACGAAGACTCCAATCTCGAATCGCCCCGCATCAACTACATCTCCCACAAAGCCAAGGGCATCTATGCCAACATCCTGCTCGACGATTGGTTCAAGCGCACCTTCGAGGAACTCCCCAGCAGCAAGCGTCTGCTCACCCTGCTCCTGCAGGAGCTCATCCCTGAACGGAAGATCGTGGACATCAAGTACGCCCCGCAGGAGCACACCAATCCCAATCCTGACAAACATGGCATCCGCGTGGACGTTGAAGCCACCGACGCCGACGGCACCCGCTTCCTCGTCGAGATGCAGCGCGAGCCGCAGGACTTCTTCTACGAGCGGGCAGTCTATAACGCCTCACACTGTGTTATCCGCCAACTGGAGAAGGGCGAGGACGACTACAATTTCCCGCCGGTCTATTTCGTCGGCCTGGTGGACTTCCCGCTGCATGACGACCCGGACCGTGTCCTGTACCGTTATTCGATCTTCGAGGACAACGACGGCGAGAAGATGACGGATTCTCTGCACTACATCTTCCTGGAGTTGCCGAACTGCGGTCGGGCGCTGACCCCGGAGGCGACAGTCCTGGATAACTTCTGCTACTCGCTACACAACATGCAATTCCTGGAGGAACGGCCGGCCGAACTGCGGCAGGAAATCTTCGAACTATTGTTTGAAGCCGCAAATATTGCTACATTTGCCCCTGAGGAGAAGACCAAATACGATTACGACATGACCACGGAAAGAGACATACGCAACCAGATCCAATACGCCGAGAAGAAAGGCAAAGCAGAAGGCAAGGCAGAAGAACGGCAGGAGAATGCCCGCAATCTCAAATCCCTGGGAGTTGCCATTGACACCATCGCGCAGGCCCTGGGACTATCAGTAGACGAAGTACAATCACTTTAAGAAAGCAAACTAAGCACATATGGGTCGCCAATTGGCGGCCCTTTTTGCTTCTCCGACCGCCCCGAGGCCATCGCCATCCTCAAAAATGGCTTCCTACGAGGACAGGAGGCACAAAAATGCGCTTTCATCCTCAAATACGACCCTCTACGAGGACGGGAGGCGGAAAAACCGGCCGCTGTCCTCAAAATGGGGTGCTGGCGAGGATGGACTAGTCCTGGGAGACGATGCGGAAGGCGGGGAGGGCCAGGGGGAGCGGTTCCGGCGCGGGGGCGCGGGAGAAGAGCTGCGCGGGAGCGGGCGACGCGCCGTCGATCAGGGCGAGCGTGGCGGCTAGCATCGTCTCCCGCGGGTCGCCGAGACCGTAGCCGTCGAAGGGATTGTCCCGGACAGTGTAGTCGGGCTCCAGCCCGTTCGGCATGCAGCGCGTGACGCCGTTCCGGTCCGCGAAACGCGAAAACATCACATAGATTCCCCAGCCGCCTACATACTCCTTCCCTGCCGCCAGATCACCCAGCTGCTCGGCGTTCGACTCATACCAGTCCGTCGCGCGCCGCAGCAGCCCGCTGCAGAACTTGCCCTGCGTCTGCCGGCCGACGATTGTAAGCGGCAGATAGGGATACAGATCGCCGATGAGCGCCTCCGAAGCGGAGGCGGAGCCATGCTCCACGATGGCATAGAGATGCGAAATGCCCGGATTGGCTCCCTGCGTGCTGAAAAGCGTTTTCTTACCGCCCACCGTCCGGTAATGCTCCGTCGTAAGACAGGTCTCCTGCACGCCGTACACCTCGGACAACGTGCTATTGAAAACCTCAGTGGAAAGAACGTTCCCGGCAGTCACGTCCGCCTCCGGCGCCAGCATGGACGCAAGGAACGCTTCCGTGGCGGCATACCCGCCGCCGTTGTAGCGCAGGTCCAGGATCAGGTCCTTGATCCCCTGCCCCTTGAATTCCGTAAAAACATCGATCAGCTCCTGCCAGGAGTCGAGCGTGAAGCTGGTATAGTTCAGATAGCCGACCTTCCTGCCGCCCCGGTCGAGGACGGAAACGAGCTGGATGGGATTCTCGTACATCTCGACGGACGTCATGGACATCTTCGTCCCGTCCGCCAGCGTAAGCGTAACCTGGTCTCCCCCGAAAATCTCTTCCTGATAGACCTGGGCGTAATTGTCCGGCGTCAACGCCTTCCCGTTCACCTCCCAGATGACATCCCCGCGCCGGAGGCCGGCTTTCCGGGCCGGACTGTCGGCATAGGTATAATTGACGGCCCCGACGATGCGCGTCCGCTCCTCGCTGGCATAATAGAACGTGACGTCGAATCCGAAGGTCCTGCGGGTGCCGGACACATAGCCGGTAATCGCGTCGAAATCCTCATACAGCGCCGTCCAGCGGTCCACCAGCTGCCCGTCCGCGCCCCGGTAGCACAGGGACTCCACCTTGGCGACGGGGTCCTGCTCCTCCATTTCCCACGCATCCAGCCCGTCCCGGATCTCGTCCGCCCAGAGATAGTAGCTGTTCATCATGTTGTATGCGAACAGGTTCACGTACTGCAGCTTCTTGCGGTCGGGAACGTCCGGACTGAAGGGATTGCCGCAGGCGCCCACCAGAAGCAGGACGCCAGCCAGCACGAGGCCTCGGAGATATGAAAGGAAGCGCCGCATCATTTTTTGGTCACGGTAAAGCGCTGGCCGCCGACGGACAGGGAATAAGCCCCGCCGGGGAGTTCACGCATGTCGATATCCAGCGGAAGGAAGGGCCCGAGCGTCACGGACGGCGCGGAATAGACCGTGGCGCCGAGCGCGTTGGTCAGCTCGACGGAGACCGTCCGGTCGGTGGCCGGACGGACATGGAGCCAGTCGCTGACGGGGTTGGGGAAGATGTCCATGTCCTGGTAGGTGTTGCGCGCCAGGACCTGGAAACTGGCCGTCGCGGCGGTTTTCCGGGCGTCGAGCGCGCGGACCGTCACCGTGGCCAGGCCATAGCCGTTGGGGGCGAGCGTGAGCATGCCTCCGGAGACGGAAGTCGTAACGATGTGGTCGCCGGACAGGCTGACTTCGTAGCTGAGCTCTTCCCCGTCAGGATCGCTGAAGTGATCCGTCAGGGACAGGGTTGCGACGGCCGCCGAGGCCGCATTGACGATCTGGTTGTCGAAGCCCACCAGGGCCACGGGCTGGTGGTTGGGCAGGATGGTGAAGGGGAAGCTCTTCTCGGCCACCGTGCCGACGCGGACGGTTGCCGTGTAGTCGCCGGGCTCCGCGCGGAGCGCGTCGATGTGCAGCTCCACATGCCAGCTGGAGCATTCGGACGTGACGCCCGGGCAATCCGTGACGCAGGTCACGGGAAGCCGGGCCTGGCTGTTGCCGCTGATATCGATGGTCACGTCAAGGGTCTCGTGCGACTTCAGCCGCCAGTCGCCGGTGTACGAAGTCGAGATGCGGATGTGATCCTTGTCCGGGTCTCCCGATTCAAGCAGGTACTGGAAAGCGCCATACGCGTCCAGCTTGCCTCCGCCAATCGAGCGGCCCTGCATGTCGATGGCGTCCCGTGCCGCGCCGTTCAGCAGCGCCTCCTTGAGGATATCCACCGTGAAGCCGGGGCCGCCGAAATACGAGACCAGCAGGGCGGCCACGCCCGTGACGTGCGGGCAGGCCATCGAAGTGCCGCTGGAATAAGCATACTGGCTCTTGGCAACGGAACTCAGGATCCATTCGTTGGTATTGTAGTCGGAGTCGGAGCCGCCCGGGGCCAGGATGTCCACCCAGGGACCATAGTTGGAATAGAACGGCATCTTGCCGTCCGGGCCGAAGGAGCCCACGGCGATGACGGGCGCATACTCACCGGGCACCACATGCGTAAAGCCCTGGTTGCCGGAAGAGAACAGGACCAGGCCGCCCTTCATCGGGCCGGTCTGGTTGCCGTCGGCGTCCGTGCCGGCATGCTGGACAAAATAATCGATGGCGCTCTTGGTGGGGCTGTCCTCCGCTTCGAACTCCGCAGCGTACTGCGCCGCGTCCCTATCGTTATTGAACTCGTATCCCCAGCTGTTGTTGGCGATGACGGCACCGTGGTCGGCCGCCCAGACGAGCGCCGCGGCATCGTCGCCGTAATCGGTTTTCTTGCTGGAGAAGATGATGCAGGACATCAGGCGGACGCCGCCCTGGCCGTCCAGGCCGCCTGCGACGCCGCAGACGCCGACGCCGTTGTTGTTGATGGCGGCGACGGTGCCGCCCACATGGGTACCGTGGTCGTTGGCCAGGATGTTCGTCGGGCTGTAGCCTTGCAGGAAATTCCGGCTCCCCTCCTCCGCCGTGAGGACGACGCCGGCCAGGTCCGGATGGTCCAGCTGGATACCCTCGTCAACCACGGCCACGATGACTTCCCGGCTGCCGCCGGTAAACTCCTCCCAGACCGGCTGGACATTGATGTCCGCGCCCGCCTTGAAATTGCTGGCCCCCGTCCCGTCGTTGACGAGACCCCACTGCTCGTACAGGTAGGGGTCGTTGAAGTAGCCCTGCGTCACCTTGCGCCGCGGAAAGATCACGGTCTCCACGCCCGGCAGCCCGGCAAGCTCGCCGCTCGCCTTGGTGCGGGCGACGTTGCGGTCGTAGCTGACCTTGTACCAGCGGTGCAGCCCCGCGGCGCGGTGTCGCGCCTCAAACTCCCCGGCATCCGGGAACACCCGCTCCAGCGAGTAGATGCCCAGGGCCTCCAGGGTCTCGGGATGGTCGGCCAGGGTAAAAGAATCGGAGCTATCCTCCGAGAGCAGGAGAATGGCCTGTCCGGGGTCGTATTGTCTGTCAGATTCGGTCGGGACGCTTCCGTCGAGCGGTGCCGGCTCCTGGACGGAGCAGCAGGCGAAGAACGGCAGGAGAAGCATCCATATGGTCAGTCTGGAATATTTCATAATCATTGCGCACCTCCGAGGAGGTCGAGTATTTCTGCGGTAATTTTCTGTTGGCGACCCTTGTTGTACTCGAGAGTCAGTTCGCCGAGCAGGTCTTCGGCGTTGTCGCTCGCCGTCTGCATCGCGATGGTGCGGGCGGCCTGCTCCGCGGCGGCGGAGTCCAGGATGGCGGCGTGGAACTTGAGCATCATCACCTGCGGGAGCAGCTGCGCCGCCAGCGCCGCCGCATCGGGCTCGAGGATGTAGTCGTCGGCCCCGGCGGGAGATTCGCCGGTCAAGCCGGCGAATGACGATGAGGTGAACGGCAGATACGGCTCCGCGACGGGTTCCTGGCGGGAAGCGGAGGCAAAGCGGTTGTAGACCAGTACCACGCGGGACAGCTCCCCGCGCTCGAAGCGCTCCGCCAGGCTGCGCGCCAGCGCGGCGGACTTCTCATAGGACGGATGTCCGACGAGGTCGTTGTAGTCGACCGGGCAGGTATAGCCCGCGCGGCGCAGCGCCTCCACCATCTTCCGCCCGAGGGGGTACACCTCCACCGCCCCCTCGCATTCGCGTATCGTCTCCAGCGCCTTCCGGATCACGTTCGCGTTGAACCCGCCGCACAGCGACGAATTGGACGCAATGGCAACCACTGCTGTCGCCGCCTGACGGTTCGGCAAGCCCGCGCCTCGGCGTCCATCCTCGCTTCCCGCTGTCGCGGGAACCGGATTCGGCGCCACGAATCCTGCTGCGGCTGAGCCTTCGTCGTCGGGCAATGCCGCAACCGTTCTTCCGGCGGCGGACAGCGGAGCCGGAATTGGTTTTTCGGGAACCTTGTCCGGAGCGAAGCGACGCAGGGGGTCCGGGGGGAACGCCCCCTGGTCATCAGATATCCGGTGACACCGGATATTCCGGGCCGCCCGTCTGGAAGACTCCGCCGACGGTAAAGCATTAAGGATTTCGGCGAGGGTGCGCTCGTACGGGCGAAGGGCTTCGATCGCCTTCTGCGCCTTGCGGAGCTTGGCGGAAGCAACAAGCTTCATCGCTGAAGTGATCTTCAGCGTGCTGCGGACCGAACCGATCCTGTCCTTGATCTCCCGAAGTGATGCCACCGCCCTGCTATATTATGCTTTCTGCGCCAACAGGCGGCACAGATCCGCCGCCTCCTGCTCAATCACGGCCGGCGCGTTGTCCGGAATCTTGCCGGCGCCCAGCGCATCCAGGATATCCTGGTGCGACCCGCGCATCCGGTCGAGGAACAGGCTCTGGAACTCGATCACCTGCTCGATCTTCAGATCGGCCATCAGCGCATGCGTACCGCAATAAAGAATCGCCACCTGCTCGCCCACGGGCATGGGGCTGTACTGCGGCTGGATCAGCAGCTGATTGTTCTTGCGGCCCTTGTCCAGCGTCATCGCCGTCACCTTGTCCATATCGGACGAGAACTTCGAGAACGCCTCCAGCTCGTTGTACTGGGCCTGGTCGATCTTCAGCGTACCCGCCACCTTCTTCATCGACTTCACCTGCGCGCTGCCACCCACGCGGGACACCGAAATACCCACGTTGATGGCCGGACGGAAACCGGCGTTGAACAGCGAAGACTCGAGGTAGATCTGGCCGTCGGTGATCGAAATCACGTTGGTCGGAATATAGGCGGACACGTCGCCGGCCTGCGTCTCGATGATAGGCAGGGCCGTCAGCGAACCGCCGGCCTTCACCTTGCCCTTCAGGGCCTCCGGCAGATCGTTCATCTGCTCGGCCACCTCCTGCTGGCTGATGATCTTGGCCGCGCGCTCCAGCAGACGGGAGTGCAGGTAGAAGACATCGCCCGGATAGGCCTCGCGCCCGGACGGGCGGCGCAGAATCAGCGACACCTCGCGGTAGGCCACCGCCTGCTTGGACAGGTCGTCGTAGACCACCAGCGCATGGCGTCCGGTATCGCGGAAATACTCCCCGATGGCCGCGCCGGCGAACGGCGCGTAATACTGCAGCGCAGCGGGATCAGCCGCCGTGGCGGCCACCACGATCGTGTAGTCCATCGCACCCTTGGCGCGGAGGGTCTGGACGATGGAGGCCACGGTGGAGCCCTTCTGGCCGACGGCCACGTAGATGCAGTACACCGGCTTGCCCTTGAGGAACTCGGCGCGCTGGTTGATGATGGTGTCGATGGCCACGGCCGTCTTGCCGGTCTGGCGGTCGCCGATGACCAGCTCGCGCTGGCCGCGGCCGATCGGGATCATGGCGTCGATGGCCTTCAGGCCCGTCTGGAGCGGTTCCGTGACGGGTTCGCGGAAGATGACGCCGGGCGCCTTGCGCTCCAGCGGCATTCGCACCGTCTCGCCCTCCACCGGACCCAGTCCGTCGAGCGGCTCGCCGATGGGATTGACCACGCGGCCCACGAGCCCCTCGCCCACCGGCACGCCGGCGATGCGGCCCATGCGGCGGACGTTCATCCCCTCGCCCACCAGGTCGGTGGGGCCGAGGAGGACGGCTCCGACGTTGTCCTCTTCGAGGTTCATCACGACGCCCTTCACGCCGCTGTCAAATTCGAGAAGCTCACCGGCCTCGGCCCCTGCAAGGCCGTAGATGCGCGCCACACCGTCGCTGACGGTCAGCACGTGGCCGATCTCTTCGTACTGGAGCGAAGTGTCGATCCCCCGGAGCTGTTCCAGCAGGAGATCGGAGATTTCGCTCGCCTTGATTGTATTCTGCGCCATTATACGATTCTGTTGTTAGAGATGACAAACTGGCGGCGTATCGTCTCAATCTGGCGACGCACGCTGCCGTCCAGCAGGTAGTCGCCCACCTCGAGGGTGAAGCCGCCGAGCAGGTCGGGATCGACGGATGCTTCCAGAAGCACCTCGGTGCCGAGCTGCTTCTCCAGCACGTTGCGAAGCTTGCGCTCCAGCTCCTTCGCGGGCACGGCAGTGGTCAGGCGGGCCACCTGGATGCCGCGGGAGCGGTAGTACATTGCGATGAAACTGCGGAAAACGAAACGCACGTCCTCCAGGCGGCCGTTCTTGACCAGCAGGCGGACCAGACGCTCCAACTCGGGCTCAAGCGGACCGGAATTCTCCTGCGGATGCTCGAGCAGGCGGCGCACCTGGGCGCACACACGCTCCCCGCCGCCCGTCTCCTGCGTGTAGCGGAGCAGGGCGGAAGCATACCGTGAAGCAATCATTCCCGTGTTCATCGCATCCGTCTAGTTGGGGATCTGCGCCTTCTCGGCCTCATCGACCAGGCGGTCGAGCAGCGCGAGCTGGCCGTCGCCCTCGTCAAGGTCCTTGCGTACGATCTTTTCCGCCACTTCCACCGAAATCATCGCCACCTGGCGGCGGATGTCGCGGACAGCGCTTTCGCGCTCCGCGGCGATCTCCACCTTGGCGTGCTCGAGCAGCTTCGCCGCCTCGGCGGCCGCGTCCTCCTTCGCCTGCGCAATGATGCGCTCGCGCGACTCGGACGCTTCCTTGAGGATGCGGCTCTGCTCCAGGCGGGTCTCCTCGATCATGCGCGCATGCTCCTCGGCCATGCCCGCCAGGCGCGCCTGGGCCTCATCCGCGGCCTTGAGCGAGTCGGCGATATGGTCGGAGCGCTGCTGCACGGCCTTCGTGATCACCGGGAAACCGAACTTCGCAAGCAGGAAGAACACGATCCCGAAGATCACGACCATCCAGAAGAGGAGGCCGAAATCCGGTGTAATCAGCGACATAGCCTACGAACGGAGAACTGCCAGCAGGCAGACGAGCACACCGAAGAGGCAGACGCCTTCGATGAGGGCGCCGATGATGATGGCGGTGGTACGCAGGCTGCCGGAAATCTCCGGCTGGCGGGCGGAAGCCTCCATCGTGGACTGGGCCAGTTTACCGATACCAATAGCGGACGCGATGGCCACGATGCCGGCTCCGATGGCGCCGCCGAACTTGGCGAGCGCAGCTGCTTGAAGAAGAGTTCCTAACATAATTGTATGATTTTAGTTGGTTTCTGTCTCGGGATGCTGATGCGCCAGGCCGATGAACACGGCCGAGAGCATCGTGAATACGTAAGCCTGCAGGAACGCGACGAGGAGTTCCAGGCAGTCCAGGAACACGCCGAACAAGGCGGCGATGAGGGTCATGGATCCGTTCAGGACGGGGCCCATGGCCGCGGTGAGGAAGATCAGCATGATCACGCTCAGGAGCATGATATGCCCCGCGAGGATGTTCGCGAAAAGTCGTATCATCAGCGAGAAGGGCTTGGTGAACATGCCCAGGATCTCGATGACCGGCATGATGGGGATGGCCTTCAGGAAGAGCGGCACGTCCGGCCAGAGGATATCCTTCCAGTAGTGCTTGTTGCCGAAGAGGTTGACCATCAGGAAAGTGAAGAGGGCCAGGACGCCCGTCACGGCTATGTTGCCCGTGATGTTGGCACCGCCCGGGAATACCGGGAAAATGCCCATCAGGTTGTTGATCAGGATGAAGAAGAAGGCCGTCAGCAGGTAGGGCGAGAAGCGTTTGTACTCCGGGCCCACCGCATCCTTGATCACGTCCTGCTCGATCATCACGATGACCGGCTCCAGCAGGGCCGCGATGCCCGTGGGTTTCTCCTTCAGGACGTCATGTCTGCGATACCAGCGGGCGCAGAGCAGGATCAGGACGACCAGCAGCAGGCTGTCGATCATCAGCCCCAGCACGTTCTTGGTGATGGAGATGTCGAGCGGCCGCTTGCCGGTCTGCGCGTTCACCAGCTTACCGTCTTCGTTGAGCGTGTAGCCGTTCTCGGCGGCATGGTGCAGGGTGAAGACATGGACGCCGTTCTCGATGACGATGCAGGGCAGCGGGATGGCGATTTCCTTCTCCTTGATGGTGGTGATGTGCCATTCGTACGCGTCGCCGACGTGGCCGAAGAGGTACTCCGACACGTCGAAATCGTCCTCCTGTGCCCGCGCCGGAAGCACGGGCAGCAACAGCAGCAGTATGAGCCACAGCTTTCTCATGCCGTCTCCACGCACGCGACGATTTCGTTATCCTTGACCTTGACCACGCCGCCGCGGATTGCGAAGCGCCGCTCCTCCCCGTCCAGCACACGGATCTCCCCCGCGCTGAGCGCGGAGATGATGGGCGCGTGATCCGGCAGCACCTCGAAGGGGCTCACCGTGCCCGGAAGGAACACGGCCGTGGCCGCGCCCTCGTGCAGGGTGCCATCGGGGGTGAGGATGCGTATGGTCAACGTCTTCTCTTTCATATACTTACTCCTTGGCCTGCGCCAGCAGGGCCTCGCCCTTCTTGATGGCGTCCTCGATGGTTCCGACATTGAGGAACGCCTGCTCGGGGAGGTAGTCCACCTCGCCGTCGAGGATCATCTTGAAGCCTTTGATCGTGTCTTCGATCTCCACCATCACGCCCGGGCAGCCGGTGAACGCCGCAGCCACGAAGAAGGGCTGCGACAGGAAGCGCTGCACGCGGCGGGCGCGGTTCACGGTCACCTTGTCCTCCTCGGAGAGTTCGTCCATGCCGAGGATGGCGATGATGTCCTGGAGTTCGTTGTATTTCTGGAGGATCTGCTTCACGCGCTGCGCGGTGTCGTAGTGCTCCTGCCCGACGATGTTCGGGTCGAGGATGCGGGACGTGGACGCAAGCGGGTCCACGGCCGGGTAGATGCCCAACGTGGCGATCTTGCGGCTGAGGACCGTGGTGGCGTCGAGGTGGCTGAAGGTCGTGGCCGGAGCCGGGTCCGTAAGGTCGTCGGCCGGCACGTAGACCGCCTGCACGGAGGTAATGGAGCCGTTCTTCGTCGAGGTGATGCGTTCCTGCATCTGGCCCATTTCAGTGGCCAGCGTCGGCTGGTAGCCCACGGCGGAGGGCATGCGGCCCAGCAGGGCGGACACTTCGGAGCCGGCCTGCGTGAAACGGAAGATGTTGTCGATGAAGAAGAGGATGTCCTTCGGGCCGTCGGCGCTGCCGCTGTCGCGGAAGGATTCCGCGAGGGTCAGGCCGCTCAGCGCCACGGAGCTACGGGCTCCCGGCGGCTCGTTCATCTGGCCGAAGACCATCGCGACCTGCGATTTCTCCAGCTCCTTGCGGTCGACCTTGGAGAGGTCCCAGTGGCCTTCTTCCATGGCCTTGGAGAAGGCGTCTCCGTATTTGATGACGTCGGATTCGATCATTTCGCGCAGCAGATCGTTGCCCTCGCGGGTACGCTCGCCCACGCCGGCGAAGACGGAGAATCCGTTGTGTTTCTTGGCGATGTTGTTGATCAGCTCCTTGATCAGCACGGTTTTGCCTACGCCCGCGCCGCCGAAGAGGCCGATCTTGCCGCCCTTGAGGTAGGGCTCCAGCAGGTCGATGACCTTGATGCCGGTGTAGAGGACTTCCTGCGAGGTGGTGAGGTCCTCGAATTTCGGGGGCTCCCGGTGGATCGGGAGCGAGCCCTCGCGCTGCAGCCCGCCGAGACCGTCGATGGTCTCGCCGGTGACGTTCATCACGCGGCCGCGGATCTGCGCGCCGACGGGCATGGTGATCGGGGTGCCGAGGCTGACGGCCTCCAGTCCCCGTTTCAGGCCGTCGGTGGAGTCCATCGCGACGCAGCGGACGGAGTCTTCGCCGATGTGCTGCTGGACTTCGATAATGAGTTCCCGGCCGTCGGGGCGCATGACGCGCAGGGCCTCGTGGATGCCCGGGAGGTTCTTCTCCTCCTGCTGTCCTTTCAGGTCGAAGTGCACGTCCACCACCGGACCGATGATCTGTGAAATATGTCCCTTGATCGTAGGCATCTTGGTGTTATTTGGAGATTCTGTGTTGCTGGGTTAGTCGTTCCACTGCCGGCGGCCGGAGAACTGGCGGTCGGAGAAGTCGCGGACGCCTTCGTTCAGGGCCGACAGGGTGTGCGGGAGCTTCTCCGTGCCCGGGATCCGGACGACCCGCTGGATGGGACCGCGCTCGTCGCGGCGGTAGCCGCTGCGGCCGTAGTGGTCGTGGTGGCTGCGGGTGACGTCAGGCACGAGGATGGCGATGTTGGCGCGTTCGAAGACGATCACGCCGTCGTGGGCGTAGTCCGCGTACGGGACTTCCGCCAGCGTACGCAGCCAGGAGCCGTCTTCTTCATAGAGCGACAGGACGAGGCGGTACTTGTTGTCCGTGTGCATGATGTCGTCCAGCATGCAGTCGCCGTTGTCGCGTTCGAGGCTCAGCCGGACGGTGCGGGCGTTGTGGGGGCCCCAGTAGATCTGCTCGTCGCCGCTCATGTAGTACGAGGGTTCGAGGCTGTCGCTGAAGCGGCAGACCAGCTGCTCGTAGAGCGTCACTTCCACCTCCTCGCTGCGCCGCTGGACGGTGCAGCTGACGACTTCGCCCATCGAGTAGGGGAAGCGGAAGATGGCGGAGCGCATCAGTTCGCGCGCCTGGCGGGCGTGGAACATGTCCGTCGGGCGCGGGATGTAGGAGCTGAGGCCGATGTTGTCGCCGTCGCAGATTTCCTTGAGGCGGTTGGCGTAGTTGTGCGGGTCGGCCAGGCGCTCCACGTCGTTGGCGCGCAGGCCCAGGCCCTGGTAGATGTTGTCGTGGCCGAAGCTTTCGTAGCCCGAAAGGTACAGGGAGTAGGACGGGACGTCCAGGCTGTTGCGTTCTTCGAGCAGGATCCAGGTGTCGCCGTCTTCCGTCCGGTAGACGACGCCGGCGCTGCATTCACCTTCCAGCCGACCCCAGTCGGAGAGCACCTCGACCGGGGTGCCGTCGGCTTCATAGAGAAGCGCCTTGACGGTGTAGTATTTCCCGCTGGCGGGGTCTTCCATCGCGCCTTCGTGGCGCAGCGGGTCCTCGAAGGGCTCCAGGCGCACGAAGCGGTTCCGGCCCCAGTCGAGGCGCAGGTCGCTGCAGATGGCGCGCCGTTCGCTCATGTCCAGCCGTTTGATGTTGTTGCGCTGCATGCGGAAGCCGATGCCGGCATTGTGCCAGGCCGCGGCGCGGACCGGGTCTCCCATCGGGTCGTACGGGGCGACGGCGCCGGGGTAGCGCTCCGCCTGTTCGTTGCGGAGGCCGTCGGTGTAGCGGATCAGCGTGAAGTCGGTGGTCAGCGCGCGGTAGCCGTTGCCGTAGCGCGAGATGGCGAGGTATTCAAAGGGCAGCAGGACGTCGCCGTTCATGTCCATGAGGCCGGCGAGGCCGGTGTCGGCGGATTTGGCGACGAAGGTGCCTTCGGAGTAGGTCGGGGAGCTGACGAACTGCGGGGAGAAGAGTTCACGGCCACGGATGTCGTAGATGCCCCAGAGGGTGGTGCCGCCGAAGCCTTCGATGTTGACGGCGCGGTTGGCCAGGATGTAGAGGCCTTTCTTGGAGATGTTGATGTCGCGGCTGTCGACGGGCAGGAGGATGGCGCCGGTCTGGTCGGCGACGCCGTACCATTTGGTCCGGCCGTCCTTGATCATCAGTTCGCAGAGGCCGTTCTTGTCGAATTTGCTGATGTTGTCGTATTCGGTGTCGAGAATCAGGTCGCCGCGCGTGTCGATCAGGCCCTGGCGGCCGTCGATCTCGACGATGGCGAAGCCGTCGATGAAGCGCTTGGCGCTGTCATAAACCGGCTCGATCGCCCAGGTCTTATTCTTGCCCTGATAGCCGAATTTCTTCGTCGTTTTATCCTTTACGGGTTTGAGGTCCTGTGCCGGCGCCGCAAACGCAATCCCCGCCGCCAGCACACACAGAATAACATACTTCCATCTCATATCCTACAAAGTTAATAAAAAATACATAACAGTATTCGGCGACAACCAGCTGCTCGCAGGCAGCTGCTGCAGCAAAACTTCGCTTCGCTCATCCCTCCCAACCTGCCGGTTGGGCCCCTCCCGTTTACGAGGCCACGGGTGGCCACGGTTTTGCTCGCAGCACTGCCTGTCTCGCCAGCATGTAGTTACGCCTCCGGCTGCCGTTTTTAGAAGTAGCTGAAAATAAGGTAGTTGCATTTTTACTTGAGGGAAATCGCCCGCAAGTAAAAATACAAATAGCTGACTAACAAGATATTACAAAAACGCAACTCGGAGGCCGAAGGCCGACGCAGGAAATGCCAGCGGATTACTACTGATTCCGCGCGGATCGGGCGTCAGCCCGACTGGCACTGCTGTCGCCGCCTGGTAGGTTGAGCGAAGCGAAGTCGGCACCAGCCGACCGACGCGGTCCCGTGACTTTGCGCAAGCAAAGTCGGAAAGGGA
>Ga0310696_10001407_pt1 | contig 34873 bp, 33 predicted proteins | sample AusTroGonzalo_MG_4_FD_203885 | JGI IMG/M metagenome (GOLD analysis project Ga0310696, IMG submission 203885) | Bovine rumen microbial communities from tropical cattle in Woodstock, Queensland, Australia - Gonzalo_02 (v2) (version 2) | ecosystem: Host-associated > Mammals > Digestive system >... | reverse complement strand
GGCAGGGCATTCTTCCATAACCTTTTGATTTTTACGTTGCAACGAACAATCGCGTTCACCGAATATTACAACATTACCGTGTTTATCACCCAAAACTTGGAATTCTATGTGGCGCGGATGAAGCAACAATTTTTCCATATACAATGTATCATCACCAAAACCACTGCGCGCTTCATTTTTTGTAATTTCAAACGCTTCTGACATTTGATCGGCGGACATTACCGGACGCATACCACGACCGCCACCACCAGCCGCCGCTTTAAGCATAACAGGATAGCCGATTTTTTCCGCCCATTTCAAAGCATCTTCTAATGTGTCAACCGAACCATCGGACCCCGGAACAACGGGTAATCCACACTCTATAGCGGTGCGCTTTGCGTTTACCTTGTCCCCCATTTTATTTATCATTGCGGCATCAGGCCCAATCCAAATAAGCCCATGTTGTTCCACCTTTTGAACAAAGTCCGCCCGTTCCGATAAAAAACCATATCCGGGATGAATTGCATCGGCATTGGTCAACAACGCAGCCGTCAAAATTGCCGATTCATTAAGGTAAGAATCTTTTGAAGGTCCCGGACCTATGCAAACAGATTCATCGGCCAATTGAACATGCATAGCGGCACGATCAACAGTTGAATAAACAGCAACCGTCCGAATCCCCATATCACGACATGCGCGAATTATGCGTAACGCAATTTCACCACGATTAGCAATTAAAACTTTTTTAATTTTTGGCATGATTTAATTTATTCAATAATGATTAAAGGTTGATCAAATTCAACGGCTTGACCATCAGTGACCAAAATATCTTTTACTACGCCGTCTTTATCAGATTTAATAGGATTAAACGTTTTCATCGCTTCTACCAAAATAACGGTATCACCCGCTTTGATTTGCGCACCAACCTTGGTAAACGGTTTTGCACCAGGTTCCGGTGCCAAGTACGCGACACCAACCATTGGCGATTTTAAAGCGTACCCAGAAACAGATTCATCAGCAGGTTCACTTGTTGTGTGTTTTGCGGTATCTGATGTTGGTAACGCCGGCATAGCCACAGTCGTTCCAGATTGTTTAGAAAGATGAATATGTTTACGATATACACCAAACAGAAACTGGCGTTCCAAATCAAGTTCAGTAATCCCCATATCATCCATAATTTTTGACATGGATTCTACGGTTGCACGAAATGACATTTCTTTTATCCTTTTGTAAAATTACACATCATATCTTCTAGATTCTAACATAATAACTATCATTGTCAAGGCACGGGGTCAAACCCAAAACCTCCACCTGGTCTACACCTTGATATTCGGCGAATTCCCATGGCAACCCCACGAAAAAGGCCGTATTTCTCTATTGCTTGTTTGGTATATTCGCTACAAGTCGGGATAAATCGGCATGTTGCACGCCCCCCGAAAGCGGGTGAAATTAATTTTTGATAAACATTTATCAAAAAAATTCCAATCTTTTTTGGGATAAAAAAAAGAAAATTTATGCAACTATTACGCAACATACTTTTTCCGAATGTGTTCCAACGCCCTTGCCATGGCTGCGCGTCCTTCGTCACGCGACGCACCTAAAATAGCCGAACGGGCAATAAAGATGTAATCATATTCTGGGCTCATAAAATCGTCGTTAGCCGCAATCCAATCACGTAATAAACGCTTTGCACGATTACGCTGAACAGCGAATCTAAACGTCCGTTTTGATGCAACAAGACCGTATCTTGGGTCGTTCGGAACACTTGTTTTTTTTGCACGTACAACAAAAAAAGCAGCTGTCGCGGACGGTGCGTCCGGTCCCGTAATAAAATCAAGATGCTTTTTAATTGTATTTCTCATATGACTAATAATATCAAAATACAGATAAAATCAAACAAAAAGATTTTCAAACGCTTGATTTTTACAATATTGGTGTTTATAGTGTTTTACATAAAATAGTAACAAGGGGAAATGGTTATGTATAATTGGTTGATGAAGTTTTTTTCTGCGGATATGGCCATAGATTTGGGTACGGCGAACACCCTTATTTACGTCAAGGGTCGTGGTATTGTTTTGAATGAACCATCGGTTGTGGCGGTTGCTGAAAATCGTTTACTTGGTCGCAAGGAAATTTTGGCCGTGGGAACCGAAGCAAAACAAATGTTTGGTCGTACACCAGGAACTATATCTGCTGTTCGTCCTTTGCGCGATGGTGTTATCGCTGACTTTGAAGTTGCCGAAGAAATGATTAAATACTTTATCCGCAAGGTTCATCACCGCAGTCCTCTTACCGCACCACTCATTATTATTTGTGTGCCATCTTGTGCAACCCAAGTTGAACGCCGTGCTATTCAAGAAGCCGCGGACGCCGCTGGTGCACGCAAGGTTTACATTGTTGAAGAATCTACGGCTGCTGCTATTGGCGCAGGTCTTCCGGTGGAAAAACCTTTGGGTTCCATGGTACTTGATATTGGTGGCGGCACAACCGAAGTTGCGGTTATGTCACTTGGTGGTATAGTATATTCAAACGCGGTCCGTGTTGCTGGTGACCAAATGGATTTGGATATTATTGAATATGTTCGTAAAAACAGAAATTTGTTAATCGGTGAAAATACCGCCGAAGAAATAAAAAAGAAAATTGGTACCGCGATTTCACCAAAAGACAAAGCAAACGAATTAACAATGAAAGTAAAGGGACGTGATTTATTAAGTGGAACACCACGTGAAACGGTCATCACCGAATCACAAATTGCATCCGCTTTGTCATCCACTGTAAATAAAATTGTTGATACGGTCCGTCATGCACTTGAAGCGACACCACCGGAATTATCCGCTGATATTGCTGATTTAGGTATTGCAATGACTGGCGGTGGTTCTTTGTTACGCGGACTTGACGCTGCGATTCGTGCGGCTACGGGTTTACCGGCATTTTTGGTTGATAATCCACTTGCTTGCGTTGCACGTGGCAGTGGTAAAATCTTATCTAGCCCGGATAAAAACAAACACATATTGCAAACAATGTATTAATTTAATATTTGCGATTATAAAAATACCGACAAATGTCGGTATTTTATTTTTTGTAATCACACCATTTTGACAGGGGACAATTTTCACATTTTGGTCGCAACGCGGTACATGTATATCGTCCAAACAAAACCATCACATGATTAGTTATATCATGATATTTTTTAGGTATAATTTTTAACAATTCCTTTTCAACTTTTTCGGGGGTATTGGCAGCATCATCAACCCAACCATATCTGTGCGCAAGACGGAAAACATGGGTATCAACCCCTATATTCGGCGCGCCCCATAAAACATTCATGACAACATTTGCGGTTTTTTGTCCTATACCCGGCAATTTCATAAGTTCTTCGCGATTATGGTATTTCTTTGGAAAAGTAAAATTATCACCATTTGTTTCTATGTCGGCAAGTTTTTCCGCAAGCGACATGATGTTTTTTGCCTTGTTGTTAAAAAACGAAATTACATTAATCTGTTTTTTAAGGTTTTCCAAACCTAATTCCAACATTTTTTTGGGGCTAGGGGCCAAACTAAACAAAATAGGGGTCACTTCGTTGACCTTTTTATCGGTTGCCTGGGCCGACAAAATAACCGCCACGGTAAACGTGAATTCATTTGTACTAAATAGTTCGGACCTTATGTCCATATTCAGATTTTTTGGAACAACATCAAAAAAACGATGTGGAGTTATCATTGAATTTTTACTTTATTGTCGGACATAACTCTGCACACAATTCGGCGCAATCCTTACCACGAATTGTTTCAAAATTATCTATGACGAATGTTTCATTAAAATATTCTGTATCGCCATCTTGATTTCTTACACGACACTTGCAATCAATGCTACCCTTTGAATTATAATTTTCTTGATTCCCAGACATAACATAATCAGTAACAAATTTTAATGAACAAGCATCCGCATATTCGGCATCACTGGCAATAAAACTTTCAACATTATCTTCAACAAGTTTTATTTCTTGTTGGGCACTTGCGCCAAGCCGACCGCCCAGCGCAAAATGCCACACATTCCAAAGAAAACATCCCACCACTAATATTGAAAGTAGCACGATAATTGTTTTGTTTTCTTTCATTTCATTATGCCTTTTGTATTGAAATACCAAGATTATATCCATCTATTTCGGTAAAATGTTCACCTTCACCAGCAGACATTTCTTTTATCAATGCTGCGGACATAATTGTTTTCTTATGTTGTTCTATGGCAGAAGCCAAAGCCAAATCAGCCATATAAGTCATTTTTATTCTGTCGGAAACATCCAATCCGATTGCTTTACGGGTATCTTGGATAAAACGCAAAACATTGTTTGCAAGTCCTTCGGCTATGAGTTCCGAATTTACTTCGGTGTCCAATATAACGACCGCTGTGTTATCTGGCAATGCCGCCCCCGTTACATCCGGTTTAACGGTCAAACGACTTTCAAATTCATCGTGGTTCAAGGTATATTCACCAACGACCAATTCTTTGCCACGTAATTCATAGTCACCACGTTTCACCATTGGTATAATATCACGCAACGCGCCACCCAATCTTGCACCAATTTTTGGTGTAAGCAAGTATATAAAACTTTCCGCTACCACGTTTGTATTATCCATCCATTCCACTGATTTCACATTAAGTTCATCACGGATAATACCACTATACTCATTCAATGGTGTGCCACCAGCAACCGTCACTTTATTCAAAGGTAAACGGTTCGGTAATTTGTTTTGCTCACGCAATTGATTGCCCACGGAAACTATTTCTTGTACTTTGCGCATATCCGCTATGATTTTTTCATCACGACTTCCAGCAACAGGGAAAGATTCCAAATGTACAGATTCTGCACCTGTTAAATTCTTGTAGATGAATTCCGTTATAAACGGTGCAAATGGCGCAAGTGCCTTACATACCGTTACAAGTACGGTATAAAGTGTATCAAATGCGTCGTTATCTTCATCCCAGAAACGTGTCCGGGAACGACGTATGTACCAGTTGTTCAACACTTCCAAGAATCGAACAAATTCCCTTATCGCAATATCTGGCTTGTATTCAGAAGTTGATTTTTCAACAACATCTACTAATACGGAAAGTTCCGACAAAATGTATTTATCCAAAACATTTTGTTCTTGGTCCAAACTTACCATTTTGGCCGTGATATTCGCCGGATTCGCATACAATGTAAAGAAATGATATGCGTTCCATAATGGTGTCAGAATTGTTTTAATGGGTTCGGCAAAAACTTTACCTTCCTTATCCATCGGCACAGGTTCAGTTTTCATGAAATTGCTGCTTTCGACAAATAAACGAACCGCATCCGCACCATATTTTTCTATTTGTTCTGTTGGTTCAACATAATTTCCTAATGACTTAGAAAACTTGCGTTTTTGTTCGTCAACCATCAAACCACTTACGGAAACAACCTTAAACGCTGGTTTATCAAACAAAATTGTGGACATAACCATCAACGAATAAAACCAACCGCGCGTTTGATCTTGGGCTTCTATGATGTAATCCGCTGGGAAAGTTTGTTCAAACTTTTCCTTGTTTTCAAACGGATAATGTAATCTTGCAAAAGGCATAGACCCAGATTCAAACCAACAATCTAAAACATCAGGAATACGTTTCCAACCATCCTTGGTCAATTTATCCAATGTTGGTCTATGTAAATCTTCAATTTTTACACCAAAGAAATCTTCCATTTCTTTGATAGAACCAAATACTTTGAACTCGCCATCGCGTTCCCAAATCGGTAATGGGACACCCCAATATCTGTTTCTTGAAATACCCCATTCACGGGCACCTTCAATCCAAGACATAAAACGATTTCCAGCCGTCGTCCAACGAGTTTGTGTTTTGGTAACTTCTATTAACCGGTCACGGATTTTTGGTACATCAACATACCACGCATCCGTTGCACGATAAATCAATTTTTCTTTACTACGTGGGCCATAAGGATAACTGTGCTTATGTTGATCTTTTTTTACCAAACGACCATTTGTCTTTAACCAATCTATGATTTTCGGGTTTGCGACAAATATATTTTCACCCGCCCAATCTTTGACCGTTGAATCAAAGTTCCCATAATCATCCACATTCAATATGACCGGGAATTTAGAATCCAATGCCTTAGCCGCAAGATAGTCATCTTCCCCATACGCAGGCGCAATATGAACTATACCTGTTCCGTCACCATCAGAAACATAATCTGCGGAAATCACAGTGTATAAACCATGACCATCCTTGGTTAATTCGGTATAATAGGGGAATATTGGTGCATAATGCATACCAACCAAATCAGCACCCATCACTTCACCAACTTTTTCCGAATTAGCAAAAATCTTTTCATATGCTTTCACACGCGATTCAGCCAAAATGTAAACATGTCCATCTTCATGACGCATTTTTACATATTTCATTTTTGGGTTCACAGCCAAAGCCGAATTTGCCGGCAAAGTCCAAGGTGTGGTTGTCCATGCAATTGCACGTTCACCATTTCCCAATTCAAACCAAACCGTGACAGTGTCATCAACAACATCTTGATACTCACTTGATGCTTCACTGTTGGACAAAACCGTTCCCAATTTCCAATCATATGGATTAACTTTGAATGCCTTGTAAAGCAACCCCATATCATATAATCTTTTCAATGCCCAAATCACGGATTCCATATAATTGGTATCCATTGTTCTGTAACCATAACCGTCACCACCATCAACCCAACGACCTATACGTTCAATAAAACGCAACCAACCCGTTGAATATTTCATAACACCCGTGCGACACATATCACAAAAACAATCCATACCGTCCGTTGTCACAATATCTTTTGCACTCTTTTTTTGTTCATTTTCAACGGCACGTTCCGCTGGCAATCCATGACAATCCCAACCTAATTCACGTTCTACGTGTTTACCATGCATTGTATGGAAACGCGAAACCATATCTTTTATAGTGCTAATACCCAAATGCCCAAAGTGAGGTAACCCATTTGCAAACGGGGGACCATCATAAAAAGTGAATGGATGACCCAATTTTGTTTTATTCAAACTTTTATGGAACGTATCGTCCTTGCGCCAAAATTCTATGATTTGACGTTCAAGTTCCGGAAAATTAACCTTTGCTTCGGTTTTTGGATATGCCATTTTTTGCTCCGTTTTTTGCTTTTTATAAAACAAAAGGCGCCTACGCGCCCCAGCACAACGCCAAAGCGCAGCACCAGTTTATCTTATAATAATGATTTCTTTTTTGTTCATGTCTGCGAGTATATTATACTTTTTACGTGTTTTCCAGTTTTTTCTTTGGTGCCGGTGATAGGACTTGAACCTACGACCCCCTCATTACGAATGAGATGCTCTACCAACTGAGCTACACCGGCAAATGTGAATACACTTTACATAAGAAGATTTGCTTTTTCAAGTGTTTTTACTTGCAATCAGTAATTTCTTTGTTATAATTCGCGTTGCTTTGGGTGGTTAGCTCAGTTGGCTAGAGCGTCACGTTGACATCGTGGAGGTCGTTGGTTCGAGCCCAATACCACCCACCAGAATAAATACAGGTAACCAATGCGAATGTACGAATAATTTTGTAAAACAACAAAAACGGGAACCTGTGGGACGCCCCGTTTGGCGTCCCTTTTTTGTGGATAAAGGAGCAAACATGGCAGAAAAATATCTTATTACATCGGCACTACCATATGTTAACAACATTTTGCATATTGGACACTTGATTGGTTGTTTCTTACCAAGTGATGTTTATGCACGTTTTTGCCGTGCCATGGGACGCGATGTTTTGTATATAGGTGGTTCAGATGAACACGGTACCCCCAGTGAGATCGGGGCACAGAAAGAAAATATTTCTGTTGAAGAATATGTTGATAAATATCGTGCTAAACACTTGGATGCGGTTCGCGATTTTAAATTGTCTTTTGATTTATATGGGCGCACTCATACAGAATTGCATGAAAAACTGATTCATGAATTATTTGAGCGTTTGGATTCACTTGGTATGATAGAAGAAAAGTCCGCAATGCAACCTTATTCGATTAATGAAAAAAAATTTTTAGCAGACCGGTATGTTGTCGGCACATGTCCACGTTGTGGATACGAACATGCATACGGTAATGAATGCGAAAAATGTGGTGCATCTTTGGATCCTGATGAATTAATAAATCCACACAGCGCAGTTGATCCTTCGTCACCGGTTGAAATGCGCGAAACAAAACATTTATATTTTAAACTTAGTAAAATGCAGGACAAATTGCGCACATGGATTAATTCCAGACAAGGTTGGCCAAAAACCGCAATTGCTATTGCAAATAAATGGCTAGATGAAGGACTGCACGATAATCCAATTACACGTGATTTGAAATGGGGAATACCAGTAAACAAACCGGGGTATGAAGATAAAGTTTTCTATGTGTGGTTTGATGCGCCATGGGGGTATGTTTCTATTTCCCAAGCAGCAAATGCAGATTGGGCATCATGGTGGAAAAATCCTGACTGTCATTACACCGAATTCATGGGAAAAGATAATGTATCGTTTCATTCCGTTTTCTTCCCGGCTCAAGAACTTGCTATGGATGACGGATGGAAAACTGTTGATGTTCTGAAAGGTCTTAATTTCTTGAACTTTTGCGGTGCCAAAGTTTCAAAATCAACTGGAAACGGCATATTTTTGGATGAAGCATTATCCGTTGCACCATCGGACGTATGGCGTTATACACTGATTGCATCGGCACCAGAATCTGATGATACAGATTTCACAATTACACGTTTTGCTGAAATTGTGAACAAAGATTTGAATGGATTACTTGGTAATTTCGTATCACGTGTTTGCAAACTAACCGACAAAAATTTTGGATTGAATGTCCCAAAATCAAATGGTATTGATGCGGATTTAGAAAAACAAGTAAACGAAAAACTAGCCGAATTAACGGCAACTTTAGATGCGTGCGAGTTCCGTAAATCTATCGCAGCATTACGTGGTTTATATTCAATAGCAAATGAATATATGACTAAATGCGAACCTTGGGCGGTTATCAAGACGGGCGATACCGAAAAAGCCGGAACCATATTAAACGAATGTTTTCAACTAATAGATTTGTTTGCACGCGTATCCGCACCAATTATGCCGGATACCGCCGCAAAAATTCAGAATATTTTTGGTGGGGAACACGATTTATCTTGGCCGACAAAATACGAACACAGAATTACCGATGGTGAAACGTTTGTCGTCCCAGAAAACCTTTTCAATCGAATTGACGATGATATGGTAAAAGAAATGAACGAAAAATATTCAAGACAATAAGGAAGTGTAAATTATGACAACAATAGACCGAGTAAAAAAAGTTATTAGCAATATTACTGGAATTGCCGAAGAAAATCTTACTGATTACAGTTACTTTGTATATGACCTTAGTATCAGTTCAATAACCACGGCTGAAATTTTTATGGAAATGGAACGCGAATTCAACATAGATATTCCATCTATAATGAGTCGCAATATCTGTATAAATGATTTGGCACTTTATATTGATTCCGCGTTAAAACGCAAAAAAGATAGGGAAAAAGCTTTTGCACCTAAAACGGTGATAAACGTTGCCTTGTTTAATTTGGCGCGCAAAAAATCAAAATAAAAAATGGATAAAAAAACACCGATAAAACTTGTCCTGCTTTCTTGTTGTGCACCATGTAGTGCCGGTGCTATTAAACAACTTGCCGACGGCGAAATTGATGGCATAGAAGATTTTATAGTTTTGTTTTCTAATCCCAATATTTTCCCCGAAACAGAATATCAAAAACGCATGGCGGAACAAATAAAATACTGTGAAAAACACGGGGTAAAATATTTCATTGGTAATTATAATCACGACGAGTGGCGCAATGCGATAAAAGGTTATGAAAAAGAACCCGAACGCGGTCATCGTTGTGATTTATGTTTTCAATTCCGTTTTGAATATGCAAAAAAGTTCGCTATTGAACATGGTTATAATGCCGTGTCAAGTGTACTTGGGGTGTCACGCCATAAAAATCAAGCCCAGGTTGATAATGCCGCAATTTGCGCCAAGGGCGATTGTGAATATTTACCGATAAAATGGGATGAAACTTTACGCCAACAAATTAATCGTGAATCTGACTTTTACCGTCAAAACTATTGTGGATGTGAGTTTAGTATACGGGTGATTAATGGACAATAAAGATTAGAAACTTTTATCCCATTAATTATCGCCAACACTATTATTTGCATAGTCAAATTTTGCTTGCTATAATTCCAAAAAAGGAGTGACAAAAATGTCATCTATACTTGTTTTCCCAGGACAAGGTTCACAAAACGTTGGTATGGGACGCGAATTATATGAAAACAATCCAAAAGCACGCGCCGTATTTGACGAAGTTGACGATGCGCTTGGACAAAAATTGTCTGATATTATCTTTAATGGCCCAATGGAAGAATTAACATTAACGACAAATGTTCAACCCGCAATTATGGCAACATCTATTGCAATGTTTCGTGCTTCTGGTATTGAATTGACCGAATATGTTGCTGGACACTCACTTGGCGAATACACCGCATTGTGTGCGGCGGGCGCTTTATCTGTTGCTGATACGGCAAAATTATTACGTTTGCGTGGGGACGCCATGCAACGCGCCGTCCCGGTTGGTCAAGGTTTAACCGCGGTTATACTTGGACTTGATATAGAAAAAGTTCGTGAAATTTGTGCCGAAACGGATTGCGATGTCGCAAACGATAATTCACCGGGGCAAGTTGTCATTTCCGGCGCAAAAGACGTTGTTGAAAAAACATTGGAACTTGCCAAAGCATCCGGTGCAAAACGCGCCATGCCGCTTGCATTATCTGTACCGGTCCATTGTCGTATCCAAGAACCGGCCGCTATTGAAATGCGCGCGGCTCTTGCGAATACAAAAATAGAAACACCAAAAGCAAAACTTATTTCGAACAAAACATGTACACCAATATCAACCCCGGATGAAATTCGTGAAGCGTTGGCTTATCAAATAACACATGGTGTTCGTTGGCGTGAAAGTGTTTTGGAAATGTTCAATTTGGGAATAACCGAAACCATCGAAGTCGGTCCAGGTTCGGTATTAACAGGACTTACTAAACGTATTTGCTCAGACATGAACGGCATAAAATTGGAGATATAAAATGTTAGAACTTAAAAGAATTGGTAATTTAATTATTTTTAAACCTGTGGCTGGTTACACCCTTAACAGGGCCATTGCCGAAGCCATTGAATTAGCAAAAAAAGAAAATACTTCTTTGCAACTTTATATGAACGATATTATTTTGCCAATCACAAAAAATTCTGAATTATTACAAATTAAAAAAATGTATCTTGATTCTTTGGAAACACGAAAAAACGGAACTGTCGTTTTTGAACATATAGCAAGATGGAATGTGGACGATGCTATAAGATATTTAATGGGTTTGTCTTCTAACAAGATAGCAAAATACACCGTGAATGGTATTGATTTTAACATAAACAACGCATCTAGTTTGTCACAAATTAAATCCGAATATTTAAATAAAATCAAAGAACGTTGTACAAAAACGAAATAAAAATGGGGGAAAATATGTTTGATTTATCGGGCAAAGTTGTTTTAATAACTGGCGCAACGGGTGGCATTGGGGGTGCTATTGCACATAAAATGAAAGAAGCGGGCGCAACCGTGGTTGTATCGGGTCGCAATATTGCAAAAATGGAACAAGAATTTGATGATTCTTATATTAAAATTCCTTGTGATTTAGCGGTCGAAGGTGGTGCTGTTGAATTAGTGATGAACACCATTGAAAAATGTGGCAAACTTGATGTATTGGTCAACAATGCTGGTATTACCGCTGATACTTTGTTAATGCGTATGACCGATGAACAATTTGATAATGTTATAAACACTAACCTGCGTTCTTGTTTCAAAATGTGTCGTGCGGCAATTATGCCAATGATGAAACAAAGATTTGGTCGCATTATAAATATGGCATCTATCATCGGTGTAATTGGTGGCCCAGGCCAAGCAAATTATGCGGCAAGCAAAGGTGGTATGATTGCAATGACAAAATCTATTGCCGCCGAAGTTGCATCACGTGGAATCACGGCAAATGCGATTGCCCCCGGATTTATAAAAACACCTATGACCGATGTTTTGTCCGATGATTTAAAAAAGAATTATTTGGCACAAATTCCAGCGGGTCGTTTTGGGGAACCAGAAGATATTGCAAACGCGTGTGTATTTTTGGCAAGTGAAGAATCTTCTTATATCAATGGTCAAACATTACACATAAACGGTGGTATGGGACGTTTTTAATGTACGAATTTGACGTCATTGTTATCGGTGGTGGTCATGCCGGGGTTGAAGCCGCGGCTGCATCCGCACGTCGCGGTGCAAAGACATTATTGATGACAATGCGTGAAACAGATATTGGTGCAATGTCTTGTAATCCATCTATTGGCGGTCCTGGTAAATCGCAAATGGTTGCTGAAATGGATGCGTGTGGTGGTGTCATACCACGTGCAGCGGATATGGCAGGAATTCATTTCAGAACACTCAACGCTTCACATGGTCCGGCAACCCAAGCATTACGTGCCCAAATAGATCGCAATTTGTATCACAATGCGGTTATCCAGATTTTACGCGAATATGAAAATCTTGAAATCTTTTATGAAACCGTTAACGATTTAGATATTGAAAATAAAATTGTGAACGGTGCTTATCACGCAAAGTCAATTGTTTTAACCACGGGGACTTTCCTTGGCGGACTTGTCACAATGGGTGATTCCAAAACCCCATCAGGTCGTATAATGGACGATGGTAAATATCAAGAACCGGATACAAAAATATCACAAATTTTACGCAACGCTGGTTTTGAACTTATGCGGTTAAAAACCGGAACCCCCGCACGAATTTATCGTGATTCGGTTGACTTTTCTGTATGCGAAGAACAACAACCCGATGAACCACACGATTGGTTTTCGGACGGTTGCGAAACAAATAATAATAGGGCGGTTTGTTATATCACGCATACAACCGCACAAACCCATCAAATTATTCGCGATAATATATCATCTGCACCAATGTATAATGGTGAAATAGTCGGTACGGGACCGCGTTATTGTCCAAGTTTAGAAGACAAAGTCATGCGTTTTCCAGAACACGAAACACACCATGTTTTTCTTGAACCCGAAGGTTTGACCAGTGATTTAATTTATCCTAACGGTATTTCTACAAGTTTTGGTCGTGATATCCAAGACAAGTGGATTCGCACAATTCCTGGTCTTGAAAATGCCCGCATAGCACGATATGGATACGCCATAGAATATGATGCAATTGACGCACATGTTCTTGATTCATGTTTGATGTCGGACGATTACAATGGTTTGTTTTTTGCGGGTCAAATAAACGGAACCTCTGGGTACGAAGAAGCCGCGGCCCAAGGACTTGTTGCCGGTGCAAACGCCGCGTCATTTGCATTAGGTATTGAAAAATTTGAATTAAATCGCACCAACTCCATGATAGGTGTCATGATTGACGACATAACAACACTTGGTGTGGACGAACCGTATCGTATGTTCACATCACGTGCGGAGTATCGTTTAAATTTGCGTGCGGACAATGCCATATCACGTCTTGGACCAATTGCGGTTGAACTTGGATTATTATCAAAACAAACTTTTTTACAAAAAATGGACGAAAAGGCCGAAAAAATCACAGAAAACGACAAATTCTATGCCGGATATATCATGCGTAATCAACGTGAAATCGAATCTTACCGTCGTGACAGGGAAATAAAAATACCGAAAAACTTTGATTATTCGGCTATGCCGGGACTTACCAACGAGTTGCGCGAAAAATTATCAAAAATTAAACCGGAAAATATTGCCACTTTGTCGCGAATTCCCGGTATGACCCCTGCGGGCGTAATGGTCGTATTGCGCAAAATAAAACAATAATTATTTATAATTTGTGTTTAGCCCGTTTTTTTGGTATAATATAATTATAAAAACGGAGGAAATAATGAAAAAAGTAAAACATTTAATCTTTTGTGCATCGGCATTTTTGCTGGTGACGGTACCCGCATTTGCTGCAAAAACAAGTGCTGCTGCTGGTTCCAAGGACGGTATTTGTTCACTTATTACCGAATTCAAAAGCATATTTGCTTTGGTAAGAACTTTGGCTTTCGTTGGCGCTGGTTTCATCTTGGCTAAATACGCCTGGAATTTGATTTCCAAGGGTGATATGGCAGGAAAGGGCGATGGTAAGACCGATTTAACAACAGAATTAAAAACTTATGGTTTACCAATGATTATCGGTTTTGTATTACTGTTCGCAATTGGCGCTATATTGACTGGTTTGTTACGTGGTGATATTTTGTGTAAAGAAGTTATCACTGGCAAATGGTAAAAATATTTTATACAAATAAAAAAACGCCCACTTGGGCGTTTTTTTATTTATCACGAAGTTTTGCATCGCATTTATTTACAACCGAATTTATTATATCATTTTGTAATTTTGCTAAATCTTCTTCGGTCATATTTTTATTCGGTGTATATGTCACTGTTATCGCGATTGACTTTTTACCGTCACCCATTTCAAACGAATCGAAAACAATTGCTTGTGATACAGGATTCGTCGCATGACGGGCGGCATTTACCAATTTTGCCGCTGGAAAATCGTTCGGCACAATAAATGCAAAATCACGCGTTATTGGTTGAAAATCGCCACGAATAATTGGTCCATGCGGTAAAACCTTAGTTGGAAGATTGTTTATATCTTCTACAATACCAATTACCACGTTTGTTTTTATTTTCAATTTTTTTGCAACCGAAGGATGTAATTCACCAAATTCAGCGATTTTGTTTTTGCCTCGCATTATCGCAGCATAGCGATATGGATGCGCCCACATCGGCGGATTTTCGGTTGATAAATCAAAAATTCTTATGGGCATAAGTGACATAATATCCGCTTTGACATCATAAATATCAACATTACGATTACGTTTCTGCCAATGTTTTGGTGCGGTTACACCACTTCGTACTATACAAAGCGATGTATGTTGTTCGCCTGGCATATCACCATCAAAAACAGTTCCCAATTCAAACACATTCATATCTGGAAAACCACGTTTTTCGTTATTCGCTACTGCGACCAACATATTTTCCAACAATGTGTTACGTGCAGTATCCATATCAACAACAATAGGATTTGCAATTTTAACCATTGGTTTATCGGTCAAGATTTTTTCAATACTTGAATTACCAAAACCAAAGGAAATTATTTCATTTAACCCACGGGCCACCATTTTTTGTTTTAAATCAAAATGCAAAATTCCGCTGTTTGTTGCAACACATGGTACATTTGTAATTTCTTCAAGTCCAACTTTGTCATAACCATACATGCGAATCAAATCGGAAACTATGTTTTCGGGTATAACGACATCTACGCGTTGTGGATTTGGTGTAATTGCCCAATCTCCGTTTTTGTTTTCTTTGATTTCAAAACGCAATTTTTCCAAAATCTCGCGTTGTTTTGTTGCATCAAGTTTTATACCCGTTTTCTTTTCAAACAAAGACGGATTATAAATCACCGCATTTGGTGTATAAGATTCACGTCCAGTAACAGATGTGTTCACAATTTCACCACCACATGCATCAATTATTATTTTTGCTGCAAATGATAATGCTCTCGCTGTTCCGTCGGGGTTTATACCACGTTCATATCTGTACGAAGAATCGGTTGATATACCATAACGTTTCGATGATTTGCGAACAGTTACTGGATTGAAATACGCAGATTCCAAAATGATATTTTTAGTGTTTTCATTTGTCATACCGCGTGCGCCACCAACAACCCCAGCCAATGCCAGTACGCCGGCATCATCACAGATAACTAAATCTTTGTCGCACAATTCGTATTTTTTGCCGAATAAATCAGTGAATTTTTCGCCGTTTTTCGCCATACGAACGGTAATATCGCCAACAATCGCATCTGCATCAAAACAATGCATAGGTTGCGCTAAATCATAACAAATATAATTCGTAGCATCTATTGCAGCGTTCTTTGGGTTTATATCAGCACTGTGTAATCTTGCCTTTATTGTTTCGTTTGATTGAGTGTTTTTAATACCATGTATTTCACAAAAACGATATGTTGGGCACATATCATCAGCAATCAAATTTACTTTGCGAGTTCCGGCCTTTAACGGCAATTCTTCTATGTCGTTTTCAATATATTTACCGGCACCCGCCGCACTAAGGTCAAGCGCAATTCCACGAACCGACAAATAATCTGGACGATTAGGTGTAATAGATGTTTCCAAAATCGCCGATGCACCACTGCGCAAAAGAGATATTGGTTCACCAATTTTTTCAACCGATTCATCAAGTTCAATAATACCGGAATGATCATCGCCAACACCCATTTCTTTGGCACTGCACATCATACCGTTTGATTCAACACCACGCAATTTACCCGATTGAATAACCACATCGCCAATCTTGCACCCTGGCACAGCCAGCGCAGAAACCAAACCAACACGCGCATTCGGCGCACCACACACAACCTGGCGCAGGGTTCCCGAGCCATCATCAACCTTTAACACGTGCAAGTGGTCACTATTTTCATGCGGTTTACATTCCACTATTTTTGCGGCAATTGGTAAAACAGGTATAACCAAATCTTCTACCTCTAAACCAACAGCGGTCAAAGTATCAGCAATCTTTTCTGGGGTTAAATCTGTATCAAGATATTGTTTTAACCATTCATAAGACCATTTCATTTTTCTACCCCTTTATTAAAAACCCGTACTTTTTAACCATCTTACATCACTATCGTAAAACGCACGAATATCGTTAAGATGGTATTTAACCATTGCCAATCTATCCCAACCAAAACCAAACGCAAATCCTTGGTATTCATTTGGGTCTATGCCACAATTACGTAAAACATTTGGATGAACCATACCACCACAAAGCAATTCAATCCATTTGTCACCGAATTTCATATCTATTTCCACCGATGGTTCCGTAAATGGAAAGTAAGATGGACGAATACGGAATTCAACATCCATTTCAAAAAATCTTGATGTAAATGTTCGCAATGTTGCAATAAAGTCGGTTAAATTTACATTTTTTTCAACCTTGTCCACACATAATCCTTCAATTTGACCAAACGATGGCGAATGTGTAGCATCCATTTCTTTACGATATGTTGCACCTATACCGAACATTCTAATTGGCACCCCTTGCTTTTCCATGGCACGAATTTGTATCGCCGAAGTTTGGGTACGCATAACATTACCATTTTCTAAAAAGAAAGTATCTTGCATATCACGTGCAGGGTGATAACTCGGTGTATTCAATGCAGTAAAATTATGCCAATCATCTTCTATTTCTGGTCCGGTCATAAGCGTATATCCCATGGACTCAAAAATAGCCACAATTTCTTTTAATGCCTGGGTCAAAGGATGAAGCGTTCCACGATTTTCCGGTTGGGCGTCCAAAGACACGTCTAATTTTTGTTTTTCAAGTGTCGCCATCATAACCGCGTTTTCTATTTCATTTTGACGCACTTTAAACAATTCGCGTAATTCCGTATTTTCACGGTTTAATTCTGCACGCGCATCATTATCCATATTTTTCATTTCTTTTAACCGCGCGGTCATTGTCCCATTTTTTCCGTATGTCGCGGTATATAACTCTTGCAATTCTTCAAGTGTCTGTGTGTTTTTTATACTGTCTTTTAACATAATTTTACTCTTTTAATTGTAAACACAAGGGCCGTCCATTGACGGCCCCATAATCATAAACAAAAAACGATTTGCCGCCAAGGGTTTTTATTTAGAACCCTTGATAAATCGTTTTGCTGTTTCAACTAACACAGCAAAATTAGCATCGCCAGCATATGCCATTTCGGCCAAAACCTTACGATCCAATTCAACACCAGCTTTTTTCAAGCCATTCATGAATTGGCTGTAAGTAATACCCGAAGGACGAACCGCGGCATTAATACGAACAATCCACAAACTGCGGAAATCACGTTTTTTAACGCGACGATCACGATAAGCATATTGACCCGCTTTTTCAGTTTTTTCACGAGCCGCACGATATGTAGTGCTGTGACGACCAAGATAACCCTTGGCACGTTCTAAAATTTTATTGTGTTTTTGACGAACGGTAGTTCCACGTTTAACTCTTGCCATGATACACCCCCATTATTTCAAACCATACGGGGCCAAGATTTTCGCCTGACCAACCATGTTTTCGTTCAAATATTGCGGTTTTGTTCCCGCGTTATTCGCACGAGCGGATTTTTTACGCAACAACTTTTTGTGGGCGTTTCTGCGAACGTTGATTTTACCAGTCGCAGTCATTCTTGCACGCTTTTTCAAGTATGACTTTGTTTTTAATTTTGGCATTTTTAACCTCTTTTTAAAATTATCCTGATGGCAATGCCTTGCCATTTTGGATGTTAACTCCCGTTATTTTGGCATAAATAAATGAAAAATCAAGTTTTTATTGAATATATATCTTTTTGTGTTTACACTAGCCGAAAATGAGCCCAAAGAAAACATCTTCCAGATTACACACACTTATCAAAACGGCGTTTGTTGCTGTTTTGTTACCGATTTTCTTTGTTTATATCGTTGTTGCAAAGCCAGATTATAACATTATGAACGGTCTAAGCCACATTGTTTTCCCAATAGCACATGGTGTGGGCAACGTAATAACTTGGCCAATTCGCGCAACAGGACGTTTTATAACCAATATTCATAATATTTCCAAACTCGAACAAGAAAACGAAGAATTGCGCACCCGACTTTACGAAGCGTTGGCAAATAAAAACGAATGCGAAGTTGCTATCATAGAAAATCAAAAACTTGCACACGAACTTGATGTTGTTCGTGAAACCAACTATCAATCCGTTGTTGCAGACGTCATATACAATAATTCGGCGACACATCATGGGACTTTTATAATAAACCGCGGAACAAATGACGGTATATCACGTGGAATGGTGGTTGTATCTTTTGATAACACAATGGCCGGAATAATCATAGATGCAGGGTACGATTTTGCACGTGTGCGTTCCCTTATTGATTCTGATACAAACATAGCCGTTCGTGTGGCTGGTTCCGAAGTTTACGGTTTTTTACGTGGTAATGGTTCATCAACAGCAACGCTTGGATTTCTTAGCGATCATAAATTCCAAGTTTCCCCGAACATAAAACTTGTTACAAGTAATATTAGTGGTGTTTTACCGCCTGATATTTATGTCGGACAAACAAAAAATGAAACAGATGTAGAAGTTCAAACTCCTGGTCATTTGTCACGTGTCATAGTACTAAAATTTAATGCCCAAGGAAAATATAAATGAAATATAAAATCGTGAATTTATTACGCGATATTTTCCCGTTTTTTATCACATTATTTTTGTGGCGTCTTTCAACACCATACCTTAATCCTTCGGGTATTCTGGCAATTATTCCAATATTTTATTATTCTTTTATACGCCCAACACCATATTTTACTGGATATGCGTTGCTTTTTTGTTTTTTATTAGATTACAAATTTAATACAGTTCTTACTTGGACTATATTTTATAGCATTTATTATGTGGTAATGAATATTCAAACTATGCTTGATTTAACACATACCAATAAAAATGGTCTGTATGCATTTTTATTATTTGCTGGTTCTGTGATTTTCTTTATCATGCTAACACACGTTGGTTGGACAAGTATTTTTATGTCATTTTTGATGTTTATTACTTTATCCGTATGTTACATTCCTATTACACACATAGCCAAGGCGGTAAACCATGATTGATACCGAAATATCAAAACAATTTGACCGTCGCAGTGCTATCTTTTTAACGGGTGGTATGTTTTTAACATCTTTCCTTGTATTGCGAATGTTACAAATGCAAGTTTTTAATTATAAAACTTACAAGAAAAAAAGTGAAAACAACTCGTTTCGTATACAAATAAATATGGCCGAGCGCGGAAAAATTTTATCGTCCAGTGGAACAGCCATATCTCATGATACACCTATTTATCGTATATATCTTATTCCCGAAGAAGCCGAAGATTTAGAATCACTTGTTGATACTGTCGCAAAAGATTTAAAACTTAGTAAAAAACGCGTTGAAAAAATTTGGGCACGAATAAAAAAACAACAAAAGTTTCAACCCGTTTTAATAAGTGAAAATACCGATTGGCAAATTCTAGCGGGACTTCAAGCCAAGAATTTGCCTGGTTTACATGTTAACAGCGGTTATTCTCGTTTATATGAACTTGGACCCGCTGGGGCACAAATATTCGGTTATGTTGGTACAACTGAAAAAGGTATGCCTAACACACCTTTTTATACAACTGGTATCACTGGACTTGAAAAAACGTTTGAAAAAACACTTGCTGGTACCCCCGGACAAACAGTAATGATAACTAATGCAGTTGGTCGTATAACAGGTGAAGATCAAAATTTATTCAAAAATCCAATTGTCGGAAATGATGTAAAAACAACCATAAATGACACTATACAACGTAAATTATATGATTCATTATCCTTACATAAATCTGGGTGTGGTGTTGTTATGAATATTGAAAATGGCGATATACTTGCTATGGTTTCAGCACCAAGTTTTAATCCAAATGAATTTATGGGTGATGATTCCGAAGAATATATATCACAATTAAGACAAGATATAGCTAAACCTTTTATGAACAAAGTATTTGAAGGTTTATATCCACCAGGTTCCACATTCAAAATTGTTGTTGCATTGGCGGCACTTGAAGCGGGTGCCGTAAACCCGAGTGAAACAACATTTTGTCCGGGGCATTGGGATTATGGTGACCGCAGATATCACTGTTGGGAAGCCAAAGGTCACGGTAAAATGAATCTTGCTGGCGCATTAAAAAATTCTTGTGATATTTATTTTTACCAACTTGCTTTACGTATTGGTATAGATGCAATAAAAAATATGGCAGAAAAACTTGGTTTCGGGGAAAAATATATCCAAGAAATAATACCTAAACAAATGACTGGTGTTATACCAGATCGTCGATGGAAAGAAAATAAAATTGGTTCTAATTGGGTTCACGGTGACACAATTATTTCTGGTATAGGTCAGGGATTTATTTTAACAAATTGCATGCAACTTGCCGTTATGATGGCGCGTGTAGCATCAAATAAACGCATTATTCCACGTTTATTACAAACCGACAAACAACCAAAATTCAAAAGTATGGGATTTATGCCACAAAATATAAAAAGTGTTTTAACTGGGCTTGAAGAAGTATTAAAACCTGGCGGAACAGCGGCAGGAAGTGCCATTAACGTCAAGGGATTAAAAATGGGCGGAAAAACCGGAACATCACAAGTTCGCAGTATTTCACGGGCCGAACGTATCAGTGGCGTTTTAACAAATGAACAATTAAAATGGAATATGCGAAATCATGGTTTGTTTGTCGGATATGCACCCACAAATAAACCAAAATATGTTGTCTGTGTTATAACCGAACATTCTGGATCAAGTGGTTCAGCGGCACGAACTGCATCTGCTACAATGACCGAATTATTAAAGAACGAGGGATAATGACGCATCAAATACGATTTTCTAATGCAAATATGATGAGTTTTTCGGAAAAACTTAAACGTTTTTCTTGGCCTCTTTTTATACCTATGTGTCTTGTTCTGCTCTTATCGGAAGTTGTTTTATATTCTGCTGGTGGCGGTTCATGGCAACCTTTTGCTTTATCCCAATTGTTAAAAATATTTTTATCACTTGGTGTTTTTGCTTTTGTTGCTTTTTCTAATATAAAATTTTGGATAAAGTCAGCATATTTTATTTACGCCATCGCTTTGATTTTAATTATACTTGTCACATTCGTTGGTCATACGGGTATGGGTGCACAACGCTGGCTAAATATTGGTTTTATAAATATTCAACCATCAGAATTTTTCAAAATGGCTTTGGTGTTGGTGTTGGCACGGTATTTTGCATGGATGAATTCTGTCGATATCAGCAAATTTAAGAATTATCTTATACCTTTCCTTTTAATGGTTATTCCTTTTGCCCTTATTGTTACACAACCTGATTTAGGAACGGCACTATCTATTGCACTTATTACGGGCGGAATGTTCTTTATTGTGGGTGCAAATAAAAAATGGTTCCTCATAGGTGGTATTTTGCTTGTTCTTGCTGCGCCGGTTATTTGGTACGGCGGAATGCATCAATATCAACGTGACCGAATAATAACATTCCTTAACCCCGATTCTGATGCACGAGGTACTGGTTATCAAATAAACCAAGCAAAAATTGCATTTGGTAGTGGTGGAATATTGGGTAAGGGGTATTTAAACGGAAGCCAATCACAACAATCGTTTTTACCAGAAAAACAAACCGATTTCATTTTTACAATGATGGGTGAAGAATTTGGGTTTATTGGTGCTATCATTCTGCTTTCACTATATTCTGCAATTATAATTTTATTATTCTGGACCGCTAAAACCTGCAAAAATCGTTTTGGACAACTTGTTTGTTTTGGTTTTATGTTGAACTTTTTTATTTATTATTTTATAAATATCTCTATGGTATTAGGTCTGGTCCCAACGGTTGGTGTGCCTTTACCACTTATGTCATTTGGCGGAAGCAGTTTAATATCGCTGTTATTCGGTTTTGGTATAAGTCAAAATGCACATATTCACAAGGACCAACAATTATCTGCCAAAGGAAGTTAAAAAATGAAATTGCTTATAGTTGAATCACCATCCAAGGCAAAAACAATTGAAAAATATCTTGGGAAAGGATGGCGAGTTATCGCATCAGTTGGTCATGTTCGTGATTTGGTTCCTGAAAATGGCAGTGTTGATACTGAACATGATTTTGCTATGCGTTGGCAAATTATGCCTGGTAAAGATAAACAAATAAAACTTATAACTGACGAAGTAAAAAAGGCTGATGCGGTATATCTTGCATCGGATCCTGACCGCGAAGGTGAAGCAATTGCTTGGCACATTCTTGACATATTAAATTCTAAAAAATTACTTGGAAAAACACCGGTATATCGTGTCGCATTCCATGAAATTACTAAACGTGCCGTAAGTGAAGCAATTGAAAATCCACGTGAAATAGATTCTAATTTAGTAGATGCTTATTTGGTTCGTCGTGCACTTGATTATCTGATTGGTTTTGAAATATCACCTTTGTTATGGCGCAGAAATCTTGGTAAATCCGCTGGGCGTGTTCAATCTGTGGCGGTAAAGTTGGTTGTTGATCGTGAACGCGAAATAGAAGATTTTACCCCTGTTGAATATTGGTCCATAGAAGCCGAATGTGAATCAAATAATAAAAAATTTAACTCTTTACTTTCTTGGTTTGACGGCGAAAAAATCGAAAAGATGACCTTGAAAAATTCCACTGATAAAGATCGTGTGTTATCAAAATTATCTTTGCCTTTACATGCTTCTGTATCAAACATGGAAAGAAAGAAAACTTCGCATAAACCATATGCACCGTTTACAACAAGTACTTTACAACAAGAAGCGGCGCGTAAACTTTATTTTTCTTCAAAGAAAACAATGTCGGTTGCACAAAAATTATATGAAAATGGGTACATTACATATATGAGAACCGATGCCACGAATTTATCAGCCGAAGCGGTCAATGAAATAAGAAATTATATTATCAAGAATTATGGTGATAAATTCCTACCATCTTCACCAAATATTTATGTAACAAAATCTAAAAATGCCCAGGAAGCCCACGAAGCGATTCGTCCAACTCATTTTGATTCAAATGAAAATGATTTATCTGGTGATGAAGCAAAACTTTATAATTTGATTTGGAAACGTACAATAGCATGTCAAATGACAAATGCAGAATTTGATTCTGTTGCAATAGATATTACAACAAATGATAAAATCGCAATATTCCACAGTGTTGGCACAATTCGTACATTTGATGGTTTTATGAAAATTTATACCGAAGACAAAGATGACACCGATGACGAAAAAGAATCTAAATTACCACCTTTGTCTGTTGGTGACAACATAGTGATAAATAAACTTTATCCAGAACAACATTTTACTCAGCCACCAGCACGTTATACCGAAGCATCACTTGTAAAAAAATTAGAAGAACTTGGAATTGGTCGTCCCTCAACTTATGCGACAATTATGTCAACCATAGTTGACCGTGATTACGTTGAACAAGATAAACAACGCAGATTTCATCCAACATCAGGCGGATGGGTTATTGCGGCATATTTATCTAAATATTTTTCTGATTTAGTAGACGTTAATTTCACTGCAAAAACAGAAGATACACTTGATGATGTTTCCAACGGTAAAACAAATAAACTTTCGGCATTAAACGATTTTTGGGGTGATACAAAAAATATGATTTCTGGGGCCCGCGGCGTTAAAACCGCTGAAATAATAGATGAAATAAATAATTTTATGAATAAACATTTGTTTACAAATGGTGATAATAAATGTCCACAATGTGGCGGAAAACTTGGTATAAAACTTTCTAAATATGGTGCTTTTATCGGTTGTGAAAATTATCCAACCTGTTCTTATACCAAACGTCTTGGAAATGAACAAACAGTATCAATAAATACAAATGAACCAAAAGATTTAGGAAATGGTATATCTTTTCGTATTGGTAAGTTTGGACCTTATGTGACAGATGGTACTAAAAACGCAAGCGCAAAAAAATATACCGCTGAAACAATAAATCTTGAAATAGCGACCGAATTATTATCTGGGGGTCCTAAAAAAATAGAACCAGTAGAAATTGGTATAAACCCAAAAACAGAAAAAATGATTTATTTTTATCCGACTGGTCGTTATGGCGCATATATTTCTTCTAATAAAGTAAATGTAAGTGTCAAAGAACAACCCGATTTGGAAACCGCAATAGATTTAATCAATAATAAAAAAGTAAGTAAAAAGTTTACGAAAAAATAATGGCAAAATACGATAATAATTTTACTGATTTACTACGTAATCGCTTGTCCATAGTAGATATAGTTAACCAACATGTTCCATTGGTTAAAAAAGGTCAAAATTATTGGGGATGTTGCCCATTTCATAATGAAAAAACGCCAAGTTTTTCTGTTAACGAAGAAAAAGGATTTTTTCACTGTTTTGGTTGCGGAAAACATGGCGATATTATTTCTTTTATTATGGAATATAAACACATTGATTTTTTATCCGCAATAACTGAACTTGCTGAAATTGCTGGGATTCCGTTACCAACCGTTAAACAAAAATCAAAAGAAGAACAAGAAGCAGAAGAAACATATTTTAATATTGTCCAAAAAGCACAAAAGGTTTTTATGGAAAAATTGTATACCACCGAAGGTGAACATGCACTTTCATATATTAAAAATCGTGGTTTTACAGATGAGATGATAAAAAAATATGGAATTGGTTATGCGCCTAAAAATAATATTATCGCTAATAAATTTATTGATATAAAACGCGATAAACTTATTGCTACTGGTCTTGTTCGTAACGGTGAACATGGTTTATATGATTTCTTTCGTGATAAATTAATGTTTCCTATTTATAATGCAAAAGGAAATATAGTTGCTTTTTCCGGACGTTCTTTAGACGGAAGTGAACCAAAATATATTAATACATCTGATACAGATTTATTTCACAAAAGACAAACTTTATTCGGGTTTAATTTTGCTCGTGAATTTATTCATAAAAATAACAGAACTATTGTAGTAGAAGGTCAAATAGACGCAATTCAAATGCAATGTAACGGTTTTGGTGAGACCGTTGCACCACTTGGCACCGCTTTAACCGAAGATCATCTTGCACTTTTATGTAAAGCAAATCGTAATATTATTTTTTGTTTTGATGGGGACGGGGCGGGGCAAAAAGCCGCCGTTCGCGCTGCTGATTTAGTAATGCCTTTTATTCGTGATAATTCCGAAATAAAAATCGCATTTGTTACCGGTGGTAAGGATCCAGATGAAATTTTACGTAAAGGCAATCGTGGGGAAATGGAAAAAATTATAAATAATGCAATACCATTGGTTGATTTTTTATGGAAAACTGCAAACACAAATTATCTTGTAAAAACACCGTCTGGCCGCGTTCAAGCGGAAAAATATTTAAAACAAGAAATAAATAAAATTCAGGATAATTTATTAAAATCAGAATATGAACGTGATTACAAAAATCGTAAATATAAAGAATGGCGTAACTATAATAATTCCGAACAAGAAGTAAACATTGAATTACCTGAAATAGATTCAGTTGTAAAAAAAACACTTATTTTTATTGTAAATAAATTTCCAGAACTTGCTGAAAGATACGGTGATTTTCTTAATAAATTAAATCTTGATTTGGATAAAGAAGGAAAATCAGATATAGATTTTGATTTAAAACAAGCAGAACGTTATATTTATTCGTTAAAAATTCAAAAATATATAGAATATCTTGAACAGCAAAAACGAGAACTAATAACATCATCGTTAAAAACTGGAAATAACGAAAAACAAAAAATTCAACAGATTGACGAAGAATTAGAAAAAATACGTGATAAACAAGATATATTGTTAAACAATTAAAAATCCGCATCGTAGCGGATTTTTATTACACATTAATTATTAAACAAGAAATGACATATATCCCCTTCTTGCATTATATAATCACGCCCAACAAGTCGCATTTTTCCGGCTTCTTTAACAGCGACTTCACCACCAAATTCTATGTAATCCGCCGGTGAAATAACTTCGGCACGTATAAACCCTTTTTCAAAATCAGTATGTATTTTTCCGGCCGCTTGTGGCGCCGTCATACCGCTGGTAATTGTCCAAGCATGTGCTTCCTTTGGACCAACGGTATAAAAAGTTTGTAAACCAAGTGTTTCATAACCCGTTTTAATAACTTGTTCAAGACCAGATTGTTTTAACCCAAGTTCTTCTAAAAACATTTTACGTTCCGCAGGGTCAACAATTTGCGCTATTTCCATTTCTATTTTTCCTGATATAACAAGAACCGCATTTGTTTTACCATATTTTTCAACGACACGCGCTGAATATTGGTTGCCTGTTGCCGCGGCTGATTCTTCCACATTACAAACATAAATAACTGGTTTCATAGTAAGTAAATTAAACGGTGACGCATCAATTCCGCTGTTTCTCGCGGGTACTGATTTTTCAAGATTTTCTTTTACAATTTTAGCATCTGCTAATAATTTTATTGCCGCCTTATCAAGGCCGTGCGCCTTTTTTTCAAGATTTTTAATTTGTTTTTCTAAACTTTCAAGGTCCGCTAACATTAATTCGGTTTCAATTGTTTCAATATCTGCAATAGGATCTATACGACCATCAACATGAACAATATCGTCATTTTCAAAACAACGAACAACGTGTATAATAGCATCTGTCGCTAAAATATTTCCAAGAAACTTATTCCCTAATCCTTCACCATTTGATGCCCCACGAACAAGTCCAGCAATATCAACAATTTCAAGTTGTGTGGGTATTATTTTCGCGGAATTATCAACCGCGGCCAATTTATGCAATGTTTCATCTGGTACAACAACACGCCCAGTATTTGGTTCTATTGTACAAAAAGGGTAATTTTGTGCATCGGCCGCGGCACTTTGTGTCAATGCATTAAATAAAGTTGATTTTCCTACATTTGGTAATCCAACAATTCCACAATTGAAACCCATAATAAAATCCTTTATAATACAAGTAATATGTCATACCTTTTAAACAAATTCAATATAAAAACTATGCCAGCAGAAACGCTGGTTTATTGTGATGGGGTATTACAAAAAGAATTATCAACAATCAAAAATTGTGATATTTCACAAAAATATGATTTACCTGTCCATATTATATACCTTGGTTCCATAAGTAATGAAAATACATTGAATATAAATATAAATATTGATAACCAACCGGTATTTTTGACAGTAATAGTTGAAAATAAAAAACCGGCTTTTTTTAATATTTTTATCAAAAACACCGGTAAAAATTCTGAATTACGTGGACATATTTTATTAAAAAACTATTCTGATTTAATTTTTAAATGTGAAACACAACATTTGGCACCAGATACTGGTATTTTATTACAAAATAAACTTATCGGTTTTGAAAATAGTTTTTCAGAATTATCTGGCACGGCAATTATAAATAAAAATTGTGAAAACACCAAATCTGATATTCAATTCGCTGGTCTTTTGGATAAAACCGCACGCGTAAAATTTATTCCTAAACAAAAAATAATGTCTGTTCCCAAAAACGCGGAACACAGTGCTTATATGTTTCATGGAAGTGATGCACAAATAAATTATCTTCATTCAACTGGACTTGATTCCACCGAAATTAAAGATATTTTGAATGAAGCGTTTATAAACGATTTTAATCTATTTTGAAAATAAAAAAACACGGCATCAGAAAAAATATTTCCTAATACCGTAAAGGGTACAATAAAACAAAGCAAAAAGTTTGTTTATTTCTTTTTAAAACCTTGTTTCGCTTTTAATTTAGGATTGTCCGGATCCATCAAAATAATCTGTTTACCACGACGGATTTGTTTGATGTTTCCACGTTTTTTCCATGCTTTTAATGAACTTAAAAATTTCATAACTTATCCTTTTTGCCTGGCTATTATAAACACTTTTTATCAAAAATCAAATAATATATTATATTTTTTGTTATTGTTATTTACCCTGTTGAAATTGTTAAAAAATGTATTTGAACACAGTTTTCAACAAAAAAATCCAAGTTTTATTAGGGTGGTATTGATTTTGTTAAAAAAACAACAGTTGTAAAAAATATTTGAAAAATATCGGCTTTTTCAACATTTTCAACATTTTTACGAATTTGTTTTTTATACTTGTTGAAAATAGTTGAAATTGTTATAATTGTAATATCCAGGGAAGGGAGAATAGAAAAATATGAAACAACAGGTGCTTAAAGCCCTTGCAAATCCGCCATTATTACTATATGTGCCTTATAATTTGGCCATAGGGAATTTTATTGTCCAATTCCTTGCTTTTATCGTTTTATACATTGTTGGTTTAAGTGTTGCGGGTATAGCATCAACCGAAGCAGTGGAAGTTGTAAATAATATTGTAAATCCATTATATCTTTTAATATCGGTTATCATAGTTCATTTAATTTTGATGCGGGTGTGTAAGCGCGACCCGCATATTGGTGATATTTTGGTTGCAAAAATAAGATTGTTAAGATTACGTATTCCGCGGAGATTAATAGGATGATACAGGGATTTTTTGAACATTTTGCTGCCGGCGGTTTTTCTACAACTATTACTTTGATGGTAATGGTGGTTTGTGTTGTTTTTTTGTTTATCTTTTTGATGATTTATGTTCCAACTATAACAAATTTTATATTTCCAAAATTTGGTTATAAAAGTTATGCACGGTATATACCGTTCAGAACTGTTTATACGGATGATTCTTTGGAACTTGAAGATGGTGGTTTGGTTAGGGTTTACAGTGTTGAAGGTGTCCAAACAAGTATGCAAACAGGGGAACAACGTGAAAAATTTTTAGATTTACGTGCGCAACTTTTTAATCAAATTCATGATCCTGCTGTTGTTTTACGTTTTTTCACAATTCGTGATGCTGTCGCAGAAAACAGTAATTACGAATTTGACCAACCTGTATTGCAAAAAATTTATAACAAGTGGCATTCCCAAGGTGTAAGAATATTTTTGAATAAATATTATATTGTTTTAACTGTTCGCGGTGCGAATAATCGTGAAAAGTTAAATCAATATGGAAACTATATAGAATCTATGTTGGCCGCTTATAAACCGCGTGTTTTACAAAACAAGTCACGTGAAAATATGGCAAAGTTTTTTGGTCGTATATTGTCACCAATCACAAAACCGTCACCCGCAACTTGTAACGAACGTATAACACAGGTTGCTACGGTTGATAATGTTGAATTTTTACCTAATGGTGCGGTTAAATATACAAGTGGTAATCGTGAATATTTCGCATCATTGGTATCTTTCCGTGCGGCACCAGATTACTTAGATGAAGAATTTTTTGATTCTGTAAATACAATCCAAACTGAAATGGTTTGTATGAATGGATTTGGTGTATTAAATGCCGCTGCGGTGGAAGCGGTAATGCGTAAACGTCGTAGTGTTTCTAACAAAGAAACCGATTCTACTGAAGAACAAATTTCCGAAGCAGAATCTGTGATGGATGAAAATATATCGGGAAATCAAACTTTGGTAAATTATTATCCTTTATTTATGATATTTGCAAAAACACTGAGTGATTTGAATGATTATACCGACGAATTTAAAAAAATTGCCGCATCGTTTGGTATTTCACCAATTGTTGAAAATTTTGCATCAAAAGTTTCTTGGTTTTCGCAAATTCCCGGCTTTGATACATTTCCACGTAATTTTAAAATGTTATCAAAAACTGCCGCGATAAGTATACCAATGTCAAGTACACCACGTGGTATTACGAATTCTGATTGGGGAAATGGGCCATTAGTTGTTTTCCCGACAGCACAAGGAACACCATATCAATTTCAATTTCATGTTTCTGATAAACCAGTTGCAGTGGGACACACTATGACAATTGGTCCAACTGGTGGCGGTAAAACAACTTTATTTTCATTCTTAATAGCCCAATCATTACGCCATAAAAAATTAAAATCATTCTTTTTTGATCGTAACAAAGGCGCGGAAATATTTACTTTGGCGGTTGATGGTAAATATATAACTATGCAAAACAAGGATAAAAATGAAAGTGATTTTATGACGCGTTTGAATCCGCTTAAAATGCCGGATAATGCCGTAAATCGTGCGTTTTTACGTCGTTGGTTTGCTATGATTTCCGAACAAAATGATGCTGTATCTGCGGATGAAATAGCACGTGCGGTTTCGGTAAATTATGATTATTTACAAGATAAAGACAGGTTGTTGAAAAATTTATGGGAAAGTTGTTTTTCTTCGTCCGGTAAAATGCGTCCTGCCTTAAAAAAATGGATAGATCCATTACAATATGGTGATATGTTTAATGAAGATAAAGACACCTTGGATTTAAATGCGCGTTTAACAACATTTGACTTTACTGATATATTACAAGATACAACGCTTGCCCCGGCTGTTATTTCTTATATTTTACATCGAATAAATAATATAACTGTATCTGGTGGAAATCCGTCACTTATTATGATTGATGAAACAGCGCCAATGTTGGAAAATAAAATGTTCCGTGATAACTTTATTGCTGGGTTACAAGAAGGTCGTAAAAATCGTCAAGCGTATATGGTCGCATTCCAACGTGCTAATATCATAGATAAACTTGGTATTGGTGACGTTGTTCGCGGTCAAGCGCAAACTGTTATGTTCTTCCGTAATCCTGCGGCTGACTTATCGGATTATGAACATTGGAATTTAAATCCACTTGAAATGGCGTTCATCCAAGGAAAAGCGTATCCGAACCTTAAACGTGCTGTATTATTATCCCGACCAATAAATAATGAATCTGTTATTTTAAATACTGAACTTGGTGGTTTGGGAAGTTTATTACGTTTGTTTGAATCAGGACGTTCATCAGTATTACTTGCCGAGGAATTATACAAAAATTACGGTAGTAATTTTGTTGCCGAATACCTTAAAAAACAAGGTGTAAGTGATTTTTAATAATGTTTAAGAAATTGGTGTTTTTGATCGCATTATTATTACCAATAAATGTGGTCGCTGATTCTTGTATTAAATACAAAATTAAACCAGAAATAAATGTAAAAAATCCTTCATGGAATAAAACAATTATCTTATCAAAAGAATGGGAAAATAAATTACACGGCCATGTGACTGCGACAATGATAGATGATTATGATATAGTTGTTGATATTATTCCAACCAATGGTGGTTATTGTGTATATCTTAAAAATGTTGATAGCAACATAGGGTATAATGAATTTGATGTAAAAATAGACGCTGGACATATTCCAGGATCTTGTTCTTATAATGCGGTGCTAGAACACGAAGATAAACATATACAAGCATATTTATCCGTTATTATAGATTTAAATAAAGAATTGCGTAATGCTGTATTCGATGCCGCAAATTCTATTATGCCGGTATTTGTAAATAAAAAAGAAGATATAGACACAGTTGTTGAAAATATGAATTACGAAATGCAAAAACATCCAGAATTAGTTTTGATAAAACAGAAAATAAATGCGGCGCAAGAAATACGCAATAAACGTGTTGATCAAAACGAAGATAACTCTTCTTTACGTGCTTGTTTTGGTGGATAAAAAAACTAGATTAAATATTCAAAATAGAACCATATAGCAAGTGGTCCCATAACCGCTGTCATAAGACCAGATATAACAATTGCTAAACTACTGAATGAACCTTCTATGTGTCCCATTTCCATGGCTTTTACTGTACCAGCCGCGTGTGAAGCATTACCAATAGCAAGACCACTTGAAATAGGATTTTTTAACTTCATCCATTTACATAATTTATCGCTTACTGATGCACCAAGAATACCCGTTATTATAACCGCTGAAACAGTAAGTGCTACTATACCACCAAGTTTTTGTGTAATACCGATTGCTAATGCTGTTGTAACAGATATTGATACCAAAGACCGTGCGATAACATCACCCAGCCCAAGAATCGCAACTATGATACAAACAGAAACCACCGATGCAATTACCCCAAGAAACATGGCAAATAAAATTGACCATATATGTTTTTTTAATAAATGTAATTGTCGGTACATAGGAACAGCAAAACATACAGTAACAGGAATAAGAAAATAAGTAAGATATTTTGCGCCACTATTATAGGAATCATACGGTATTTTACAACCAACAAGTATCGCAATAATAACCATTGTTGATAAAAATAAAGGTGTTGTAAAAGGATTAGGCCAACGGCGGTTTATAAGTGTTGCAATTATGAACACCGCGATAGTTATTACGACACCGAAATATATGGAATTTGTAATCAAGTCCATCATTTTTTATATCGCCCCCCACGTTCAAGAAAATAATCCGCCGTTTTTCCAGTGATAACCATTGTGACGACATAAGTGATAACAAGAAGTAAAACAAGGTAATACCAAATACTGTGTATTTCCGACCAAATATCTATAACTGCGACTGCGGGCGCAATAAAAAACAAAGCCATTACACCGTGAAACCAATCGGCTATATCAGCCACCCATTCAAGTTTCACAATATGTAAGCAAAGTGCAATAAATAATAATAATAAACCATAAATACTGCCCGCTATAGGAAGTGGAATAAAATGTTCACACATTTCACCAAGAAATACGAACAACAAAACTATCATAAATTGGAACAAGTATTTCATTTCTCTCACCAATGAAATAATACAAAAATAAATTATATTTGCCAATATGATTTTATTAATATAATAATACGAAAAAGGATTTTTATGTTCAAAATAAGAAACGCCGAAATAAAAGATGCACCAGATATTTATAAAATTTGGTCAATAGGGTGGAAATATGCATATAAAAATATTTTATCATCTGAATTTTTAGCAAAGCGTGTGAGCGATGAAGCAGTAAGTGAAAAAATCGAAAAATTCCCGGATAAATTACGTAAAGAGCATGAAAAAAATAATATTTTTTGGGTTTTACTAGATAATAATAAAGTTATTGGTTTTATAAGTGGTGGTGCACCTAATTCCCCCGAATGTAAGGCGGATAGTGAATTAGATATGTTATATTTGGATACAAATTACATTGGTTGTGGTGCCGGAAAATTATTATTTCAAAGTTTTGCGCGTGAAATGAAAAATCGTGGGCATAAAACCTTTGGGCTTATGTGTTTTTCTGACAATAAAAGTATGGGTTTTTATAAAAAAATGGGCGGACATGTCACAATAGAACGCCCAAGTAGCGAAAAATTTGAACATACCATGGGGTCTTTTATTGAATTTGATATAGATAAAGTGTTAAAAAAGTAAGTTAAATATATTGACAATTTATTATTTTTGTATTATTATCCGCCAGATAGGGGTATTTATATGGCGAACAATGTGGTTAGATTTATACTTGCTGTGGTAAAAGACAATAAATTAGGGTTTAACCCGGTCGGGTCTAAGAATATACTTGATTTTGATTATGATTCTTTGACAGAAGCCACAGAATATGCCAGAAAAAACAATGTTTTTTATCATCTAATAGTGGATGGAAGTATAAATTTGTCGGGTTATAAACACAATAAAAACGATGTAAGACCCGTACCGGAATTTAATAAATTTATTATATATGGCGATTTTGATTGCTCTAATCAAGGCGAAATCACGAAATTCCCTATAATAGTCAAAGGTCTTCTTAATTGCAGTGGGCTTTTAACCAAAGGAATTGACATTACAGACAAATCCTTTTTTCTTCCGATTAAAATGGATTCGTTAGATTGTTCATACAGTATTAAAAGTTTGAATGATTTACTGGGGCGAATACCAACAGATTTAAGACATCTTATGGTCCAGCCGCAACTTATAAAATCCAATATTTTATCAAAAGATAATGAAAAGTACGAAATCGCAAAAAGTTTTTGTGAAGAATATCCTGATTTGATAATAACAGATTCACGGAATACAATAAATTTGGCAAATGAATTGAAAAAGATAGAAGAAAAATCTAAAGAATCTGTTAATGTTGAAAAACAACAGGAAATAGGAAAGTTTGTAAAAGTAATAAAAATCAAAACAAGCGATTATCTTGATAGGGATGAAATTGTTAAAAAACTTGTGCAAGATTTTGATGAGTTTTCTGATTTTTCGTATGATGAATTAAAAAATATTACACGACGTGCATTGAACAGAAATAGAAAT
>Ga0310696_10001406_pt1 | contig 34879 bp, 40 predicted proteins | sample AusTroGonzalo_MG_4_FD_203885 | JGI IMG/M metagenome (GOLD analysis project Ga0310696, IMG submission 203885) | Bovine rumen microbial communities from tropical cattle in Woodstock, Queensland, Australia - Gonzalo_02 (v2) (version 2) | ecosystem: Host-associated > Mammals > Digestive system >... | reverse complement strand
ATGATTTAGATTTAAACGATTTCACGGATTTGGCTGTTAAATTGAGAAATAATAAACGATTAACAGAAGAAGAGAATGATAGATATGCTGTATATCTTTATACAATAATCTACATTGTCTTAGAGAATCCTAAATTTAAGAATAAACCCAAATGTGAGAAGGAAGAACTATTTGATAGAGCAATATTTGAGTTATTAACTGCTATACCAAAGTTTGATAATGATAGAGGTAGTTCAATATATTCATTTGCTTATAGATGTACTTATAATGCTTTCATACATTATTATACTGAATTGAAGGTTGAAACAAATAGAAAGATACAAATACAAACACATATTTGGGAATGTTATAATGATTATCACGATGAAATCAGAGCACATCAAGTAAAGAACATTAATATAGATAACCCACAATAATGAGGATTAAGAATGAAAGATAATAAGATTAATATAAGCTGTATTCCAATGGATAATCTTGCTTGCGGCCATTATAGAATTAAGAATGTAGCCGATTTATTATATGGTGATTATAAAGTAACGATTAATCCACCTGGAACATATAGAGTAACAACAGACGATTGTATCTTTACACAGAGAGTAGCTGGTGCTAAAGTTATGAACTCACTCTTGAATATCAAAGCTAAATCAAGAGAATTTAATCCAAACTGTAAGTTTATTATTGACTATGATGATAATGTATGGGATGAGTTACCAAGTTATAACTTTACAAATGTACCTTGGAGAGATAATAGAGAGTCAATGAAAGCCCATTTAAATGACTTAGCTGATGTAGTAACTTGTACAACTGAAAGCCTAAAGGATAGTTTAAAGGATTATGTAGATGGTCATAAGATAGTTGTTATTCCAAACTGTTTACCTAGATTTAAATGGAACTTCCCTAGATTGGCTAAGCCACAGAGTGAAACATTCTTATATGCTGGTAGTCCAACACACTTTAGTAATGTAAATCACTGTTATGGTGATTTCACAAATGAATGGGATAAATTCTTAAAGGATAAAGACATTCATATTATGGGTGTATCACCTTGGTTTATCAAGCCATCTGTATTATATAATTGGACAGATATGATTAGTTATGCTCATAATTTCTATATAATTGCTTCTAGATGTAAGTATATTATAGCACCATTAGCTGAGAATAACTTTAACTGTTGTAAGAGTGATTTGAAATATCTAGAAAGTTGTGCTGTTGGAAGAGTTTGTCTTGTTAGTGACTTTGAGAATAGTCCATATCATTATGCTCACGAATTACAGAAGATACCAGTTAGAGCAACAGCTAAACAAATACAATATGCTGTAGACAGATGTAATGAACATTATGATGAAATAATTGATTATCAGTATGAATATCTTAATCATAGGTGGTTGGAGAACTGTTTAGACAAATATAGAGCTGTGTTTGATAATCCAATTATAAGAATATAAAGAAAGGGTGCCATAGGGGCACCCTTTATTGTTTGTTCTTTATGTTATGTTATGATTAAAGAGTTACTAAGTTTGGCTTAGAATCCTTGATACAGACATAAGATACGGCACGTGGTTCAACAATACCGGCAAGAGCAGCAACGCACCAACGGGTCTTGTTAGTACCAGCTACTACGTCTACAGCACGAGCACAGTGAATAGTAATGCCTTCCAAACCACTAGAGGTCAAATCAGCATTAGACCAATCCTGTTTCTTGAGAGTATCAAATTCCATTGAACCATCAAGACGAACGAGACCAGTGTAATAGAGACCTTCAGAGATTGGATTAACCAACTTCTTACCAGCAAGACCAGCAGCAGTTACGGTTGTACCATCTTTGAAGATAGCTTCCTTCGTTCCCTGACCATCGAAGTCAACAGAACGAACATAGACCTGACCAGCCTGTTTCTGAGCAACAACAATGAAGGCCTTTGGACTAGAGGTCTTATTACCATTGAAGTTAGTAGCCATTACATCAGCGATGAACAATGGAGTACCAACTGGGATATCATCACTAACACCAGAAAGAGTAATAAGGTCTACAACAGCGGTATCAGTATCTTCAGCATTACAATTAATAGAAGAAGCAGCAATTGTCTGTTCAGCTGTATAACTAGAAACGGTAGCAGATGCGAGTTCCTTTGCCAAATCTTCAGTGATTTCAAAGGATGGCAAGAATTGCTGGAAACGATAATCGGTAGAACCAACTCTTGTAAGTTCACCCTTAGCATCAATTGGAGCTACACCTTCAACTGGTTTGAATGAAGAACCCCAAGAAGCAGCAATAGATTCAATCATTGGGTCAACGAAGCCAAATTTCTTCTCAGTAGAGATACTGGTCAAGAAAGAGTTAGCCTTTGTGAGTGGGCTGAAACCTTCACCAACGAATGCGGTATTAGCACGACCGAGGTCATCGTTAATAACATCCTGGGTAAGACCTTCAATAAGTTCCTTACCATTTGGCTGAGCGATTTCAACGTCCCACTTTACATCAGTAACAGCGTCTACGAAATCGGAATCAATCAATACGTTACCAACCATTACTTTCTTCTTAACATCACGTTCAACGATGTTAGAAGCATCTTTACCGGTAAGATTCTTACCACGGACATACTTACCATTATCTTTGATAACGAAGGTATATTCCTGACCATTACGCTTTCCAACGAGCTGATCAGCGAAATAAGGTTTAGCACCAACGGTCAAGTAACCAGCAACTTCAGCTGCACGAAGGTTTACGAGGTCGGTTAATTCGTTTGTAATTGCCTGAATAGCCATAATTTATATTTACTCCTGACACTATCTATATCTTTGATGTGTCTTTGAATAGTTTACCCAATAGTTTCTATCTTTCACTACTGGTTCAACTGTACTTGAATTATTTGTGATTTGCTTTCCAATGACAGGAAGAGCAGGTTTATTAGATTGAGGTTGAACTTGTGTTTGTGGTTGAACAGATGCTGCATAATGTTTCTCAAGGATTTCATCCGCAACAATAGCAATATTCTTCTTCAAGGCATCTGGGTCAGTTGAACGGAATACTCTCTGTAGCAAGCGAGGATTCTTATTTAAATCCATCAATTCTTTCAATACAATAGGATATTCATTCAATGTTTCAAGATAACCAAATACTACACCATTAGGGTCTCTTTCACTTACAGCTTCACCAAATGCTTTACCATTTCTTGAAATCATATCATTATATTCTTTCAAATCTTGTGGATTAGGGAAGCAATGTTCTGTGATAATTCTATCTCTTTCCAAATCATATTGTAACTGTTCATCTTCATTCTGTTTACGGATTCGTTGGATTTCATCCTGCATATCTCGTTCTTTGAATTTCCAGTTAACATACGCTTCAGAATTGGGTGTACCATCTTGATTAACGAAATGTTCTGCTTTAAGACCTTGTTTAGAATTTAACTGTTCTTCAAGTTCTTTAATACGAGCTTCATATTTCTGTTTCATATCTTTGCGTTTCTGCTTCTCACGAATGAAAGCATAATCACGCTTAGATAATTCAGGAAATTTAGATTTAGGCTCGGTTGTTTCATCGTTCTTAACTTCTACTTTATCAGATTTAGGTTCATCACTACCTTTATCTTCTTTAGCAGTTGTTTCCGCCTTATCATTGGATTTATTATCAACTTTATCTTCAGGAGTATCGGCGTTGGTATCAGCTGATTTAGAAGTTTCCTTGGTTTCTTCAACTGATGGGGTTGATTCTACTTTAGATTCTTCCTTGGTTGATGATTCTTTAGCTTTCTTGATATAATCAAGAGCTTCTTGTGTAGACATACTCATAAAGGGTGTCAATTCCTTAAACCGGGTTTGATTTGAGTTATAATACGGTACCCGTCACCATAATATAACCAATAATTAGTAAGTTACTTATTAAACTCTTGTCCAATAGAAGGTGAATTTAATATTTCAGCAATTCTATTTGGTGACATTGAATAAGAATAAACTTTATTACCTAATTGAACTTGGGCTACATTGCTATAAGGGTCGTAGTTGATATCACCAACCCAACTAGAAGATTGGTCAATGGGTCTACGAGGATATTCATCATCCCAATAGCGTGGATATTCAGCTTCTCTCAAAGCTGCTTGAGCTCGTAATTGTTGGATAGCAAATAATCTAGCTGGTCCTTGAAGAGCCATAGCTTCTTGATAACCAGGAATAGTTCTTTCATCTAACAATTCTTCGTGTTCTTGAGGGGTTTGCCTAAAGGTGGCTTGTCTATCACCACTCTTTAGGACATTACTTCCAAGACCTTTACCTGTAATTATATCAAATAACATCTTTATAGCCCCATATCATCTAAAGCAGCATTGTATCCTTTATAGGCAGCATCAGTTTCTTTCTGAGCTTGTTCTATATTGGATTCAGCAGCTTTAATGTTAATTTCTTGTTGTTTAAGATATGTGTTATCAGCATCTTTAGTTGCTTGTACATCAAGTTTAGCTCCTTCCAATAACATCTTATCTTTCTCAGCAACCTGGAATTTCTGCCAATCAAGTTCTCTTTGCTCTCTATTGTTCATAATGTTCATTTGAGACATAGTTAGTTGTGTTCTAAGTTCTTCATTCTCTTTCTTAGTCATTTCAAGTTGACCCATAGCTTCATCAAACTGAGCTTGGATTTGTTTAATTTGGTGAACAGCTGCAGGATCTTCAATATCAGTTATGAAGTTTACATCAGGTGGTAAGTTAGCAACAATATTCTGTGATAATTCTTTACCCAAATCATTCTTCAAAGTATCAGCAAAGTACTTAGCAATAATTGGTTTCATATTATCAGGCATAATTGTACCTAGAGCAGATAGTTCTTGTCTAATCTTCATTTCTCTAGTAATAACAGAAGGACCATTCTCAAGAGTAAATCTCAAATCTTGACCACCAGTAAACATTTCAATAATAATTCTACCAAGAGTTCTCATAGCTTTATAAGCATTATTATAATAGTTAGCTGTATTAGATTCTTTAGAAGTTTCTTGACGAAGAATTTCTGTAGCTGTTCTTTCTCTTTGGTCAATTATACCAGCTAATGGAACACCTAAAGTATCTTCCATCAAGGTTCTACAAGTAGATATTGTGGCTTGTAAATCACCAGTTTCAAATGATTCAGTTAATGGTACAGGTTGATGTTCACCTTTCCATAATACAGCAACAGTATCATCTTGGTTAACAGCTGCCATATTCTTCTCAAGACCATCAATAGCGTCTATATTCACCATATAATTAGCTTTAGGTGAGCGACCACATCTTTCAATAAGAGTAGAATAAGCAATATTAGCTCCCAATTCAAGAGTTAAAGTTTGCTGTACTATACCATTATAATTAATTTGGTCATTCTCATATATTTCATTACCAGACAATCTAATAATAGGAATATATTTAATTGGTAAAGTAGCTGACATAACAACTTTATCACCAACAATCTTATGATAATCAACAGTACCAGAATCATTCTTAGTATAATACGAAATTACACCAACAGAATCTTCAGGTAAATTCCACTGTTTGAAATCATTGAAGTCAATAAAGCAAGTTGTATCAGGATAAAGAGAAGGTACAACATCTTCACCATATAATCGTTTAGCTTTCTTTACAGAAATATAATTGATTACAGCACCTTCTTCAGCATCTGAACAATCAACTGTAGAACAATTAGGGTCGGTAGCAATAGCATTAAGATGTGAAGCAGTTTCTAATACTACTTTAGGTTGAAGAGTTAATTCATCTTCAACAGTAGTAATAACAATATAACCATAACCAGTTAATACAGCTTTACGGAAAGCATCAATCATTGCTGATTTAGTATCAGTTTCACCTTCTAATTCATCAATTAAAGATTGAATATCTTCAAGTGGACCTTCTTTATCAACCAGTTCTATATGCCAAGGTGAATTTGAAATAGGAGAAGAAATGGCATTAACCATTGGATTCCAGTTATTCAAAGACAAATTAACTCTCTTATTTCTATTATATTTGTTAATAGTCTTCTTATTCCAGAAATCACCAGAATATCTCTTAAGGTCATTAACTGCTCTTGTTATAGTTACATTATAACGAGCGTCACTCTTTGTAAGAAATTCTTTACATTGTTCTATAATATTATCCATTTGGACCTCTAAATTTAACAAATAATTAGTTATTGAAGTTGTTTGAATGTTAATGTAACTTCATCACCACCATTAAAGTTAGCTTGTCCAATTACAAAGTTTCTAATTTGGAACATTGGACTCCATTTGAACTCATTTGGTGGGTTGAAGATGGGGTCAAATTGTGTAGAAGGTATTTGATTTACGTTTCTAACATCAGGAAGTTTAAAGTTATCTGTACTGGTTGTGAAAGCATTAACTGAACATTGGTCCGTTAAATGAGCTATACAACTACTACCTGAACCATCCATAACATTATTACACTTTGGAGTTTCCATATTAATTTGAACATCAAACTTAACATTACGAGTTCCAATACTAAATAATTTCATTTCTGTAAAGTAATGAGTACCATCATCAATATAAACATTATGATGTAATACTTGTTCTTCATAAGGTGTAGCCATACTTAGAGCACCTAAATTAGAAGCAATACTTCTAAATTCATACAGTATACCAGGCATAGAAGTTTGAGTTAATGATACAGTACCAATTAAACTAGTCTTACATTCAAATGTTCCAATATTATTCTTAAAGATATAATTATGTAAGTTATCATATCTCCAAGCTCCTAAAGCAGGCCAAATATACCAAGCTTCAGGATAAGAAGATGTATTATTAGTCATAATAAGACTATCTACTAATACTTCATCAATAGTATATGGTTCTTCACTATGAGAATCATCTAGTGTATTAAACATCTGAGCATCAATAACAAGTTGGTTATTGAATATATTATTATCCAAATATGAAGTAATAAACTTAGATATAGTCTTTGTATATGTGGTAGCGTCATTATAACCACCAACATAAGTTATAGTTCTTTCTGCACCATCGTGGTATAACAAAGTTAATTTACCATTTATTTGAGAATCTTTAATAACTGAGTTTCTAGCATAGATATCACTCATTAAGATAGAACTATAACTTGTGAAAGAATTATAATAACCTTCTACACCAGACAATGTACTATCTCTAAATGAAGCAGTAATAAATTTATCTTTATCTGTTGGTAATGATACCATATCAACTGTAGAATTTGATACTTGTAATATAGTATTCTGATTTAATTCTAATTTAACTGTACTATCTTTAACAATGACAGTCAAGTCACTTGGAATACTATACCAACCGGTACAATCTTCAAATATAATAGATGTTTGATTAGCAAGTTTAACTATATTAACTTTATTAGCAAGTGGATTCTTTAAGTTTGTTACCCAAATAGAATCACCTATCAATTTATTTCCAACAAAGTTACTATATGGTTGACCTACATTATTTAAGTTTCTATAATCAAAGAATGGGTTATAATCTGATGTACATCTAATTTGCTTATATAACCAAATAGAGTTAGGGAAATCATCAATATCAAATTGACAATCTGTACAAAGATTTACAAGTGATACAGCATAATCACCTTCAAGAATAAACATTCTTTCATTTAGCTTACAATTTGTGAAGGTATTGTTTATACCATTATTATTATCACTACCGATATTTCTATTCTCTTCAAAGGAACAATGATTGAAGTTATATCCATAAAGAGGTGTAATTTGAACATCTATATGAGCATCTTGCCAATTCTTCTGGTCAGTTGATTGGTCAATTACTACATTCTTATAGTTTAGATAAGATTTAGCATTCCAAGAAGTCTTAATATTCTTTGCTGATACAGTTGTATTACCTTGTGTAAAGTTAGGATTACCATTCCATTCACCTTGAATAGTATTATTACCTAAATCATAGAAACGAGTATCTTCTGTTACATCTATTGTATTAGTATTAACATTTAAGTTATTAAATCTGAACCAACGATAATCTTCATTACCATTGAAGAAAGGTCTAATTGATTTAGAATTACAATAGTTAAATAAATTAATTATACCAACTGTTTGGTCGGCTGTGTTATTTGAATTAGCTGGGAATACACCAAAGTGTCTGCTATCACAATGTTCTGTAGGTTGAACCATAATCCATCTACCAGTAATTTCATTATTAGCTTGAATTATTGAACCACCATTATCGGCTTCTACAGCATCTTCTTTCCAAATATAATTAATTGGTTCTTTATCACAAACATTATAATAGCCTAACAAAGTAATAATCTTCTTATCATCAATAGTAGCTATACTTTCAACATCAACGGCTCTTAAATCAGCAATAGTTGGAATACAGGTTGTTCCATTACTATCAATAGATTTATTTAAAGAGTTCTGGTTCTCAATAGTATATTGAAGATACCATTTAGATTGGTCTGAAGTATCAATATCAAGTTGAGTATTCCAGATACCGTTACCAATATAAGAATAGAAATAAGCAACAACATCAACATCAACAAAGACTTGATATTGAGTTCTACCATAGATATCTGTTAATATAGGATTAGATAAAGGAGTACCATCACTATTGTAAATAGGAGCAACTGTATTACCATCCTTTACCATAAACTGAACACAGCCGTGTAAAGGATTACCTTTGTTATCTAAATATCTGTTCCAACTATCGTAATTTCTCATTACATTTCTCCTGGAATATAACCATTCTCTGCTAGCCATCTATCATAAGCTTCTTTAATTAATGGATTATCATATCCTTGTGGCTTATGTTTAGGTGTCCATAACAATGAATAATTATTCTTAATTCTTTCAATGGTATCTTCTTGTTCTTGTCTTTCTAATGCAGTTTGAACTAGATTTGGTTTACTACCGCGACCATTTAGATTTGCCAAACCTTCAACACCTCTAGTACCCAGTGAACCTTTATTAAGTTTATCCATCAAGTTTAAACCACTCAAAGAAATTCTTTCTATTCTTGTCTTAGGTGTTCCAGCTCTTCCTAATCTTTGGGCTAATGTAGTATTACCAGCCTCTTTCAATATAGGATATCTTAGATAATCTGCTGGTGTTGTTGGTACAGCAGATTCATAATAACCTGGAGTGTGTGTTCTTAATTCATTAAAGTATTCTTTATCTAATGCTGTACTATAATTCTTACGAACAGAATTAGCAGCTTCAACATCAACTTTACCATTTGGTGAAATAGTCTTTAGCAAATCTTGTTTAAGTGAAGATTCTTCTAGATTATCCACAGCATTTACAAAGTCCCAAGTATTAGTAGTTGGTGGTAATTCCTTCAATGCTTTAGCACTTTCTTTAACGTCAACTAATGCTTGAAATTGTTTATTTGTGGAACCAGGCAATAATCCACCAGCTACTCTTGAAGCTTGTCTAGCATTTGGCAATACACTAGCACCACCATTTATCATTATATCTGAAAGGTAATTACTACCGATATCTGTCCAATCTTTCTGATAAGGTGAGCCACTTACCTTGTGAGCAACATCTCTTCCCAAACGAATAGTCGGTCCAGCTACAGCATTAATTAATGGAAATCGTGCTGTTGCTAAATCTGTAGCACCAGCTACGACACCAGAACCAAGGTCACCCATTGAACCCCAACGAGTTTCAGGTGCTTCTCCTATGTCAGGTGCTTCTTTACCAAATAATGCTGCTTTAGGTTCCTTAATGTATCTTTGTCTTTCATAGTCACTTGCTAACAAACCAGCCAATGGATTATCACCAGTTAATTTCCATTCTTCATTAACTTCTTTAGTTCTCTGATTTACACCAGCTTGTTTCTTTGCTTCTTTATTATAGAAATCTTTATATTCATTAGTCTTATTAAACCAATCATTAAGTTCTTCTCTACGAATCCAAGGATATTTCTTCTTTAATACATCAAATTGAGCATCAGTAAGAATCTTTCCTTCATATTGTTCCCACAAACCAGGGAAAGTCTTTGAAGGATTACCAAATATATCTTCTTTAGATTTGTAAGTTTCTGCCCAATCACTATCTTCATTTAATTTATCCCAGTACTTGTTAATCCATTCAGCTTTATTTGGTGCTTTCTTGAAACCTTTGGCTGCTTCAGGACTAACTTTCTTCATTAGAAAGTTGTATATCTGATCAAATGTTTCTTCGGTCATTGATTTCATATTTAATCCCAACTTTGTGATTTCTTTCCGCTATATGATTTAATTACTTTACCATCTTTCACAAGTTTAAATTTACCACCTGTAGCGTGTTTAGACTCATATCCTCTATTTGCCAAAGCAGGGTCTAAATCACCAGTATTTACATCAAAGGCTTTAATTAAATCTTTAATATAAGCATCAGATTCTTCATATTTAACTCTCTTGTCATATTCTAGTTCAAGTTCTGCTAATCTCTTTGCTGCTTCAGGTGTATTAAATTTCTTTAATTCTTCCATAGCATCAGCAATTACTTCGGAATTTGTTGATTTACTATTGATTGGAGAATATTTAGCAAGTTTATAATCTACAGATTTAGTTGCGTCATATTTAGGAGATTCTGGCATTTGTAATTCTGGGTATCTTTCTACAAGTGATTGAATTTGATTATCTACCATTCTTGTATCTTTACCTTGACCAGCTAATGTATCTCTAGTAATAGCTAAATTACCTAAAGTTTCTCTAGCTTTAGATAAATTATATTCACTCTGTTGTGATTTATTATGCTTAGCAAGTTCCTGAGCATTAATTCTATTTAATTCATTCTCATAAGCAGTATTATAAGCTTGTTCAGCTCTAATCTTATCGGCTTGTGCTTGTTCCATCAACAATTTCTGATATGCAGCTTCTTCAGCAGCTTCTCTATCTAATCCACTTCTATCACCCATAATAGCGTCATAGATATATCCATAATGATACTTACTATATGGATTATGATATGCTTCTTTAACTTTATTCTGAGTAGCTTCTTTAAGAGCAATTTGTTCTTTCAATTGTGCTATTCTTGCGTCAATATCACTTAATTCCATATTTAAGCTCTCCACATATTCTGTAAATAAGAATTATACTTGTTTCGTTCATATCGTTCAAGCATTCTTCTTATTTGTTCTTCTTCATCATTCTGATTAGTTAGAACTCTATCATTGAATGTATTTGGTCTATAATTATCCATAAAGTGTGAAGCGGCTTCACTCTGATTCGTTGGATTATAACCAAACATTGATTGTGCAGCTTGTTGCTGTAATGTTGGACCTCTAGGTGCATCTGCAGCTTTCTGTTCTCTAACAGCTTCCCAATAATTTAATTCAGCTTTATCTTCATCAAGTGTATTTGTATTTGATGTTGCTGCACCAGCAATAGAAGAAGCATCATCACCACCACTATAAGAATAGAAAGCACCTTTACCAATAGTTTGACCAGCTTTGGCTATTGTATCACCCCAAAGTTTAGCCATAGCTTTATCGTGGTTAGCTTGTCTTTCAGCATTATGTATCTTATTAGCAATAGCATTCTGAAGAAAGCCACCGTAATTTATATTATCTCTATTATAAATTCCCATATTATCCTCTCTTAATAAAGACCGACTATTGCAGTATCGTAAGCAGCTTTAGCATTCATCTTATCCTGTTGAGCTTTCATTATATCACTCTGTCTAGCATCTTGAACATTATAATAATCTTGTGCTAAAGTTCCTTGTAATCCCATCTTATACTGTGTAGAATTATTCAAAGCATTCAATCTAGCTTGGTTATTAGCAATTCTATCTTGATACTGTTGATAAGCAAATTGTCTGTCAGTGTTATAATCCTGCATAGCGGTTCTATACAATTCATCAGATTTCTCACTAACACCTTTAGCGATATTAAGAGCAGCACCAGTACCTCTACCAAGACCAGCACCAGCAGCACTATGTTGAATAGAATTAGCTGTATCACCAATTATACGGCTATAATAAGGATTAATGAAATCTTCTTTAGTCTTTGTATAGTTATCATCAAATGTTCCGAGTTCTTTCTCAAAGTCATAAGAATAATCTTCAGGATTATATTCAGATATTGCTTTCTTATAAGCATTAGCATCTGCAGCACTACCAAGTGAACCACGGTTAGCATAATACTGATTAATAGAATTAATAATACTATTATACTGACCTTGTGTAATTACACCTTGTTCAGCAAGTTTATCTGCAGCTTCTTTCTTAGCATTTAATTCTGCTTCTGCAGCTTTATTTCCATAATATGATTGTATTCCACTTCCAAGTAGGGAAGCGCCAGCTATAATACCAGCGGCAATAAGGGGAGCAGCCATATATTTAAACCTCCATATTCATTTGAATAATAATTAGTTCCATACTTTCAATACTAGAACTCCAAATCCATTTACATCCTTTGCTAATTTACAAGTTAGTTTACTATCTTTAACATCAATTATAGAGCCGTTAGATAGCTGTACAAAGCCATCATAAACGGATGGTAATTGATAATCATTAAAGATAGCTCCATTATATAAATTAACAAATAATAAATTCTTGATAACTGTGAAAGCACCATATTTCTCACCTCTCTGTCCCCAAGAACCTTTAAGAGCTTCTATGTTCTTGTTGGACTCATCATAACGAATTAATTTAATATCAGTCATATTTATACCTCATTAGAAGTTTGAACAAGGTGAGAATGATACTTTCAAATTCTCTATACAGAATGGAATCTTCTCTGTTGTAGAGATTTCCAATGTGAAATATTTACCCATTCCACAATGCCAGATAGTTGTTGAATAATCATAATTACCAATCTTACCAAGATAGTAATCTTCATAGTCAGACCAAGTAGAACCATCCCAAGAATATCTAATAGAAACTCTTGGATTAAAGTCAGGATAATAATGGTCGTGTATAACTCTTTCTTTATCCTTGAAACTATGTTGTCCTTGGTTACAAATTAGTTCAGCACTATCAATGAAGAAAGGTTGGTCATTATTAGTTAATATACCACCTCTACGAAGTTTCAATATTACTCTATCATCGTGTTCACTGAATCTATTCTCATCCATATAACAGAGAGCATTATCTGTACCAACATAGACTTTATTGTAAGCAAATGTAGCGTGATTATATCTCCAATAAGTCAAATTATTGGAAGTATCATAAGATGCTCTATAATGCCAAGCATTCTCATTTACATCATAAACATAAGTCTTCTTTGCTTTCTCAAAGGTTAATGAATAGAATGTATGTTGGTGTTCTTGCCAAATAGAAGAATAACCAGCTTCATTATCTTCTAGTTGAGAAATTTCTCTTTCAATATCTTGTGTAGAAACTCTCTTAATAGTAGTATCAGATATCATAAAGATACCATCTTCACCAACATCGGAAGAGCCGTGCCATAATACAGTATTTCCAAGCATTGATAATGAATTAGGTGATTTAATACCAACATTACCAGCTGCATTATCTGGTGAACTGAATGGATTATTAATATCATCATTATAAGAGAATACTTGCCAACTTCTTTCTCCAAAGGTATATAATTTAGAACCATTTGAACAAAGAGCTGTTGTATTATCAGGACACCATTCAGAATATGTTACAAAGCCATATTTACCAAATTGAACTGTATCAACTCTAAACAAGTCATTTACTTCTGGTGTATCATCAGCTGTACCAGTAATAAAGTCTTTATATTGAGTATAATAAGAATCTTGTATATTTCCAGCTTGATAATCTAATTTCTGTTGGTCGGTAAGAGTTGTCCACCAAGTAACAAATTGACTTCTTTCTTCATAGAATGAAGGTGGTTCACTATCCTGTATTTCAAATGGATATTGATAAGATGTATAGAAAGCATCTGTTTGAGCGTCATTGACAATTAAATAACCATACAAATAAGCACAATGAGTTGGTTTAATTTGTTGGTTAGAATTAACTCTTGTGGGTAATTTAATTGTCTTGAAGTCCATTTGCTGGTCACCAATAGATAGACCAGTATTAACAGCATATACAGATGTTCCATCTACAATAATCAAGTGAGGGTGAGCAGAACCATATCCACCTGTTTCAGTCATGTGGCATTCTGAACCATAAGTAGGAATAGTAGCAATAAAGTTATAAGTATTATCTTTATTGATTAGATATAAACTATTTCCATAGACTGCATAGAGAACCGGTTTATTATCATAACCTCTTGAAACACGATAAATACCGCGGCATTTACCTTTAATATTAGCAGCTAACACCTCACCTTGTATGGACCTATTTAGAATAGTACAAGATGTATCACCCTGTTCTTGAACTTCAGGATAACAGTTAACTGCTTCGCCAAGGCCTACCTTAGCGAGGGCACTCTTGGTAATGCCACCAGCAATAGATTGTATTAATTTAACGGATGAAGCCATTTATAACCTCTTAGCGGAATAGCCAATCACCAGACATTAATTCAGCTTGTGTCATTCTTCGTGGACTATCCCAATAATCTTCACGAAGTAATACTCTATCAGATGCTTTCGGAGTCTTTACATTATCCACTAGAACAGATACTTCTGTTTGTAATCTAGACATTTGAGCATCATCTAATCTTGGGTACATTAAAGCCAACTTATGAGCTAATGCTACAATAAGAAGTTCAATATAATTATCTGGTACATATAAATCGGTATCTAAATCAAATTTAATACCTTCATTATAATTAATCTTCAATCTACCATTATTTCTAGCGACCTGAGGTTTAATTTCAATTAACCATTCACCTTCAGATTTCTGTGTATAAGTAAATGCTTTAGAATATGGACTATATCTACCGAAATCAGTATGATTAACATAATCCAATTTAAACATTTCTTTATATTCTACATTAGCTGGTGATATCAAGTAAATAGAATTAATCTTATCTAAGTCTCTAACTTGATAATGATACATTTCTTGATAACGGAGCATTTCTTGTACTCTTTGTGAGTCATTTAATTCAACTGGTTGCCAAACATAAGCTTCTTGAGCTACAAGTGGTTTAATGACTTTATAGATTACATTAGGTGAAGATTTAACCAATGCTAAAGCATTATTCTGATACATTTCTGCATCTGGTGTACCAAGTTGTTCAACTGTATCATAATAATAATTGTATTCACCTTTCAAGGTATCGTATTCATCAAAGATATGGATTAATGATTTATTATCCAATAGTAATGAGTTCTGTGTCCAAGTTAGTAAATTATCTTTATTATACTTATCAACTACACCTTTAAGCAATCTAAAGGCATTCTCTAATATATCACCTGGAACGGCCTGTTTACGGGGCACAAGATTGATTCTTGTACAAGCTTCCTTTATTATATCACGGATAGATAACATCTATAACCTCCAATTTAATACAATAATTAGTTGTCGGTATTTAAAGAATCCATTAATTCACATAGTTCTTTGAGTCTTTCTATGCGTTCTTTCCAGTTATTTCTATGTTGAGCATCGCCCCAAAGGAAGTGTAAGACGGAATGAGACATTGAATTTAGACCAACAAAGTGACTATCATCTGAAATATCTGTATAATGCTTTGGGTCTTCATCTAGGTGGTGAAGATTGAAGCCGCTTTGTTAAAGGAGAACCAGTTACAGGGTCTTTCTTCTGTTTCTTCTTGATAGTTGTTCTAAAGGTTTGCCATTCTTTAGAACGTCTAAAGGTTACTTTAGGGTCACTTGGTTTCTTTGATTTCTTCTTTGTTACTTTCTTCATATTCATTTCTCAACTTTATACAAGATTCAGCATTTATACAATCATATTCTTCTCTAGTCATTATATCTTTAAAGAATATATCATATACTTTATCAGTGTTACAGATTAATGGCCTATTGTTGTATATCTCACATTTATTATCCTTAGTTAGATGTTTACAACAACAATCACCTCTATCTAAAGATGGGTCAAGTAAACCAATCTTTCTACAACAATAAGCTTTACAATTATTACACTTTATCATAAATTCAAATAAGCCAAATATTTAGAAGCTATTTCTCCAGCGTGTTTATTATCGTAAACATCAGTATTATTATGTTTCATAGCATAAACAGCTAAAGCTAAAGCATCTGAATGGTCAGGAGAATGACCAATATTCTTCTTAATTAACTCCTTAGGAACAAGTGCTTGTAAACCTTTAGTATTAATGGTGACTTGTTGAGCTAGAATTTCTTCTCTAATATTACTATCTTCAACATAGAAGCCGTTCTTAATTTCTGTTGCTAAATCTAAATACATTTCAGTTCTAGCATTAGGATATTTATCAGAATATGGTTTCTGTGCGAAGTTAACACCCATAATATCAATATTCTTGGCTTTGAGAGTATCTAATACACCTAGTGAATAACCACCGGTAGCATCAGCACAAGCTGATTTAATTTGATATTTGTTATAGTAATCATTAATAAGAGCAGCTTTAGTAAATGTATCAGCTTCTAATAGTTCTTTATATTCAACTATACCATATTTGTCAATTACCATAATAACATCTTTATCAGCACCTAGACCAGAAGCATCATAACCTAGATAATATTCATTACTATTACCTTGTCTTGTGGTACTGAATTGGTTTCTAAAGACAATTTGAGAAGCCACATCACAATCAACAATTTCACCTAATACTTGTTGTTTATAAAGATTAGTTCCTTCAACATATCTTTCTTTGAGTTCTTCTTTATAAGATGGTAGAATAAATCTATTATCTAAAGATGAAGCGTGAATAACTTTATCTGGATATTTCTTTACAAGTTCACCAAACCAATTCTGTACTTTGGCTAATGAATTTGGTGAAGAAATTAAACGAACCATATTTGGATATTTACCCCCTCTCATACGGTCTCGGCAGAAGTTATACATTAATTCAGGTGCATAAGCAGCTTCATCAATGGCAAGTAGTGATATTTCAGACAAACCAAGCACAGCATTTGGGTTCTCACCAGAATAAGCAAATAGAGCTGAACCATTAGGAAAGTGTATTTCCATTCTACCTCTATTATAATCATAAGGAACTTTAGCCCATTCACAGAAACATCTAATTTCTTGAATTAATACTTTCTCTAAAGCTCTAAATGATTGAGCTACAATAATACCTCTAATACCTGGTTTCTTACAACATTGTAAGACAATCCAGATAGCAAGAGCAGCTGATTTACCACTAGCAACACCACAACAAGCTACAGCTAATTCATCATCAAATCTATTTAAGATGAAATCACCTTGCCAAGTAGATAGTTCTGGTTTACCTTCATTCCATTTACTCGTATCCATATTATGCTACTACAAACTCCAAATTAATACCTTGATTAGTTGTTGCTTTAACAGATGTTTGTTTCTCGTCTTTCTTCCATCTATCTTTATCTCTGCGCTCGAGAATATCAAGATATTGTTTACATCTATTATCAGTTAATAATTTCATAGTTAAATATGTTCTAACTTCTACAAGTTTAGTCTTATACCATTCATCATTAATTGGTTCAATAATACATCCAACAGGTAAATATTTGAATACAAGACGAGCGAAATCGTCTTTATTATCAGTTGATATTAAACCAACTGTTAATGTAACATTATATTCTGGTACATTAAGAATAGTTCCATTCTTTGATATAGAAGTATATAATGTTATATGATTAAAGTTCTGTTCAAGCCAGTCATTTATAGTCATTGTTTATTCCTCCAGCAATTTAACACAAATCCTTGAATTTATATCAGCATTAAGATGTTGTTCAGCTATCATTCTTAATACTTTACCATCATTAGGATTGTATTTCAATAATTCGTTCTTTAATTTGTCTACTGTATCAATAGGGTCATAACCTCTTCCTGTGAAATTTGTATAAGCATAAGAGAAGAAATCTCTTGGTATAATATAACCACAACCAGTATTTGGATTTAATGTTCTATTATCCCAGGATATTACTGATTTACCAGAAGCCATTCCTACCATAGCAGATCTTCCAATTCCAACAACTATATCAGAATCTTTAATTAAATCTTCTACATTCCATATTCTATTATTCACTTCTTTAGGAACAGATTTAAATTCATAATTTAATTCTTTACAAGCTTGTTCAAGTAAAGAATCATTACCCTGACAAATGGATAATACTCTTGGAACTTTGTGTAATTCACCGTTATTTGGTTTATATCTTTCCAAATCAATACCATTTAACATTACTGGAACATTCATATTAAATTCTTCTTTAACGAAGTCTTGTATTTCTTTAGATACAGCGATATAAGCTTTACAACCTGGTACAGGATATTCCAATGTTGTAAATTTACTATTCAATAATTGAAGAACTTTACATTTGTTTAGAAAGAACATAGTAGCTGTCTGTTGGCAAGTAATAGCCATATCTACTGGTTGACCAAGATACATTTGAACATTATTCTTCTTAAACCATTCTTCGGTCATTGAATGTTTACCAAAGTCAGTTGACCAATAATATACAGTATAACCTTGTCTTAATAAAGCAGCTGCCATATCAACTAGCAATGTTGTTGTACCGCCTAGAAATTCAAATTTATCTTGACCAAGCACTATGGATTTCATTTAATTAACCTCTATTATTCTTTCTCATTTCAAATATTTCTCTTCTATCATCATCAGAAATAGCTTCGGATTTAATATTAAGTTTCTTCTCTAGTTTCTCAATTTCTTTCTGCATAATAGCAAGAGTTACTTTAATTTCCGTCATATCTCTCTTAACATCAGTCTTTGGCTCAGACTTCGTTTCTATCTGTTTCTTCATATTTACCTCATAATTTATATCTAATAACTAGAAAGACCCAGACTGGTTAAAGTCTGGGTCAGCAACAGGAGGTATCAATGTAATTTATTATAATTCCGATATTACTTTCTCTTCTGCTTTACATAGTGTTTCATATTCCTTACACCATTCCTTTAGTTTGTTAAATACTTCTGGTTTAAAGAATACCTGGAAATCATTAAGATAATCTTCACTAGTATAAATTTCACCAAGTCTACGGCCATATATTTCTGCTTCAATGTTTACTGTCTCATAAGTCTTCATAATCAAAGTTTGTAGATGGTAAATTCGTTTACCTTCTTCACTTCCAAGCCAAGCCCAGTATTGTTTCTGTTTATTCTCACAATCCTTATATGCCTTTACCATCATATCATTATCAGATGTTGTATCTTTCTTATTAAATCCAAACATTATTCCTTCTCCCTAATTTCTTCGTCCCTAGCTATTAGCATTGCTTTGTACATTATTGTTGCTACTTCTCTTGGTAACTTATTTGTTTCAACCAACATTTCAATTCCGTCTACAGTGTACAAATTACTAGGAATGGGTTCTGAATGTGGAATAATCTTATAAGCTTCATAAACAAGACGAAATAAACTAAATACACTAATCAATGTGTTAATCATTTCTCATAACTCTCTATTCTTTATCGTAATCTACATCTTCATCAGTAATGTAATGTTTGCTACCAAATTTAATATAAGGATTATTTGATAAAGTCTTATATTCATCTGGTAAACAAGCTTGTGTTGATGGAACATAATACGGGTCAAATTCCTTATCTAGTTCTTTCTTCTTTCTTTCTATTTCACCACGCTTTGATAATTCCTTCTCATATTCTTTGTTTACAATAAAGACATAATCATTCATAATTTATTCCTCCTGGAAATCTGTTGAAAGTTCATCCTTTCTAGTTCTAATGTTAAAGTATTTATAACAGAGGTCTTTGTATGAGCTAAATTCAGCATATAATTTCTTATACAATTTACTCATATTATCACATCTATTAATAAGATATTTCTTAACATCACCATCATCAGTTATTCCTATCATTGTATAAACAGCTGATAAATGAATTTCAAATTGTTCCCAACAAGATATATCACCAGTTGTGAAGTTAAATAATGGTTTATCAGAATTAATTAATTCATTTACACAAGCTTCACCATATTCCTTGTATAAACCATTTAATCTATCCATCTTCATAAGACTAATCTCCAAATGTGATAGTCTTTCAATTAAACTTTGTGAAATATTAGCCATTTGTGAAATCTCCTTCTAATTGTTGTAACTTTGAATTAATCAATAATTTCTTGTAGTATCTATCTAATTTAGTAAACCATTTATCATCAGCTATCTTCCAATCCATAAATGGTTTCTTTAATATACCAGTTAATGTAGTATATACTGCTTGGGATTTATAGAAAGCAAATTTAGGTTTAATGAAGAAATCATCAAGCATACAACTTAAATCCTCTTTACTGTTGATTGGATTAACACAAGTTCTATTCTCTTTAGCATACTTTAACCATTTACCGATTATTTCAATATAAGCAAGTTCTAATGCCAAATTGTTATCACATTTAAATTCAGTACTATTATTGTTATTGTTCATATTAAACCCCCATACCATTTAAGACACAGTAATATAATTGTTCAGAATCTTCAATATTGTGTCTAATACCATTAACCATATATTCTTGATTAGGAATATATTGACCTCTCTTAACTTGTGGAGCTGTATTAATCCATTCAGTTGGATTAAAGGTCAATATTGGTAATTCTACTTTACCAGAAATGTTCTTGGAAATTTCCTTCTCTAGTACATACTTATCAAAGTTATAAGGACCATAACCTTTACTGTAAATTCTAGTTCCTTGATATTCTATAAACTTATTCATTATAGCATCTAAGAATAGGTTATAATCGGTATATTCAGTAATGTTAACTGTTGGAATAGTATTGAACTGGTTGTTCATAGTTAATCTTGCAGGTACTTTAGAAGCAATTTCGTGAGAAGCACCAAAGATATCTCTAAGTTCGAGTTTAGAACCAGAGATATCTCTACTCACAAATTCAAGTGTACCAATATAACGAGGTTTGTTAGGTAATTTACACACTAGAGTGTGTGTCTTATAAAGAGAAGTATTACTAACTTGTTCAGTAAATGAAATACACCAAAGACGAGAATTAGGGTCCCAATGTGGTGTTTGTGGGAATAAGCGTTTATTTACTGATGCAGCAGCACCATCACATTCAACATCTATTGTAATAAATTTGTCAAGCATTTATTTGTCTCCTTAAAGATTTAGGTTTAATTAAATTAGAAATGGAGGGTGGTAACCAATCCACCCTCCAATAGGAGACAACAAATAGGTAAATTCAAATTTGTTTGGTGGAATAGTTACCATCACCATTACATAGAGTATATATAGCAAATTATTTCTGTTTGGGATAGTTGTGCCAAATAAAGTGTTTCAAACAGATCTGAATTTCAGTTCTAATGAAGACATTTAGTGTTTCATATTGAAACATTATGGTGGTATTTCATTATGAAACATCAATGTTTCACGTGAAACATTATAATTCGCCCGGTTCTAATTTAAACAAATAATTTGGAAATACCATTGACAATTATTATAAATATACTATATTTAATTGTTACATTATAAACAGGAGATATACAATGGATATATTGAAACAATATGATGAATATTTGACATCAAATTTGAATGAACTATCTAATGATTTAAGTGCCACGACCCATTATAGCTGTGTGGATGCTAATTGGCACGAATATATGCGTGATTTATACAAATATTCAATAGAATCATTCATAGAAGATTATAATATTGATATTCATACAATTATGCCATATCGTGATGATTTCAAACGCACATTCAATAGACATCCACGTGTAATTGATGCGTGGAATAGTGTTCGTGAATTAATGATTGATAGTAAATTGCGTGATTTGGATAGCGATTTCCAATAATTGCCATTAAATACACGCCATTTGACGTCTAGAACACGTTCTATAATACTAATATGGATATACTACCATAGCAAATGGCTGTTTCTAGCGTGTATAGCGTGCAATTATGACCATATTACCATTTACCATTAAATCCAGATCTAATTGAAACAAATAATTTAGAAATACCATTGACAAGAAGAAATAATTTACTATATTTGATGACATAAATAATGATAGTGGATTTCAATGTGATTGTTTACTGTCGCTATACATTTAGCAAACAATGGGAAATTCACAGAAATATCAAATTTATAAATCTAATTATTATACATAAATATAGAAACACATAGACGCTGATATTGATGGTTTCACAGAAGAGAAATAGTTGAAATTAATACTAGAAAGAAACATAAGTCCAATCTCGTTAGTACAAGCAAGAGAAAGGCCAATATCTAATGAAGTGAGCATTAGACGAATTGAAGGTATACCGAAATGTAATTCCAAACCCATGGTCAAAGTAGAGAACCTTATATTGAAATCTCATAGCACTTAGTTGCGGATTCTGCAGTAGCGATGCAGATATATGGCGTGGAAAGCATGATGAATGTAGCTGGACTATTTCGCACCACCTAGTTCATAAGTCATCTATAAGTCTTAAAGAGTCTATAACCAGATTCTTTGGCTCATTAGCCAAAGAGTCTTTAAATGAAACTCTTAAATAATTTCTTATAGATTATTAATCAGCTTCGCTGATGCAAGCTATGCTTGCTAATTGTAATATTCCTTAAATGATTCTTTGATAGTTAACTTAGAATTTGTAATCAGCTTCGCTGATATCTGCGTAGCAGATAAATCATTTCATTCTATTACTCCTTGTGATAGTAATTCTTCCTTACAATAGTATTGGATATCTGGTTCACTTCGTTCACCAGATAAGTTCCTTTACCAATGAGTTATGAACTGTCTGTAAATTAATGGGAGTTCATATATTCTTTATAAGGTGATGAGTAATTAATTCTTATAAAGAAATTCCGCTGCTGACCCACGCGCTGGCCTGCCGCTGTTATAAATATTAGTATGGAAATTAAATACGTTAAATCAATTGCTGAATTAAATAATATCTACAACACCTATAAGAAATGTTGTGAAAGAAATAAAGGTAATAAACATTGTAACCTAGTTGTCTCGGCTACATTATGTTTCTGTCCTGAAGTTAGAGTAGAAGATAGAAATACTGGTAAAGTTAAGGTATGGAAGTTAGAATGTTATAAATAAAGTGTTAGCAAATAGAACGCATACCTATTTGTTAACTTTATTTCATTGTATATTAATCTCCTATAAAGAAAGGACCCGTTGACCTATATGAGGCTCGGGTCCTTTCGCTTTATAAGGCTTCTAAATGAACATACGGGGATATATTGAAATCATCATTCTGGTGACCATAATGTAAGCCCGCTAGATGTTCAACAGCCCATTTGGCAACAGATGCTTTAGATTTAGAAATACCAGCTTTCAATAATCCTTGATAGAATAATTCATCAGCTAAATCTTTAGATAATAATTCACTACCATAGGCACCATCGTGACAAATTCCGGCAATATTATAAAGTGGATTCTTATCATTCCAAGCTGGTAAATACCATTGAAAGATCTTGGGTACCGATAAACCATCAGTCATAGCTCCTTCATCAACAGTTATTCTAAAGATAGAGTTATTATATTCAAAGTCTATATAAACTTTATGTTTAAGTACATATAAACCATTGACTTTATCAGCATTACAAACATTAGAATAATTAATTATCTTCAATTTCTAATACCTCCACTTTATTAAGTTTAATTAAAGTCATAACATATTCTAAGGTCTTTAAACTATCTGCTAGAACACCATCAGCTACTCGTCTACCAACTAATATACAACCATTAGTATCAGCCCAGAAATTTCCTTGATGAATACGAAAGCCTCTAGAAGCTGGAAATTCATCATTGTAAATTAATGGTAATTCTTTCTTAAATCTATTACTATAATTGATTTCAAGTCTATAAGTACCAGGTTCTAATATTCCTGGGTCTAAGGTATCACAAAGTTTAACATCATTTAGATATAATTGATTGTGTCTCTTGATTAACTTCATGCTTACTCCTATCCTTTAATTCAGCTAATTTACCATCATTCCAACGAGAAATATCACCAACTAGGTAGCCAGTAATTCTTCTCAATCTTTGGAAAGGAATACCCTCACCAATGCCGTATAAACATTGTTCAATGTGAGGGCATTCTTTATTACAATTATCACAACTATCTGTCATTGTTAGGTGTCCTTTATTAAACGAATGGATATGCCGAAATATTCATAATCACCGCCATCACTTATTGTATCAGCAGAATAGAATAATGATATTGCTGAACAACTAGGATTATTACTAAACCAATAACGAGTAACAATACCAGCACTACTATATCCAACATTGTCAATCACACCAACAGGATAAGCACTGAATCCATAATCATCTGTACTTGTGATTGTACTATATGGAGTCCAACCTGTAGTTGACTTCAATTTCGGTGCGGATCTTCTTCCACCAGCATAATTTATTAAAGTATTCCATTCATCCTTAGTCGGTAAGTGCCAACCGTTTATATTACTAACAACTCTGTTAGCGGCTTCCCAGTTATAATAATACTGAGTACCCATATTAACACCGTTAGCATAAACATTGTTTACAATATAAATTCCATCACCACCATCATCTATTGCTAAATTGGTCTTCATCCAAGTTTGTGTACCAATAATGACTTCTTCAAATTCTGGTATAGGTGGTTGTGGAGGTGGTGTTACATCTGATTTCAACCATTTATCCTCGTACTTCATTATTAGATTGTTATATTTAATTATCATATTATGCTCCTTTACCACCCCAACTCTTAGGAATTTGGTCAAGTTCAATAGCACCTGAAACTGTACTTGAACCACAACTATTGAAAGTATCTACGTGTGAAGATGGAGGATTAACTTGTGTACTAGCTTGTTGATATAAAGCAAGAGCACCACTCTTAACATTTACACAATTATAGAACATGTGATTCATATTAGTTACCTTAGATGTGTCTAATAATGGTACATACCTTAAATCATAGCTCTCATAGAACATCATCTTCATAGTTGTTACATTAGGTGTATAATATGCTGGTATTGATTGTAATGTAGTACAATGCTCAAACATACTTTCCATATCTGTTACATTTCTTGTGTCAAATATAGATAAAGATGTTAAACTCCAACCACCATTGAACATCTCTTTCATATTGGTTATATTAGTAGTATTAGCACCTATTACTTCTGTTAAATTTGCTTTAGCATAGAATAATCTATACCAATCATTACTTTCTCTGTAAATATCCCAAATATTCTCATCAGCGTCAATAAGAGTTCTAGTGTCACCCATATCTGGAACATATCCTTCAACAAACTTAACACGAATGGTGTTAGGTGGTAAATTCAAAGGATTATATGGGTCAGGTTCTTTGTGTTCCAACCAATCTTCATTGTACTTCAATATTGAGTTGTTGAATTGAATTATATTCATATTATGCTCCTTATGACTTCCAATCGCTAGGTATTTGTGCCAATTCTGCAGCACCAGTTTGAGTATTTGAACCGCAGTTAAGGAATGTTTGTGAATGGTAAGATGGTGGGTTAGTTTGTGTACTTGCTTGCTGATATAAAGCTAAAGCTCCTGATTGTACACTAATACAATTATTGAACATAAGAGTCATAGAACGAACTTTAGAAGTGTTAAATAATGGTATAGTAGTTAATGCAGTACATCTATCAAAGGTCTCTTCCATAAGACCAACATTGGAAGTATCAAATAATGGAACTGTTGTCAAAGATATACAATATTGGAACATTGCTTTAATAGTTTGTACACTAGATGTATCAAATAATGGTACTGTAGTTAAATCTCCACAATCAGCGAACATTGAACTCATATCTAGTACATTTGAAGTATCAAATAATGGCACCGATGTTAATGAACTACAACCGGAGAACATATTGTACATATAAGTAACACTAGATGTATCAAATAATGGTACAGTTGTCAAAGATTGGCATTTATTGAACATACCACCCATATAAGTTACATTTGAAGTATCAAATAACGCGACTGTTGTCAAATTGTTACAATAATTGAATAAATAAGTCATATTAGTAACATTGGATGTATTAGCTCCTAATACTTCAACAATATTATTAGATTGACCAGACTCTCCATTGAACATATCCCTTAGATTAGTACCACTCTTATAAACATCATATACATCACTTGTACCAGGTACTAATGTAGCAGTGTTATAAACACCCAAAGGTTCCCTACCATCATTAGTTCTAACTCTGAAAGTATTAGGTGGCAAGTTCAATGGATTATATGGGTCCACAGGAGTATCAGCATGAGTCAGCCACTTCCCATCAATATCAGTAATTATACTTCCATTATGTTTATAAATCATATTTACTGATCCTCACCTTGTTCATAGAAACAAGTAATTTGTATATTATGTAAGTTATACTTTGGACAAGCATTTGAACCCTTAATTGCTACAAATTTAAGGTCTCTACCAGGATTCTGTGAAGCATCTTTAAACTGGAATGGACAAATATTCTCATAAAGACCAACATAAGGAACAACTGTAGTTGTATCAGTCAATGATAACAAATGCTGATAATTAACATTAGAACCCTGACTAAATGGTTTATAATTGGTAGCAGAAACAGTTCCAGTTACACCTGGTTCATATTCAACTTCATAAGTATAATCGTAAATACTTTCTACCATAGGAAGAATAGATAACATTTCACCACCTGTAGCTGGATTAGCTGCTACAGAACCAATAACTTTAGTTGGATATTTACCATTCTTCTGTGGTAATTGAACCTGCCATAATAGTTGTGTAGCAGTTGAATTACTATCTTGAAGATAGCTTTGATGGTCAATGAATACATCTCTTACAGGTTGGTTATCAGCCCATTTAACACCTTCTGATGTAACAGATAATATCTTTCCCGTTTGACCTTGTACTGGTTCAGGTGGTAAAGGAGCAATATTACCCTGACCATCATTCAAGTGAAGACCACTTTGATATTGAACTACATTTAAATCACCAACAGTAACCGTTGGAACACTACCAATAGCATTTACATAATTAACTTGAGAAGCTTCAATATTATCTCTAGCTTGTTTCTTCTCCGTAGATGTTGTATCATTTACTTGGTTAATGTTATAAAGAACCTTATTAATTGCGGCCATAAATTATTTCTCCGATTTGTTAATTTCCATCATTATCTTGTTCTGTGTTTCAAGAGCTTTAACTAAATGTTCAACTTGAACATTCAACTTCACCAATTCTTGGTTTACAATTCCTAGTTGTTGGTCTATTGAATCCAACTTTGATCTGTGGAGGTCCACAATACCTTCAAGATTAGATATCTTGAAATCGTGGGATAACAATTTATCGTGAATTTCAAGACTATCTTTATCTCTTAATTCTTTAGTTTCTGCTCTATCTCTACCAATCTTTCTGTAAATATAGAAGCAACCAAGAATAACAACAACCAATGGTAGAGCTGCTGGTGATAAGGTTGTGATTAATTGTGTTACTATTTCTGCCATATTAGGTATCCTTAATTAGACGAACACAATATTTAGCTGTGCTTATATTAGTATAATCTGTCCAAACATAGGTACTTGTTTCAAAGTAGAATTGTCTTGCAGCACTGTTATCTATGTCGGAAAGCCAATAATTAACTTGTTCACCAGCTAAACCATATACACCTGAAATATTTATTCTTCCAACTGGATAAGCACCAAATCCATAATCATCAGTACCATTTCCATTGTAAGACCATCCAGCAGTAGATTTAAGTTTATTACCATTCTCTTCACCACCAATAGCTGTCTGTAAAGCAAGTAACTCATTGAAGCTTGGTAAATGCCATCCTGTTATGTTATTAGCAATTCTAGTAGCAGCTGTCCAAGTATAGAAATACATTGTACCCATATCAACGCCATTAACTACACCAACATTAACAGATTCAATACCACCTTGACCATCGTCAATAGCCAAATTCTTTGACATCCAAGTTTGAGTACCTATAGTAACTTCGTCAAATGATGGTGGTGGTGCAGGTGGTTCCACATATTCTTCACACCATTTGTTATTGATTGTTATAATCTTATCATTAAATGTATAAATCTTTCCCATTTCTAAACTCCATTAGAACCAATTTGGATATGTTATTAAACAATAATTATAATCTGGTGCTGTAGTACAGCCACTAAAGCATCCAGTTGTTGTAGTTAAATTTGGACAAGCTTGCTGCATAGCTAATATGAACTTCTCCAAACTATTTGTAATTGGAGCATTCTGGAACATATAACTGCAATTTGTAAAGTAATCACCTCTCCAAATATTTCTATAATCTTGTGGAATTAAAGTTACATTTGGAAATCTACTTGTATAAGTATTAGTCCAAAGCAAATCTAGACTGTACAATTCTCCAAATACCATAGAAGGATATTGTGTACTTGAACTATTACCATAAGTTGCAGTTGTAGCACCTCTTGACCAAGAACGTCTTATATCTTCATCTGACCATACAAATTCGTATAAATGTGTAGAATCAAGATCAGTTAAATTAGGCCAGTCACCACTACCACCATTTGTTAGAAATTGTGTACCAGCAGTTAAATCTTTAGAATATGAATTATTAAAGTATTTAACTTTACCAGATATAGGGTCCCAATATAATCGTGTATAACCACTTCTAGGTTTAAAGGTAGTATGATAATATTGAACAAATGGTTCTGGTGGCTCTGGTGGAACTTCATCTACAAACAAACCGATTGGTCTACCATTTATTGTTACATTACTTATCATTTCTTAACTCCTGTGATTACACAATAACCTTCGTGTTCTACTGGATTATATGAAGAACCACTACCTCTACCAACTTCAAAGCATAATACAGGTCCTTTGTTATTAGAGCCACTACCTGTATAAGGACCATAATTAGTAGTTTGACCTATTGGGTAAGTATATGAAGTACTAGAATATAATACTCTACTTGTACCACCATTCTTATGTGTACCATAAATGGTAATATAACCGCTAGTCAAACCACAAGAAATTATATTAGCTGTCCAAGTAACAGACCAGTTTAATACTTTATCCCAATTAAATACAGAACTAGCATCCCAACCTGTCCAAGATGCTTGTGAACCATAATTAGCCCAACCTCTATTACCATAACCCCAGTTCCAGTTAGAAGTCTTCTGTGTAACAGATGTGAAATCAGAAACATCAGTTATATAAACTGTTCCTTTCCAGTTATTATCTGATAAACAATTTGTGTTCAATTCATCAACATAAAGAGCTGGCTGATAGTCATAACAACCAGAACCACCGCCTCTAAACCAAGGGCATTTAGCTGTGAACTCTTTATCTCTATAACTATCATAACCAATTACAGTTTCACCTGCACCAGTAACTATACCACTATAAGATACACTAGAACCTTCACCTTTATGGTTCCAAGTTACAGTAGAATTGAAATTATCAAGTCCTTTCAAACTGAAAGTCTTTCCAGTAGTAGAAGATGCTGTAATGGTTAATGTGTCACCTACATTTAATGTTCTTGAAACCGAGCTACCATTATTAATAGTGAAAGTATCGCCATTAACAGAATAAGTCATTGGTATTGTGGAATCACCAGTAAATGTACATTGTAGTCCAGGTCCAAAGGTCTTAACAATTAAAGGTCTAATATTCATAAATTACTCCCATTATACAGTAAAGGTTAACCAAGCATCTTGTGAAGGACTTGCTGTATTGCTGTAGATTGGTGTACTTTCAATAGTATCACCTGTATATCTATTAATAGTTACATTCCAAGTACCTTCTGGTTGGAAATATTGGAAACAGTGCCACATAAATTGAGTTAAGTTAGCATTATTCTCAAACCAGAACTCACAACCTTTACCCCACATAATGAACTGGTCGTGTTCACCACAAGCTGATTCTATATCACTTGCAGTAAGAACTTGTAGTCCACCATCTTGAGTATAGAGATAGCCTTTCTTTACGATAGACGATGAAACGGTAGTGCCATTGAACTTGAATCCTTGAGCAGAAACCTGAGAAGATGAACCATCATACCACATACACTTGACAACATAACCATCAAATGCTGGAGCAGAAGAGAATACAAGGGAAGAACCAAGATAGGCTTGTGCTATCTTGGAATTTCCCACATAGAGTTCACTAATATTTGTATTTCCTAATTTGAAACTCATATTAAGCCTCAGGAATTAAATAAAGTGTATTAGCATCTGGTGAAACTGGCAATGAAGATACAAGTTGAATATGATTAATAGCTGTATTACCACTATATGTAACCATTCCTGTAGTATCTGGTATAGCACCACTAACAGCTTGAACTTCTGCCTTAGTTGCTAATGTAGAAGTATCAACAGTGGCATCAATTACTGCATTACTTCCACTAGCTGTGATTGTAATATTCTGACCAGCAATTATAGGACAAACATCTACATTAGCAATTTCAGCTTCAGCAATAGCAGATGCAGTTGTTGAAGTTACAAATGAAGATAAATCAGGTTTGTTCTGAATATATGCTTTAGAAGAAGAACTAGTTTCATTCCAGTTAGCTTGTACCTGTAATGGGTCATAAGCTAACTTACTAGAACCCCAGCTTTGAGCTCTGACAAGCTGTAACAATTTAGGTGTACCAGCATCAAGAACTTTACCCTGGAACACTATTTCACCAGGTGCCCAGACACTATCCGTAGTGGCTACAGCCGGAATATAAACAGTACCGATAGCATTATCATAATATTTACATACAACAACTTTACCAGCATTAACAGCCGCCGAAATCTGGCTATTTGTAGTAACACCATATTCAGCAATGAATACTTTATTAGGATCTGTTACAGAAATTACATCATTAGTGATATCAATTCCAGTACCAGCAGTATATGAACTTCCACCACCGGCTTGACCAGCAATGATAGCACTATCACCAGACACAGTAATAGTAATATTCTCGCCAGCAACAAGTCCAACTGGATTATCTAATGCTACAACACTGTCTTCAACTTTAATACCACTTGCTCCACTTACAGGATCTGGTATATCTGTCTTAAGAGCATAATCAGCAAGTTCACTAGATAGTTCAGTTTCAGTAATATATTGAGAAGGAACACTGGTCAAATAACCTTGGTTTCCTACCCAAGTCTTTGTAGCAACCGTATTATCTACACTGATTACATCGTTAGTAATATCAATTCCAGTACCAGCTGTATAAGTCGTTCCACTACTGCTACCTCCAACAGAAGAAATAACAACATTATCACCACTTGCTGTAATTGTAATATTATCACCTGCAACAAGAGTAGAGATTGTTACAGCTTCTGTTTCTGGTTTATTCTGTATATAAGATGGGTCACTAGTATCATCTTCGGTCCAATCACTTTGAACTTGTGGTGGAATAGCACTAACGGCTGAAGCAATAGCATTAGCAACTTCTGTATCAGTAGCATAATTGCTTGGAATAGAAGTCAAATAACCTTGTGAACCAACCCAGGTCTTGGTAGCCATATCGGTTAAATCACTTGTCATAGCGACTGTATTATCTACAGAAATAATATCACCACTGATATCAATACCGGTACCAGCTCTGTATGTAACACCACTAGCAGCCGAAGCTGTAGATGAAATTACAATATTATTACCACTAGCAGAAATAGTAATGTTATTACCAGCTACAAGATTAGCTTCATTTGGTTTATTCTTAATATATGCTGGGTCAGATGAATTATATTCTGTCCAATCAGATTGAACTTGTGACTTTAAGAAACCTTGGTTATTAACCCAAGTTTCAGTAGCCATATCTGATACATCTGGAATTTCACTTTCAACTATATTAATAGCTGAAGCAATTCTATTATCAACATAGGTGGTTGAAGCTAAATTACTAACATCTGGTATGATATTCTGGTTAACAGAAATTACATTTCCATTAATTACTATACCCCAACCAGCATCATAAGAACCACTAGCACTTGGAGAAGAACCACCACCAACTGATGTTCCTTGGAGTTCATACAAACCAATATCACTGAACCACAAATGAAGTTCATTAGTAATAGTTGTTGGAGCATCCAAACGAGCAATTAAACTCATTGGAGTATCATCATATACAACTCTAACAATAGTAGCAATCTGATGGCTTTCATCCATTGGTTCACCAAGAGTATCAGCAACAGAACAATCGTGTTGGAATATAGAACTTGTATATGAAATAGCAGATGTACTATGACTCTGTATTTGAACTTCTGCCAAGTCATTGTTAACTTCATCAGCAACAACCATTACATTAGCAGTTAAGAGATACAAACCTTTCTTTAACTTGGTAGCGTCAAGATTACCATTTAATTTAGTAGTATAATCAAATACATCTTTATAATAACCAACAACACCTTGAGAACTTTGGTCACTCAAAGATAGGTTAGCTTCACCAACCCAGTAATTTACACCTGGGTTGTTTGTATCAATATAGAAGGTCTTTGTATTATTAACACTATCTGTTACAGAAGATACAGAAATTGAATTATTTGGAGAAACAATTTCAACAGCTGGTGTTAAGTCTATATTAGCGATAGCAGTATCAGTGTATGAATTAGCACTATTAACAGCGGAAGAAGTTGCAGAATATACTTCATTATGGGTCGCATAATTGGTTAAATCAATATCGGCTGAAATAACAGTATTATCACCTGATGCTGTGATTGTAACATTATTACCCGCTACAAGACTTGTAAATTCAACGGCTGTTTCTTCTGGTTTATTCTTAATATAATCAACAGCATCACTATTGGTCTGTGCCCAGTCACTCTGAACTTGTTCTGGAATATCTTGAATTTCTTGTTCAAGAACAGAAGAAACGGCTGAAACAGAATTAATAACTTCTTGATGGGTAGCATAAACACTTAAATCAGGTTTATTGAGAATTTCTGCTACACCACTAGTAGCATTCCAGTCAGAATTAACTTGATGTAATTCACCAGTTACACCACTAACTAGAGCTATAACTTCTTCAATAGAATTATCTGTATATTCATTAGCAATATTAACAGCAGAACTTAATTTACTATCAATATCAATCTGGTTGTTGATATATTCCATATCAACAGAGATATAATTGTTATTGATATTAATATTAATACCATCACCTGGGTGATATTCACTTCCACTTCCACCATTATTAAGAACAATAGAAGTAACATCAACAAGGGAAATATTCTCTAAGTCAACTTGACAATTAACTACACTATTGAAAGTGTATTTAAGCTTTAAATCGTAATATTGTAATGAAGTTGGAACAACAATTACTGCTGAACCATTAATATGTTTAATATGGTCAAATGAGTCATCAAGAGAGTAAGCCCAATCTTGAGAGAAACTCATATCACCATCTAGATACAATTTACCTTCAACAAGAGTATTATAGTTATCATCTAATGTAAATTTAGAGTTAAAGTTTAATTGATAAATATGACCTGGTTTCAATCTCCAACCAGACATATCTTGAAGATATTGAATACCTTTATAATCTTTATTAGTTAATACGAATGTACCACTATCACCATAACCAGTAGAAATTACATAATCTGTTTCACCAGTAACACCAGAAACAATGTTCTCTAGGTTATCAATTCTATCAATAGTGTCTTGGATAGACAAATCATAATTATTACCTGTATGTGTAACATTGACTGTATTATCACTAGAAGTAATATTAATATTACTAGCAACTGCACCACCAGCATTACCAGGTGATACATTATATCTACTCATTTGAAGAGAACCAAACTTATTATAGACATATACGTCATAAGCTTGGTCGGGGTCAGCTAATATTGTATTAGCACCTAAAGAGTCAAGGGGAATTTGGAATGGGTGAAGAGTTCCGTCAAAGTCGGAAGCACAATAATATTTGTCTCTTGTACCAGCAATATAAACTTCAATATAACCATCGGTTAGAGGTTTACCAGCTGTATTCTGAAATTGAAAGCAAGGGTCAAGTAAATAGGATAAAGATACTACATCATCAGCATTAATCATTATATTTCTCCTTTATGGTATAAAGATTGATAACAATTCCATTTCAAAGGAAATTTAGTAGTTAATTTATATTGTTTGTATGAGTATATTACTTCATCCATACAAACGGTACCTTTCTTATCTTTATTCCAAGGAATGCGTCCTTTCATAGCATTAGATAGATTGTTTCTGTGTTCTTTGGTGAAAGACTTACCTTTATGTGATTTAGAAATCTTGTTTCTATGTTCTACTGTGAATTTCTTTACATAATTAGTACTGTACACCCCCTTGATTAAATCTTTATCTAAGCATTCACCTTTAGTTAGTATATGATAAGCATAAGTCATCTTAGATTTAAATTTATTATCTTTCGCACAAAGATAAGCCAATTTGTGAACTTTAATGTGGTCTTCATAAGTTAACAATACCAAATTATTCTTACTATTATCAACTTCCTGACCATTCATCTTAAACCAACATCTCGGTATTATATGATGTTTATGACCAGATGTTGGTGGATTTAACTTTGAATGGTTTATAATGTTCATCATTGCCACAAAGTGTTGGTTATATTCAAACACTTGCAGAATATCATTTGAATTTATCATATTAGATTAACTCCTAATCCTTAGCCGTCATTTGGAATGACAATATGGTGTTTAATATAAACAATAATTAGTTACATACATATATAATATAGAGGTAAATATGAGTTATAAATTAGAAAGATGGAGTAATCCAGGTAGACCAAGAAATTGTAAAGCTGACCATAACTCACCAGATTATTGTAAATACTATGATTTAGATTTAAACGATTTCACGGATTTGGCTGTTAAATTGAGAAATAATAAACGATTAACAGAAGAAGAGAATGATAGATATGCTGTATATCTTTATACAATAATCTACATTGTCTTAGAGAACCCTAAATTTAAGAATAAACCCAAATGTGAGAAAGAAGAACTATTTGATAGAGCA
>Ga0310696_10001405_pt1 | contig 34905 bp, 23 predicted proteins | sample AusTroGonzalo_MG_4_FD_203885 | JGI IMG/M metagenome (GOLD analysis project Ga0310696, IMG submission 203885) | Bovine rumen microbial communities from tropical cattle in Woodstock, Queensland, Australia - Gonzalo_02 (v2) (version 2) | ecosystem: Host-associated > Mammals > Digestive system >... | reverse complement strand
TACGCCCGTCTGGGAACAATAGCTGGCGCGGTTTGTGAAGTCGCGCGCGCAAACGGCAATTCTGCACTCGCACCCGCCCGTCTGGGAACCTGAGCTGGCGCAATATGGTCGAAAGGATGGGTCAATCCGCGTGATCGACCCGCACGTCCGAGACGGCGCCGTTTTCCCCCGGTACGACGTTCACGTTCACGTATTTCTGCCCGTCCGTCGGATCAACATAGCAGATTGCCGTAACCGTTTCGCCGTTCAGTTCGTAGGTAACGGAGTTCCAGCCCGAAGGAACGCGCGATTTAACGGTCAGCGGATAGTTGAAAACGTTTTCGTCCAGCGGCTTGCCGTCCTCGGTCGTGCGGTCGATTTTCACCCCGACGTAGACCGCGCCGTTCTCAACTCTCCGGTAGGCGGTCGCGCTCTGCCGCTCGCGGACGTACTTGGTCGCCTCGCCGAGGGTCGCGGACCAGAGTTCGCCGCTCTTGACGTACTTCCCCGCGTAGGCGAAGAACTGATCGGCAAGATCGGTCGTGATGTCCTGGTTCCCCTCGCTGCTGGCGCCGTCTCCGATGATGGCGTGACACATAACGATCAGCCAACTGCCCTTGACCGCTTCGTCGATCCAGCCCTTCCCCTCGTCCAGTCCGGACCACCGTCTGAACCATTGGATCTTCAGGTTATACCATCCGCCCTCCGTGGCGTCGGCGGGGGGATCGAGCGACTGCATCCCGTACCGTCCCTGGCGGACGGCGTAATAGGTCGCCTGCGCCACCGCCTGCGCGCCGCCGTCGTCGAGCGGGCGGGACAGATCCGCCGCTCCGCTTGCGTCGACGTCAAAACTCGCGGTCGAGAGCGTGTTGTTCCCCGGAGCAAAGCAGAGGACGTTGCGACCCGGGAAGAGTTCTTCGATCCGATTCTTCGAGTCGATCAATTCGTACTTGTATTTCGGTTGGGTGTTGTTTCCCTTGTTGCCCGCGTAATGGCTGCTCCAGTCGGCGGGAAGGACGTCGTGCGTCATACTGTGGCTCTCGGGTTCGAGCGTTCCGTCCGCGAAGATCGCCTTCCATTCGGCAAGATTGTCGGTGAGCGTCGACCGACCCGCGATCAGCATACACGAACCGTTCAGTCCGTATTTCTTGTTTTCCGCGTTGACCCATCTCGCCGTATCGAGGATCCCGTCGTCGTAGGTCATCGTGAGGATACCCTTCGCCCCGTCCTTGACGGGAAGGATCTCGGCGGCGCTCCCGTACCACGCGGTATAGGTCGCGTCGCCCCTTGCCGGAACGATCTCTTTGTCCCAACCGACGAACTTGTTGGCTCCCTTATCGTACTGGGTCGGATCGACGGAGCACACGGGAACCGTGTTTGCCGCAACCGAAATCGGATACTCGGTTCCGTTGACGACGAAAGTAACGTTGTAATACCGCGTCGCGTAGGTGTAGACGGGGGTGTAGACCATCGTTTTCTTGCCCTCCATGTTTTCGGCGGTCGGAGCGACGAGTTCGGGGTTCCAATGATCGAAGGCGCCGATCTTATCGACCTTCGAGAGGTCTGTCTCGTACCCCGCGGGCGGCGTCGGTATCTCTCCCTCGTGCGTCGGCACGCTGACGAGCCCGGCTTTCAGATTGAACCGGACGTCGTAGACCGTCAGCCCGTAGCGCGCGACCGTCGCGGTATAGGTTACGTCGGCTTCCGCCGGGACGATCTCTTTGTCCCATCCGGTCACTTTGCAGTAGTTTGTCGCCGTCTCGAACGCAAGCAACTCCGCGGGGCAGACCGGGGTCTCGCCGCGCGGCACCTCAAACGAAGTTTCGTTCCCGTCGATCGAGAACGTGACCGTGTAGATCCCGTCGTCGGTCGTCGCCGGCTCGGTCGCCGGTTCGGTTGCCGGTTCGGTCATCGGATCGGTCACGGGGTCGGTCGCCGCCGCCGTTGCCGGATCGGTCGCCGCGTCCGTTTCGGCACTCGTCCGTTCCTCGGTCGCCGCGTCGGTTTTCGCCTCCGTCGCGCTCTCTGACGTCGCCGCACCGCCGCAGGACGCGAGCAGCAGCAGGCAGAAAAGGAGCGCAGCGACGCAAAGCGGCAGATTCCATCTTCTTTTCATCGAAAGCACCTCTTTCTATTCACCGCAATCATCTTTTTGCCGTGCGGGGTCCCCCCCGGACGGGCGCCTTTCCAAAAAAGAGGCGCCGTGATAACGCCTCTCTTATGCAGGTTCAAAACAATTCGTCCCCGTCGGGGGGCGGTCGTCATTTTCTACGGTAAGAATCGACTTTTTCGGCAAGAAACTTGGCGCGTTCCGCCATAAAGCGGGCGACCGCGGGATAGAACTCCGGCTCAAAGCGGAAGAAGAAATTGTCGGATTCGAGGGTCAGGTCCCCCGTATAGTCGATCTCGCCGAGCGCACGGCAGACGGCGTCCCACTTGATCTTGCCGACGCCGGGCAGCGTGTGCAGATCGTCGATATAGTCGACGTCGTGTACGTGCAGGGCGCCGAGCCGGTCGTGACCGAGCAGGCGCACCGCGTCCTCGGGTTCGCGGTTGCAGAGGGCGACGTGCCCGATATCGAGGCAGACGGTGAAACTCCCGGGATCGTCGAGCGCGTCGTAAAGGTCGGCGAGTTCCCTCGGGTTTGCGCAGATATCGTCGACGATCAGGTTGCTCGTGGGATTTCTCTGCCACATATTCTCGATCGCGACCTTTGCGCCGTACTGCCGGATCAGCGGAACGAGGCTCTTGTAGAACCGCACGTTCAGGTCGAAGATCTCTTTCTCGTGCCCGTAGTAACGCCCCGGCTGCAGGGGATGGACGATCATCTGCTTCACGCCGAAGCGACAGACGATCTCGAACACGCGCCAAAGCTCGGGTTGGATCTTCGTGATGAACTTCTGATAGCCGAAGGGCGCGTGCGCCTGCCGGAAAACGACGCCGTACCCGGCGGCGATCTCCTTCGCCTTCTCCTGTTCTTCGCGGGACGGGAGGGCGGAGAGGTCCGCGACGTCGAGCGACAGATCAAGGGCGGGATACCCCGCCTCGCACAGCAGTTTGATTCCCCCGGCAAAACCGTACGCCGCCACGGCGTTCTGGGTTTGTGTTGCAAAAAGCATCGTTTTTCTCCGTTATCTCTTTTTGATTGATTATACCATATCGGTAGACGGTTTGACAAGAACGTCGATTGACTTCCGATTGCTTCGGGTTGTCCCGCCGCGAACACCACGGATCGGGACGGCGTTCTCGTCGGACGAAACGCTCTTCCCTTCGGATCACGCCCGGGTTCCGCGCTTTTGGATCCGCGGCGCGTTTTCCAGCAGATCCTTCATCAAAGCGGCGTGCTTTTCGTTGAAGACCGGGATGAAATCGGAAAGCCCGATCGTGTTGCAGATGTGCTGTGAAAAACTGATCACCAGGTTGTTGGCGTTGACGTCGCCCTCCTTGACGCCGAGAGAAACCGGCGTGCCGTAGATCGTCGGGGACGATCCGCTCTGCAAAAAGCCGTAGGAGCCGTCGTCGCACCGATAACAGCCGAGCGTCTTTTTGACGGCGGCAAGCATGGCGAGAACGTTCTCGGATATAAGGGCGTCATACTCCGCGAGCATAGCCGGCGTTCCGTGATTTTTGAGATTGGTGCGGACGGTCCCGAAGGTCGCCCAAGGATTGAACAGATAGGTCACGCGCACCCCGGGATCCTCGGACAGGACCGCTTTGATCCCGTTTTCGACCATTTTGGCCGCGTAAGGAACGAGCCGTCCGCCGAGATTATACATGATCGTCAGTTTGTAGGTACAGGTATACAGCCCGTAGGGCGTTTCCTCTTCGGGCGTTGATTTCAGGTTGTAATAGCGGTCGGACGCTTCGTCGTAGCCCGTGACCCAGAGCCCGTATTCGGGATTGATCCGCGCGTCAAGGATATCGAGTACGGTATCGAGCATCCCCGCCGCCCGAAAAAGCGTCGCCTCGGTTTGCAGCGCATTGGACCAACTCTCGCAGGATCTCGTGGCAAGCAGGTCGTTGACGTAGGCGGCGACCGACGCGGCGTTCGGTTCCCACGCCGTCGACGCGCTGCCCCCCGAGACCGCACGATCGATCGCCGTCGGGTAGAGCGGCGACGAATGAAGCCATTTCAGCATCCGGATCGTCCAATCCTGGTCGCGGGTGTACCGCATCACTTTCTTCCGCGACTCCTCTTTCGTCCATTGCGGATGGTAAAAGTAGCCGTCTTCGGGATCCTGCTTGGACCGGTAGAACTCGATCATTTTCGCCGTGATCCCGGGACCGAGATAACGGGCAAGGTCTTCGTTTTGATCGAACAGCCGGAGCCGCTGCGCGATCTGATAAGTACTTTCCATATCGGGCAGGAATCCCTCGTTGTCGCGCGCCGAGTTCGCGTAATAGAAGGCGCCGAGTTCCGGGTCGAAAAGCCCCGCCCACCAGCGGATGATCTTCTCGGGATCGTAGAACTCCCCGTAATAGTCCTCGACCGCCGCCCGTACGCGGGGATCCCCGATCACGTCAAAGCGCGTCGCCCATCGGCGGGCGCTCTCCGCCTGCCGTTCTTCCCCTTCCCGCTTTGCGCGTTCCTCTTCTTTCATACGCAGTTCCTCCTCGTATCCCGTGATGGAAAACCGCCCGGCGAGCGCTTCGCAGACGGCTCCTGTTTTTAAGCCGGACTCTTTCGGTCCTTTCGGATCTTTCCGACCTTTATTCCCGCTTTTTTCGTAAACGCGCTTCGGCGGCAAGGCATCTTTTCCCTTGCGGGACGATCCGTTTCTATCCGCCTCTTCCGTTTACCGTCGGCAATAGTATATCACTTTTTTTCGCAAAATCAATACTCCGTTTTACGTTTTTGCAGTAACTACCGTTCCGTTTCTCCCTCTTCCTATAACCACCTCCCGATTCGCCTCCCCGACGAAACGAAAGCCGGCAAATCAAGATTTCGAGCCTTCGGAACTATTCACCCCCGCCGGATTCGAACTGTGGAGGCGCCGGTGGCGCCTCCATGAAAAATAGCGACTTGTTCGCGCGATTTTTCATTCATCAGTGAAGAACTGGTTGGCAGCTCTTGTTCCGTTTTACTTTGTTTTTTCCTATCAAAACCAAAGCCCCGGAACAATAATCTGTCCCGGGGTTGTTTGGAGCTGCTAATCAGATTCGAACTGTGGAGGCGCCGGTGGCGCCTCCATGAAAAATAGCGACTTGTTCGCGCGATTTTTCATTCATCAGTGAAGAACTGGTTGGCAGCTCCCATTCCGTTTTATCGTATTTTCCATATAAAAAACCAAAGCCCCGAGACTCTATTGAGTCCCGGGGTTGTTTGGAGCTGCTAATCAGATTCGAACTGATGACCTCATCCTTACCAAGGATGCGCTCTGCCGACTGAGCTATAGCAGCATACGCTTTTCGCGCTTGATTATTATAGCAAAGCGAGGTTCTTTTGTCAATACTTTTTGAAAATCTTTTTGCGCCGGCGAAAAAGCGGGCGCATCCCTTTTATCCCCCGTTCTTCTTCGGGCGTCTTGCCTGAAGCCAAATGAGCAATACGCTGACGTCGGCGGGATTGACCCCGCTGATACGCGACGCCTGTCCGACGTTCAGGGGACGGATACGGTTGAGTTTCTCCGCCGCCTCGATCCGAAGTCCGCGGACGGTGCGGTAATCGACGTCGGAGGGGAGGGGTTTTCCCTCCAATTTCGCAAAACGCTCTGCTTCGGCGATCTCGCGTTTGATATAACCGTCGTACTTGATCTCGGTCTGCACCGTCGTCGTGACGGCGGCGGGCAGGTCGGGGCGCCCGGGATCGAGCGGCGCGAGATCGAGGTAGGAGAGTTCGGGGCGCCGGAGCAGGTCGGAAAGACGAGCGCCGCCGACAATCGTCGCCGACCCGAGCGCCGACAGCGCCGCGTTGACCTCGTCGGAGGGCGGAAGAACCGTCGATTCGAGCCGCGCCTTTTCGGCTTCGACGGTTTCACGCTTGGAAAGGAAGCGGCGGTAGCGCTCCTCGGACAGCAGCCCGACGCGGTACCCGATCGGCGAGAGCCGGACGTCGGCGTTGTCCTGCCGGAGCAGAAGCCGGTATTCCGAGCGCGAGGTCATCATCCGGTAGGGCTCGTTCGTCCCCTTCGTCACCAGATCGTCGATCAGCGTCCCGATATAGGACGAATCGCGCGAGAGGATCATCGGTTCGCGCCCGCGGAGTTTCAGCGCGGCGTTGATCCCGGCGACCAGCCCCTGCGCCGCCGCCTCCTCGTAGCCCGAGGTGCCGTTGAATTGCCCCGCGCCGTAAAGACCCGCGACCGATTTGAACTCGAGGGTCGGAAGCAGTTGGGTCGGGTCGGCGCAGTCGTACTCGATCGCGTAGGCGTAGCGCATGATCTCGGCGCGCTCGAATCCCGGCAGGCTCCGCACCATCCGGACCTGCAGATCGGCGGGCATCGAGGTACTGAACCCCTGCAGATAGATCTCCTCGGTATCGCGCCCGCAGGGCTCGGCAAAGAGCTGATGGCGGCTCTTGTCGGCAAAACGGACGATCTTATCCTCGATCGACGGGCAGTAACGCGGACCCGTCCCGCGGATCTTGCCCGAATACATGGCGCTCCGCCCGATATTCTCGCGGATCAGGGCGTGCGTATCGGGCGAGGTGTAGAGCGAGTAGCAGGGGGTCTGTTCGACCCCCGAAAGATAGTCCGCCGGGGTGTCGGAGGAATAGGGGACGGCGTTCTCTTCCCCGTCCTGCCGTTCCAGCCGCGAAAAGTCGATGCTCCGCCGATTGACGCGGGGCGGCGTCCCGGTCTTGAAACGCCGGAGCGCGATCCCCTCCCGCGCAAGCGCCGCGGAGAGCCCTCTCGCCGGCTGCATTCCGTCGGGTCCGCCCTCGTAGGAAACGTCCCCGATATGGATCCTGCCCTCGAGATACGTTCCGGCGGCGATGATCGCGCACCCGACCTCCCAGCGTTCGCCGAGCCGGGTCGTCAGCGCCGCAACGCGCCCCCCGACGACCTCCAGATCGACGATCTCGGCTTGGATCAGGCGCAGATCCTCCTGCTTTTCGAGCGTGTGCTTCATAATGGCGCGGTAGGCGATCCGATCCGCCTGCACGCGCTTGGAGCGCACCGCCGCCCCTTTGCCGAGGTTCAGCGTCCGCGATTGCAGAGTCACCTCGTCCGCCGCCCTGCCCATCTCGCCGCCGAGCGCGTCGATCTCGTAGACGAGATGCCCCTTCGCCGTCCCCCCGATCGAGGGATTGCAGGGCATATTCGCCACGGCGTCGAGATTCAGGGTAAAGAGCACCGTATCGAGCCCCAGCCGGGCGGCGGCGAGCGCCGCCTCGATCCCGGCGTGCCCCGCGCCGACGACGGCGACCTCTGCGTGATTGCTTTCCATACTCATATCTTCCTCAAACGAAGCGCCCGCGGGCGCTTCCCTTTTTCTTCGCGTACAGTTTACCACATTCGCGCCGAACAGTCAAGAGCGCGTCGGCGGCGTCTTCCGCGCCGCCGCGGGACGAAAAACGACTTGCGAAAAAAGATAATCCCGCCGGGCACGCCCGGCGGGATGAAAGAACGGGGATCCGATTTTTCTGCCCCGCGGTCACTCGAGATGTGCGACTTTCACAACGTACAGACGCCCGCTGTCGTCCGCCGCCTGTACCCACAAAGACCCCTCTTTTGGAATCAGCGAACAACTTTTGATCGGGAACGAATGCGCAAGCTTATCCTTATCCAATTGCGCTTGCTCGAATGGGGCGAACGCTTCTTCGTAATTCAACGCGTTGAAATAGAGAACGTATCCATCGTCGGTCATCTTCACCTGCATTCGATCAAACCGCTCGATGCCTCCGATCGTTTTGAAAAACGTGACGGTATACCCGTCTACATCTCGAAGGTTGCCATCCTCGAGAATCTGAAGCGCCCTCCGTTCGATCCTCGCGTCCCATCCGGCGGTAGACGTTTTGGCGACGTCGAGCAGGATCGCTTTTGCGTAGGCGATTCGATCCGCGTCGGAAGAGTCTTTGCCGATCGGAGACTCGCCCGTAAGGGGAGGCGGAAAAAGGGCATCATATTTTACGATTTCCCCGTTGTCCGTGCGACGCGAAACGCTCATAAAATCGCCCCCTGACGTCTCTCCGTACAAATCTACCTCGTAAGAAAGCTCGTCGGTTTTGAACGTTCCCCAATACTGGAGAGATTTCGTTTTTCCGAAAACGGTTTCGGTTCTTCTCGGCTGATCGTCTTTTTGATAAAACTCCATCTCAAACCGAGTTCCCCGGTACTCAGGCGCAAAGGAATACGGTTCTCCTCCGAGGCTGTTCTCATAAAGCAATACCGCGTAATCCTCTTCGGAGACCACGGTTTTGCCGTTTGCGGAAGCGGAGTCGTCAAAAGCGGTTGAGATCGTTTTTTCAGTAGTTTCGGGAGCGTTGTCCGCGGTTTGCGCGGGCGTGCTTTCACCGGAATACAGGATCGTTTGATCAGCAGTTTCGAGAGCGCTGTCCGCGGTTTGCGCGGGCGTGCTTTCACCGCCCGACCGGGTTGCTTCCGCGTCGCTTTCCTTGTTTGAGCAAGAAAACAAAGAAAAAAGCAAAACGAGCAAAACCAACAAAGAGATCCTTTTCATATTCCGACTCCTTTCCTGTTATCGGAGGCAAACGAACGATCGGGTCGAGTCAAATCCGGAAGATCAAACTCCGCCAAACAAATAATAACATTTTCGATCAGATTTGTCAACTCCGACGACGGCGCTGCTTTCGCCGCCAGACGCGAACTACTGATTTTATTATATTTTGTCCGCTTGAAAAAGGCAAGGTACAAAACGCACCCGGGGCGCCGCCGCGGGACGAAAACCGACTTACGAAAAAGAGAGACCCGTTCGCGATTTGCGAACGGGTCTCGGACGCCGGATCTTTACGCCCAGGAGATGCTCGACGGTTTCGGAGCCTTGATGATCGACTCCTTCAGGAACTCTACCGCGTGCCGCAGCCCTTCCTCCGGGGTCATCAGGCTGTCCTCGTGCTCGATGCTCATCACCTTGTCGTAACCGACCAGCCGGAGCGCCGAGATGATATCGCGCCAATAATCCAGCCCGTTGCCGTAACCGACCGAACGGAAGATCCAGGAACGGTGCGCCTCGTCGCTGTAGTGCTTGGTGTCGAGGACGCCGAACTTCGCGACGTTGTACTTGTCGATCTTGGTATCCTTGGCGTGGAAGTGGTAGATCGCGCCCTCGAGCGCGCGGATTGCGGCGACCGGATCGATCCCCTGCCAGATCAGGTGAGAGGGGTCGAAGTTCGCGCCGATCACGTCGCCGACCGCCTCGCGCAGGCGAAGCAGAGTCTCGGGATTATAGACGCAGAAGCCGGGGTGCATCTCGAAAGCGATCTTGGTCACGCCGTGCTCTTTGGCGAAAGCGGCGGTCTTCTTCCAATAGGGGATCAGCACCTCGTTCCACTGATAGTCGAGAACGGCGAGAAAGTCGTCCGGCCAGGCGCAGGTCGCCCAGTTCGGGGTCTTGTCCTCGGGGGACCCGCCCGGGCAGCCCGAGAAGGTGACGACGGTGTCGATCCCGAGTTTCTCGGCGAGCAGAACGGCGTCGACGAAATCGTCGTGATACCCCTTCGCGATCTTCTTGTCGGGGTGGACGGGGTTGCCGTGCACCGAGAGATTGGAGAGTTCGATATGGTGGCGGGCAAGCGTCGCCTTGAACTCGTCGAGCGCCTTGGGGTCGGAGAGCAGGACTTTCGGATCGCAATGCGCCTTTCCGGGATAGCCGCCGCAGCCGATCTCCGCCGCCTCGATCCCGAGCGCCTCGAACTTGGTCAGCGCCTCTTCGAGCGACATCTTGCCGAACAGATTGGTCAGAACGCCGAGTTTCATGAGATTGATCTCCTTTTCGTTTGATTTCATTCCTATTATACCTTTTCGCCGTCCGAATTGCAAGAGGTTTCCTTCTTCTTTCCCGCTTTTTTCGCGCGGAAGAGGGGTTCCCCCGCATAATCCCCCCGCCGGGGGGCATCCTACCCCTTGCCGGCAGAGCCGGCGGAGGTAACCTATGGATAAACTGCGAACCGACGCGCGTTTTTTTCTTCTCGGCGCGCTCGGATACCCTTTTGTCGAGATCCTTTGGCGCGGATACACCCACCCGACGATGGCGCTCGCGGGGGGGATCGGCGCCGTCGTTCTTTTCCGGATCAACGCGAACCTCGCCCGCGGACGGCTCCCACTCCGGCTGCTCGCGTCGGGGGCGGCGATCACGCTGATCGAACTCGTTTTCGGAGTGATCTTCAACCTCGGGTTCGGAATGGACGTCTGGGATTATTCGGAGGCGCCCTGTCAGTTGCTCGGGCAGATCTGCCTTCCCTACTCCCTGCTCTGGTGTCTGCTTTCGCTTCCTTTCTGCTTTTTCTGCGCCCGGGAAAAGAAGCCCCGTCCCGTCGGCTGAAACAAGACAGGAAAAGGAGCGTGCCGACCTTTTTCGGTCTTGACAGATCGCCCCGTTCTGTGCTATACTCATTCTGTATCAAGTTGCGGGAGGACGCAATGAAAAGCACGGAAACCGGTATGAAAAAGCCCCTTTTTATAACCGATCCGGACAAGTTGTCCGAATCGAAGACCGACGGTCGGCGGCTTTTCAGTGGCAAAGTGTTCGATCTGGAGGTCGACGGCGTGAAACTCCCGAACGGGAAAACCGCGACGCGCGAACTGATCCGGCACAAGGGCGCCGTCGCCGTCGTCCCGCTCTTCTCCGACCGGACGGTTGCGGTAGAAGAACAGTTCCGCTACGCGGTCGGACGGGTTCTGATCGAGATCCCGGCGGGAAAACTCGATTCCCCCGACGAAGACCGGCGCGAGGCGGCGCTCCGCGAACTCCGCGAGGAGACCGGGCTGATCGCCGGAAAACTGACCTGCCTCGGCGATTACTTCGGTTCGCCCGCCATCGTCGACGAGCGGATCACCCTTTATCTCGCGACCGATCTTTCCGAGGGCGAGACCTCGCTTGACGACGACGAGTTCCTCACCGTCAGACGGATCCCTCTCGACGACCTCGTCGACGCCGTTCTGTCGGGCGAGATCACGGACGGGAAAACGCAGGCGGCGCTCCTGCGCGTCGCCCTGATGGTCCGGCGCGGCTTGCTTTGACGGTCAAAAAAGATATCCGATACGGAGGTACATATTATGGATTGGGTTCTTGATAACGCGTCTCTGTTGCTCCTCATTCTGGCGGGCGTTCTGATCGTCTTCGGGGCTTTGCTCGGGCTGTTCCGGGGGTTCAAGCGGGCGTTCATTCGCTTTCTCACCGTGGCGATCGCCTTTTTCGGATCGCTGTTCGCCTGCCGCTTCTTCCTCGTCGATCCCAAACGCGTGCTGGATCACCCCTGGACGCAGAAACTGCTTGATCTTCTGCGCGTGACCGAATACCTCGAGCAGTTGAAGGAAGAGGTGCCGAAGGCGTACGATTTCCTGATCGGGCTGCCCGTCGCGGTCCTCTCCCCGATCGTGTTCACCGCGCTCTTTCTCGTCGCGGCGTTCTTTTTGGAGTTGGTCTATTTCATCATCGGCTTTTTCGCCGGTCCGAAACGGAGCGGCAGGCTCCTCGGTATGATCGTCGGCGCTGTGCAGGGCGCGGTCGTCACCGTCGCGATCATGGTTCCGCTCTGCGGACTGCTCTCCCACGCGGTTTCGGCGATTGAAACGATCGAAGCCGAAAAGGATCCCGGTTACACCGTCGAGGCGGTCGATCAGCTCTCGGAGTACAAACAGCAGATGACCGCCGTCACCGACGCGCCGATCTTCAAATTGGTAGACAAGGTCGGCACGCCCATCTGCAATTCGCTGATGCGCTATAAGGTCGACGGCGTTGAGATCAACGTCGGTTCCGAGATCGACAACACCGCGAGCATTTACGCGCACGCCTTCCCGCTGATGGATACTCCCCTCAAGGAATACAGTCAAAAGCAGATTCAGGCACTGTATCAGATCACCGGAAACGACAAGGCGGGAGACGAACGGATCGAAGGGGACGTCAGCGAGTCCAGACTTCTCCCCTATCTGCTCTCCAGAGTTCTTAATGCGGCGGGAGAGTCCTGGTCGAAAGACGAGGAGTTCCTTTCGGTCGCCGTGCCGGATATGAGCGACGATTTCGATAAAGTGATGAACGAGTTCTTCGAGATTTTGAAGACCACCAACACCGATCCCATCGACGACCGCTCCGAATCCAGATCGACCATCGTGACCGACCTTAAAACGATCGTCGACCTGCTCGACGTCTTCGAACGGCACGGGATGTTCCCGATCATCGACAACTCCGACGCCGTGAAGAACAAGTTCGCGACCGAACCCAAGATCATCGACGAGATGCGGGAGATCCTGAACAAATACCCCCGCTATCAGAAGCTCTGCGACGAACTCGAACGCGCGGCGTTCCGGTCGGTCGTCGTCGACGTCATCGACATCCCCGAGAAGGGAACGCCCGAGTACCATCAGTTCCAGACGATGACCGGCGACGTGGCGAATATCCTGAACAACCTCTCGTCCGACGACCGGATAGCATTCATCGAGAATCCTTCCGCTTTCATCGGCGATTCCTCGAAAGACTTCGGCGACGACATTACAAGCGCGCTTGAAGATTATCTCGGCGATATCGACGAGGATCAGATGAACCTCACCAAAGATCTGATCGCCGACGCCATCAACGAGGAGTTCGGCGAAGCCATCCGAGAGGGCAAAACCGATTTCTCGGCGGAAGAGATCGAGGACTTCCTGCGCAGATATTCCGGGAACTGATCCCTTCGTTCCTTCCCCCGCGTTTTTCCGACGGGCGCCCCGCTGCCGGGGCGCCCGTTTTTCGCGTTTTTCTCGCTTTCGGCGATTCAAACAACTATATATGGACAAATCCGGCGTAAAAGAAACAACCTGTGGAAAAACCGCTTGACACAAGGCGAGAATGCCTGTATAATAGTATATCGGTAAAAAAACCGCAAGCGAGAGGGGACTGGGCCTCATGGCGAAAAACGAATACAATGCGAGTTCCATCACGGTTCTGGAAGGACTGGAACCGGTCAGACGGCGCCCGGGCATGTATATCGGGGACACCGACGTCCGCGGACTGCATCATATGGTCTGGGAGATCGTCGACAACGCGGTCGACGAGGCGGCGAACGGCTACGCCGACAGAATCGACGTTACGATCCATACCGACGGCTCTCTGACCGTCGTCGACAACGGGCGCGGAATGCCGGTCGACATCCACCCGGGACAGCAGGTGCCCGGCATCGAACTGATCTTCACGAAACTGCACGCCGGCGGCAAGTTCGACGGGAAAAGTTATTCCTATGCCGGCGGTCTTCACGGCGTCGGCGCTTCGGTCGTCAACGCCCTTTCGCGTTGGCTCGTCGCCGAGTCGATCCGCGACGGCAAGCGTTACCGCATCGAGTTCGAGAGCCCCGAAGACGGGGAGGGGAACGTCCGCTCGGGCGTATTGAAACGGAAGCTGCGCGTCGTGGGGCGCGACGTGCCCGGGCACGGTTCGTCGGTTACCTTTATGCCCGACGACCGGGTCTTCAACACGGTGCATTTCGATTTCAACACCATTCAGAACAAGCTGCGCGAACTGGCGTTTCTGAACGCCGGACTGACGATCACGTTCCGTGACGAACGGAAAACCGACGGCGAAAACGCCTTCGTTTACAGTTACAAAAACGGGCTGATCGACTATATGAAGTTCTTCCATCAGGGGAAAAAGGTCCTCTACGAGGAACCGATCCTGATCTCGGGAGAATCCGAGGGGATCCGCCTGACGGCGGCGATCCAGCACACCGACGGCTACAGCGAAACGATCCTCTCCTACGTCAACAACATCCGCACCACCGAGGGCGGCACCCACGAGACGGGGTTCAAGACCGCCCTGACCAAGGTTTTCAACACCGCCGCGCGCGAGATCGGCGCGCTGAAGGACAAGGACGAAAACTACGTCGGCGAGGATCTGCGCGAGGGGGTCACGATCATCCTGCTCGTCAAGATGAAAGAGGCGCAGTTCGAGGGGCAGACCAAAACCAAACTCGGCAATATCTCGGCGCGGACGGCGGTCGAGACCATCGTCACCGAGCAGCTCGGGCGCTATACGCAGAACCGGAGCAATCAGGCGGTCGTGAAGGCGGCGCTCGAAAAGGCGAAGGCGGCGCGCGGGGTGCGCGAGGCGACCAAAAAGGCGAACGATCTCGCCCGTCAGAAAAACAGTCTCGAGGTCACGGCGCTCGTCGGTAAGTTCGCCGCCAGCATCGGGCGCGACCTTGAAAAAAACGAAATGTTCATCGTCGAGGGCGACTCGGCGGGCGGCTCTGCAAAGCAGGGGCGCGACCGGAACTTTCAGGCGATCCTCCCTTTGCGCGGCAAACCCGTCAACAGCGAGAAGCGCCGGCTTGAAGCCCTGCTCGCGAACGAGGAGATCCGCTCGATCATCACGGCGCTCGGAACGGGGGTCGGGCGCGATTTCAACATTGCAAACCTCCGCTACAACAAGGTCATTATCCTCGCCGACGCCGACCAGGACGGCGCGCATATCCGGGCGCTGCTCCTGACCTTTTTCTACCGCTATATGAAGGAACTGATCCTCGAGGGGCACGTCTATATCGGAATGCCCCCGCTCTATCGCGTCGAGCGGAAGTCCGACGGCAAGGTCTGGTTCGCCTACGACGACGCCGAATGCGAAAAGATCACGGCGCAGTTCGAGAAGAGTTCGGCTTACACCATCTCGCGCTACAAGGGACTCGGCGAAATGAATCCCGAACTGCTCTGGGAAACGACGATGAACCCCGCGCACCGGACGCTGATCCGCGTCGGCATCGAGGACGCGGCGGAGGCGGAGAATATGGTGACGGTCCTGATGGGCGACGACGCCGCCCGCCGGCAGGATTATATCTTCGCGCACGCCGACTTCAACAAAGTGGACAACTTTGCCAAGAAAGTGAAGGTGTAAGAGGATGAGCCGACAGTCAAAGACGCAAAAAGAGGTCGTGGACAATACCGTCATTCTCGAACGCAATATGGAGGACGTGATGCACGACTCCATGATGCCCTACTCCGAGCACGTTATCCTCGAGCGGGCGGTCCCGCGGGTCGAGGACGGTCTGAAACCGGTGCAGCGCCGGGTACTCTTCGCCATGAACGAAGCGGGGCTGACCCCCGACAAACCCTTCCGCAAATCGGCGAATATCGTCGGTGAAACGATGGCGAAATACCATCCGCACGGCGACAGTTCGATCTACGACACGATGGTCCGGTTGGCGCAGGATTTCAATATGCGCGTGCCGCTCGTCGAGGGCAACGGGAACTTCGGTTCGATGGACGGCGACACCGCCGCCGCTTTCCGGTACACCGAGGCGCGGATGGCGCCCGCGGCGCTCTCCCTGATGCGCGATCTCGCGAAAGAGACCGTCCCCTCCTCTCTCAATTTCGACGACACGCGCAGGGAACCCGACGTTCTGCCCGCCCTCTTCCCCAACCTGCTGATCAACGGATCGGCGGGGATCGCGGTCGGACTTGCGACCAATATCCCGCCCCACAACCCCGACGAGGTGATCGACGGCGTGATCGCCGCGGTGAAAAACCCGAAGATCACGCTCGAGGGATTGATGAAGCATATCAAGGGTCCCGATTTCCCGACCGGCGGGATCATCGTCAACCCGCAGGATCTGCCCGCGATCTACGCGACGGGAGAGGGCAAACTCTTCGTCCGCGCAAAGGCGACGGTCGAACGGCTCTCCGACGGGAAGTCGAACATCGTGATCACCGAGTTCCCCTTCCAGTCGAACAAGGCGGAACTGCTCGCCAAGGTGCTCGAACACGCGCAGTCCAAGCGTGAGATCATCCAGCAGATCTCCGACGTGCGCGACGAATCCGACCGGACGGGGATCCGCGCCGTCATCGAGGTCAAGCGCGGTTACGACGCCGAAAAACTCCTGACCTATCTTTACCGCTACACCGACCTGCAAAAGACCTTTGCCGTCAATATGATCGCGATCGCCGAGGGGCGCCCGATGCAGCTTTCCCTGCTCGCCGCCGTCGGCTATTACGTCGCCTTCCGCCGCAAGATCGAGAGGAGACGGATCAACTACGATCTCCGGGTCGCCCGCGACCGCGAGGAGATCCTCGGCGGGCTGACGGTCGCCGCCCTGAACATCGACCGCGTGATCGCCGTGATCCGCGCGTCGAAAACCCCCGCCGCCGCCAAGGAACAGCTCTGTGCCGAGTTCAACCTCACCGAGCGGCAGGCGGAGGCGATCCTTGAAATGAAGCTCCGCCGTCTGACGGGGCTCGAGATCGAAACGCTCGAAAACGAACTGGCGAAGGTGCGCGAGAATATCGCGACCTACGAGCGTCTGCTCGCCGATCCCGCCGAGATGGACCGCGCGATCGTCGACTCGCTGAAAGAGGTCAAAAAGAGTCTTCATTCCGAACGCCGTACCGAACTTGCCGGCGAGATCGGGGAGGAGACGGTCAGACTTGACGATTTCCGGGTCGCGGAGGATACCGTCGCCTATATCGACGAGGTCGGAAACCTCCACCGCGTCAGCGAAAAGATCTTTGAAAATATGCAGAAATCCGCAACCACCCCCCCGGAACTCTTCGTAAAAACGAGGACCGACGTCACCCTCTACTTCTTCGGGAATCGGGCGGGCGTTTACCAACTTTGCGCCGGCGATATCCCCGAATGCCGCTCGGCGAAGGACAAGGGCGTCATCCCCGAAAAACTCATCCGCGACTTTACCGACGACTATCTGCTCTGCGTCCTTCCCTCAACGCTCCCCGACGACGAGATCACGCTCGTCGCGACCGAGCGCGGAATGCTGAAATGCTCGGCGTTCGCCGAATACAAGATCAACCGGAAAAAATACGAATCGGCGCTGCTGCGCGAGGGCGACAAACTGATCTACGCCGGCTTGCTCTCGGGCGCGTCGACCGTCGACCTGATCCTCTCGGACGGCAAGAGAAAGCCGCGCAAAGACCCGATCCCCGTGACCGGGCGCCGCACCTACGGCGTGCGCGGGATCAAACTGCCCGAGGGCGTTTCCGTTACCGCGATCAACAAGAGAAAATGATCCCCGCCTTCCCTCCCCGCCCGTCAATCTTACGGGCGGGGATTTTTCCTCCGTTGACAAATCACGGGCGCGGTGTTATAATGACTATACCGAAAAAGAAACGTCTCCCGTTGAAAGGAGTTCTTTATGAAAACCGTCTTTTCCCCCGCGTTCCGCCGGATCGCGGCGCTCCTTCTTCTCATAATCCTGCTTGTTCCCCTTGTCTCACCGTTCACGGCTCCCGCCGCTGAAACCGAAGAGAGGGAGATCCCCGCGCTGGCTTCGTCCTCTCCCGACGACGGTCTGATCACCGAGAGCGAAGTCTATCAGTACCTTCTCTCCGAAGTGCTGAAATGCAAGACCGACATCGACATCGCCGATTACGAGTTGGACGAGAAGGAAGTGGGGGAACTCTTTTCAACGCTTTTCTACTCGGAGGCGGAACTCTTCTTCATCACGGGGGGCTACTCCTTCACCCGGTACCAGGGGTCGTCGGTCGTCCGGAAGATCTCGCCCGAATATCCCGAAAACGTCGAGGACGTACCGACTCTGCTCGCCGAGTTTCACGAACTGACCGACGCCATCCTCTCACAAGTCGATCCCGCCCTCTCGGATTGGGAGAAGGTCGCCTTTATCCACGACTATATCGCGCTCCATTTCGATTACGACCACAGAGTCGAAAGCAGAGACGAAGAGGAAAGGGCAAACGTCATCTACGACGCCTACGGCATGCTCAAAGAGGGGATCGGCGTCTGTCAGGCGTATTCGCTTCTCGTCCGCTATCTGCTCCGCCGCCTCGGGATCGAGTGCGAGTGCGTCTCCTGCAAGGAACTGAATCACGAGTGGAACGTCGTCAAACTCGACGGCAGCTGGTACCATATGGACGTGACCTGGGACGACAAGGACGACAAGGGCTTTTACGGGCAGGTCTCGCACGAGTTCTTCCTTGCGTCAGACTCCTTCTTCGACGCGGGCGTCGGTCCCGACCGCAACCACCACAGCGAGACCGGCTGGGTCTCCCCCGTCCGGGCGACGAGCGGGCGGTTCGACGAACTCTACGTCGGCGTGACCTCCCCCTTCGTCTTCACCCCCGGCGCGATCTACGCGCTTAACGACGGAACGCTCTCGACCTACGATCCCGAAAACGATCGGTTCGATACCGTCCTTGATCTCAACCTCGAGTGGCACACGTTCGGCGACCCGTTCCGCGTCTGGTCGGGCACCTACGCCGGGCTCTGGTATCTGAACGGCAATCTCTACTGGAACGGCGAATCGGAGGTTTGGTCTTACAATCCCGAAACGGGGACGAAGGCGCGGGTCGAACGCTATCACAGTCTGTCGGGTACGATCTTCGGAATGAGGGCGGAAACCGAGGGCTGCACCACCCGCTTCATCCTCGCGCTGATGCGCGACCCGAACAGCGGGACCGTCACCGAGGCGGTCAGGACGATCGACGGCTATCTCATCACCTGGAACGTCGGCGGTGAGACGACCGAGACGGTCTGTATGCCGGGCGACGTCCCGCGCTACGACGGTTCGCTCGAACTCGCGTCCAACGTCTTTGACTACACCTTCCTTCAATGGAACACGACCCCTCGCGCGGCGTCGAAGCCCGCCACCTACGTCGCGATGTTCCGAATGGATCGGAACGACGTCACCCTCGACGGGAAAACGCTCCGCGAACAGTACCGCTATCTCTACGCCGCCGAACTGTATCTTCCCTACTCTTCCTCCGGGTATTCCGACGCGGACGAGACGGTCGGAGAACTGAACGATATGGTTTCCGCCTACACCGAAAAAACCGACGCGGTCAACACCGCTTTCTACCGGGTCCTGTTCGGAGAAGAATAACCGAGGGGGTTTTCATCGAAAAAGGACCCGAACCGGGGAGAATCGAACGAGATTCTCCCCGGGCTTTTTTGTTTGTCGCGAAAAAGCCGGCGCAGCCGAAAAACAGTCGACAAAACCGCAATTTTACCTTGACTTTGCAAAATTATATGATATAATAATATATGTAAAACTGTCGCAGTCTCTTTGGTTTGACTTTATCGAAATCTGAAACCTGCAAGGAGAACTGAAATGGAAATCAGGAAGATGACTTGTCCGAAGTGCGGCGGAGCCGTCAAGCTGAACGGAGATCTCGCGGGGGGAGTATGCCCTTCCTGCGGAATGAGTTTCGGGCTCGGAAGCGCCGCGCCTCTGACGGTTCCGGAGGCGAAGCCCGCCGTTTCGGCGCCGACCCCGGAAGCCGACGATTACCGTCCCGGCGCGCCCGCGGTAAGAGGGCGTCTCTCGGCGTCGGACGAACGGCGTGAAGCCGCCCGTCGCGAAGAAGCCGCACGCGCCGCCGAAGAGGCGAACCGCGCCGCGAAGGAAGCGTCGCTCTCCGAGAAGGATCCCGTGCAAGCCTCCCTGACCGCTCAGCGTCTCAAAACGGCGTTCCGTGCGATCAACGCAAAACAGTGGATGCGCGCAGACGCCATTCTGAACGATATTCTGAAAGCCGAGCCCTCCAACGAGGAAGCGCTGCGGGGCAAACGGCTCGTGGCGGCGCACAAAACCGATCAGCCCGAAGCGGCGTCCGCCGAGGCGAACCGCGCCGCCGAGCCGGCGGCCGCCGTCCCCGAGTCCGCCGAAAAATCCGCGCCGGTCGTCGCCGTGACCCCGGTTCTCGTCCCCGAGACCGAGACCGGCCGCCGCGCAGAATCCGAAATCGCCGACACCGACCGACGGATGGCGGCGCGCCTTTCCGATTCGATCGATCGGAAGCGCAATCAGAAACTGCTGAACAAATCCAATCGGGCGCTCCTGAAAAAGAAATGGAAGAAAGCCGACGCCTATGCCAACGAGATCCTGAAATCCGATCCCGAATCGGCGTACGCGTACCGCAACAAGCTGCTTGCCGAACTGAAACTCCCGGAAGAGCGTTACCTTGCCGAGTATGAGGGCAATCTTTCGGAGCACGGTTATTTCCTGCTCGCCCTGAACTACAGCACGGGCGCGCTGAACAGTCGGCTGGTCAGTTACGCCGACGTGTCGACCCGCTGTCTGGCGATCCGCGAATTGGATCGCTTCAGTCAGGCGGAGGCGGAAACCAGCCGCCGGATAGCCGAAATCAACGCTTCCCTGCCCGACAACTACAACGACGAAGCGGCGGAGAAAGAGCGGAACAAACGGATCTCGAAGATCCTCGACCGTGCCGACGCGCTCCGCGAAAAGAAAAAGTGGGCGAAGGCGAAGGCGCTCTACCAATCCGCGCTTGAAGTCGACGGCGAGTGCGCCGACGCCTATCTCGGTCTGCTTCTCGTCTCTTTGAAACTGAATCAGGAAAAGAAACTGGCGCATTGCAAGGAGCCGTTCGGAACCGATCCGAACTTCCTGCTCGCGATGCACTACGGATCGCGCGTTATGCGCCGCCGGCTTAAACTTTACCTCGAATCGGCGGGACAGAACCCGCCTGCGAGCGCGGACGAACTGATCATCCTTCCCGCGGCCGCACCGAGCGCTGCCGGCACCGAGATTGAGGAACTCCGCGCCGATATGAACCGTCATCTCGAAGGGATCGAACGCCTTCTCCTTTACGGTGGTTACGGCGAACGCGGACTCTCGCCCGAGGAACTCCTCCGGCTGCCTGCCGCGGAAAGCAACGCCGACCGTTACGCCACGGAACTCTGCAATACCGAAAGGAAACTCGCGCCCATCTTCCGTCGCGCGCGGAAACTGCACAAGCGCAAAAAATATGAGCGCGCCGCCACGGTCTACAACGAGATCCTGGCGCTCGACCCGACGAACCGCGACGCCTACGTCGGCAAGCTGCTCTGCGACCTGCGTCTGAAAAAAGAAAAGAAACTCGTCAAGAGCAGAAGCTCCTTCTCAAGCGACGAATGCTTCATTCTGGCGGTGCGCTTCTCGTCCCCCGAGGAAACGAAGCGTCTGGAAAAAGCCGCCTCCAAAGTCGACCGCCGTCTCGGCGTGAAAGACGCGAAATCAAACGAAAAATCCTCCCGCGCCGCAAAAAAGAGAAAAGAAGAGTACCGTTCGGCGCGGCGTGACGCCATCACGCAGGACGCCGAGAGACGCACGAAGGAGACCAGGATCGCGGGAACGCATCTGCGGCCGAAGGAAGAGGACAAAGCGCTCGCCGAAGCCGAACGCTATATCAAACGCGACAAATACAAGAAGGCGAAGCCGATCCTCGACGATCTGATCGCCCACTCTCCCGATTTTGCCGGCGCGTACCTTGCGCGTCTGCTCTGCACCTGCTCCTGCCGCAAACCGTCGGAACTCGGAAAGGTCAGCTACCCGTTCCGCGACAACCCCGATTACATTCTCGCCTACTACTTCGGCAAGAGAAAAACACGTAAGCGCCTGACGAAATACGCGGCGAAAGCCGAAAAGCGCGCCAAGAAGGCGGGCGGAAAGGTCGCCGCCGAATGGGCGGATATCGAAAACGCCGAGTTGGCGGATACCCGGCGTGAACAGGAGACGCTCAACCGTATCGCGGGCAATCACGCCGAACAGCGCCGGGTCCAACTCGACGCCCCCGTCGTAAAAACGACGGCGACGGCGCCCGGACACAGACTCGGGCAGTCGAAGAGCGAACACAAACAGACGGTTCAGAAAGGTTACGACTATCTGAGACGCAAGAAGTGGAACAAAGCGCGCGCTTGCTTCGAGCAGGTACGGAACGACAATCCGTCCGACTGTGCGGTCTACGTCGGGCTTCTGCTCGTCTCGCTCGGGCTCCGCGAGCAGCGTGAACTTGCAAAAGCGAAAACGACCTTCTCCGAGAACCGTTATTATCAGCTCGCGCTCTGCTGCGCCGATATCAAAACGGCGGCACTCCTTCGCGACTACGCCGCGCGCGCCGATCGGCTCTACGGCAAAATGAACGATCCGACCCCCGTAACCTACACCGAATACTACCGCCGCAGCGAAGAACTCAAGAACCGCCGCATCTCCGAACTCGAGAAAAAGAACAACGATCTTGAGGCGGAACTGGCAAGACGCGGAGAGTCCTCGCGGGTCGGCGCGGCGTTCGCCGACGACGACTCCGACTACTATCTGCACGACGGCGGTCGCTTCGCCGCTCTCAAAGTGGCGCTGTTCCTGCTCGGCATTACCCTCACCGTCGCTCTCGTCGGAGCGCTGGCGCTCTTCATTTTCCGCTTCCACGGGAACTTCAGCGAAATGATCGAAGCGATCAAGAACGCATTCGGAAAATAACCGCAAAAACAGAGCGAACCACACGCAAAAGGGACCGGACGAACCGGACGGGCGGTCCCTTTTGTGATGGAAAAACAAGAATCGCCCCGGTACCGACCGGGCAGCGGGAGGTGACCCCATGGACGCCCCGATCCGGCAGTCGGAACTCCCCGACGTACTTGCGCTCGCGTTCCTCGGAGACGCGATCTTCTCTCACGCCGTCCGCTCGATGCTGGTCGCGCGGGGCGTTTCCCGGGCGGGAGAACTGACCCGGCTTTCGCAGGCGTACGTGACGGCGGAGGCACAGTCGGAGGGGTTTCTTCTGATCGAACCGACGCTGTCGGAGGGCGAGCGCGCGCTCGTCCGTCGCGCCGAGAACTCGAAGCACCTGAACCGGCCGAAGCACGCCGCCCCCGCCGATTACCGCCGCGCGACGGCGCTCGAGGCGCTTTTCGGGATGCTCGAAACGACGGGACGTACCGATCGGTTGAAAGAGATCGCCGACCGGGTCTTGTCCGGGCTTTCCCACCGGGAAGCAGAACTTCCCTGACCTTTACCCATTACCGCAAGGAGACACGATAAAATGATCCAGAAAATCAAGGGGACGATCGATATCCTGCCCGACGAAACGCCGCTTTACCGCAAGATCGAATCGGTTATGCGGGAAGAGGCGCAGAACTACGGCTTCGGCGAGATCCGCACCCCGACCTTTGAGAATACAGAACTCTTCGAGCGCGGGGTCGGCGACACGACCGACGTCGTGCAGAAGGAAATGTATACGTTCGTCGACCGCGACGAGAACCGGCGCATCAGCCTTCGCCCCGAGGGGACGGCTTCGGTCGTCCGGGCGCTGATCGAACACGGCTGCCAGAGCGAGCCGATGCCGCTGAAATACTTTTATCTGATCAACTGCTTCCGCCACGAAGCGCCGCAGGCGGGACGGAGCCGCGAGTTCTTCCAATTCGGCGCCGAACTCTTCGGCGCGGACAGTCCGGCGGCTGACGCCACGATGATCGCGCTCGCTTCCTCTGTTTTCCGTCGCCTCGGTCTTTCGGGGATCACCCTGCACCTGAACTCGATCGGGTGCAAGAACTGCCGCGCCGACTACCGCGCGGCGCTCGTTTCCTACTTCGGTTCGCACCGAGACGAACTTTGCGACACCTGCAAGACCCGCCTCGAAAAGAATCCGCTGCGGCTTCTCGACTGCAAAAGTCCGATCTGCTCGGCGATCGCGCAGGGCGCGCCCAAAACGATCGACTATCTCTGCACCGACTGCAAAGCGCACTTCGACTCCTTGACGCGTCTGCTCGACGGAATGGGGATCGCCTATACGGTCGATCCGAAGATCGTCCGCGGACTCGATTACTACACCCGCACCGTCTTCGAGTTCATCGCCGACGGGATCGGCGCGCAAAGCACGGTCTGCGGCGGCGGCAGATACGACGGACTGGTCGAGGAACTCGGCGGTTCGCCGCTGTCGGGCATCGGATTCGGTATGGGGCTGACCCGCGTGATCCTCGCCCTGCGCGCGCAGGGGATCGCCGATCCGTCGCCCGTCTCTCCCCGCCTCTATATCGCCGCCCTCGGCGACGAGGCGGCGCTCTCCGCCTCGGTCATCACCGAACGCCTCCGCCGGACGGGCGCCTACGTCGAATGCGACCTCGTCGGCAGAAGCCTGAAGGCGCAAATGAAGTACGCGAACAAGATCGGCGCCGACTACACCCTGATCCTCGGCGACAACGAGATCGCAACCGGACGCGCCATGCTCCGGGATATGAAGAACAGCACGCAGACCGAGGTCGAAATCGCGAGTTTCACGCTTCCCTGACGCACCGGACGCCGCCCGCCCGGCGCGGATCATCGGGCGAGGATCGACTACCGATCCTCGCCCTTTCCAACCCCCTTCGTCCGACCCGAAAAACGTCCTTGACGAAGCCTACCGTCGCAAAAATGCCGAATCCTCTTCTCCAAAAAGCAAACCGATTTTTGCCACTTGAAAGCGCCTTCGATTTTTGTCGGAACGCGTCTTTATGAAGAATTGTGCAAACCTACCAATTTTCCGCGTTCTCGCGGTTTTCCACACGGGCGTCGGTGGATAAGGTGCGTAACTGCCCTCGTTTTTGCTCAAAATCAGTTCTGACGGCAAAAAACGACTCTCCTCCGGTTGGAGTTTTCCACTTTTTCCACATTTTTGCCGGTGGAAAACTTTTTTCCGAAAATCTGCATTTTCTCCGTTTTGCCCGCTTGACAGATAAAACGCCGGGCGGCGCCCCTTCGGCTCTCTTCCGTCTCTCGGAACGGGCTTTCGTAAAAAATGCGAATCTCCGGAACGCTTGCCGGGGGACGGCGTGAACCCACCCGTTTTCCCCTCTCCGGCGACGGTGCCGAAACGAAAAAGACCCCTTTGAAGGAGTATCCGAATGTATCTGATCGTAGCCGAAAAACCGAGTCTTGCCAGGAACATCGCCGACGCCGTCGGCGGCGCCGTCCGGCGGAACGGGTATCTCGAGTGTCCCGGGTATCTGATCACCTGGGCGTTCGGGCATCTGTTCTCGCTCGTCGATATCGAGGACTATCAGGGCGGACTTCCCGCGTCGGGCAAGGCGCGGTGGACGCTCGACAACCTTCCCTGCATTCCGACCGAGTTCCGGTTTGAACTCCGGCGCGGGGACGACCGCAAGGTCGATCCGGGGATCGCCCGCCAGTACGATCTCATCACGGCGCTCGTCAACCGTCCCGACGTCGAGGCGGTCGTCAACGCGGGGGACGCCGACCGGGAGGGCGAGATCATCGTCCGCACCTGCGTCCGTTTCGCCCTGAAGAGTCCGAAGCCGATGAAGCGCCTCTGGCTTCCCGACCAGACCCCCGAGACCGTCCGTGCGGCGCTCGCCGCGCTTGAGGACGACGACAAGTACGACGACCTGGCAAACGAGGGCTACGCCCGCACCTATATCGACTGGCTCTACGGCACCAACCTGACCCGCTACGCCACGCTGAAAAGCGGCAAATTCCTGCGCGTCGGGCGCGTGATCGTCCCGATCGTCCGCGCCGTCTACGACCGCGACGTCGAAATACGGAACTTCGTACCGAAGAAGTATTATTCGATCCGCTCGGCGGCGAAAACCGGCGGCGAAGTAGTCGAGTTGGTCTCGAAGAACCGCTACGAGGCGGATCAGGGCGACGAGGCGCGCGCCTACGCGGACCGGCTGAACGCCGAAGAGGCGATCGTAACCGACAAATCGAGTAAGACCGACCGGATGTTCCCCGGCAAACTCTTCTCGCTCTCGACCCTGCAGAACCTGCTCGGAAAGAAGTACAAGATGTCGATGAACGACAGTCTTGCCACCGTGCAGAAACTCTACGAGGAGGGCTATCTCACCTACCCCCGCACCAACTCGGAATACCTCTCGACAAACGAGCGCGACAAGGTGCGCCGGATCCTGTCCGGTATCTCAAAACTCGGCTATCCCGTCGCGTTCCGTCAATCGAAGGCGATCTTCGACGACACGAAGATCGAGTCGCACTCGGCGATCACACCGACCTATAAGATCCCCGAAAAGGGGAAGCTCTCGGAACGCGAGAATCAGGTCTACGCGACGGTCTTCCGTCGCTTCGTCGCCAACTTCTGCTCCGAGGAGTGCAAGGTCGAAAAATCAGAGATCACGGTCAAGGTCGGGGACGTCGAAACCTTTACCTTGAAAGGAACGGTCCTGGTCGAGCCGGGCTGGACGAAATACGACGACTACACGCGGCGCGACAAGATCCTGCCCAACCTTTCGGTCGGGGACAAGGTCAATATCCGATTCGCCCCCGAAGAGAAAGAGACGACCCCGCCGAAGCACTATACGATCGAGACCCTCAACCAATTCTTAAAAAACCCCTTCCGCGAGGAACGTGAAAAGGCGACCGAGGACGGCGCGCCCGAGGACGACGCCGAGGAATACCGCGCCGTCTTTCTGGGATTGGAACTCGGCACCGAGGCGACCCGCACCGGGATCATCGAGAACGCCAAGCGAAGCCGGTATATCGCCCTGAAAAAGGACGTCTACACCATCCTCCCCGACGGCGAATACCTGGTGCAGGCGCTCGACCGGATGAAGATCGATATGAATAAATACAAGACCGCCGAGATGGGCAAAGCGCTGAAAGCGGTCTACCGACGGGAGATGACGGTGCCCGAAAGCGTCGCGCTCGCGGCGAAAGAGATCGGCGAGATCTTTGCGCAAAAGGACGCGATCCCGGGGCAGAACCCCGGAGATTCGGGGCAGACGGGAACGCTCGGCGAGATCGTCGGGGATTGCCCGCTCTGCGGAGAGCACGTCGTACGCGGACGCTTCCGCTACGGCTGTATGGGATTCAAAAACGGATGCAAGTTCACGATCCCGGTCAATCTCTGCCGTCGCGACGTTCCCATCGCCGCCGCCCGCGATCTGCTTACGACCGGCAAAACCAAAAAGATCGACGGCTTCGTCTCGCGGACGGGGCGCACCTTCGCGTCGGAACTCGTGCTGCGCGACGGCAGCGTCGAGTTCGCCTTCTCAACCCCGAAGGACGACAAAAAGAAACCGACCGCCAAACGCAGATCCGCGGCGAAGAAGACGGAGAAAAAGTAAGCGCCCGCAGGGATAAGGTACGCCCGCTTTCTTGTAAGAAAGCGGGGCAAAGAACTTTTTAAAAGAATAAAGTCAGCGCCGCGAAAATCCGCAGATTTTCGCGGCGCGGTTTCTAAAACACAACTACAAACGTTCTTTTGACTTTTGGAAAAACAAACGTTGCCCACGTCGTCTCCCGTTCTTCGCCAATTATTCTGTTCGTTTTTCGCCAATCATCGGAATTTTTTTACGCCAATCGTCGGAAAATTTTTTCGACAATCGTCGGAAAATTATTGCAAAAGGACTTGTTCAGGTGTATAATAAAGGCAAGAACGATAAAGAGAGGTGCTTTTGATGAAAACGTATCGCAGACGAATAGCCGACGAGATTCTAAGGCGTAAATTGGAAGGTAAGGGAGCGGTTCTGATCGAGGGTCCCAAATGGTGCGGAAAAACGACCACCGCCGAGCAGATTGCCGCCAGCACCCTGTATATGGACGATCCGGAAAAGAAAGAACAGAATATCGCCATGTCTGAATTGAGCCCGAAACGTCTGTTGCAGGGGGCGACTCCGCGGCTGATCGACGAATGGCAACTTGCTCCCAAGCTTTGGGATGCGATCCGCTTTGAAGTGGATCATCGCGGCGATCTCGGACAGTTTGTGCTGACCGGCTCCGCCGTCCCTGCCGATACCAAAGAGATCACGCATTCCGGCACCGGACGTTTTACGTGGCTCACGATGCGCCCGATGAGTTTATTTGAATCGGGGGATTCAACCGGCGACGTCAGTTTGAGGGCTCTGTTTGACGGCGCAACAGAGATCGACGGCGTTTCAAACGTCGGGATTGATCGGCTGGCGTTTTTGGTATGCCGCGGCGGATGGCCGCGCGCCGTGGATATGCGCGACGAGATCGCGTTGGATCAGGCGGTGGATTATTACGACGCGGTGGTTCATTCGGATATCAACCGCGCGGACAATATGCAAAAGAATCCCGAGAGAGTTCGTCGGCTCATGCGTTCCTATGCGAGAAATCAGGGCGCGCAGGTGCCGAACACCGTCCTCGTGCAGGACGTCGGGGCGAACGACGAAAAAAAGATCAGTGAAGAAACCGTAGCGTCTTATGTCAACGCGCTCAAAAAAATCTTCGTTATAGAAGATATGCCCGCGTGGAATCCGAATCTGCGCTCCAAGACGGCGATCCGTTCGTCCGATACCCGATATTATATCGACCCATCCATCGCCGCCGCGGCGCTGGGAATCGGTCCGAGCGATTTGATTAACGATCTGAAGACCTTCGGTTTCCTTTTTGAAACGTTGTGCGTAAGAGATCTCCGCGTGTTTGCGGACGCTTTGAACGGCAACGTTTATCATTACAGGGACAAGGACGGGCAGGAATGCGATGCCGTGATTCATTTGCGGAACGGAAAATACGGGTTGATCGAGATCAAACTCGGCGGCGAAATACTGATCGAAGAGGGCGTAAAAACCCTAAAATCCATGGAATCCAAGATCAATACCGATACCATGAACGCGCCGTCGTTCCTGATGGTTTTGACGGGCACGGGAGATTACGCATACCGCCGGCAGGACGGCGTTTTCATTGTTCCTATCGGGTGCTTGAAAAACTAAAAACTCACTGTATCTCAAGCTATAAAAAAGAGCTGAGCACTATAAAAGCATTTTTACCAAAAACATCCCGCCGGGTAGCTCTGCGGGGTGTTTTTAATCACATTTTTTTGAGATTTCGCCATCTGTGCAATGGATCGTACAGGAACCGGGGCTCTACTATCTTTATATCATCTTCCCATATTTCGACAATACAGTCAATCTTTTTTGTTCGGAGCGGGGAGGGATGAAAGAAACGGAGGGGTGGAAGATCATCTTCCGCCCCTCCGTTTCCGTGTGGCAAGAATCAATTGGAAAGATCCCCGTCCGAACAACGGACCGTGTAATTGCCGGTGTTTGCGTTCCAGTTCGATCCTTTGCTGATCGCGTTCCATTCCGCCTTGGTGCCCTGATACGTGATCGAAGTCAACTTGGAGCATCCCCACATCGCGACGCCCTCGATGCTCGTCACACCGCTCGGAACGGTGATCGAGGTCAAGTCGGTACAAGACATAAACGTCGCTTCTTCAATGCGTTTGACGCCGCTTCCGAGATAGACCGTAGTCAGTCCGGAGCAGTAGGAGAATGCGCTTTCCCCAATGCTCGTAACGCTGTTCGGGATAACGACCGAGGTCAAGCCGGTGCAGTTTATAAACGCTTTTTCCCCGATGCTGAGGACGCCTTCGGGAATGGAAAGGAAGGTGAGCCCCTTGCAACTGATGAACGCTTTGTCTGCAATCTTCGTAACGCTTCCGTCGGTCGGGATAACGCTGGAATTGGAACCCAGAAGCAGCGTCTTACTTGCCGTTTCAATCAGACAGTCCCCGGAACTGCGATAGACGGAATTGCCTTTGGCGACCGTGATCGAGGTAAGATTGTGGCATCCCACGAACGCGTCTTTTCCGATCTTCGTTACGTTTTTCGGTATGGAAATCGAAGTCAGATTATAACAACTGCTGAACGCAGAATCCCCGATGCTCGTGACACTGTCGGGGATGGTGATCGAAGTCAGCGCGGCACAGTCGGCAAACGCATAATAGTCGATGACCGTGACGCCGCTCGGGATAACGACCGAGGTCAATTCGTAACAATCGAAAAACGTGCGCTCCTCGATCTTTGTGAGCCCCTTCGGAAGGACGACAGAGGTCAGGTTTTCGCATCCCCAGAACGCGCCGTATTTTATGTCCGTAACGCTGTTCGGAATGACGACAGAGGTCAGGTTTTCGTTATCGTAAAACGCCTTGCTGCGAATGCTTGTGACACGATCGCCCGCGGGAGATTTACTCGGGATCACGACGTCGGTATCCGTACATCTCCCGATCCCCGAAACTTCACAGGTCCCGTCGCCGTTGGATACGAAGGCAAGCCCGAACGACGCCTCGGGGTAGGATTCCTCTTCTTTGCCGCAAGCCGTAAGAACGGCAAGAACCGTACAAAGGCACAGCAGAAACAGTCCGATTTTCAGCCCGCTTTTCATCTTTCTCTCTCCTTTATCTATCTTTACTCCTGCTCGAAATCGATCATCACGGTCGCGAACAGCGGAAGCGTCAGCGTCATCTTTCCCGCACCGGAGGCGACGGTCTTCTCGTCGGTTTGGGTGAGATCGTGGTCGTTATCCAGCGTCCGCACCGTCACGCGCGTCGGCTTGTCGCCGAGCCCGTCCCAAAAGACCGTGACTTCCTCGGGCGGGAACTCCTTGCCGTCGAGCGACATCTCGTTGCGGTAATTGGTCAGCATCAAGGCGCCGTGCTTGCCGTCGGCGCTCTTCGCGGCGAGGGCGTAGATCCCCTCCCCCTCGGCGATCGCCCCGGCTTCGGTGCCGAGATCGGCAAGGTCGGCGAAAGCGTAGAACGCGTAGTAGGGTTTCAGGGGATCGTAGGTGATCCGGTCGAACAGACCGTTGAACACGGTCGACTGCCGCGCGTCGTAATACATCAGGTGATCGAGCGCCGTATTCTGGCAGGCGATCATAACGGCGGCGTTATACGCCGCGCCTTTCAGCGCCCCGATCGTCCGATAGGAGTGGATCAGCGTGTCACGCGGCTCCCATCCGAGCAGGTAGTTCCACTCGTTTAAGATCAACTCGCAGTCGGGATAACCGCACTCGATCATATAATCCTTCACGATCTCGATGTCGCGGGTAAACTGTTCGGTCGTGCTGGCGTAGCGGTGGAAGGAGAAAAAGTCCATCGGCGGCTTCTTTTCTTTCAGGTACGGGATAAACGCGGTCCACCACTCGACGCGCTTGACGTGGGTCAGGGCGGGTCCCCCGACCTTAATCTCCGGGAAGCACTTCTTGAGGTGCCGCACCGCGATATCGAAAAGGTCGATGTACTCGGGGATCGTCCCCGTCCAGCATTGATGCCCGATCAGATCCGGTTCGTTCCAGATCTCCCAGTATTCGATCCCGCGGTAAAAGCCGTCCGCCCACCCCTCGTTCTCGTGCCGGATGATATGCTCGCAGATCCGCGCCCATTTATGAAAGTCCTTCGGCGGGATCGAACCGTAGCGCTTGATCTCATGCTCGATCGAGGTGCCGAGCCGGTAGAAGATCTTGGTCCCCGTCTTTTCGATCCTGTCCAGATAGACGTCGGTCAGGGTGAAGTCGTAGGACGCCGGATCGTTCTCGTCGGCGTCGAAGTTCGGAAAGATCTCGATCACGTCGACAGTGTGCCGCCACTCGAACACCGAGTCGTGCAGCCGGGCGTAGGGGATCCGCGCGGCGGCGTAGTGCTTGACGCTGCTGAGGTCGTGGTCGCCGTCCGGACCGTTGTTGACGCTGTTCATATCCTTGATCTTACCGAGCGTTTTTGAAAAATCGATCTTTACGTTTCCCATTGTATTCTCTCCTTTTCAATTCTTATTCAACGTCGTATTTCACCAAAACGGTCCCGAAGAGCGGCAGCGAAAGCGTGTGGAACCCCGCCCCGCTTCCGAAGGTCTCGCCCGAGATCTCGGTCAGGTCGTGCTCGTTATCGAGCATCCGCACCGTCACGCGCACCGCCTTGTCGCCGAGCCCGTCCCAAAAGATCCTGACTTCCTCGGGCGAAAACTCTTTTCCGTCGAGCGACGTTTCGTTGCGGTAATTGGTCAGCAGCAACGCGCCGTGTTTGCCGTCCTTGCTCTTCGCCGCGAGGGCGTAAAGCCCCTCTCCCTCGGTCTTCACCCCGACCTCGGTGCCGAGATCGGCAAGATCGGCGAAAGCGTAAAAAGCGTAATAGGGTTTGAGGTTCGTCCAGGTGTATCGCTCGAACAGACCGTTGAAATAACTGCTGTGCCGCGCGTCGTAGTACATCAGGTGATCAAGCGCCGTGTTCTGGCAGACGATCATCACGGCGGAAACGAACGACGCGCCCTTCAGGATGTGGAGCGCCTGATAGGAGTGGTGCACCTTCTCCTTCGGCTGCCAGCCGAGCAGATAGTTCCACTCGTCGAGGATGAGTTCGCAGTCGGGATAGCCCGCGTCGACCAGATACTTTTTCGCGATCTCGACGTCCTCGGCGAACTTTTCGGGAACGCTGCCGTACTTATGGAAAGAGAAGAAATCCATAGGGGGTTTTCGGTCTTTCAGGTACGGAACGAACTCATCCCAGAACTCGACGCGCTTGATATGGGTCAGCGCGGGTCCGCCGATCTTCAGATTCGGGAACCGGGATTTCAGGTGCCGGATCGTGACGTCAAAGAGTTCGATGAACTCGCCGATCGTCCCCGTCCAGCATTGGTGCCCCAAAAGATCCGGCTCGTTCCAGATCTCCCAATACTCGATCCCGCGGTGAAATCCGTTCGCCCACCCCTCGTTCTCGTGCGCGATGATATGTTCGCAGATCCGCGCCCATTTTTGAAAGTCCTTCGGCGGGATCGCGCCATACTTTTTCGACTCGGGTTCGATCGAATTGCCGAGACGGTAAAAGATCTTCGTCCCGGTCTTTCCGATCGTATCGAGATACTCGTCGGTCAGGGTAAAGTCGTAGGACGCCGGATCGTTCTCGTCGGCGTCAAAATCGGGAAAAACGCAGATGATATCGACGGTATGATGCCAATTGAACGCCGAATCGTGCAGCCGCGCAAGGGGGATCCGCGCCTCTCTGTAGGCGTCGTAACTCCCGTAATCGAACTCCCCGTCGGGACCGTTGTTGACGCTGTTCATATCCTTGATCCTGCCGAGCGCCTCGGCAAAATCAATCTCGATTCTCCCCATTCCGATACTCCTTATTGCAAAAAAAACAGGCGATCGCCGTCGCCTCTCGCGGGGCGGCAGGAAACGATCTCCTTTCGGTCTTCATTATACCATTCCGCCCGCTCGCTTGTCAAGCAATTCGCGACAGAAAACCGTTCCCGCGGGCAATAAAGAACGGCAACGCCGTTCCATTCATGCGATCTGTGATCGCATTTTAAGCGCCGGTGCGGTCGGTCGATTATGTAGTCCTATAGCGGTCTTCCAAAACTGAAGCGTCCCGAACCGAACGGTTCGGGACGCTTTTTATTTTTCGCGCTGCGGCGGGAATAATCCCCGTCGGACGGGCATAGGTTGTACCGTCCGGGGATCAGTCCTTCTTTTCGCCGAGTTCGGCAAGGCAGGACGCACAGACCGAACGTCCGCGGAAGACGGTCAGATCCGAGGTGTTCTTTCCGCAAAAAACGCAGACCGCGCCGGATTTGCGGATCACGATCGCGTCGTTTTCAGCCGAAATGTCGACGGGATCCCCCTCCGCGAGATAGAGCGCCTTCCGCATCTCTTTCGGAATGACGATCCGCCCGAGCGCGTCGATCCGTCTGATGATACCGATAGATTTCATTGTCGATTCCTCCGTGTCTGTCTGTTCATTTTCCGGTTATACCGGGGTTTTCATCACCTCGTCTATCGTATCATATTTTGTCGAAAAAGTCAATAGAAAAGAGAATTATGTCGAAAAAGAGCGAAAAAGAATCGGGGGACAATCACCCGTCCGAAAAATACCGGCGGCAAAAGGCGATCCTGCCGGCAGGGCGCAGCCCCGCCGCCCCTCTCCCGTGACGGCGGAGCCCGCCGTCCTTCGTCTGCTTCCCGCGCGTCTGCTCCGGGAGATCGGGGAGATCCGGCGTTCCGCGGAGGATTTCGACGGGTCGCTTCGCGAGATCCGGCTTCACGCCGACCGGGTGACCTTCCTCGTCGTCGGGGGAAAGACGGCGCCCCTTTCGGTCTCGCTCACGGAATCCGAGTTGACCGGTTTCGTCGGGTCTCTCTGCGGCGGCTCGCTCTACGCCTACGGCGACTGTCTTCGGGAGGGGTATCTTCCCCTCCCCGACGGTTCGCGGGCGGGGATCGCGGGGGAGTTTTTCACCGAGGGCGGACGGATCGTCGGGATCCGCCGGATCGGTTCGGTCGTGATCCGGATCGCGCGCGCCGTACCCGGCGCCGGTGCGCTTGCCGAACGCGTCTTTCGTCGGACGGGTTGCCGCCGGGGACTTCTGCTCTTTTCGCCGCCGGGATGCGGAAAAACGACCGCCCTGCGCGATCTTGCCGCACGGCTCTCGACCGGGTCCCGACCTCTTCGGACGGCGATCGTCGACTGCCGCGGCGAACTCTCGGGCGACTGGTACGGACGGGGCGCCTGCGTCGATCTGCTGACGGGCTGCGGAAAAGGTGAGGGGATCGCGATCGCGACCCGTACTCTTTCGCCCGACGTGATCCTCGTCGACGAGATCGGGGGCGAGGAGGAGGTCGCCGCCATCCGCGCGGTCGAATCGGGCGGTGTCCCGATCATTGCCACCGTTCACGGAAAAGCGCTCTCGGATCTTGCTTCGGTCTCTCCGGTCGCGCCCCTGATCCGGACGGGCGTTTTCGGGGGGTTCGTCGGGATCGAGCGCACCCCGGACGGGGGGTTCCGGCAGTATGAAGCCCCCGATCCTCTCCGAGAAAGCGAAAGAACCGCTTCTTGCGCGGCTTGCGGGGAGGGCGGCTGACGGTGCGCGCGGTTCTGCTCGTCGCGTATCTTGCCGCGCTGTTTTTCCTTCCGCTCGGGTTCCGTCGGCGCGAGGCGCTCCGCATCCGGCAGACCGAGGAGTTTCTTTTGCTCCTTCGCCGCGTGAAGCGCGAGGTCGCCTGCTTCTCCCGCCCCCTGCCCGATATCTGCCGTCGGGCGGACCTCCCCGCGCTCGACGCCGCGGGATTCTTCGACGCGCTCGCAAAGAACGATCCGGCGACGGCGTTCCGGCTGACCTCCCCCGCCCTGTCGCTTCCCGCCGACGCCGCCGAGGCGCTCGACGCCTTCTTTTCCGGCGCGGGATCGTCGCTGAAATCGGAGGAACTCGCGGCGTGCGAATATACCGTCGGGCGGCTCTCACAGATCCTCGAACGTGAAAAGAAGGACGGCGCGGCGCGGGTCAGACTCCGCTCGACCCTTACCCTCACGGGAGGGTTGCTGTTTCTTCTGCTGGTACTCTGACGCAAAGGAGGGAAAAGAATGG
>Ga0310696_10001404_pt1 | contig 34921 bp, 21 predicted proteins | sample AusTroGonzalo_MG_4_FD_203885 | JGI IMG/M metagenome (GOLD analysis project Ga0310696, IMG submission 203885) | Bovine rumen microbial communities from tropical cattle in Woodstock, Queensland, Australia - Gonzalo_02 (v2) (version 2) | ecosystem: Host-associated > Mammals > Digestive system >... | reverse complement strand
ATGGTTTGACCCTCATTCGCAAGCTTTAAGTCGCAAAAATGAGCGATTTTTACATATTTTAGGAGCAAAATGTTGTTGGTTTGCGTAAAAATGCTTACTTTTGCTTACAATTTGTAAACTAACAACAATAAAACAATGGATAAGATTGACAATCTCGACAAAAAGATACTGAGTATTCTGTCGAAGAATGCACGTATTCCGTTCAAGGATGTAGCCGCAGAGTGTAATGTGTCTCGTGCTGCCATTCATCAGCGCGTACAACACCTGATTGAGGGCGAAGTTATTATGGGTAGTGGTTTTGACATCAACCCTAAGAGTCTTGGCTATTCAACGTGCACCTATGTGGGTATTACCTTGGAGCGTGGCTCTATGTACAAAGATGTGGTAGAGTGCCTGCGTCACATTCCTGAAGTAGTGGAGTGCCACTTTACCACAGGTCCCTATACCATGCTGGTAAAACTCTATGCCCGTGACAACGAGCAGCTGATGCATCTGCTGAATGGCCGTCTGCAGGACATTCCCGGTGTGGTGGCTACTGAGACACTGATCTCGTTGGAGCAGAGCATTAAACGTGATATCCCTGTAAACTTAGACGAGTAATAGCTGATGAATCATCGCTTTGACTGGCAGTCGCAGCTTGCGATAGCCTATGCATCCTTTCCGGAAGCCCCAAGAAAACCCATTATCGGTTTGACGGGAAACTTCGACGAACAGACTTGTAAGCTCAAGGACGGCTATTACAAATCTGTTTTGCGGGCTGGTGGCGTTCCTGTCATCATCCCCCCACTTGCAGATACCGATGCAATTATCAACACCCTAGAGCATATCGATGGCCTCCTGCTGACAGGTGGCGGCGACTATAACCCACTGTATGCGGGTGAGGAACCCTCTCCGAAGTTGGGAGGTGTTAATGCCGAACGCGACCTGCCGGAATTGCTGATTACCCAGTTGGCATATAACCGCCAGATTCCCATGTTAGGCATCTGCCGTGGCATCCAGACTCTGGCGATGGCACTTGGTGGAAATGTCATGCAGGATATCAGTGATGTGGCTCAGGTTCGCCATTCGCAGGATGCTGACCGCTCGGAGCCTACCCATACGGTTACTATCGAGCCAGACTCCACCTTATTTAATATATATAAAGAGGATAAGTTATACGTTAATTCCTTCCATCACCAGGCCGTTAGCGACCCAGGTGAGCGCTTCCGTGTGACGGCCCGTTCCTCTGACGGCATCATAGAGGCGATGGAGAGTCGTGAATTCAAGAGCATCATGGGTGTACAGTGGCATCCGGAATGTTTACCCGCAGAAGATGGTTTTCCCATTTTCTCCTGGCTGGTTCGCGAGTCAGCCCAATATCGTCAGGCTTGTGACTTGCACCAGCGTGTGTTGACTCTCGACACCCATTGTGATACACCGATGTTTTTCCCTCAGGGGGTAGATTTCGGCAGTCGCGATTCGCGCATTTTGGTTGATCTTCATAAGATGTCGGAGGGTCATCAGGATTCAACGATTATGGTCTCCTATCTTCCGCAACCCCAGCAGGGAGAGACTTTTGCGTCGAAGGTAGCCTTTGATGTGGCTGGTCCTACGGAGTATGCCGACCTCATCTTCGACAAGATTGAGGCCATGGTCGAGAAAAACAAGGAGTTCCTTAGTATTGCTCGTACGCCTGCTGACTTGTATGCGAACAAACAACAGGGTCGTCATAGTATCATGCTGGGTATAGAAAATGGCCTTGCTATCGATGGACAGCTGGAGCGTTTGCAACACTTTGCCCAGCGCGGTATTGTCTATATGACCCTCTGTCACAATGGCGATAATGATATCTGTGACTCTGCCCGTGGCAGCAGCACTCATCAGGGTGTGAGCGCCTTTGGTCGACAAGTCATTGCTGAGATGAACCGTCTGGGTATCATGGTGGATTTGAGCCATGCCTCAGAGAAGAGTTTCTATGATGCGTTGGAACTCAGCGAATTGCCTATAGTGTGCAGTCATTCCAGTTGTCGCGCCCTTTGTGACCATCCTCGTAACCTGACCGATGATCAGATGCGTGCTTTGGCGGCAAAGGGTGGGGTGATGCAGGTCACCATGTATAACGGTTTTCTGGTCAAGGATGGCGAGGCTACCGTGATGGATGCCTTGCGTCATTTGGAACATGCCGTTGAGGTGATGGGTATCGACCATGTGGGTATTGGTACCGACTTTGACGGTGATGGTGGCGTTCGCGGTATGGCCAATGCTTCCGAATTGATTAATTTCACGCGTCTGTTGCTGTCTCACCAGTTTAGTGAGCAGGACATTGAGAAAATCTGGGGAGGTAACTTCCTGCGTGTGATGAGTCTCGTTCAAAGTGTGAGAAAATGACGAAAAGACTATTTTATCTCTTGATGGCGACTTGTCTGATGACTGCTTGCAGCACGACGAAGAAAAGCCAGATCGCTCAGTCTGTAGTGTCTGTGGCATTCAATGCCGATTCTGCTTATGAGTTTTGTGCTGCCCAATGTTCTTTTGGTCCCCGTACTATGAACAGTGAGGCTCACGAACAGTGTGCTCAATGGATTCAGCATAAGTTCGAACAGTATGGCTATCAGGTTAGTCTTCAGAAAGCTGACCTGAAAGGCTATGATGGTACCATCCTCAAAAGCACGAATATCATCGCGAGCCAACAGCTAAAAGCTAACAGCCAACAGCCAGTAGCCCGTATTCTCATCTGTGCTCATTGGGATAGTAGACCGTGGGCCGACAACGACCCTGATGAGGCCAATTGGCGTAAGCCCGTGATGGCTGCTAACGACGGTGCATCGGGCGTTGCCGTGATGCTTGAACTGGCCCGTCTGCTCCAGCAGAATGATTCTGCCCGTGTGGCAGTGGACTTTATCTGTTTCGACGCTGAAGACTGGGGTGTTCCACAATGGAGTGACAAGGTTGATTCTGATTCGTGGGCTTTAGGAGCCCAGTATTGGGCAGTTAATCCCGCACCCTTGAATCCGAAGCATTACCAGTATGGCATTCTGCTTGACATGGTAGGTGGCCAGGGTGCCAAGTTCTATCGTGAGTATTACTCTATGCAATATGCCCGTAATGTTGTCGAACGTGTATGGCAGGCTGCCAATGCTGCTGGTTATGGTAGCATTTTCCCATACAAAGATGGCGGCGGCGTTACTGACGACCATATTCCTGTCAATGAGAAGGCTGGCATTCCCTGTATTGATATTATCAATCACTATCCCGACTGCGAGCAGAGTTCCTTCGGACCTACGTGGCATACCGTCAGCGACGATATGCAACATATCGACCGCAATACGCTGCAGGCTGTCGGACAGACGCTGATTCAACTGATTTATTCCGAATAGACGATGAGAAAGGCTCTGTTGATTGGATTGTTGTTCGTCTCGGCTGTTGCTGAGGCCCAGAAGACGCACCCTGAGCAGGAGGACATGGATAGCCCCACCTTCGTTCCCACTGTCAAGGTCGGCAAAGTTTTTGAGAAGGGTGACAGCATCCAGTATATGGAGATGAACAATGTCTATGTCTTTCCTCCAGTTGTCTTTGAGAATCAGAAACAGGCTGGGGCCTATATGCGTTTGGTCAAGAATGTCAAGATTGTTCTGCCCTTAGCTAAGGAGGCCAAAATGATTATGATGGAAACGGCAGAGTATTTAGAGACGCTGCCAAATGCAAAAGCGAGGGAAGAGCATCTGGAGCGTGTCGAGAAAAGCATTCTGAAGGAATATAAGCCCCGTATGAAGAAGCTGACCTACTCGCAGGGTAAGTTGTTGATCAAGCTGATTTACCGTGAGAGCCATTCTTCTGGATATGAACTTATACAAGCCTTCCTTGGCCCTATTCGTGCAGGATTTTACCAGGCTTTTGCTTGGGCTTTTGGCGCTTCGTTGAAAAAGGAATACGATCCCGAGGGTGTTGACAGACTGACAGAACGTGTCGTCTTGATGGTCGAAGCAGGACAATTGTAAGGGAATATGCGCACCGTCCTCTCCTTGCTATTCTTTTTTGTTCCGTGTGTCGCGACATTGTCGCAACAAACCCAACCATCGGTAGGTGACTGGCAGGCAGCCTTCTTTTCTTGGCTCTCTGGCGACGAAGTCGCTGAGGAATATGGTGAGGAAACTTACGAACTCCTTTCCGACCTTGCTGAACATCCAATTAACCTTAATCAGACTTCCCGTTCCCAACTCGAACAGCTTCCCTTCCTCTCTGCCCAACAGGTAGAAGAACTGGTAGCCTATATGGACCGCTATCGTCCCATGCGTTCGTTGAGTGAATTGCAGATGATAGAGAGTCTGGACCGTGGTACCCGTCGTTTGCTGTCTTATTTTGTGGTTATCGGTGATACCCTCGTTCCCCGTCAAACCGTAAAATCCGCGCTTTCGCATCTGTTGCAGGACGGCCATGTAACTCTGGAGACCACCCTCCGTCAACCTTTTTATAAGCGAAAAGGTGATGATGGGAAGTATTTGGGTTATCCGCAACGTCATGACTTGCGTCTTCAGTTTGTCTCTCGTGACCAGCTGAAATTCGGGTTGACTGCTGCCCAGGACGCCGGAGAACCCTTCTTCTCAAATCGTAACAACTTGGGGTATGATCATTATTCCTACTATTTCCAACTCCGTCGGATGGGACGGTTGGAAGCTCTGAACCTGGGTATGTATCGGGTGCAACTTGGTATGGGATTGGTGATGAACTCTAGTTTCTATTTGGGTAAATTGGCCTCTTTGCAGTCCTTGGGACGTAGCACACACGCCTTGACAGCCTATACTTCTCGTTCTATGGCTGACTATCTGCAAGGTGCGGCAGCGACTGTTCGCCTTTCTTCCGACTGGCACTTGACGGCTTTTGCTTCTTATCGTCCCATTGATGCTACGCTCAATTCCGACGGAACCGTACGGACCATTGATACTGACGGCTACCATCGTACGGGGACAGAGATGGAAAAGAAGAATAATACCCATGAAACGGACTTGGGCTTTAGTCTCTCGTGGACGCCCTCTCGGCCCAATTATTCTTCTCATCTTTCGGTCAATGCCGTCTATACTCACTTTGACCGTCCTCTCGTTCCTTATCCGCCTGCCGCTCCGGCTTCCCAGACATATCGTCGTTACTATCCCGAAGGCTCTTCTTTCTTGAATGCTTCACTGGACTATGGATTGACGTCAGCACGTTTTGCCTTTTCTGGCGAGACAGCCCTTAATGGTGATGGAGTACTGGCTGCTATTCATACCGCCAGCCTCCGTGCTACAGACCAACTCAGTCTGATGCTACTTCACCGCTACTATGACAAACGTTATACGTCCACTCATGCCCGTAGCTTCAGCGAGGGAAGTTCCACCCAGAACGAACATGGACTTTATCTGGGAGCCACCTGGACACCTTCTCGCAAGTTCTTGCTGCAAGGATATGCTGACTATGCCCATTTCCCCTTTCTTCGCTATCGGGTTAGTGCGCCTAGTGATGCTTTGGATGCCTTTCTTCTCGCGCGTACCTATTATAATATAGGGACCTTCGAGGCTCGTTATCGTTTCCGGATTCGCCAGCACGACGCCGCCGATCGTGTTCAGCTTATCAATCGCTATGAACACCGTGCCCGTCTTCGTTTCCTTTGTCCTGTGATTTCGTCTGATGTGGCTGGGCTCCCTTCCCTGACCTTGCAGACTCAGGTCGATGGTGCTTTGTTGAGTAGTCATGAACAGACTTCTCGTGGCGTGATGGTGAGTCAACAAGCTTCGTTCCGCTATCGGTGGTTGCGTCTTCAAGGATATTTTGGCTGGTTCCGTTCCGACGACTACGACAGCCGGCTCTATCAATACGAGCCTTCGGTGTTGCACGATTTCTCCTTTCCATCTTACTATGGTCATGGAATCCGCTATTCCCTGATGGCCCGTGCTGATTGGGGACGTCTGGCATTCTTAGCAAAAATTGGCACGACCGACTATTTCGATCGTGCCGTAATCTCCAGTGGCTTGCAGCAAATTGACGGTTCCTCCCAAACGGACCTGCTCCTTCAGGTTTTGCTTAAGGTTTTGTAAATCTCTGCCACCTGCCCTGCTACGTCGCAGCCCTCAAAGCGTTTGATATATTCGCGGCTCTTGGCAATCCGTTGCTCCCGGTCATGAGCTCCCCGTAGTGACATCTGCAATGTCTCGGCCATTCCCGCCACATCATCCGGGCCGACATAGCGGCAGTGCGGACCACCAGCCTCTTCCAAGCACGACCCCGTACAAGCTACAACGGGCAGTCCGGCAGCAATGGCTTCGATGATGGGAATGCCGAAGCCTTCATAGCGCGACGGGTAGGCGAAAGCCTCGCCCATGGAGTATATTGCGGCTAAGTCGTCATCGGATACTCCGCTGAGCAGATGGATGCGGTCACTTTTGGGTAGTTCATCGGCGTAGGCAGTCTTTCTGCCCACCGCCACCAAGTGTATGTCCTTTGGCATCAGGTCCAATGCCTCTGCCACCAGCAGCAGGTTTTTCCGTCGTTCGATGGTACCTACGTTCAATACATAGCGTGCCGGCAGTTCGTAGTGCTGTTTAACTTCTGCTTTCTTGGCAGCACTGACTTCTTTGGCGAATCTAGGCGAGAAACTCTGATAGATGACGCTAATATGATCGGCATATTCTGCTCCGCCCAGTTCGATGATGTCCTGTCGTGTCCGTTCACTGATGGCGATAATGCGTTCTGCCTCGCGAAGGGTCTGGCGGAATTTCCATTCGTAGAGTTTAGTGTCTATCCAGTGGTAATATTCGGGATGACGCATGAAAATGAGGTCGTGGATAGTAACTACACCCGATATGCCTGCCTTTCTCAGGCCCATAGGCAATTCTCCGGACAGCCCGTGATATACGCTGACCCCATCATGCATCAGGTCTTTGACGATGCCCTTCGACCGCCACCAGGCTTTCCGCAGAGCTCCTGTCATTCCCGATGGTTTAGCTGTCGGGTAACAAAACGTAGCCCCTTCGATGATTTGTCCCCTCAAGGCGTCTTTCCCTTCATCAGGGGCATAGAGCCGCAGCTCCAGTTCGCTGTCGCCTCGTCGTAACAGGTCGTTCACCAGCGTCCGTCCGTAGCTGCCTAGTCCTGTCCCGTTGCGTACAATCCGCTTAGCATCCAACCCTACAATCATCTCTCAACTCTCAACTTTATATATACTCTTCACCGTATTTCAACTGTACTTCGTTGACATACTTGCGAACCAGGGCCGACGAGTCCCCCTTTTTGCAAATCAGCAGCACATTACCCTGCTCAGCTACGATATATCCGTCCAGACCGTTGATGACGCCCAATTTGCCTTTGGGCAATTTGATGACGTTGTTGTGTGAATCCTCCAGTAGTACCTCTGAATCCACGATAACGTTGTCATTGTTGCCAGTGCTCATCAGTTCGTATACGGCATGCCACGTTCCTAGGTCGGCCCAGCCAAAGTTACACTTCATCACGAACACTTGCTCGCTGTGCTCCAAAATGGCGTAGTCAAACGAGATGTTCGGATAGCGGGGATAATTCTGCGCTACGTATTCTAATTCCTCCTCGTAAGTGTACTCAGGGTTCTCTATTGGAAGATTGCTAAGCACCGTAGGGAATATTTGCTTAAAAGTCTTGTGCATCTTGCGTGAGTTCGACAGGAAAACACCCGTGTTCCAATAAAACTCACCACTTTCCATAAACATCTTCGCGAACTCACGTTCTGGTTTCTCCGTAAACGACTTGACCTGATAGACGTCGGGCTTACAGCTCAAGTCACCCATCTGAATATATCCGTAGCCGGGTTCGGGTCGCGTCGGTACGACACCAATAGCCAGCAGCACATCATGTTCTGAGACGTAGCTCAGACCCACCTCCATGCAATTCAGGAAAGCTTCCTCGTTCATCACCAACTGGTCCGACGGTGTCACAATGATGTTGGCATCCGGATCCTGCCGTTTGATGCGTAGATGTGCCCAAGCCACACTGGGTGCTGTATTGCGGTTGACGGGTTCCACCAGGATATTGTGCTCGTCTAACTCGGGCACCTGCTCGAGGACCATCGGCAGATACTGCTTACACGTACATATATATATATTCTTCTTAGGCACTAACTTGCAGAACCTGTCAAAGGTCTGCTGCAGTTGTGTACGTCCGGTACCAAAGAAATCCAGAAATTGTTTCGGATAGTCTGCGCGACTGCAGGGCCAAAGTCTGCGTCCCTTGCCGCCTGCCAGAATGATACAATAGTTCTTACTGTTAGGTTCCATTATTTTAGGATAAGTTTGTTTACGACGGCTAAGGTACGAATAAAAAAATGAAAAAACAAAAAAATCAATATTTTTTTTGGTTTTTGCTCACTTATTCGTACCCTTGAGCTTTGCTCGAAGGTACTTTCGTTCGAAAAAAACAAAAAAAACTTCTATTTTATTTGTTTTTTTGCTCACTTATTCGTACCTTTGCACCCGCTTAAGCCCAGATGGCGGAATCGGTAGACGCGCTGGTCTCAAACACCAGTGGGGAAACCCATCCCGGTTCGAGCCCGGGTCTGGGTACAGAAGGGCGGATGATTTTGTCCGCCCTTTTAATAAAAAAAACGAGGGTGTCAACCTATAAACGTACAACGTTACTAACCATGACCCCCCATATATATAATAAGGTATAACAAAAAATATGGATTATTCGCAAATGTTCTTAAAAAAACAAAAAAATGCACTTAAACCCCCTAAATATTGGTCTTCAGACTGATAAAAAGCAGTTTTTTTGCCCAAAAACGAAAAAAAAGTATAAAAATCCTTGCGGATTCGCGAATTAATGCCTATATTTGCACCCAAAAACGTGTGCCTATGCTGTAAAGTGTTGGCTCATGATGCGAGAGAAACGAGAAATATTTATATCATTTTTATTAATTAATTCAAACAAAACGTATGAACAAAACAAAGTTTTTTAGTTCGCTGCTCGTTGCTGGTCTGCTGACCGCTTCGAGTGTGTTCGTTTCCTGTAAGGATTACGATGATGACATCAAGGCTCTTCAGGAATCGATTGCCACGAATAGCAGTGCTATTGACGGCCTTCTGAGTCTGGCTCAGGAGCAGGGCATTGTTATTACCAACGTTGAGCAGAGCGGAAAAGATGTTGTTCTTACCTTGAGCGATGGTACTACCAGAGTAATCAAGGGTGGACAGGATGGTGCTCCTGCAGACGTATGGACCATTGGCCAGGAAGATGGCTTCTGGTATCTGAATGGTGTTAAGACTGAGTACAAGGCTGTTGGTAAGGACGGCGCTAACGGTACTAATGGTACTAATGGTACAAATGGTACCAATGGTACTGACGGCCGTTACTACGTTCCCAATCAGACCACTGGCTGCTTCGACATCTATGATGGTCAGGGCAACTTCGTTGAGTCTACCAGCATCCGTTGGAGAGAGGAGGCTACCGCTATTGGCGCTTCTAAGGTTGTTGCTGTCCAGACAGCAAAGAGCGTTATTCTGTCAGGCGTAGAGGGTTATGGCGACGTTGTCATTCCTACCGCTGCTGACCTGAAGGCTCTCGTATTCCAGCCCAAGACTTACTATTGGGGTATTGAGGCTACAACCGTGAAGACTCTCACCATGCCTTGGTATAAGGATCTGCTGCCTCTGATTAGTTATATCGACAATGCAGCTGATCGTACTGAGACTGTTGGTACAAAGGCTCCTATCATCGACGTTCTGGAAGATGCTATCGTAAACTACCACGTTGCTGATGGAAGACCTCACTGGCGTTATCCTCTTGACAACAATACTATCACTGTTACTTTGAAGGCTGAAGCTGATTATCATATCAATCCTTCTATTGCTTGGTTCGATGAGACTTCTAGCGTTGACGTTATCTCTGATAACAAAGCCTTTACCCGTACGGGCATGGGTAACGCTACTGTTTCGTTCCGTGGTAACAAGACTGGTAAGGAACACAGCTGGAGCGTTGAGGATGGTACTCTGAATGTTCCTCTGAATGTGAATGGCTTGGTTAGCACTGTTACTACCAATGGTAAGACCTTCGCTAGCAATCCTGGCGTAACCGTATTCGCTACACAGGTTACTTATAAGAACGACAAGGATGAGACTGTCGTTGTTACCTCTGACTATGCTGCTATCGTTGAGGAGACTGTAAAGGATCTGAAGATTGCTCACGTTCCCTACAACTTGACAACTGCTCCTTACCAGCTCTCTGAAACAGGTATGCTGAACAAGCACTGCGGCCGTTGCGACCTGCCTCTGTATATTGGCAGCCCCTATTTCTTTGCCGATGATGAGCGTGGCGTTCACCTCTTCCAGTCTATCGACGAGGTTAAGGACTATATCTCTAAGACTCCTCGTTGCGATGCTTCTGGTATGATGGGTGAAGGTTGGGATCTCGTTAACTATCAGGAAGATATCGATCTGAACTCTCTGGTTGAGACTCACTATACCAATACTAGCGATGTTCACGATGTATTTAGTGGTGATGACTTCGATCGTAACTTCAAGTATGAGTTCGAGTTGACCTCTATCAAGCTTGGTGATAACGCTACTAACGAGTCTGCTCACGCTGCTATCTATCAGGATGAGGCTACTGGTCACTACTTCCTGCATCCTCAGGATCCTGAGGTTGGTGGTCTGAATGGTCGTGCATACGATGCTAAGAAGGCTACCGACGTTGTTATCAACCGTGTTCCCGTTGTTCGCGTGAAGCTGATTTACAAGGCTGAGAACAAGGTTATTGACTACGCTTATCTGCCTATCCGTATCACTAAGGAAGAGACTGTAGTTGTACGTCCTACCGTTGTTGTTGACAAGTACGCTTCTGATAAGGAGCATGCCGTTACTCGTTACAATGAGTGCTGGACAGCTGGTGGTGCTAATCAGACTCTGATTCAGACCAACTGGCGTAACACTGAGGAAGACATCTACTCTGCAGAAGGCCTGAGCCAGATCTTCGACCGTCAGACATTCGATAACACTTATCGTATTGAGGCTGTTGGCGCAACCTTCGGTTCTGGTATCAATGCTCAGCAGTACACTGTCGCTGTTGATGCTAATGGTAAGTACACTTTTGCAAAGGTTAACGATACCAATATTCCTGTTAAGGATGATACGTTTGGTCAGATTGACTACACTGAAGGTGTTCAGGAAGGTCATACTACTTCTATCTTCACTTGGACTGTTGATGCCGATGATATCCAGAAGTTCGCTGTAGCAGGTGAAAAGAACGTGGTTCGTGCCGTACGTCTGTATGCTGTTGATGGCAATTACAGCAAGAATCCTGATATCTATGTAGTATTCCGCACTGGTGAGTTGAAGCTGAATAAGTATACTGTTAAGGGTGATCCTAACCTCGCTTTGCACATCATTCAGAAGTACTGGTATGCATCTGGCACAACAGAGCAGGGTCTCGATGAAATCCACGCTAACGTTATCACTCCTGAGGAGAATGACAATAACAAGTATGATCTGAGCCAGAACGGCTGGAAGCCGAAGGACTTCGACGATCGCTTCTCTGATGTATTCTTGAACAACTTCAGAACAACTGCTGGTACAAAGTATACTCCTAACACATGGATTACTTACAATGTTTATGAGAATGGTAAGTTGACTGATGGTCTCGCTCCTGTTCCTCCGTTCAAGTTTGACAACTTCGAGGCAGACTTCTTCTTCGCTGACGAGAACATTGGTGCTGAATATATGGGCTATCTCGATAATGGCGCTGCTAAGACCTTCGTACTGAGAAATACTCAGATTGCAAGCACTGGCGATAAGTCTAAGAAGAACCTGTATGCTAAGCTTAAGGGCGCACCTGAGACTGATGCTTCATACCAGAAGATTGCTTCTATCGATTACTGGGATGGTACTAACAGCTCACTCCGTGCTATGCAGATTTCTCTGAACTGGGGTGATCCTACTGCAGCTCAGGATCCTGGTGAGTACGCTAAGGCTCTGTTGAACTACAAGTCTCACAACAAGCTCTCTGAAGAGGGTGTGCTGAAGGCTAAGGTTGCTATCTACGCAGTCACTACTACACGTCATGCAAATCCTGCTGAGGATCTTGTTAATCCTGTGGTTTACACTACCACTAAGTGTCCGTTGGAGCTCGAGAACAACACCTTCGATGTTCGCTTCCTGCGTCCTATCGACATTGACGACACCAATAATCCTGTAATTGAGGATGCTCATGCTAAGGATGGTGTTGAGAAGCAGAAGATTTATCTGAAGGATCTCGTAACGAAGTATAAGGACTGGCGTGATGTTAAGTTCAAGTATTCTCCCAACTACGAGCAGTACTATGCTCCTGTTAACGAGGAATTCATCGTTGCTACAGTAGCTGGTGTTAACGTTGGTCAGAACCTGAGTGCTAATCCTAACGTGAAGACCACTCTGAATGGTGACGTACAGTACCTGAATCAGGTAACTGAGCAGTTGCAGCTCATCTTGAAGGAAGACTATGATGGTAAGTACATTGAGTACACCAACAACTCTTCTAACGTTCAGGACTTCTTGATCTACATCCCCGTTGCTGTTGAGTACTATTGGGGTACTATGTATGACGACGTGACTCTGACTGTTAAGAGAACGAAGTCTAATGCTCCTCGCAGATAAGTAATATTTGCAATATATCAAAAAGTAGGGGAGGGAATTGTCCCTCCCCTATTTTTAAATTTAAATAGATATGAAGGTTTTATATAGTATTTTAGCAGGTCTATTGTTATTCACGCTTGCCTCATGTAGTGGCAAGAAGTCTGGTGAAGCTGAAGAGGCACAGGGATTGCCTGTTTTCCATTTTGAACAGCAGGATTCAGTTGCCATCCGTAATCTGGCTCAGGATTACGTAGATCGTATCAATCATGGTGACATGGAAGGTGCTGCAGGCTTACTATATATTGTACGTAATGATTCCTTGCTTTCTCTCCCCACCGATAAACGCCAAGAGTTTATTGAACACATGAAACTCTTTGGTAAGTATGGTTGTGCACAGAAGGAACTGGAACTTTACAGTGACCGTGATAATCAGTTGCGCATTGCACTGAAGATTGTTGAATCAGGTAATCTTGAAACAGGTGAGGGAACCACCAATATGTTCCTGAATCCTGTGCAGAAAGATGGTCAATGGTATCTGACCCTACTGGATACCCATGCAGAGGGTGTAGGTGTCTACCATCATAATGATTAAAATATGAGGAAAAGTTTGATTTTTGCGTCTTTGGCGCTTATTGTAGTATTGTTTAGTTGTAAAGGTGCTGCTTCCAAACAACCGGTAAAAACTCAAAAAGAACTGTTAGAAGAGGCTCTCGCTTCCAGCAATACTCCTTATGCCCGCATCTCTGCTCCTAAGGATATAGATATGGGCGTTTTTGATGCTGAACATTTGGTTAAGTCTGTTGTCATGAAGGTGAATAACACTGGCACAGACACATTATATATTAACACATTGATGCCAGAGTGTGACTGCACTACGCTTGAGATTTCCGACTCTGTTGTCGCTCCCAAGAGTGATACGCGAATCACCGTGACGATGGATATGTCAGAGTATACGCCTGGCAAGATTCATAAGTCCTTCTCTATTATTTCCAATAGTGTCGACAATCATGTGTTGCACATTGGATTGGATTGCGAACGTAAGTAATTACTTATTTATTATTTCACATGAAAAGTTACTTGAAGTTATTTTGTCTCTTTCTCTGTTTGCTGGGCCTGCCGATGTCGCTATGGGCACAAGACTATAAGCTTAGCATTTTTGAGAAGAATAATTCTGAGCCCAAATTTACCTGTTGGGTTAGCGACAAGCCTACGTTGTCTTTCAATCATGAGACAAATAGTCTGACCGCTACGGTTCCAACCCAGGATCAGCCAGTAACGATTTTGTTTGACAAGGTCGACCATATTGACTTGAAAGCATATCCTACCGGTATTGATGTTATCACTAAAGGTGTAACTTCAAAGGCTTTGTCTTTGCGCTTTTTGGATGCTCAGACGGTTGTCGTTGACGGCGTCGCTGAGGGGATGTCTTCTGCTCTTTTCAGCTTAGATGGCAAGTCAGTTCCTGCGGAGATAGAACGAAATGACCGTCAGGTAACCTTTCATTTGAATGCACTTCCCCACGGCGTGTATATTATCCGTGTTGGTCAACAATCATTTAAAATCATCAAGAAGTCATGAAGAAATTTTTAACCACAATATTGTTATTATGGTCAGTATTGACCCTTTCTGCCCAGAGTCTGGTGATGAAGGTGACATTGACCGATGGAACGTCTAAGGAATTTGCTGTTTCAGAGATACAGGAGATTGATTTCACACAGGAACCCTATGTAGACTTAGGCTTGGAGTCTGGTTTAAAGTGGGCCACTATGAATGTGGGGGCCACCTCTGATACGGATCCAGGAACTCCTTATAAGTGGGATGAAGCAGAAAGCGTCATTAAAAACCAGTGGACGAAACAACACGGTGATAGGGAATGGCGCATGCCTACCAAGGAGGAGATTGAGGAACTGGTTGCTGCTTGTGATTGGAGTGAATACAAAAACGCAGAAGGCAAGGCCGTTGGTTATAAAGTAGCCAAGAAGGGCAATGAAAACCTGTTTATCATTCTTCCTTTTGCTAACTATTGGTCAGCTACTGCTTATGATTCTGAGATAGCTTGGTATTTGCGCTCTGATGCCACTCATATTGACATCAAACGTCAGGAAAAGGTGGAATCGTTGATGATTCGTCCTGTTTGGGGCAAGCCTCTTATAACGGCTACGATAGAGGCAGGTACTCCAGATGTATCCTACACTTCTGCTACGATTCCTGTGAAGGTTTCTTCTGACAGTGATATTGAAGTGGGCAGCTATGGTATCAGGTATTCCACCCAGTCTGATATGTCTAATGCGAAAACAGTAAATGGTTCTGGTACGTTAAAAGTAAATACTGCTTCGTATGTTGCTTTAAATGATCTTAGCCCCAATACCAAATATTACTATCAGGCTTTTGCTGAGCTGAGGACTCCTGCTATGAGTTTGCAGACGGAGCCTGTAGCTTCTTTCACGACTCGTTCGAAGGAATTAAGTGTTTCCGCTGAAGTATCATACAAGACTGCTACTTCTGCCACATTGGATCTTAGCTTTACGGGTAATGTTGTCGATAAGGTTTATTATAAGGTGCTCTATGGTCAGGATCAGAATCTGGTAGAAGACGCAGAGGGTACCATCAGTACAAAGTGGCTCTCCTTTGATTTAAAGAAGACAGACACTCCATGGGTTGAAAGTGTTGACTTGGAAAGTTTGGAGCCTGGCAAGACTTACTACTATCGAGTTTTCGCAAAATATAGTGATTATGAGATTGACCCTGTTAATGGCAATTTTGTGACAGATTCTCAAACACTTTCAGTATCAGCCTCTGCAACGGATGTCGGAGCTACATCGGCACAAATTAACATGACGCTGGCAAGCAACATGGATTGTGAGGTTTCTTACTATGTAGAATATGGGGTGGATGAGAACTTGTCGAATCCTTCTGAGACGACACCGCGTTCTACAACTTTGAAAGCTAATGAAGAGAATACTGTCAATGTGGAGCTGAGTGGATTGACGGAAGGGAATAAATATTATTACCGTGCAGTAGCTAAAGTCGGTACTTTGGTGAAGAAATCTGGAATAATGAGTCTTAACACCACTTCCAAAGTGTTGACAGTCTCGCTTTCCGCCAATTATGCCAGTGCAACGACAGCACAAGCTACCTTGATATTTAAGGGTAATGTGACAGGTAGTGGTAATTACAAATTGCTTTATGGTGAAGGTCAGAATCTCAATCAGAATATTACAGGTAGCTTCACGATAAATAGAACCGATGTTTCTCTGTCAAAGAATGAATTCATAAGTAATCTGAAACCCAACCAGAGCTATTCCGTTCAGTTGGTTGCCGGCTATGACAATGCTTATAATGTATCATCTGAAGTAGTGACATTTAAGACTCCTGCTAAGGCATTGTCGATTTATTCTCTGGGTGTCACAAATATTAAAACAACAGCTGCTACAATCCAAATGACTCTCGAGGGTAATACCTATGAGAAGGTAAGCTACGAGGTGGTCTATAGTAAGAACGAGGATATGTCAGATCCATTGACAAAGAGTGGTATTGTGCAGCTGACTTCTTTAATTGGTCAGACGTTTAATGTAGGTCTTGATCAGTTAGAGGATGAAACTACCTATTACTATAAGGTGTCTGTAAAATATGCCACAGATACTGAATTCGCTGCCTCAAAATCAGGTTACTTTACAACAGCTGAGAAAGTGACATATGTAGCTCCTGAGAAGGTAGACTTGGGCTGTAGTGTACTATGGGGGTCCTTTAATCTGGGCGCTAAAAATGAAAAAAGTCGTGGTGCCTTCTTCGGCTGGGGCGATCCGACAGGAGAGAAGGTTTCACAGTATGAAAGCTATGGTGATGCTGTTGTGACTCCGCCTGTTGACCTGACAGCAGTGGATTCTCTTAAAAAGCTGGACATCGTCCACGTCAATCTTGGAGACAAGTGGCATACACCTACGTCTGCCCAGATGCTGGAATTGGTGAACAATTGTACCTGGACTTATTACACAGACTACAACAATAGTGGCATCAATGGCTACGAGGTTCGCGGTAAGGGCGAATATGCAAGTAACTTTATCTTTATTCCTAGTTCAGGCTATCGTGCGGGCGTCGATAACGATGGAAATATTCTCATGAGTGCTAATACCAATGAGTCGTATTATTGGTCATCGGAATTGACAAATGATCCTTGGGGATATGGAGTATTTGTCAAGTTACAAAAGGGTACTGTGAAAGCTGAGAAAACCTTGACCTTCTATGGTATGCATATCCGTCCTGTTTATGGTGAAGGTTCAGGAACTCCTGACACTCCTGGTACTCCTGACCCAGGCGATGAAGATCATTCTTTAGAGGTCGCTAAGACGAATGAAGATGGTACGATTGTACCTGTGGATGGTGTCGACCTTGGCCTGACAGTCAAGTGGGCTAGTTGGAATGTTGGCGCTACAGAAACGATAACGGAAAATAATAAGGTGATGGGTGCCGTTGGTCAATATGGTGGCTACTATTCATGGGGTGAGACCTCTACAAAGCCTAGTTACTCTTATGCTGATTACACGTTAAACCTGACAGAACGAACACTGACTCCTGAGCATGATGCTGCCTCTGTGAACTGGGGTGACGATTGGCGCATGCCGACCGAAGATGAGTGGGACGAGCTGGTTTTGAGTTGTAGCGTCAAATGGGAAACGGTGACATGGACAACGGCTGATGGCGCCGAGCACTATGCCCAGGGTTATCGTTATACAAGTAAAGTGCCTGGTTATACAGACCGTTCCATCTTCCTGCCAGCCGGAGGTGCCGATAGTGGTAGTGGCCCCTACGGTGTGAATCAGTATGGCTATTATTGGAGTAGTTCTAAGCATTTGACTCTTCCAAATGATGCCGTATGTCTGCTGTTTAGCAGTGATGGTCAGTATAATGATCCTAGTAGTCGCTATGAACGTTTTGGCGGTTTGTTGATTCGCCCCGTCAAGCCTATTGCGAAAAAGGAATAAGGTGTAATTACCCTTTATGAAGAGATACCTTATAACATTATTATGGATGCTTTCAAGCATCTCAGTATTAGCAGTTCCTGCCAAGCGTGGCTTGGCAGGAACTGTTACGTTGAGTGATGGTACTATTGTCAATGCCCGGCTGGTGGGTGACGAACATGGTCACTTCTGGTTGGCGGACAATGGCAAAGCCTATCAGCAGATAGCCGATAACGACTATTTTACGGAGGTGGACGCCGATGCTGTGAAACAACATGCTCAGGCTCGCCGTGCTGCGGTCAACGCACGTCGTGCCCAGCATTTGCAAAGTCGTCGCGCCCTTGGCGAGATGGGTTCTTATTTCGGAGAGAAGAGGGGACTGATCATTTTGGTTAATTATTCAGATGTGAAGTTCAAAACCAATAACGATAGTGCCCTATATGTTCGTATAGCCAATGAAGAGGGTTTCCATGAGGGAAACTTCGTCGGTTCCATGTATGACTATTTCTATGCCCAGAGCGAAGGACAGTTTCTGCTGACTTTCGACATCGTTGGTCCTGTCACTATGCCGGAGAAGCAATCCTATTATGGTGCTAATGATTTTCAAGGCAATGACAAACATCCGGAAGAGATGATCCATGAGGCTATCATGCAAGTGAAGGACCAGGTTGAGGACTGGAAACAGTATGACTGGGACGACGACGGCTATGTGGATCAGGTTTATGTCGTCTATGCTGGTCAAGGCGAGGCTGACGGCGGTGCTGCCACAACCATTTGGCCCCATGCGTGGAATTTGGAATACAGTGGAGTAGGATCGGTGGCAGTCGGCGACGGCCTGAAGGTTAGTAGTTATGCCTGTGGCAGTGAACTGAGTGGTGGTGGCCAAATAGGAGGTATCGGCACCATGTGTCATGAGTTCAGCCACTGTCTGGGGTATCCTGACTTTTATGATATAGACTATTCCGGTGGTCAGGGAATGGACGAATGGGACTTGATGGATGCTGGCTCGTATAATGGCAATGGTTTCCGCCCTGCTGGCTATACCAGCTACGAGCGCTGGGTGGCAGGTTGGAAACAACCTATTGAATTGAATACGGGTAAACTTTCTGTGGAAAACATGAAAGGTCTTCAGGATGGCGGCGACTTCTACGTGATGTATAACGACGGACATCCTGATGAGTACTTCTTGTTGGAAAACCGTACCCAGTCGGGATGGGACAAGGGTATTCCTGGCAGCGGACTGTTGATCATCCACGTAGATTTTGATGCCGATGTCTGGGCTTTGAATCAGCCTAATGACAACCCGAACCATCAGCGAATGACGTGGATTCCTTCTGATGGCAGTTATCAATCCAGTAACCATGACACCTATCCTTATAATGGTAATGATGTTTTCAACGACACGTCCAATCCGGCCGCTATACTTTATAACAAGAATATGGACGGCTCTAAGTTGTTGCATAAAGGCATCAAGAACATCGTTAAAAACGTAGACGCAACTATTTCGTTTGATTTTGCCGGTACCAGTAGCGTCAAAACACCCGTCTTCTCCCCTAAAGGTGGCTTGTACTTAGAACCGCAGACAGTCAGCGTCACTTGTGAAACAGAGGAGGCAACCATCTACTATACGACGGATGGAACGGAGCCGACTAGAGACAGCAATGTCTATAGCGAACCGCTGACGATTGAAACCGATGTGACTCTTAAGGCGATGGCTGCTACAGCAGATGATGAGAGTTGGACGGCAGAAGCCACCTATCGCATTGTCCTTGTGACACCTACCGATTCTTCGGTTGACTATGCTTGGAAAGAGGACTTTACGGGTGTTGCAGAAAACACAGCTGTCGAGGATGTTGTCTGTGAGAATGCCGTTTACGAAGGTGACCAAGGCAAGCATTGCTTGATTTACGACCAGAATCAAGCGGGCGGTATGGCTCCAGAGGTGTTGGTTCCTAATAAGAATTATGCTGCCAACTCACTGAAAGCCACCATTGCCATTGGTTCATTAGGTGGTAATTTCGGACTGTCGTTCAAGAGTAATAAGTCGCTGAGTGTTACATCAACTACTGCAGGTGTCAAGATTACGGCAGTTGAGAGCTCAGACAATACCTATAGCTACACGGTCTTTGTGCCTGACAACACATCGGCACTCCAGCTGGTGTTCGTAAATAACAACTCGCAGCATGCCCGTCTGGACGATATCGTGTTGATGAAGCCTCCCAAGCCCACTCCGCAGTTGGCTTTTTCCGCCTCGAAAGTAGTCATTCAGACTGAGTTGATAGAGCAAGGCTATGAACTGCCTACGCTGAACAACCCTCATAACGTGCCTGTTGCCTTTTCGTCGAGTGATACAGATATAGCTACCGTCGACGAATCTACGGGTATCGTTACTTTGACGGGTGTCGAGGGCTTCACACAGATTACGGCAAGCTTTGAAGGCAATGAAGACTATTCTGCCCAGGATGCCTCCTATTTATTGGTAGTAGGACGCTATGATCCGCAATTAAGTTTCGAGAATACGCTCTACACCACTTGGGCTAAGGAGAAACATTTCAAGTCTCCAAAACTTAACAATAAATATAATGTACCGGTGGTCTTCGAGAGCAGCGATCCTGAAGTGGCTGCCGTGAATCCAGAGACGGGTGCTCTCACCATTGGCAAGGCTGGTTCCGTCATAATCGACGCCTCCTTTGATGGCAACGAGATGTATGCTCCAGGTTATGCTTTCTATGAATTGATTGTCGAACCGCTGGATCCTGAACTGTCGTTCGAGGAAATCGAGGTAGAGGCGACTGTAGGTGTCAAGACTTTCCATGCGCCTCAACTGGTCAATCCCCATAAGCTGCCTGTAGTCTATTCGTCAAGCGACGAATCGTTGGCTACTGTCGACGAGAAGGGTGAAGTCACACTGGGTGCTGATGCTGGCCGTGTGACCATTATGGCATTCTTTATGGGTGACGACTACTACGAAGCCGGTGATGCATCTTATGATATTGTCCTGATTAAGGGTGATACTGGTATCTCCACGCTGATTCGCGAATCGTCAAAGGACGACAACTGGTATACCCTTCAGGGTGTCCGTGTTGATAAGCCGACGAAAGGACTCTATATCCGTCAAGGACGGAAAATAGTTAAGTAAGGCGGCAAATAGTCCGTCCCGTCGGACTAAGAGTCCGAAGCCTACGGACTGCCAGTCCGAACCCGTCGGACTGAGAGTTCTTTGACTAAGGTACAAAGTGTGGCGTTGCAATCGCTCCTTACGAACAAAATAATAGGAGGCTATCCCAATCGGGTAGCCTCCTATTGAATTATAAGTTGCCTGAGCTTACTTCAGCTTCTTGTAACCATAAACGGCACGGTCGCCCAGCTGCTCCTCGATGCGGATGAGCTGGTTGTACTTGGCCATACGGTCGGTACGAGAGAGTGAACCAGTCTTGATCTGACCACTGTTGGTAGCAACAGCAATGTCAGCAATGGTGGTGTCCTCCGTCTCACCAGAGCGGTGGCTGGTAACGGTGGTGTAACCGTGACGGTGAGCCATCTCGATAGCGTCGAGGGTCTCAGAGAGCGAACCAATCTGGTTCACCTTGATCAGAATGCTGTTAGCAGCACCCATCTTGATACCCTTCTCGAGGAACTTCACGTTGGTTACGAACAGGTCGTCACCTACCAACTGGCAGCGGTCGCCGATACGCTCGGTGAGCTTCACCCAGTTGTCCCAGTCGTTCTCATCGAGACCATCTTCGATAGAATCGATAGGATACTTCGTGATGAGCTGCTCCAGATAGTCAATCTGCTCAGCGGCAGAGAGCTTCTTGCCGTTGGGATCCTTCTTCTTACCGTTCTTCAGCTGACGGTAGTCGTAGAACCACTCGCCATTCTCCTGTACTGCAAACTCAGAAGCAGCGCAGTCCATAGCAATCTTCACATCCTTGCCCGGCTCGTAACCAGCAGCCTTAATAGCAGCGATGATGGTGTCGAGAGCGTCCTCGATACCGTCGAAGTTGGGAGCGAAACCACCCTCATCACCTACAGCGGTAGAAAGACCGCGAGCCTTCAGCAGCTTAGCGAGGTTGTGGAATACCTCAGCACCCATGCGGATACCCTCCTTCTCAGAGGTAGCGCCAACGGGACGAATCATGAACTCCTGGAAAGCGATGGGGGCGTCAGAGTGAGCACCACCATTCACGATGTTCATCATAGGAACGGGGAGTACATAGGTGTTGGTACCGCCAATATAACGGTAGAGAGGAATCTGCAGGTAGTTAGCTGCAGTGTGAGCAACAGCCAGCGAAACGCCAAGGATAGCGTTGGCACCGAGGTTCTTCTTGGTGGGAGTTCCGTCGAGTTCCAGCATCTTAGCGTCGATAGCACGCTGATCCAGTACGCTCATACCGATGAGGGCAGGAGCAATCTTCTCGTTAACGTTCTTGACAGCCTGCTCTACACCCTTACCGAGGTAGCGGTTCTTGTCACCGTCGCGAAGCTCAAGGGCCTCGTTCTCACCTGTAGAAGCACCAGAGGGAACGCTGGCACGACCCATGTCGCCAGTCTCCAGGGTTACTTCTACCTCAACTGTAGGATTACCACGTGAATCCAGAATCTCTCTTGCGTGAATTTGTTCAATAATCATAACCTTACTATTGTTTAAAAATGAAATAAGTGTTCTCTTTCGGACTGCAAAGATACACAGAATTATTGAGAAAGGAGAATGGAGAATTGAATTTTTTACCGCTTTAACCTTATTTATTATTAACTGACACATGGAGTTTGCAAAATAGTTGTAACTTTGCGGATAAAATGAAACATCTGCACCCATTAGACAGTCAAATAGAGCCTCCGGAGCGGTTTACTTATCCGTTCTGTTACGAGCCGCACCCTTTATGCCAGTTGGCAGCCAAGGAGGTACATGAGTATATTGCCACCCACCCTGAGATTTGCGAGGATGCCGACCAGGGGAAAATGTTTGGCGTGCTGGTGGTAGGTGAGCTGACGGCAGAACCGTCAGCCACAGGACGATTGGGATTCTTGGCGGCTTATAGCGGTTTGCTGGCCGGGCGAAACGACTGGGCGTATTTCGTGCCGCCCGTGTATGATGCCCAGCAGCCCGACGGGCATTTCAAAACTACCGAGCGCGAGATTTCCAGGCTAATTAGAGGGACTAATATACCTAGTAACCCTAGTATATCTAGTGATACTAGTATGTCTAGTGATACTAGGGCGCTCTCGCAGGAGCTGCAGACATGGCTGTTTCACCAGTATCAGTTGCTGAATGCCCGTGGTGAGGTGAAGGACCTCGTCGATATCTGGCAGGAGTACTACAATCGTCCTAAGTTGCTGCGCAAATACCCGCTACCCCCAGGCGGTACGGGCGACTGCTGTGCGCCGAAACTGTTGCAATATGCCTTCCAGCAAGGTCTGAAACCGCTGTGTATGGCTGAGTTCTGGTGGGGAGCCGCGACAAAGACGGAATTGCGTCACCATCTGAACTACTATCCTGCCTGTCGGGGTAAATGTAAGCCCATTCTGACGTGGATGCTGCAAGGGTTGGACGTAGACCCTGATCCCGAGTTGATTGATCTGCAGCAGATGGAGTTGCCCGTTGTCTACGAGGACGAATGGCTGCTAGTGGTCAACAAACCCTCTGGTCTGCTTTCGGTGCCAGGTCGTATAGGACAGTATAGTGTAGAGACGATTATGCAGCAGCGCTATCCTGGATGTATGGTTGCCCACCGGCTCGATATGTGTACCAGCGGCTTGCTCATCGTGGCCAAGACACAAGAGGTTTATCGTGCCTTGCAGGAGCAGTTCGTGAAGCATCAAGTGAGGAAAAAGTATCTGGCAGTCTTAGAGCCCCTAGACACTCTAGGATCTCTAGGAAATCTTAGGATGCCTAGTCAGGGACGCATCTCGCTGCCACTGCGGCCGGACCCCATGAACCGCCCGCGTCAGATGGTTGATGTGGAGCATGGAAAGCGTGCTGTGACGGACTATGAATTCTTGTCGGATAACGTGGTAGCGTTGTGGCCGCAGACGGGTCGAACTCATCAATTGCGTATCCACTGTGCCCATCCTGACGGGCTGGCGCGGCCTATTGTTGGAGACGAACTCTATGGCATCAAGCAAAAAAACCAGCGGCTGATGCTTCATGCTGCAGAACTCTGGTTCCGGCATCCTGTGACGCAACAGGAGATACATTTATTTATAAATAATGTATAAGCGAAGAAATTTTTTCTGATAATTATTTGGTCGTTTCATGGAATTTGCCTATCTTTGCACGGATAAAAGACAAATCTTTTTAATAAACTATAAGTTAAACTAATTATTTTTGTGACATGAGAATTAAGAATTTTACTCTCTTGACACTGGCATTGTTCGTGATGTCAGTCGTTGCGTATGCGCAGAAACCTAATGCAACTCAGCGCGTTGTGACGCAGAAGCAGCAACTGCTGCAGGCAAAGCGTACTGGTGAGTTGACGAAGGATAACTTCGGCGCATTCAAGTTTGCAAAGCCCACTCTTCCGCAGAACATGCAGAAAGCCAAGGCTAACAAACCTGTGTTACCAATTGCCAAAAAGGCTCCTGCAAAGGTTGCCAAGCAGCAGAACGTATTTAGTTCACAGCTGAAAGGTAAAACCTACCGCACATCAGCTCAGGTCTATACCTATGGCTTCAGCCAGGCAATGAATGGCTGGACTACCATCGATGCTGATGGTGATGGTAATGATTGGTACATTCTTACAGCTGCAGAGTCAAGCATTCCTGGTCATGATGGTGAACCTGGTCTGATGACCTCAGCTAGTTATTCAGGCAGTGCTCTGACTCCGGACAACTATCTGGTGTCTCCGAAGATGAAACTGGATGGTAAGATTACGTTCTGGGCTTCTGGTCAGGATGCAAGTTGGGCTGCAGAGCACTTTGGTGTTGCTGTTTCTACAACCGGTGGCACTTCTGCTGCAGACTTCACGATGGTTCAGGCTTGGGATATGACGGCTGCTCCTTCATTGGCTCCTGCTGCCAATTTCAGCGCTCCTGCCGGTGCATTCAGAAGCCCTCGTCGTGTACAGGGTACTTGGTATCAGTATGAGGTCGATTTGAGTTCTTATGCTGGTGCTGAGGGTTATGTGGCTATCCGTCACTTTGGCTGTACAGATATGTTCCGCCTGAATGTCGATGACATCACGCTGGAAACTTCTCAGCTGATTGATGCTTATGATCCTTCTTTGGAGATTGTTCCTGAAAAGGTAACTCTTCCTGATGGTGCAGAGGTGACACCTTATTACACCGTCGATGGTATACTTGCTGTTTGGAATGGCGACGAATGGGTTGACTATACCAAGAAAGTTAAGACAATTAATGTGGCTTTCGTAGGTACTGACGTTTACCTGCAGGGCTTGTCATATAATGTTCAGGAAGGCTGGGTGAAGGGTACGCTTGCCGGAACCAAGATTACCGTTCCCAGTGGACAGTATGTAGGTAGTGGCGTATACCTTAATGGTATGTCTGATGAGGGCGACTTTGAAGAGAGCTATACCTTTACTGTTGACAATGAGGCAGGAACGATTTCTGCAGATGGATTAATCGCAGAATGTAACTCTCCTAAAGAAACTATCCTGTATTCTTACTGGATTACTCCCGTATTCAGCCTGACGGCTCCTCCCGATCCTCGTGTCACTCCTCCTGCAGGACTGGTAACTGAGGATTGGACCATTGCAAGATACTTCTACGATGGTGGGGACGAGTATCCTGAGGAGAAAGTTCTCCAGATTGGTTTCGACGGTAATGATGTCTATGTTCAGGGCTTCAGCTACTATAGCGACTACATGGAGGATGAAAACTGGATTAAGGGTACTTTGAGCGAGGACGGTAAGAGTATTACATTTGCCTCTAGTCAGTATTATGGTAATTACAATGAAAGCTATGACTTCTACTTTGCAGCGTTAGATTTGGCTAGTGAAACCTTGGCATCCAGCGTTACTGTAGCTTATGACGCTGAGGCTGGTACAATTACTTGGCCGGATAATGTACTGATTGTTGAGAACAGTGAAGAGGACGCACTTTCCCTCTATGGCTACTTTACTGAGTTTGTTGCTACCATCAAGGGTACTGCTCCCGCTCCTCTCCCAGCTCCTGATATCGTGACTACTGAATGGTATTTCAAGTCTAAGAGCATAAGCTCAGAGGAAACGGACTACACCTATGAAGTACGGGTTGGTATCGCTGGTAATGATGTCTTTGTACAGGGTATCGCAGAGGATCTGCCAGATGCTTGGATTAAGGGTACGCTGGATCCCGCAACTAATAAGGTAACCTTCCCCACCAATCAGCACATTGGTACATATCAATACTATTTCTGGGAGTATGATTATTTCTTCGCAGGTTACGGTGAGAATGGCTATGAGGATGTCGTGATGGATTACGATGCTGAAGCTAAGACCCTGACTATGGAGTCACCCTACTTTATGCTGATTAATGCTTATTGGCTGTTGCTTGATCCTAACTTGGTTCTGACTGATGTTTCGTTGCAGGAGATTCCTGACGTGGCTACCGTTCCCGCACAGCCAATGATTACTGGTTCGAAATTTGCTGGAACGAACTATCCTTATGTTAATGTTGATATTCCTACTTTGGACGAGGAGGGTAATCCGATTCTGGCTAGCAAGCTGTCTTATCAGTATTTCTATAAGATTGGCGATACGGTTACTCCGTTGACACTGACCACCGACCTCTATATGGAACTGACCGAGGATATGACAGAGATTCCTTATGGCTTTACTGATGACTGGGATATCTATAACTACAGATTCTTCTTGAATATGGACTTCAGCGAATGGGATCAGATTGGTATCCAGAGCATCTATCGTGGTGGTGGTGAGGAGAATAAGTCAGAAATCTTCTGGTATGACATCTATCAGCCTGAAGATGCTGAAATTGCATTGGAGGATGGCAGCGACATCACTACAGCTATTAATGACTTAGCTACAAAGATGCATGCCCAGTACAATGTTCCTGGCAACATCATTCTTAATCTTGCTGAGGGTTCGTACACCATTTCTGCTCCGATTGAGTCTATTGCTAATGTGATTATCAACGGTACTAACGCAACAATCGATGCAAGTGGTCTGAATGGTCCATTCATCAAGTTGGACGGTACGAAGGAACTGGCTAAGAAGGCTGATGGTACAGACTCTGACCACAAGTACGTTGATTCAGTATATGTAAGCGGTGTGACTATTACTGGTCTGAAGGATGCCTTTATCAAGGATAACCAGAAGACGCTGTTGAATGTACTGTTTGTTGAGAACAGCATCATCGAAATGCCTGCAGCTGGTAAGAACTTCATCGACTTCAACGGCAAGGGTTATGTCGGTGAAGTGAAGGTTCAGAAGTCTACTATCTGGGCTAAGGACAAGAACACTGGTTTCTTCGCTCAGTATGGCAGCCGTCCTAAGAACGTGAATGGCGACTTGCTGCAGCAGTTCGACGTCGAGAACTCTACCATTGTGAATATTGCCAATGGTAAGAACTTCTGTGACTTGAAGCAGAATGGTACTGCCCAGAATGTCTACACATTGAAGAACGACATTTTCGTGAACTGCGGTAAGAACGGTCAGACTGTTGTTGGCTTTAACAAGGGTCAGACCAGTGCTACTCCTATCTGGACAGTCACTGGCAACAGCTTCGCATGGAATGATGAATGTGTAAACGAGGCCGAAATTCAAAAGGCTGGTCAGAAGGATGGTCAGGATATCGTTCAGAACTGTGTAGAGGGTCTTCCTGGCTTCAAGGATGCTGCTGCTGGCGACTTCACACTGGCTGCTACCTCTAAGCAGGCTAAGCATAAGATCGGTGATCCACGCTGGCTCCAGGAATACTATGCTGCTGCTGAGGACATTGTAGACATCTATCTGGAATTCACAGAGGATAGCGAAATTTCTGCTCCTGTCTTGGCACTGGTTGCTGAGATTGAGGCAGCCGACAAGTCTGTAGGTAACATTACCATTAAGCTGGCCTTCGACTCTTATAACACAATCACGAAGCCGCTGACTGTTAACAAGGGTATCAGAATCTATGGTGAGAACGCAGTCATTAACGCTTCTAAGCTGACTCAGCCCATGATTCAGATGGCTAAGACTCCTATTGTCGAGAAGGTTGAGAGTGGTCAGTATGTCATCACGGATTCAATCATTATTGATAATGTAATTGTCGAAGGTCTTACCAAGGCCCTGTTCGCTGATAATGGCAAGCCTTATTCATACACGAGCTTCACGGTTGAAAACAGCCTCTTCCAGTATGACAGTCAGGCCAATGTAGTGCTGAACATGGCATCCTCAATGGCTATCAACCTCAACATCTTGAACTCTACCTTCTGGAGCAAGACAGCAGGTTCTGCTAACTTCATCGCCATGTCTGGTAAGCGTCCTTGGCAGACAACCGGCTTCGAGGATGAGACTGGTAAGTTCATCTGCGCTAACAACACGTTCTATAACATGGCTAAGTCCAAGCAGTTCATGAACACCAATACGCTGAAGGGTCAGAAGTATCTGTATGAGTTCAACTCGAACATCTTCGTGAATACTTCTAACAAGAAGATCTATGCAAATATGACCAACAACAAGAATCAGCTGACGACCGATGGTAAGAATACCTATCTCTTCGGTAGCAAGAACTACAGCGATTCCGATTACGATGGCGTATTCTTCAGTGAGACGAACTACAATGGTGACGCTGGTCTGCAGGATGATCCCGGCTTCTTGAATGCTGACAATGGCGACTTCACGGTGAACGTAAGCGCTTTGCAGCAGAAGGAAGAAACGGGTGACCCACGTTGGCTGACTTACTACGAGCCTACTGGTATTAGCAACGTGAAGGCTGATGTTGAGGAGGGTGCTTGGTACACCATCCAGGGCGTCCGCGTCGAACAGCCTACGAAGGGTGTCTTCATCCACAACGGTAAGAAGGTGGTTGTGAAGTAATGAGTTCCGTCTGTTGTCACGCTATGACAACAAACATGACAAAAAAAAGTGGCAACTCTTTGGAGGGTTGCCACTTTTTTTGTAATTTTGCAGCATGATTGAGATAAAAAAGGTAGAAGACCTAAAAGGACTGAAGAAATTCGTACAGATTCGCTACGATATGTACCGCCACTGTCAGTGGGCGGTGCCTTTTTTGTATTCAGAGGAGATGAACACGCTGCGTAGCGACCGTAATGCTGCTTTCGAGTGCTGTGAGTCGGACTATTTTATAGCTTATAAAGATGGTCAGCCAGTGGGGCGTGTGGCGGCTATCATCAACCATCGTGCCAACGAGCGCTGGCAGCATAAGCAGGTTCGTTTCGGCTGGCTGGATTTCGTGGATGATTTGGAAGTGTCGGGAGTATTGTTGAATACGGTGGAGCAATGGGGCCGTGAGCGCGGAATGACAGAGATGATAGGTCCGATGGGCTTTACCGATATGGATCGAGAGGGTATGCTCGTCACGGGTTTCGAAGAAGATGCCACGATGTATATCAACTACAACTTCCCCTATTATCCCCAACACATAGTAGAATTGGGTGGCTTCGAGAAAGATAACGATTATATGGAATGTAAGGTCAAGGTTCCTGAGCAGGTTCCTGACAAGTTCCATAAAATTGCTGCAATGATTGGCAAACGCTACAACCTGCAGGTACGGAAGTTTACTCGTCAGGAACTGCTCAACGAAGGCAAGGGACACGAAATCTTTCATATCATCAATGCCACGTATAAGGACTTGTATGGCTATTCTGAGTTGTCTGACCATCAGATTAACCAGCTTGTAGACCAATACATCAAGATTGCTGACCTGAATCTTGTAACAGGTGTAGAAGACTGGACCACGCCAGAGCATAAGCTGGTTGGTTTCGGCATTACGTTCCCCTCGTTTACGTCTGCCCTGCGCAAGACCCGTGACGGACGCTTGCTGCCCTTTGGTTGGTTGCCCTTATTGCGTACGCTGAAGTGGCATAAGACCAATGTCGTTGACCTGTTGCTGATAGGCGTGTTGCCCGAATACCGCTCCAAGGGTGCCAACTCGATTATCTTCGATGACCTGATACAGTGGTTCCAACGCTATCATTTTGAATGGGCGGAAACGGGACCGCAGATGGAAAGCAACGAGGGCGTGCTGTCGCAATGGCAGTATCTGGAAGCCCGCGTCCATCGCAAGCATCGTTGCTATAAGAAGCAAATATAAGGAAAAAGCCTCCATTTGGAGGCTTTTTCTTATTGACGGTCGTTGTTGATGAGTTCCAAGAGCTTGTCGACAGCTTCTTCCTCGGGGATGTTCTTCTCAACGCATACTTTCTGTTTGTAGAGAGAGATTCTCCCGCGTCCGGCACCAACGTAACCATAATCGGCATCAGCCATCTCGCCCGGACCATTAACAATACAGCCCATGATGCCAATCTTCAGTCCTACCAGATGACTGGTAGCCGCTTTGATCTTGGCGATAGTTTCCTGCAGGTTATAGAGTGTGCGACCGCAGCCAGGACAGCTGATATACTCCGTCTTGGTGAACTTGATGCGGGCAGCCTGCAGAATGGCATCGGCCAAAGTGGTTAGCTGTTCGCGGCAAAACCGCGAACCACACTGGATGACCAGCTTCGTAGCCTTGCGATCGATGAGCAGGGCGCCGACAGTCATAGCAGCCTTGAGTTGCAGGGTTTCCCAATCTGGGGCATCAAGGGTCAGCCTGATGGTGTCGTCTTTGATGCTGGCCTCGGCATCGGCACGCAGACGGGTGCATTCCGGGATGAGGTCCACCAGAGTGCGGGCCACGGGAATCTCGCATTCAGGCTCTTCGGAGAGCGACACGCGAATGGTGTCGCCAATGCCCTCGGTGAGCAGGGCACCAATGCCCACTGCCGATTTGATGCGCCCGTCTTCCCCCTCGCCAGCCTCAGTAACACCCAGATGCAGGGGATAGTGCATATCCTCTTTGTCCATGGTCTTCACCAATAGGCGGACGGTAGTTACCATGACCACAGTATTCGAAGCCTTAATACTGATGACAACGTCGTCGAACTGCTCGCGACGGAAGATGCGCAGGAACTCCATACAACTTTCGACGATACCTTCTGGCGTGTCACCATAACGGCTCATGATACGATCAGAGAGCGAACCGTGATTCACTCCGATACGTACGGCAGTGTGGTGTTCCTTACAGATATTGATAAAAGGTAGGAGCTTGCGTTCAATTTTCTTCAGCTCCTCAGCATACTCCTCATTGGTATATTCCAAATGCTTGAAAGTGCGTCCGGGATCAACGTAGTTACCAGGATTGATGCGCACTTTTTCGCAATACTGAGCTGCGATATCGGCGGTATGGGCCGTGAAATGCACATCGGCCACCAAGGGAGTCAGGTAACCATCTGCCTTCAGGCGGGCCGAGATGTTCTTCATGTTCTCTGCTTCGCGAGTGCCCTGAGTGGTAAAGCGTACCAGCTCGCCACCTGCGTCAATGATGCGCTTAGCTTGGGCTACACTGGCCTCCGTATCGTTGGTGTCGGTGGTAGCCATCGACTGAATGCGGATGGGATTGTCGCCACCAATGGCAATGTTGCCAACGTGGGCCACACTGCTAATTCGTCTTGTACTCATACTTTATTTCTGCTAAATCTTGGTTGGCCTTTTCGATTTTGACTTTAAGCCCGCTTTTATAGTCGGCCAGACGTTGGGCAATGGCTTCGTCCGTCAGTGCCAGCATTTCAACAGCCAGAATGGCAGCATTTTGGGCGGCATTGACGCCCACGGTAGCTACGGGAATGCCAGGAGGCATCTGGATGATGCTCAGCATGGCATCGAGTCCGTCGAGCATGCCCTTGATGGGAACACCAATGACAGGCAGCGTCGTAGAGGCTGCAATGACGCCAGGCAGGGCGGCAGCCATGCCCGCAGCAGCGATGATGACTTTCAGACCACGTTCTTTGGCCTGGGTTGCGAACTGTTCAACGGCCTCGGGTGTACGATGAGCAGAGAGGGCGTTGACTTCGAAAGGAATCTGTAAAGCATCGAGTTGTTTACAGGCTTTCTCCATGACGGGCAGGTCAGAGGTGCTGCCCATGATAATGCTTACTAATGGGGTCATATACTTTGAATTTTGATCTTTGAACTTTATAAAAATAAAATGGCTATGGCAGCGCATAGGAAGCCTACCCAGAAACCGACTAGCACCTGTGGGAGACTATGTTGTCGCAAGATCATTCGGCAGGTACCGATGATGCCGCCCAAAATGAATACCAAGCAGAGCCACCACACGGGGTTAAATCCTAAATAGTAGGCAAAGGCAAACAATGCACCGCCTACGCCTCCAATAGCGGCAGTATGGGTAGAAATCTTCCACCAGACATTGATGAGTGCACAGACAATCTGTACCAGCAGGGCTGCCACCACGATGGAACCCATGAAGTGGGGCATGTGGAGATGCTCCATGACATAGATACAGGTAAAGTAGCACAAAATGGAGATAATGTATGGTACCATGCGCCGTTCGCGGTGACCCAGCTCGATGAGGTTCCAACCCTGATAGCGGCGGTAAAGGTGTATGAGTAGGGTGGGTAGTAGGATCGTGAACAGATAGGTCAGCAACAGCACTTGGATCTTGTAGTTCCAGGAGAACATGCTGAGATAGCTGAACACAAAGAGCACTGTCAGCCCGATGATGGGCAGATAGAACGGCGTAAATACCATGCTCATGATGCGAGCAGCCAGAATGATTTGCTTTTCTCGTTTCACTTGAACCTTTGAACTTTGAACATTGAACTTTAAACTTGATGATTACTTACGGAGTCGAGCAACGGGAATACCCATTTGTTCACGATATTTTGTGACGGTACGGCGAGCTATCGGATAGCCTTTTTCTGCCAACAGACCCCTCAGGGCGTCGTCACTTAAAGGTTTGCGTTTGTCTTCTGCTTGAATGATATCCCGCAGGACAGCCTTAATCTCACGGGTCGACAGCTCCTCGCCGTCTGCCGTAACATAACTGTCGCTAAAGAAGTAACGCAGGGGGAACGTTCCCCAGCGGGTCTGGGCATATTTGGAATTGCTGACACGCGAAATGGTGCTGACGTTCAGTCCCGTACGTTCAGCAATGTCTTTCAGTATCATCGGGCGCAGGGATGCTTCGTCACCGTCCTCGAAGAAACGGTGCTGCCACTGGATAATAGCTCGCATGGTAACGGTTAGTGTGTGACGGCGCACCTTGATGGCTTCCATAAAGATCTGGGCGGCTTCCACCTTCTTTCTAGTATAGAGCAATGCCTCAGACATTTGACGACTGAGTTGTTCTTTGCTGTCTTGGTACTCACGCAGCGTCTCGGTGAACGATGGCGAGACGCACAGTTCCGGCATCTCGGCAGCGTTGAGCGAGAAGGTGACGGTACCATCGTCGTGCGTGTCGACAATGAAGTCGGGAGTGATTTGCTGCAGGGAGCGTCCGATGGTTTCGCTGATAGATGCTCCTGGCTTTGGATTGAGCTTGCGCAGCTCGGTGATGAGAGTCTCTGCCTGCAGGTCGCTCAATTTAAGGACTTGCTGAAGACGCTGCCAATGCTTTTTGGTAAAGAGGTCAAAGTAGTCACTGATAGTAAGCGCCATGAGGTCTCTAAGACGAGAGGGCTCGCGTCGCTGAATCTGTAGCAGCAGGCACTCTTGTAGGGTGCGTGCTCCAATGCCGGCAGGGTCGAAGTCCTGTAGCAACAGCAGCACTTCCTCTATCTCTTGGGTACTGGCATCCAGATGATGGTAGATGGCCAATTCGTCGCTGATGTTGTCAAGTGATTTGCGGAGCAGTCCGTCGTCGTCCAGTGAACCGATCAGGTACTCCATGATGTCGCGCTGGCGGTCGGTGATATTAGCCATATTCATTTGCTCGTTCAGCTGGTCCATGAAAGACTCAGTCTGTCCGTAGACAATTTCTTCACGATCTTCTTGTCCTGAATGGCCTCCTTGGTAGACGGGCAGATCCTCGTCGTCACGACCGATGGACTCTAAGGCGGCATCCATAGCAGACTGGCGCTCTTCCTGTTCGTAGTCGTCGGCAGTGGCACTTTCCGGATTTTCCGGACTATCCGGATATTCAGGAAATTCCTGACTCTCCTCGGCAGAAACCTCCAGTGCCGGATTGTCGTTCATCTCGGTCTTGATGCGTTCCAGCAGTTGGGCGATAGGCAGTTCAGTCAGCTGCGCCTGCAATAATTGTTGCTGCGTGATGCTCTGTGCCAACTTCTGTTGTTGCGTGAGCTTCTGTTCCTGTATCTGTTTCTGTGCCATTGTGTCTATTCCCAATAAGTAAGTGTGCGCCGTTGAAGTACGGTGGTGTTCTGGGTCGGGCTTCCTTTTTCCCAATAGGTGAGATTGAGCGAGTTGCTGGTCCAGTTGCCGTTGTCGTCGCGGGTGATGTAATTATTGCTCATGTTGATGGTCATGATGCATTCGCCGCTCTTGTCAAAGACTTTCTGATGCTGGGTCAGTATTTCATCCTGGTCGTTATAGGTGTAGTTGTTGACATAGCTGATGCCCGCCTCCTCATTAGTCAGCGTACGCTTGACGAGTCTATAACTATCGTCATAGCTGTATTCTACCGTGCTAAAACCTTCCTTTTCCTTCATACGGGCCCGAAGCAGATAGCCGTAGCGGTCGTAGACACGGTCTATGAGGTCGAGATTCTCTATCTGACCATTGCCATGAAAGTGCATGAACTGATCCTCGGCAACAGCATTTTCGGTGACTACCTCCTGAATGTCGCCGCGTAGTCCCATAGAAAGAGCATCTTTGTAATAGGCGACAGAAGGGAGATACAATACACGGATGTCGCGGGAACCATTTTCGTTATCGACAACGGAGAGTTTGATGCTGCCAAAGTCGTCGATGTAGAACCAGCTATCGTCGCGCTGACTGAAACTGCCGTGGTCCTTTTGTAACTTATAAAAGAAATACTGCAGGTTTTTGTCCAGCATCTTCTGGGTACTATAGGGGCCGACAGTCACATAAGCCGACGTGACCATTTTTGTTTCAGGAGCTACGCTAATCATGAGCTTGGAGCGGAACCCGTAGAAATTGCCGCGAAAATAAAAATCCTCGCCATCGTCAGACTGGCCCCATTCGGCATACTGGGCCGCCACCAGCGACTGGCGCAGCGAATCGATAGGACCCTCGATGGGTATGCCCATGAGGGAGATGCTCCGAGGGTCTCCCTTCGGTTGCGCGCAGACCAACAAAAACAGAGTCTGCAGAATAATGATGAATGATATTTTCTTCATTTGAGCGCAAAGGTACGAATTTTTTCGTATCTTTGCACCAAAATCAGAAGAAAAATGAAGATATTTGCAGTAGGAATGAATTACATCCAACACAATAAAGA
>Ga0310696_10001401_pt1 | contig 34928 bp, 36 predicted proteins | sample AusTroGonzalo_MG_4_FD_203885 | JGI IMG/M metagenome (GOLD analysis project Ga0310696, IMG submission 203885) | Bovine rumen microbial communities from tropical cattle in Woodstock, Queensland, Australia - Gonzalo_02 (v2) (version 2) | ecosystem: Host-associated > Mammals > Digestive system >... | reverse complement strand
GGCTACCGCCGACCACGTGTCAGGCGGTACCTTTAGCAACGGTGAAAAAATGGTACTCTGTCAGCGTGAACATCGGTATCATTTGAGCGCGATTAGCAGATAGGAGAGAATCATTTAGGAAGAATAATTATGAATATAAGAGATTAGGAGATATAAAGATGAAGTACGACATTGAGAAAATAAAAGAAATCGTTCGCAGTAAACCAGAAACAGCGATAATCTATTTCTGGGGTCACACACCCAATCCGAAGAAGATGACTGCGGCATGCTTCAGCCAATGGTATGACTGCTACTTTGAAGTGGACGGCATACAATATCACACCACTGAGCAGTATATGATGGCCAGTAAGGCACGTCTGTTTGGTGATGACGAGGTGTTCAATGAAATCATGGAAGCCTGTAATCCGCATGACTATAAGAAGCTGGGCAGGAAGATACGTGGTTTTGAACAAGAACTTTGGGATGCCAAGAAATATGACATCGTGGTGGAGGGTAACAAGGCAAAGTTCGGACAGAATCCAGACATTAGGGAGTTCATGCTCTCCACAGGTGATGCCATTTTGGTCGAAGCCAGCCCATACGATAAAATATGGGGAATTGGCCTTGACAGGGAAACGGCACTGAAGGGTACAGTCGAGCAATGGCAAGGACAGAACCTATTGGGCTGCGCTCTGATGGATGTTCGCGATTGGTTGAGAGAATCGCAGGAATAAATAGGAAAAGAGTAAGTAATTGATTGAGTGGTAAAACAAAGAAATTGGGATTATGTTAGGAAGTATTATTGGTGACATTGTTGGAAGCATATATGAGTTCCACAATATAAAGACGAAAGAATTCCCGTTTTTTTCGGAAAGATGCGGGTATACAGATGACAGTATTTTGACGATAGCTACTGCCAAATGGATATTGGAAGGAGGAAGTCAAAGCGATAGTGGCGGGTACTATTTCCGCTATGCTTTTAACTATCCTCGTCCTAAAGGCGGGTATGGTGGTGGTTTCGTCAAGTGGGTACACAGAGCAGAGGATGGTGACTTCTCTCCTTATAATAGCTGTGGTAATGGCAGTGCAATGCGTATAGGCCCAGTCGGTTGGGCATATAACACAAAAGAAGATGTTCTTGCCCATGCGCAGTATTCAGCAGAGTCAACACATAACCATCCAGAAGGCATCAAAGGTGCTCAGGCTACGGCTCTCTGCATATTGTTGGCTCGTCAGGGTGCATCGAAGGATGATATACGACATGCCATTGAGCAGGAGTTTGGTTATGACCTTGCTTTTACCTGCGACGGAATCCGTGACAGCTATGAATGGGGAGCCCTTTGCCAGAATACAGTTCCGCAAGCCATCGTTGCATTCCTTGATGGGAAGGATTTTGAGGATAGCATTCGCAATGCAATTAGTATAGGTGGTGATTCTGATACTCTTGGTTGTATCACCGGCTCTATTGCTGAAGCCTATTATGGCATTCCGAAAGATCTATATGCCAAAGGACTTGAATATCTTACTCCCCATTTCAAAAATGTAGTAAAGGAGTTCGAAGAGAAATACGGTAGAAAGGTAATTTGAGGTCTCTGTGATAGACTAACAGTTATAAGTTTTAATTGAAATCTAGATATGGAAACAACGAAAGGTGTATATACCTATGAGTATCCTCGTCCATCAGTGACAACGGATTGTGTGATATTTGGCTATGACATTAAGGAAGGTCTGTCTGTGCTTTTGATAGAAAGAGGTGTTGAGCCATATAAGGGACGCTGGGCATTCCCTGGCGGATTTCTGAGAATGGATGAGACTACGGAGGCTGGTGCACTTCGTGAACTGAAGGAAGAGACAGAGTTTGATGTGGAGAAAGGCTTTTTGGAACAACTGGGTTGCTTCTCTGATGTGGATCGAGATCCTCGCGGTCGCGTTCTTACCATTGCCTACTATGCATTGGTACAGAAAGGTGCCGTAAAGGGTGGCGACGATGCAAGGAATGCACAGTGGTATCCCATCGGTGAAATTCCCCAGCTGGCCTTTGACCATGAGAAGATTCTACGTATGGCATTGAAGCATTTAAAGGAACAAATCCACTTTCAGCCGATAGGCTTTGAGTTGTTGCCAGAGACCTTCACGATGCCACAGTTACAGGCACTGTACGAGGCCATTCTGGAGGTACACTTCGATCGCAGGAATTTTGCCAATAAGATGCTCAAGCTTGGTGTCCTAGAAGAGACCGGTGACCGTCCGAAAAATGCTGCTCGAACAGTTCCTGTTCAGTACAGGTTCAACCCTGATAAATACAAGGAAATGAAATCAAAGGGATTTAGACTAGAATTTTAATATATATCGCTATGTACAACAGAGAATATACACCCGAAAGAATAACGGAACTAAAGCCAAATGAGACATTTGTCTTTGGCAGTAACCTTGCTGGAGCGCATAGTGGAGGTGCAGCTGGTATTGCCTATAAACGCTTTGGCGCAATATTAGGACAAGGCGTTGGCCTGCAAGGTCAGAGTTATGCCATACCAACCATGCTGGACGGGGTGGAAACCATCAAGCCTTACGTAGATGGTTTCATCATGTTTGCTAAACAGCATCCTGAACATAAGTTCCTCGTGACCAAGATTGGTTGTGGTATTGCAGGTTTCACGATCGATGAGATTGCTCCGCTATTTAAGGAGGCCATTGACGTTGAAAATGTTATCTTGCCCAAGGGTTTTGTGGAGGTTATTCAACAGCATATAACAGCCGACGAAATGAAAGCATTGCAAATGTGGAAAATGGGGGCTGGGAATTCTGCAAAGCGTTTCAACGGAGAGAATCCGATTCCTAAGAAAACAGAGGTGGCAACAAAGGACAGTTGGAAAACTAAGCCCATGCCTGAGAAGAATGTGTTGCTTCCTTTGAATGTGACGATATCCCACGAGGCTATGCAAGTGGTTAAGTATGGACACATACCAGAAGCGATGGAAGACCATTGGTTCATGTACTGTGACGAAGATACTATACGTTACTATAGAAGTTGGACGGGAATCTGTATATTCGTTGCAAAGTTTGTCGAAGAGAGAGAGAGCTGCACAATCACGGAATTACAGGTCAATAGAGCCCCCGAACAATATCGCAGTAAGGACAATGGCCATGATATTTCATTGTTTATGGCGTTGTTGACTGAGGAGTATGGAGGAGATGCCAGCATATATTGGGATAAGGCATTTTGATAATTAATGATAGAAGTATGGTTACTTGACAATCTCTTATTACATAGAATATATGAATATAGAAGTGTATAGTTATGGATGGTCAAAAGAATAAGAACTTAATAAGTCGTGGCAAGCGTTTGGCGTTCTTGCTTCGTCATGACAAGAATTACCAGTTTGATGAACATGGGTGGCGAGAAATCAGTGACCTAATTACTAGTCATGGCTATACGATGGACGAGTTGAAAGAGATAGTCGAGACCAACAATAAGCAACGATATGAGTTCTCTGAAGATATGACCCGTATCAGGGCAAGGCAGGGGCATAGCGTTCTTGTTGATGTGGAACTTGAAGAGAAGCTACCACCAGACGTTCTGTATCATGGGACTGGGGAACAATCCCTTGCTTCTATCCAGAAACAGGGAATCAACAAAGGTAACCGCTTATATGTGCATTTGTCAGAAACAAGCGAGACTGCCGTAAATGTTGGGAAACGACATGGTAAGCCTGTTGTACTAGTCATTGATGCCAAGAGAATGGCTGAAGACGGTCACAGATTCTACCTCAGCAGAAACGGCGTGTGGCTTACAGACTATGTAGATGTAAAATATTTAAAGGAAGTGTTGAATATGGAAAACTACTTTGCGACAGAGAGAAATGGCCATCAGTTGGTAGATTTCTATGATTCTGGGACAAATACACTAGATATACGTTCCAACGGGGTTTACCCGTCGAACGTATTGAGTAACCTATGTAGCAATGGTTTTCGTTTCGATGGAATGGTATGTGGCAGTATGGAGGGCTTTCTCCAGTCACTGAAGCATCAAGACAGGGATAAGCAACGGCAGATATGCTCCATGAAGGGCGGTAATGCGAGGAAGCACAGTGTCACGTCATGGCAGACTGATCAGATTGTTTGGTGGAAAGGACAGGCATACGATCGACAGAGTGAGGAATATCAAAAGTTGATACGTCGGGCCTATCAAGCAATGTTCGACCAAAGTGAACGGTTCCGTGCGGCGCTGATGCAGACGCGAGGCATCACGCTTATACATAGTAGTGGTGAAGAAAGTCCATACAAGACAATCCTTACAGAACAGGAGTTTTGTCAGATACTTACAGAGATGCGAGACAGCTACGATGGACGAGATAAGGGCATAGAACACAAGAAACGCGTGTTCGTGGATATGGATAATGTGCTGGTGGATTTCGAGTCAGGTTTGGCTCAGGTTAGCGAAGAGGTTAAACTGGAGTATGAAGGTCGACTGGACGAGATACCTGGACTGTTTGGACTGATGAAACCCATGCCTGGTGCAATAGAAGCAATGCATGAGTTGCAAAAGCACTACGACCTGTTCATTCTCTCCACAGCCCCTTGGAAGAATCCTTCCGCATGGTCAGACAAGGTGACATGGGTGACGAAGTATTTGGATGATGTGTTCCACAAGCGAATGGTTATCACCCATAGAAAGGACTTGTGTCAGGGTGACTATTTGATAGATGACCGAGGCAAGAACGGAACAAGTGAGTTTGCCGGCGAATGGATAGAGTATGGCTCGGAGAAATTCCCAGACTGGAATAGTGTGCTTGAATATTTGAATGCAAAAGAATAGATGATATAAGACTACAGTACATGACAACTCTCATCGAAGCATACAGGTGAGGGTATGAGAGACAAAGTTTATTAGTAATAACTGGATATTAAAGAGTTGAAGATTATGAAGCTGAAAGACATTTTAGGAAAAAAGAATGTTAAGACTGTTGTTGAGACTACAGTTAAAACAACCATGGAAATAGAAGATGTGGAAACGGAGGGAGCAAAGGAAGAAAAGTCTTTGAACAAGGTGGCTCCTAAGGATATTGGGGTGCTTGACATGGTGATTGCCTTCGATACGACAGGTTCGATGGCAGCCTATATTGGTGCTGTACGTAAGGAAGTGTCAGAACTTGTTCCTCGGCTGTTTAAGGACAATGAGAATCTTCGCTTGGGAATTGTAGCCTTTGGCGATTATTGCGATATGAAGAGCGCATCAGAGTTTGGCGATGCCTATCAGTGTCTGATGCCCACTGCCAATGAGAATGACATTATCCAGTTCGTGCACGAGACCAAGGACACTAGTGGTGGCGATGGTGATGAATTCTACGAACTGGTCATCAAGAAGATTGTAGAGGAAACGCCTTGGCGTGAAAATGCGACAAAAGCCATTCTCTTGATTTCAGATGCCAATCCGCATCCGTTGGGATATACTTACGAGGACTATGTCGTTGGCAACCAGATAGATTGGCGTAAAGAGGCAGAGAACGCTGCTCATAAAAAGATAAAGATTGACACGGTGACCATTACAGATGAACCTTGGTACAAAGAATTGTCAAAGATGACCAATGGCATAAGTGTTCCGTTCGAGAGCGGTTATAAAACGGCTCGGTTGGTAGAAGCCGCTACGATGTCTCGTGGCTCAATGGCATCGAGAATGAAATTCGATATGATGGCAGAATCATGTGCTGACGAGGAAATGTCAGCTGTTTATAGAAGTTATCGGAAAGAAAGGGATGATGTATGAATACATTACAAGACAGAATAAGGGGGGTGCTGATAGGTGGCGCTATCGGTGATGCATTGGGATACCCTGTGGAGTTCATCGACACCTTCAAGGGGATACAGACTCAATATGGCGAGCGTGGTATCACACGTTTGGAAGTAAGGTGGACGGAAACAGATGCAGCATCCATAGGCAAAGCTGTCGTGTCTGATGACACCCAAATGACGCTTTTTACTGCTAACGGGCTGCTGAATGCCCCAAAGCAAGGCATAGCATTCAAGTATGGCATCTGTAGGGCCTACCTTGAGTGGTATCTGACACAAATTGGGAAGAAATCAGGAAAGTATAAGGATTGCTGGATTAGCAGTATACCCGAGCTGAACATACGCCGTGCGCCTGGTAATACCTGTATGACTTCGTTGGATGATATCTACAGAGGGAAAGATCCCGTCAATAACAGCAAAGGTTGCGGAGGTGTGATGCGTGTCGCTCCAATTCCACTATATGCAGCGGTTCAAGACCGGATGAGCATCGAAGATGCAGACCGTCTGGCTGCCGATGCCGCTGAAATCACCCATCAGCATCCGTTGGGGTTCCTGTCGGCAGCACTGATGTCGCATGTCATCTACCGTCTTGCCCGTGACATCGAACCGACACGGAAAAGTATGAAATGCTATATTATGGATGGTGTTACAGCAATTGGTAAATGGAAGAACATTTACCCTGAGGACGTAAGGCGCATGGGAGAACTGGCAGAACGCGCCATCCTCCTTCAAGACAACGGTAAGACAGACTTGGAGAATATCGGTCATCTTGGTGAGGGATGGACAGGCGAGGAAGCATTGGCTATTGCGCTCTTCTGTGCTCTGAAGCACTTTGACAACTTTGAGCAAGCGATGATTACGGCTGTGAATCATGGCGGCGATAGCGACAGCACTGGAGCAGTGACAGGCAATATACTAGGTGCTGCTGTAGGCTATGAAGCCATTCCTCAGTTCTTCAAGGATGATCTTGAGCTTCACGATGTCATTCTTCACATGGCTGATGATTTGTATCATGGTGAAGTAACAAAGATGTAAATGCATGGAGAAGAAAAGCATTGAAAGGTTTCTTGATGCCCAAAACTCAGCTTATGCTGGGTATGGGCAGGCCCTCGAGGAAGTAAGAAACGGGCGTAAAGTATGGCACTGGATATGGTACGTGTTCCCACAGATGAGAGGCTTGGGTCATAGTGAGAGAGCCAATTATTATGGAATCGCTGATAGGGGAGAGGCTGAAGACTATCTTCTGAACTTTACCCTCAACGACAGAATCCATGAGATTTCAGAGGCTTTGCTGCAGCACAGGGGGAAGTCGGTGTATAGAATATTCGGTGAGATTGATGCCATGAAGGTGCAATCGAGCATGACATTATTTGATGCCATATCACCTAATGATGTGTTTGGTAAAGTACTAGACCAATTCTATGGTGGTGTTCGCGATAAACGAACATTTGAGCTCTTATGTGAGTATGAAGATGATATAACCTAGGGAGTGTAGACATGTGTAATCTGATAGATAAAGGGTTACTTTCTCCTCTTATATAACATCAACGATAAAGATATTGTAATGAAAAAGTTGAAAAGGAAAATATTACAACCAACGAATCTCGATGCTATTAAGGCAATGAGACGTGGTGGACGCGAAGCAGAAATGGAGCTGCTTGGCCCTGGCTTCCATTCACATAATAAAATTCACAAGTCGGATAAGATATATACACGAAAGAAGAAACACAGAGAAAGTTTGTAAGATGGAATTGATATTGACGAGTATAAAGAGAATAAAGCCAAAGAACATTGGTTGTTGGCTGTTTGACCAGATTCGTCGGCCAAACTGGTTCTTACGTTTGTTCCTGCAAAGAACGGCGTGGGGTGCCTTCTCTATATACTCGCATATCAAGAGGAGCAATGGAAAGCCTAAGATAGCGTACCCAACAAAAAGCAAGGCAGAGAATGCTGCTGTGGATATGACAAAGAAATATGGTAAACCGTTTACGGTCTACAAGTGCTTATTCTGCGATGGATGGCACGTCAGTCAAGATCCATATGGTTTGCCTGTTCAGGAGAAGTCCACTGAAGCGATGGCTTTGGAGAAGTATGCCAAGAGACCAACAGCTCAAGCAATGGAGTTAGATGTTGAGAAGGTATTGTCGACTGGTATTCCTGATTTGGCTCCTGTCTATGGCGGCTTCCGGGGAAGAACATTGTCATCTACCAAGCAGTTACATGCGTGGAATACGATGATTGAGGCAGGCATTAACCAGGTTATTGACCTGAGGGCGGACTACACTTCCGACTTCTACAGCGAACTATGCAGGAAAAGTGGTATACAGTATTTTCACTATTCAGTATCATACGAGGAAGTTGAGAATATGGCCATACATTTTCCAGAGTTCTGCCGCTTGATAGACAATGGTCGCTTTTACATTGCCTGTGCAATGGGGTTGCATCGTACAGATATTGCGCTCTGCACGTATTGGGTATTCTATGCTGCGGACAAGGGAATAGCCCCTCCAGAAATCCGAGGTTACCGAAGGGTTGACGGACATAATACGGGGAAGATTATGCGTATCTTGAATGCGCTCTACAAATACTGGACGGCACGGAATGGCAAGGAACCGATGTCCGTGGAGGTGTTCCGCGAGAGAAAAGAGATTATCAATGAATTGAGTTATAGAACTGATTAAATAGTATTTTATGAGAGGAGTTATGGAACGGAAGAATATGCTCATAGTTGTTGGCGCATTTGTGTGTGGACTCGTTGTTGGTGGTATATTGGTACACTTATACAATGGAAATGAAACAGATGCCCCAGTAAATAGCAATGTAAATAGTGAATAACACTATTCGCAAGTCTATGGTATTGATTTATCCTTTTGGCAAGGCAATATTCATTGGGATCAGTTGTCATTGCCTTGCGATGAAGATGGCTGTGTTAGTGGTAAGATACCCGCACCCCGTAAGCAGCGTCCAGTGCAGTTCGCATTTATCAGGGTGACAAAGAGTGATTCCCTTGTGGACTCACTCTATCAGAAGAACTACAATGAGGCAAAGCGGCTTGGTATTCCATGTGGAGCCTATCATTTTCTTACTGATACAGTATCAGGAAAGGCGCAGGCAGAGTTTTTCCTGTCTCATGTTAAGTTTGAACCTGGTGATTTGCCTCCTGTGCTCGATGTGGAAATAGACTCTCCGAATATTGTGACAAAGGCAAACGAATGGCTGGAAATCGTAGAAAAGAAGTGTGGGGTGAAAGCCCTCATCTATACAAATATGCATGTATATGCCAGTTGGATTAAGAATGATTCTTCGTTGAATAATCATGATTTATGGTTGGCAAAGCCCAGAGGTGAGATGCCAGATGTGCCTAACTGTAAGTTTTGGCAATTCACCCACGAAGGACATGTCTGGGGCATTATCGACAATGTGGTGGACATTAACATGTTTAATGGCACTCAAGAACAGTTGGATGAGTATATTCAGAAGAATGGAATTATAGGAAATCAAGTGTAGGGAGTAAAAAAACGAGAATTATGGGTATTCTAGATAAGATTCTGAAAATGGGGACGCAACACGATGACAAAGAAGATAAGGTCATTGATTTGTCGGACAGTAGCCAATATCCAGCCAGTGTGTTGGCAGATTTGGACTGTACTTTTGCTTTGGGAGATGACAGCCAGAACTTTCTGACATTCCTTCATGGGAAATGGACTCAGTCTAAATTTCACTGGGGATGGGATGATATCACGCACGAAGAAGCAGTGAATAGTGATTTCTTGGGGCGAGCCTATTGTTTGATGAACACCCAATATAGAAAGCGGCGTGATGCTTTGATCGCTTCTGAAGGGTATCGGTTCGTATGGAAGAATAAAGCCATAGAACCTGTGCCAGGCTTATTGTCGGGAGAGGAGTTGTGCAGGATGGCCAATCGCAGTCTTGAAAGAGACCTGCGGAGTGCCAAAGACATCAATGCATACGAAGAAAGGGATGCACGGCGTTGGCGGTTGAACCCGACTTTTGATGACTTGATGGCAGATTGGGAGAAGAGCGACGATCAGGCAGATTATTATCACAGGGATATGGGTTATGGTATGTTGCGTTTCAGCAATCGGTCATATGGTAACAAGCAAATCTTTATTGTCAACCCAGCCATTAGGAAAGTCTATCCGATTTCGGAACCGAATGGTAGACTAGTCGGGTTTACCCTCGATGACATAGATTGGGACAGTGTCAACCAATTGGAGCACAATTACGATGCTAAAAGACTTGTTGCTGATTATGGTGGACTTAGTATTGGCGATTATCAGGATGGCATTGCCTATGTCAGCTGGATGTTATATCCCGACGGGCGATACTTTGCAGATGAAGACGGCTTCGGCATGGAGGATAATGACGAAGTGAATATCTCTGCTTACATCGATACTCAATGCCGGGTAGTTGTCAAGTTCCAAGATATGGAAGATGACGGAAAACGTAAACAGCTTCGTGAAGAGGCACTTAGAGCTATGTCAAAGGGATAATCTGTATACAAATATTTAACGAAGAGCTTGGAGATGACAGTTATACATGCAAATGATCCAACAACCAAAGTCCTTTCTTGTCTGTATGAGACGAGGAGGGATGTTTCTGCATTGATCAATGAGTCAAGCACAAATACTGATGTTCAAAATGCCATACGCAGAGACAGTGTTATCATGATGCTGGGGCATGGCAATAAATATGGACTCTTCTCAATACCAGATAAGAAAGGAATTTGCCGAAGGCTCATTGTTAATTCAGATCATGTTCAGTTTCTTCGGGGCAAAGAGTGCATAGGAATATGGTGCTACGCCAGTGAATTTGCCATGCACTATAGATTGCATGGTTTATTCTCTGGCATGGTTATATCTGAACTTCATGAGGCAGTAGAGAATAATATTCCTGCGACGAAGGAAGAGATAGATTCGGAGATGGAAATTTTTGTTTCTCGATTGAAGGATTGCATAGAAAAATATGACCTTAAAGAAGTTCCTCAAGTGATGGCGGCTTCTGATTACGCAAAGACTGAGTTGAACGTATTCAACTATAGCCATTTGTATTACTTCGAGTAACAATAACGGCTTTCAAGCATGCGCCTCTCATCGAAAAAATGAGGGGCATTTTTGTTTTCGCTGATAGTTCCTACTCAATTGCCCTTTCTTTACCTATGTAGAGGTAAAGATAATAAGTAATAAGAACAAAAGACGCAAGAATTATGAAGCAGAATGATGACAAGATGATTATATTGAAGGCTTATGAAGTCTTCAATGTAATGGAGAAGCGAGTTTCAGAGACGGACATGGCACGTATCCGTGAGGCTTTCGAGTTTGCGCGTGAGGCTCATGACGGGCAGAAACGTAAGTCGGGAGAACCCTATATCATCCACCCCATTGCTGTGGCATGTATTGTTGCCAAAGAGCTAGAGTTAGGAGCCAATCCTGTTATTGCAGCGTTCCTGCATGACGTCGTGGAGGACACGCCCTTTACCATCGACGATATATTGAAGCGGTTCGGTAAAGACGTAGCCTTCCTTGTCGGTACGCTGACAAAGAAGAATAAGGAACAATATGAGATGTCTAAGCAGGTGGACAACTACAAGCAGATGCTTGACTCCATCCACTATGACATCCGTGCACTCCTTATCAAGTTGGCAGACCGCCTACATAATATGAGGACACTGGGCAGCATGCCACCTCATAAGCAGATGAAGATTGCCGGAGAGACCGATTTCTTCTACGCTCCATTAGCAAACCGACTTGGTATGTACCCCATCAAGATAGAACTTGAAAACCTCAGTTTCCGTTATCGCTGTCCCCATGAGTATGAAGAAATAGCAAGATTGCTCCATCGGGATGAGCTGTGCCACGAAGGAAGACTCCATTACTTTACAGACAAAATCCGTATGGTCCTGGGTGAAGAGTTTGGAGATGTTTTCGTACAGGCCAAATTCCGTGCACCATATAGCATCTGGCGTAAGATGCAGAAGTCTGGCGATGATTTCAGCCACGTCCCATTCCGTCATGTTGTGGAGATTATCTTCCCCTGTGAAGATGTGAGTCAGGAGAAAGATATTGCACTGAAAATCTACTCTCGATTGACAAGCGTTTTTAACGAGAAGCCTTGCTCCGTAATCAGCTATATCGACAATGGTGCAAAAGAAAATGGCTATCAAGCCTATCATGTCCAACTGCTCTCTGAGTTTGGCTCCTGGGAGGAAGTCCACATCAGTAGCGAGCGCATGGTACGCAACAACCAGATAGGTGTTGTAGCTGAAAGACGTGAGGATTCCGTTCACCTGTGGATAGACAAGTTTCGTAAGGTTCTCCGTGACTTGGAGTTCCATCAGGAAGAGGGTGGTTATATGGATAATGTCGTGGCCGCATTCTACAATGACAACATCATGGTCTTTACTCCCAAGGGACAAGCTGTAAACCTGCCCAAGAAGGCTACGGCTCTTGACTTCGCCTTCGAGATTCACAGTCATATTGGTGAACATGCCCATTATGCACGAATCAACGGGCAGTTGGCATCCATCAAGACAGAGTTGCAACGTGGTGACATTGTGGAGATAGGAACTAATCCTGACGTAGAACCACAGGAGGACTGGGTCAATCATGTACTTACCTATAAGGCAAAGGGCTTTCTGAAGCGTTACTTTGCCAAGAAAGAGAAGCCAATGTATCGCTTTTGCGCTCATTGTCATCCTATCCCAGGGGAGGAGGTCATCGGTTTCAAGGAAGCAGATGGTAGCATTACTGTTCACAAGCGTAATTGCCCAGTTGCCATAGGGCTGGCTTCACAGCAAGGAGATGCTATCGTCTCTGTTGACTATAAGGAAAGTTCAGAGGCTTTTTATCCTGTGGTCATTCAGATTCTGGCTATAGACCGATTCCACTTGTTGAGTGACATGATTAATTGTATCACCAACGAGCTACAGTTGTCTATCGATTCCTTAGAAACGGATACTACAGATTGTATCGTTCATTGCACTATCCATTTCGGTGTCCATTCGTTTGGGGAGTTGCAAACTATCATGTCCCATATTGCTGCTATTGAGGGTGTAGAAGAGGTAAAGCAGGTAAGGCAAAACGAGAAATAAGGATAAACTATGAAGGGAATGAGATTCTTGCCAGTAATACTTATGTTACTGCTTATTGGTTGCGTATGTGCTACAAGTCTATGTGATTGTTTTGCTTCTCATTCGGGCGCGAGGGAAGGGGCAGATGCGAATAGAGATGAGAATCCGTACCTCATGGATTCTGACGAAGAATGGGCAGAGGAAACGGATACAGAGGATGTTGACATATCACTAGAACAATCCTTTGTTCCAGTTCCTATACCGGCTTGTGTCAAGCGTTTGCTGGATTATGCTGACTGGTGGGCTGACACGATTTGTGTAGTGGATGGTACGACCTATTATTGGGCGTATGAGGATTATGGCCGCTGTAACGTCATATTCAATAAGGACAAGGTTTTGCTCGCAGCTCCTGTATTGTGTATAGATTCCTTCGCTTCGGGGTGTGACACCAAGTTTTACGTGAGCAATGCAGGTAAAAGTGTTTTGGTTGATTTCTCAGACAAGAAAACGCTTGGAAAGTTGAAATCTCTTTCTCGGTTACTGCCGTCGTTTACGCGATACAGAAAAGACAGCATTGCAGGTTTTGGCCGTACAGTTTTTTACAGTTTTGCTGTAGATTTTCCTTCCACTTCGATTCCTCATTCAAACCATATTAGGAAGTGGCTTGTAAAGGTTGTGGAACGTTCCCAATCACTTGATGAAGATATTCCGGGCGTTTCATCATTATATATTGGCTATTCGAAAAGGCCGTATGGTGGTTGGACATATAGTGGAAACATCAGTGACAACAGACAGGTAGCCAGATTTGCCACAAATCTCTACTTTGCGATTAAGAAGGGGGAGTATGGTACGAATCCAGAGGACTATCCAAGCACATTGTTCGCAGACCTTAATCTACAAGCGATAGTATATAATAAAAGATATGTGACCTATCAAGAATATACTCATGATTATAATGGAGGTGCACATGGTTTCTACACAGAAAGATTAGTCTCATATGACCATGTTCATCAGCAGGTAATAGATTATGACTATCTTTTCAAGCCGGATTGTAAGGATGAGGTTTTGACAATTCTGCTGGATGAAGCGAAGAAAACTCCTCAGTACAAAGAATGGGAGCCAAATATCATGTATTATGTAAAGAACCAAGATGAAGATGGGATTGGAAAAGGAGAATTAAAACTCCCAACTCCTGGCCTGTCAGAGGATGGAGTGGTGTTTTCCTTTCAACCTTATTCCATCAGCTGTTTTGCTGCAGGCCCTTTCCATTTTGCGATACCCTATAGCCTGATCAAACAATACCTGACAACTCGTGGAAAATGGTGTGTAGGGTTAGCAACTGAATAAAAAAGTTCTTATATCCCGATAGGAAATGGATAATTTGCACTATCCCTATTCTTGAACAAATAAAAGAGGAGGTTAAGAAGATGAACGCAAGAACAAACGCTGAAAAGGAGTGGCTCCGCAAGATGACGACTGTCCAGACTGCTGCTAAAGAAGAGGTGAAAGCTCCTCAGAGAGCAGCCGAAGCGCAGACACCAATCAAGGAGGCAAGCAAAAAGTCCCATCATGGTTTCCAGGATGTGGCTGGCATGGATGAACTGAAGCAGTTGGTAACAGAAGGTTTCATTAATGTCCTGAACAATCAGGAATGCGCGAAAGCCTTCGGTATCACCCCACCAAGTCTGTTGTTCTACGGCCCCGCAGGATGTGGTAAGACCTATTTTGCCGAGAAGATAGCCGAGGAGGTAGGTATTAACTTCATGAAGATTGTGCCTGATGACCTGGCTTCCACGCTCGTTCATGGGACACAGGAAAAGATAGGGGAGGTATTTCGCAAGGCAGAACGTAAGGCTCCTACGCTTATTTTCTTTGACGAGTTCGATGCCATGGTATCGAAGCGCAGTAACGATGATCGTAACTACCAGAATGGCGAGACCAATGAGTTCTTATGTATGCTGAACAATGCAGCCTCGAAAGGGGTATACGTTCTTGCAGCCACTAATCATCCAGAACGCATAGACAAAGCCGTGCTGAGAACAGGGCGCATCGATGAGATGATCTATGTAGATATGCCTGATAGTAAGGCACGTGAGAGCCTGTTCCGTCTGGAACTGTCAAAGTTGCCTACCGCAGCAGATATAGATTATGAGCATTTGGCAGAACTGACAGCCGGTTATAACTGTAGTGACATCAGCTATATTGTCAAGGTGGCATCGAGAAAGATGTTCAATGCCAGTATCAAGGAGAAAGGTAAACCGTATAAGCTCATCACTCAGACGTTGCTGGAGGACTCCATATCCCACAAATCCCCCTCTGTCAGCAGCCGTGACCTGAGGGAATTTGAAAGAGTCCGTAGTGAATTCTCGCCCAAAGATGCTGGATGTCAGCAGACAACGATAGGTTTTCATGTATAATCATAATAGGTAAAAACGATACGACTATGAAGGAAAAGATTTTAGAAGCATTTAAGGCCTTAGGATTAAAGGTTGAAGACTTGGATGGAACCGCATACGGTTTCCATTATGAGGGACGGAGTTTTCTGCTCCTGCCAAACGAAGATGATGATGAGTTCCTGAATATTGCCCTACCGTGTGTTCTGGAAAAGGACGATGTCGACGAAGAGACGTTTACTGAGGCAATGGAGAAGCTGAACTCTACTCTGAGGTATGTCAAGGCATATAAGGCATTTGGTGGTATGACGCTGTTCTATGAGCGGGAACTCAGCGGAGAAGAGGATTTGAAGGAAGTGATTCGCAGAATGGTTTATCACCTTGAAGCAGGCCATTTCTTCCTCCATCATCGGTTACTTGGTTCTAATGATGACGGGGATAATGGCAGTGAGGGAGGTTCAGATTCTGATATCACTGAGATTATTGAGAGTAATGATGAAGATGTAGCATAAAAAACAGCAGTAAAGATGACGAAGAAAGAATTGATTATGTCAACTCTCGAAGAGAAGATGGGTTATTACCCTGAGATTGACGAAGATGGTGACATTAAGGTCGCCTACCAATTGAAGACTATTTATGTGATGACAAGCGAAGATGATGAGTCATACGTCTCAGTGATGCTTCCTCAATTTCATGAGATAGAGGATGGGCTGGAGACTCTGGCTCTGGCGGTCTGTAACAAAATGTCTCGTGAACTGAAGTTTGCTAAGATCTATATAGACCAGACATTCAAGCATGTTACTGCAACCTGCGAGTTTTTCTACAGTGGTAAGAAATCTCTAATGCAGAACCTCGAAAAATCCTTTGAATTGCTTGGCGTTGTCCGTACTGTGTTTAGGAATGATATGGAGGAATTGTCGTGAAAATAGGTGACAAAGTGTATATATAGTAGAAGTTATATGATAAATGAAAGGTCTTATATGTTTCTTGCCCTATTTGCTATGGCATTGATGTTATTGGGATGTTCGAAAGTGGAATATGACGACCTTGTAGAATACCCTGTAATGAACGCAGTATCTCATCCAGATAGTCTGCTTGGTATACGTGATTCTGCTGGGTGGAGTGTCTATGCTATGTATCTTCTGGATAAGGACACTGGTAGGATTAAATCCAAAATCCGAAAGGATCTATTTGGGAATCGATGGTACTGCTATAAATGTGACTCTATTGGAGAGTATAAGGTGATGAGCGGTGTAGATCCGTTCTTTCTTTTGGCAGATTACGAACTTGGAAAGGTGTCTCGATCGTTTACTTTTGGAGGTGATACCATTCGGCTCCATGATTGTGGCTACTATCCAAAGGATAATCCCGATAACTCTTTGATTGTAGTGACGCGGAAGGAAGGTGAATTAAATGGTTTAACAAAATAGTGACGTATGAAAAAGTATTTATTCTTTGTGGTAGCTTTGGTATTAGTCAGTTGTTCTGACCAGCTACTTGTGGATGAGGTTGCCAGCAGACCTGTAGAACAGGATGCTGCAAGTGAAGTAAGTGCTCTTATGGAGAAGGCACGTTGGGGTGATGGCGAAGCCTATGTGAAGCTGGCTGATTGCTATCGTGATGGTAAGGGTGTCAAGCAGGACTTTATCAGTATGCTTGGCATGGCTTCTTTCGCTGATGAATATGGAGGTATCAATCGTATGGAGGACTATATTTCCTCTTTGCCTACTGAGTCGGAGTATAAGATGGTGTTTGATGCCATGGAGGTATTTAGTAGAGGACATCATGACCAAGCCCTAGCAATGGCCGCGAAGCTGATTGCGCAGGATTGTCCGGAAGGTTATACCGTAAAAGGTATTGTTCTCACAGAGCAAGGCAATGTAGAAGAGGGAAAGAGCCTTTTGGAACTTGCTGCAGGCAAAGGGAGTGGTTTCGCAGGACTCTATCTTTGTGTTCCAGACTGGCATAACAGTAAGAATCCAAATATTACTAAACTCATTGCCTTGTCGGACAAGATGCCCATAGCAAACGCCTGTCTTGGCAAAATCTATTCAGGAAAGGATGACGAAAGATTAAAGGACGAAAAACGGGCTGCATACTACTATTTGAAAGCAGACAAGAATGCTTGTTTAGGCAGAGATGGTGCCAGGTGGCTTCTAGGCTATCATCGGAATGGTGGAAACTTGGAACTAAGCGAGAGGGACATCGAGCGTTTGGAGGTGCTTGCTGGTATGAAAACGGCTGAGCCAGAGGTCATAAAGCATGCTGACTCTAAACTGGAATCTGCTATCACAGAGCTGCTTCAAGAGGAAGTAGAAGACTATAGAAGATGGTCAAAAGCAATGGTATATGTCGTGGAGACAAAGACCGGAAAGATAAAGGCCAACGTAGGATATGAGTTTAAAGGAAAGAAGTTCATTCCCTATACAGACACTTATGACAATGAGCAATGTGAGATGGAAACCGGCTCTACTTATCTTGCGCTGTTGTCAAGTGGGAGGGTAAGTCCAGAGTATGTGTTTGATACAGGTTATGGTATTTATGGTGAAGTACGTGACCACAATTGGCGACGCGGTGGATATGGAAGCATTTCCCTGGAGCGTGCATTAGAAGTCCGTTCGCAAGTTGCTTTCACAATGGCGAAAGAGCGTGTGTGGGGAAATAATCCTGCGGAATATGAAGCCCAAATTACTTCTTTCCTTGCTTGTAAACCTAATGAAGCTATGGGAATTCTGACCTTTTACAATGCAGTCGCCAATAACGGGAAAATGGTAGAACTGGTCTCAGAGGGTGAAGACGGTATTGTTCTCCAGGATAAGATCGCTGAACCTCAGTATATAAAGGAATTGCAGATCGGTCTTGAACATTGTGTTTCACAAGGTCTCATGCGCAAGGCAGGTCGATTATATACAAAAGTGTCTGCTTGTGGGCGCACTTTTATCACCCACGGGAATCATCGTCGAATGGAGTTATGCGGTTATTTCCCCTCAGATGATCCTCTTTACACTATCATGGTGGTATTAGAAAAGGAAGGTCTCCCAGCAAGCGCTGGTGGGATGTGCGGCCCCATATTCGCACAGAAAGTTGACCTGCTCGTAGAAAAATACCAGTTACAGCCGATGCTGACCCGACAGTATGAAGATGTAGATGAAGTTATCGAGATAATTGATACCGTGGCTGTTGCAAATTAAAAGAATCGTCTATATGAAGTCAAAGTTGTTGTTGCTTGACCTGAGCATCTGTTCTCTTTGGATGCTCAGTCTGCTTGGAGGAAGGGACGGCTGGTTCTATCCAGCCTTTGCCTTCTCCGTCCTGGGAGTAATGATGCGATTTGTCTCGTCATTCTCCCTTTATTATCAGGAAAAGCGTTCATGGCTACCTCTTGGCATCTTTGCTTTGCTCTCTGGTGTGTTAGTCTATTTTGAGAATATCACTATTGGAACAATAGCAAGCTATTTCTTTTGCCTGACAGGATTAGAATATAGTAAGGTTGTGAAGAATGCATTAGGGATATGCTTGTTCTTTTGGATTTTTGTCGCTCCATTTGTTTATGCGTTATTCTCTTTGGGGAAATTACAACGTACAGATTTAACGTGGAAAGATCTGTTTGGGCCAATTTTATGGCGCAACAGGATGACAAAGACCTGCTCAGCTATCCTTGGAGTCATGTTTTTGACATTCCTGACGGGAATGTCTATGACCCCACATTTGTGTCAAGTGATGTGCTTTACAGCGGCACCTCTTACTTATTGGCTCTTGTGCCACTATCTTCGCCAAAAGTCAGAGTTCCTATGGGTACTGGTCATTAGTATGGCCATCTTTTGGTATGGTCAGTTGCTTTCAGGAACATGGAGGGCATCATTACTGCTTGTCAGCTTTGGACTTGTCTTTTTTGTAGGAACGCGACTATATAAGAACACTCAGAGTTTCCTTCTGACCATCTGTACGGTTATGTATCTTGGAATAATACTGCCGTCCTTCTCAATAGGTTATAATCAATATGCCTGCATCAACTATGCTCGGCGCGGTTTTTATTATCTGAGCCCGTTCAAAGGAATTCTCTATATCACAGACAGTACGAGAGAGCTGTATGGCCTTCGCGACCGCTATGGTTTGCTGATAGAACCAAAGTATGAGCACATTGGTAGTGGTACAAATGTCCCCTATAAATGGTCATACGTGTTTCCTATGCAGAAAGACGGATATACGCGCTATTATGATGTTCTCAACAATGAGTTTGTCAACGAGTCTGACATCAAAGAAGATTTGCAACATAATGTAAGGGAGATTGTTGAGAATCATTTTGCAGAGTGTGGCAGTGGCTATGATGACAGAGGGCAGATAACGATAACAGACTTGATGAACGGAAAAAAAATTGCTGATGTTCGAGTGTGTATGTATGGCAATCCAATCTTGAACTACTACCCAGATCGTTTCATAGCTGATGATAGTGTGAAGGTCGAAGCTGGCCAATTCTTCAGTAACGATTCTGTTGAAGTGTACAATGACATGTTGAAGAAATCGATGAGCTATGCGGTAAATGTTCCTGATTCGTTAGACAGGTACAGGATATATGTCCGGATAGCCGGTGACAGTCTCACTTCACACCACACGCTAATGGATATTGCAAGAAAAGTAGCTTCGTTACCAGAACTTAAACAATAGGAGGATTAAATTATGGCTATCAAATGTTTTCTGTTTACCTTATTGTCAGCGGTGTCATTTATCAGTTGCGAGAAGAAAGAACATACTGATCTGTTCGATTACAAAGAGCCGGTTGACTTATCTTACATCCTGCAGGCCTATGAATGGCAGCAGAATTATGAGGGTGATGATGAGTACACTATCTTGTGGTCAAAAATAACTCCAGGAATTCCTGAAGATGAGTTTTATTTGTTTGAAGACACATCGTTTGTTCTTCGTGTTCCTGAGTATGTCAACTCTAAACAGCCGTTTCTCGCTAATGCTGAGGATTTTTATAACAGCTGTTCTTTAAGTTGGAATCTTTATAGCAATTTTGAGGTTTGGTATCGGGGGAATACAAAGGACCTTCTCCGCTATGACGATGAAGTTAAACAGGCCATCAAGGGCGTAAGTGTCAATATCATTCGTGACGGGGAAGTGCGCAAAGCAGCACAGTGTTTCAAGGATTCACTTCTTTTGTTGATGAAGACTAAACCTGACGAATGGTCAGAGGGTGTGGATGCAATGGACTTACTCATCTCGTTTGGAGATGTCATTGAAAGCAAAGCTTACAAGTTCTATGATGATGAAGAAACGTTCGTCATATCTTTAGACAGCGTAATGGATGTGGCAGAAGGATTGGCCATGGAACGATTCCAGCATTACCTAGATGCCAGTGAAGATGACCAGTTGGGAGTCATCCTCGGAGAAATGGCAGCCTGTAACAACTTTGATGAACAGTGTTCACTCTGGAGAAACTGGGCCAACTGCAAGAAGTCTGCCATAGAGGATGACTGGCTTATAGGTGTGGGTATGGCTCTGATGAAAAGCGGCAACTATAGTCCAGTTCTACATCGCATTTGGATAACATGGCGAGCACTCTGTCAGAGTCACTTCTTTGGTGCATCAAGAGACTCTTCCATCCCTAACAATTTCTACAATGAGTTCCGAAAGATGTGTTATGTTTCTTGCCTGAAGCGGATAGAGAAACACCCCAAGGATATATATGCCATGAACTGTGCTGCCGCACTGGGTGGTAGGACAAATATGAATCGTTTTGGTCAGAACTATTTTGGCAATGAAGCGATGATAGAAAGCGCTATGATGATGCCCAATCGTTATCAGTCTGACGATGAAGCCGATTCTGATGAGGAAACTGAGGAGGAATAGAATCATAAGAAGATAGAAGTGATGAAACGAACTGAGCTGATAAAAGGAACAGAGAAGTGCCTATTTGTGTTAGACCTCCTGCTGTGCAGTATTTGGGGGCTGTTCATGTTTTCCACATGGGGATATAGCATTAGGGCTTTGACGGTTCCTTTGTTGTTGGTTGTAATGAGAATATGGCTTTCGTTCTTGGTATATAAACGAATAGGGTGGGGACTATACTCTGCAATTGCATTTGCCGTCTTGTTGATGTTCTATGAGCATCGTGACTTCGTTATTGCGTTGCCGATTGTGAGAATGGTAGACTATGCCTGTATGATCTTTGGTGGTGCTGCTCCTAAATTGTTCTATGCAGGCTATTATTATACCCCAGACAAGGAGACTGGGCAGTTGGTGGCCAATTGGGGATATTCCTGGCTTGTTGGTTATCCCATAGTCGTTGGCTTGTTCTCACTGTTGAAGTTGAAAGCAGTCAAGTTTCGTATGATGCCTGGCTGGAAAACGGTGATAAAGTACACCGTTTGCGTATCCGTGTATGCGTATTGCTATGAGTTTGTCAGGGAACCGTCATCGCCACCATACTGGTGGGTATGGACGCTACTTATGTCGTTAGTACCAATCATTGTTGAGCGTCATCGCTACAAGAAAGACCATGAAGGTTTTACACCAATGTGGAAAGACAGACAGGTAAGATACTTTGGATTGTTGTCGTTGATAATGCTGACGGCATTCCTAATAGGACGCGAGAACCCTGGCTATCTTGGCTTCGTTGGAGCCTTGGCACTGCCAGTACTGCTACTATATGTCACTATGCGGTTTGAAGACATGGCCTTCCAGAGTCGGGATGCCTTGATTTTAGTGACAGGTTCCTTTGTATTTTGGTGGGCACAGTTCTTCGACCACGAATTCAGGATTATTGCGCTCGCCCTCAATCTTTGTTGTATTGCTTATGTCTGCTTCCTAAAGGGGCTCAACTGGAAAACATTGCTGTTTGTACCCCTTGCTATTGCCGTCTTTATTCAGCCTCTCTGCATCGGTTACAATCTCTATACTGCTACACATGTAGGTATGAGGTCGAAGTATAGATACTATGATCGGGCTATCAATGGGTTGTGGGTCGTTGACGATGGTAAAGACAAACTTGGAATTAGAGACCGTTATGGAATGGTTCTCAATGCCGATTATGAGGAGGTATATCAACTGCAACCGTCAAAGCCTTACGTTAAGGTGTTAAAGAACGGCAGATGGGGAGTTTATGACCTAGAACAGCACCGGATGGATATAGCCCCCACCTATACAGACATCATCCAGAAAGGGAAATACACCTTCTTGTTGTTGGACGAGGAGAATCCCAAGAACAATAAGTATCTGACGATGTTTGTCCACTATTACAGATACCAGGCAAGGTTTCGTAAGTTCTATGAACTGACTGACACCATACCTGAAGAGGTCCTGGCATACGATTGGTCTGAGTTCGAGGAGTATGAGTAAAACAGGAAGCAGCATCTATTGAGGTGTTGCTCTCTGTTTTCTATTTCTTCTTTTCAAGCTCGTCCAGTTGGGCTTGTGCCAATTCTCCATACCGTTTAATCCATTTCTGACCAGTCTCAATCATCTTCTTCAACATGATGCTGTCCATTGGCCTTTGGTTCTCAAATAGCTTAAGATTCATGATTCTGTCCATGCACTCCTGATATGTTAAGTGTTTACACATATAGCTGAATAAAGTACGGCTAATACGACTATAATAGAAAAACATCACCTCGACAAGTGGGTATTTGTGATATTCCTCATAGAGTTCTTTGAATAGTTGTTCGGACAAATCAAGGTGATAACGGCTGCTCTTCTGTATCTCCTGCAGGTCTTTGTAGTACTTGTAGTATACAATACTCATGTCAGTGCTGGTTCTGACAGTATCATAATAGTCAGAGATAGAGAGCTCAGTGCCACACCACTGATTCAACATGTCAACAAATTGTTCGGCATCATTTATAGGAGCAGGGTCGCTGGTAGAAAACTCTCCATAGCTTCTCATGAGCAGATAGGCGTGAAAAGACATACTCAGACTATATGCCAATTCAAGTCTGAACAATCTTCTGAAACAGCGGTCAGAGAGATCCTCTCTGAGTTGTAGTCTCTGCATTGTCCTTTCAGTGAAGTATTTTGCCATGTTTATTAAAATGGTAATGGGTCATCTCCTTCAGGCTCTATGGGCAGGAAGTCCAAAGCAGAGGGTGGGAGAGTTTCAGCAGCTTGCTCACGATACTTTCTTGACCATTCGATGCCCTTTTCGTAAGAACTGCGCAGTTCCTCTACTGTTGGGTCTGATGGGAGTTTGTATTTGTCATCGAGCGCCTGAAAGCCATAAATCTTGGCCACTTCAACACGTCGTTGTTCGTACTGAAAATCGAACGAAAAGTCGTTTTTGTCAATGGCCTTAAATTCTGGGCTGTTATAGATGGCTTCCTCTACAGCCTCGTTCCAATTTTTGAAAAGACCTGCTGCCTCATATTGCTGTAGCTTTACAACATAGTAGAAGGCAAGATTGACCTCACGGAAGTTGCCAGGAGTAATCACATTACGATATTTTGCTCTGTCAAGTCGTTCCAGTTTCATAATGAATGCATCAGTATAACAGCAGTCATGAACGATGGCGAAAAGAGTATCGAGGGCATCGTCGGCAGAGATGTCACGTCCTGTATGATACAATACAGCCAGATAGTCCTTGTTTGAGAGTTTTGTTCGATCGATGACATAGCTCTTGTCTTTAGCCATACGAAGACAAATGAAATAGTAGTCACGCTCATCGGTAAAGTCATCAATGTGCTCAGAGATGTAATCTAATGGGAAATAACGAATCACTGACCAAGAACATTTATATTCGTGGTAAGTCTCCCATAATTCTTTGACTTTAGGCAGAAACGAATCGTCCCAAAAGTCAAGCACCTTACCGTATGCCCATTCTCTGTCAGACTTCCCCGATTCAAGGAAAGCGTTCAAGATCTTTTTCTGGTCCTTCCAATCGAGCCAGTTGAAACGCCACTGTATCTCCTCCCGTGATTCAGAAACCTTACCGCTTTTCTTGTTGATATAGTTTCTGATTAATGTGGCGATGGGAGTATTCCGTTTTCTTTTTCCGTGTCTCATAATTCTCATTTTATTCATTCATTACCTATGTAATGAGTGGACTATTAAGTGAAATATATCATAATCTTGGCCATAATCTTAAATGATGTTGTATTAACTGAGCAAATTTACACATTTCGAACGAGATTTATTAATTTTGCACCTGCAATTTATGATAGTTTATAACTTTTCGATTCATCATTATAGTCGTTGAGTTACTATTTCGAATATGGCGATACAGGTTACATATAGGAGAACCCGCAGAATGTCGATGCGCATCGTGAAGAATGGTGATGTGCATGTGTCGGCACCTATTGGAATGCCTAAATCTGAGGTGGAACGGTTCATTGAGGAACACCGTGATTGGATAACTGAGGCCCGGAAGAAAACCTACGAAAGCCAGAAACGCAGGGCGGAGTTTTACAATCAACTTCCGTTAAGAACGAGAGAACAGGCTGATGATGCCCTACGACGACTGAAAACCCTAATAGAACCGACGGTGGAACGTCACTCCAAGGAAATGGGTGTGAAGCCTTCTGTGGTCTATTACAAGGCGATGATTTCCTGATGGGGTGTTTGCAACGTGAAGGACAAGTCTATCTGCTTCTCTGCATACGTGCTGCTATTGCCGGGATGGTGCGTCGAGCATGTGGTAGTTCACGAACTGTGCCATCTGTTGGAACCCAGCCACAATGCCCATTTTCATGTACTTATGGACAAGTTCTTCCCCCGTTGGAAGGAAGCCCGCAAAGAAACACGACAAATCTGCAAGATGGAAGAGGACGAGGATGAAGACGACGGCGAATAATCGTCGTCTAATCGTATAATGACACCCACATTACTTCTTAAACTCTTGCTGAACTTCAACGATGAGCTGGTCCGCGTCGGCCTTGACGCGGTTGTAGTTCATGTATAAGATGCGCTCGCGGGCATCGACGGACTTGAAATCGTAGGCGATGGGGAGCGGCTAGTTCTTGTAATCCTCCTCCTTGGCCATGATTTCGGCCATATTGAAGTTGGTATTTCGCTGACTCTCTTGAAAAGAAAACAAAAAGTAAGGAATCTCAGACTTGTTGAGATTCCCTAAAGACAAGTGAACGGTTATTTCTTACAGTTTAAGAATAGCCTTTCGCAATTGCTCATCTGATAGTTTGGCATAGACCTGAGTACTCGTCACAGACCTATGTCCCATCAGTTTGGCTATGGTATAGATGTCCGTACCTTTGTTTAGCAAGGCCATCGCAAAGCTATGCCTGAAACAGTGGAAGGTTATGTGCTTGCTAATCTTTGCCTTCTCCACCAACAACGGAATTTCCTTGTTCAGCATGTATTCTGTAAGACCAGGAAATACGTGAGGACTATCCTTGTTTATAGTTCGAAGCAGTTTTGTTGCCGATGTTGACAACGGCAGGCTGACAACAGTTTTCGTTTTGCGGATAGTCAGGCATATACTTGACTTGTTCTTGTATCTGAGGTTAATGTCCTTCCATTCAAGATTGATAATGTCTGCCCTTCTCAGACCCGTGTAAACAGACAGAAGTGCAGCCTTTTTTACCATCGGGTTTACTGAATAGTCAACCTTCTCCAACCGCTGTATCTCGCTTTCTTCAAGATATTCCTTCTTGGTGTCATGGTTCCAGTGGATTCTCTTAACGTCAGCGGTAATGTCATTTTGGAGAATCCCGTCTTTATATGCAAGAGCGACGACTGATAGGAAGGCATTCAGATATGCCACCGCTGTGTTATGTTTTAGTTTACCCGTCCTTTTCCAACAACTTTCCTTGAATAGGAATTTGGAGAACTTCTCGCAAAGGCTTACGGACAGATCCTTGAAAGAGCATTCGTTGTTACAGAATCTTTTGAAGTGTTTGTAGCTACAGATGTATTTGATACCATAGTATTCACAGCAATTGTGGAAATAATCCAGAAGACTCCCATTGAGCTGGTCTTTCAGCAGGAAAGAATACTCCTTCTTCACCATTCGCATATACCTGTCACACCGGATTGCTTCTGCAATCTCGTCGATAATTTCATTGTGATGTTTCTCAATGTCGTTAACCGGATTCACGTATTTCTCTAGATTCAGGAATTCATACCTGACCTCCTCGCCCTTCGGATTGACAAAGACAGGATTGTACTCTAAGAACACGGACAGCATGGTTCCTTTGTTCTTCTTCTTTGTTCTTATTGTGACCCTATTCATAGCGTTCCTCCTTCCATCTTTTTAAATCATGAGCATTGAATAGGAGAACCCCGTTGTCGTGCCTGATATGCACGGTGTTCTGTGCAACAGCGCGAAACAGAGATTTCCTGTCAGTCTCGATAATCATCAATGCTTCATCAATACTTAGCCATGGCTTGACATGACATGATGCTTTCGCCCAGGCTGCCATGACATCTTCTTTGTTATAGCGTTTGAGCCAGCCAACGCTGTATGACCTGACACCGTATCTCGTCACGAACTTTAGCAGCCAGCATCTTCCCATGCCTGTCAGCTTTATCAAGCCAGCGATAGAAAATGATGCCTCGCCGATTGGGGAGGCGGGAGTCTCCGTTAGATGTGAATACCAATGGATGAAGTCTATCCATCTGACCTGTTTACCACTCTTTCCATTCATACATGGAATAACGCCGTCTTTTACCAGACGGTAAACGTAGCTTTTTGTGTAACCGGAAAGTGACACGACCTCACGAATAGTGAGATGTCCCTTTGATACTACATTCTGCCACTCTACATCCAAACTATCGTAAGGATCGTAGTAATGTTTGAAATGCTTGTAATTACTCATAATTATTCTAGTCACCTTAGTGTGACCATTAATATAATGAGTCCACAAGTGCCAAATTGAGTAGGAACAGAGTCGATGATTATCGTGAAAACGTGTGTTTTAAGGCCGTTTTTAATGCTTTTTGGCTTCGTTTTGTGGAAAAATAATTTTCTAGAGGGTAGAAATAGGGTAGAAAAAATGCTTAAAAACAGTTGTTTTTGACATGTCTGAAAAACGTAAATGACTGATAATGAGTTGTTTAGGATTTTTTAACCTTTAAAAAATTTGTTTTTTTTCGAGAAGTTTATAACTATCTGATTTTTCAGAAGGTTATGATACTTTATTTGCCCACGCAGGAAATGTTTAAAAATATTATTTAGGGTTTCCTGGGGTGTGATTTGTCCGCCAGTGATTTCTGAGAGAGTATCAAGGGCTTGGCGGAGGTCTTCGGAAAGGAGGTCACCGCTGAGTTGTATATGGAGGCCGGAGATGACACGCTGGAGGTGGGAGTGGGCACGAGAGAGGGCGTCGTAGTGGCGGGCATTAGTGACGATGACGTCGGAGAAGTTGGCGATTAAACCGAGGTTCTTTGCTTGGTCAAAGATACAGAGTCTCAAGTCGGAGAGGGCTCTGCCATGTTTTGCGCTGATTTTCAGGACGGGAGGGGCGGAAGGGCTTAACGACCAAGAGGGGCTTTTTTCTTCTCTATCCACCTTGTTTAGAATGGGAACAAGCCCCTTTTGGGCACATCGCTGCAACATATCGCTTTCCTCCTCAATGGATGGTTTTTCATCGAATAGCCAAAGGACGATGCGGGCTTTCTGGATGGCAGCGTAGGTACGCTCAATGCCAATCTGTTCTACTTCGTCTGAAGTTTGGCGTAATCCTGCGGTGTCAATAAAGCGAAACTGTACGCCATTGATTTCCATCGTTTCCTCAATCGTATCGCGAGTGGTGCCGTGAATGTCAGAGACGATGGCGCGGTCGTCGCCTACGAGCTGGTTCAGGAGTGTGCTTTTCCCTACATTAGTCTTTCCGACGATGGCAACGGGTATGCCCTGTTTGAGAGCCTGTCCTGTTTCGAAGGAAAGCGCGAGGTTCATCACCCGGCTATCAATTTCCTGAGCCAGCGAGAGCAGTTCTGTGCGGTCGGCAAACTCTAGGTCTTCGTGGTCGGAGAAGTCGAGCTCAAGTTCCAGCAGAGAGGTGAGCTTCAGAAGTTGGTCGCGTAACCTGGCAAGCTCGGAGGAGAAGTGACCGCGGAGCTGGCTCATGGCAATATCGTGTGTGGCTTTGTTTGATGATGCTATCAAATCTGCCACAGCTTCTGCCTGTGAGAGGTCCATCTTTCCATTGAGATAGGCACGCTGGGTGAACTCACCAGGACGAGCCATGCGGCAACCTTGCTGAACGAGGATTTCCAGAACTTTGTTGAGAATGTAGGAAGAGCCGTGGCAACTTATCTCCACAGAGTCTTCGCCTGTGTAGGAGTGGGGCGCGTGGAAGATGGTGACAAGAGCCTCGTCAAGAACCTCCCCAAGCCCTTTAGAGGGGGTGTAGAGGCGAGTGAAGTGAACGGTATTGGCTGCGCAATTAGCAAAGCTTACGGAACAGAGGGAAGAAACGGCCGTGAAAGCATTAGAACCACTGACGCGGATGATGCCCAGGGCACCACCAGGGGCGGTAGCGGGAGCACAGATGGTATCGGTCATAACGATTGTAGGGCTTCGGCCAAAGTCTGGAGGTCGGCTTCTGTAGTGGCCCAGCTGGTGACGAAGCGGCAGAGGGTGTGCGTGCCGTCGATGGGTTCCCAAGTCTCGAATAGCACCTGTTGCCTGAGTTTTTCTATCTGCTGGTTGGTGAGGACGACGAACTGCTGGTTGGTGGGCGAGTCCTTGATGGGGATGCCTGCATCGGTGAAGAGCTGACGAAGTCGCATGGCCTTCTCTATGGCATGGCGGGCAATGCCGAAATAAAGCCCGTCTGTGAACAGTGCATCAAACTGCACACCTGCCAGCCGGCTCTTAGCCAGGAGGGCACCGTGTTGCTTTATGATGTTGAAGAAGTGGCGCGGCGCATTGTTACGAGGGAAGACGACAGCCTCGCCACAGAGGGCACCAACCTTCGTGCCGCCGATGTAGAACACGTCGCAATGACGGGCCAACCACGGCAGGTCGAAGTCACAGGTATCGGCCATCAAACCATAACCCATACGTGCGCCGTCGACAAAGAGCGGCACCTCAAACTTCTGGCAAAGGGCATAGATACGTTCCAGTTCTTCCGCACGGTAGAGGGTCCCGAGTTCTGTGGGTACGGTGATGTAGACGATGCCAGGGATGACCATGTGCTCATACACAGGGTCGGCATAGAAACGTTCGTGGAAGCTTTCCAGGTCGTCGGCGCTCATCTTACCGTCATGCGACGGAAGGATGATAATCTTGTGGCCGTTAGCTTCTACAGCTCCCGACTCATGTACGTTGATGTGTCCTGTATCTACGGCAATAACACCCTCGTAACCAGTTAGCACACCGTCGATGACGGTGGCATTAGCTTGTGTGCCGCCCACAAGGAAGTAGATGTCGGCATCAGGGCATTGACAGGCTTCGCGAATCTTACGGCGTGCCGACTCGCTCCACTCGTCAAAGCCGTAAGAGGCGCTCTGCTTAGAATTTGTGTCAAGCAGGTGTTGCAGGACGGAGGGATGAGCTCCGTTGTTGTAATCGCTTTCGAATGAAATCAAGACTATATACGATTAACGGATTTACGATTTAAATGCGGTCGAGGACTTTCTGGATGAGGGTGTCGATAGTGTTCTTGTACTCAGTGTTCATCTCCTGGGCATAGCGGTTGGCAATGACCATGCAACAGGTCATGGCACGGTGGCCGAGGAGCGAGGCGAGGCCGGCAAGGGCGGAGGACTCCATCTCGAAGTTACATATTTTCATTCCATCATATTCAAACGACTCGACCTTATCGTTCTGATTGGGGTCGGCCAGTGGTATGCGAATCTGTCGTCCCTGAGGGCCGTAGAAGCCGCCGCAGGAGACAGTATAGCCACGCACCATGTCGTCCTGTGCAATCTGGTCGATGAGCTGTGCGTCAGCTGTGGCCACGTATGGAGCGCCCTTGATGGGATCCCACTGCATGTGTTGTTTGAAAGCTTCCTCTAGTTGCAAGTCGCAAACGTCGTTACGTCCTCCATAGTAGTTGAGGAGGCCATCGAAGCCAATGCTCTTCACCGATGCTACGAAGGTGCCAGTGGGTGTGAAGGGCTGAAGGCCACCGCAGGTGCCGATACGCACGCAGGTCAACGTACGATGTTCAGGACGCTCCATGCGGGTGGTGTAATCGATGTTGGCCAATGTGTCGAGCTCAGTCATGACGATGTCGATATTGTCACAACCGATGCCGTGGCTCTGGCAAGTGATGCGCTTGCCTTTATACGTACCAGTGATGGTGTGGAACTCACGGCTCTGCACCTCACACTCGCGGGTGTCGAAATGTTCGGCCACTGTATTTACACGAGCAGGGTCGCCCACAAGAATCACACGGTCAGCCAGTTGCTCTGGCTTCAGGTGGAGATGGAAGCAGGAGCCGTCTTCATTGATAATCAGCTCTGATGGGGGAAAACAGGTGTTATTCATAGTTTTGAGTTTATAGTTTTGTTCCTTTCTTCCTTTTCTTTCTGGCGTATCTGTAACAACAGCTCCTCCAGTTCTTTCTCGTCCTTGAGAATCGATTCTTTCATCAAGTCTTTGGCCTCAGGAGTAGCAATGGAATAGTCTTTGCGTTGCTCTGCCAGCGCTTTTCTCATTTTCTCAGCTTTCTGCCGCATGGTGTCCAGCTCAGACAATTGCTGAACGTTGTCACTACTTTCAACCTGACTATTATCGAAAGTCTGACGTGCAAGTGTGAGCCGTTCCATTGCCTTACGCCGTTCAGAACCATCACTCCAAGTGTCGGCAATACAATTGATGGCCGCCAATGAGCGAAGCTGCTCTGGGGTGTAGGCCTCCGACTGGTATACATGACGCGATGTGGAGGGAACAAATACATATATGCACACCATGTCCTCCGGCTGGCGACGGTCGGTGACGAAATAGCCGAGTTGCATAGGCTCGTCGATGACGTAGAGATAGTCGTTAGCCTCCGAGGCGAAGGGCATACCGATGTTCTCAGGGCGCAGGAAACTGCCGTTCTCAGCATTGTAGCGGGTGACGAAGATGTCATAGCCTCCTATGCTCTTCTCGCCCTTCTGTGCATAGTAAAGCGTTGTTCCGTCGGGCATGACGTAGGGATAATTGGCATCATCGTCGCCAATGCCTTTCACCGGCACGGGGGATGTCCACTCTCCGCCGATGAAGTCGCTGGTGACAAGATAGGCGGCTGTGTCGCCCTGATGAATCATGGCCTCGACACGATGGTCGCCCAACTCACTGGTGTACTGCCCTACCCCACCCTTCTGCAACAGAAAGCCGCACTCAGGCGACAACGGAATGTGACTGTAGAAATCGGACTTGGGCACTACGATGCTGTCGATGAACAGCACCTTCTGTGTAGCATCCAGCATCTGGGTGATAAGCGGATTCTCCACCACCTCTACCTTATTGTTTTTCTTCACGGCTTTGCGCTTCTGAGCATTTCCCTGCATGGGGAAAACAAGGGCAAAAAGCAAAAGTGTTATAATGTATTTTCTCATGTCGAAAGATTAAACTGCTTAACCTCTTTTCGATTGTAATTGGCAATGCCCACCTCCCTAAGAGGAGATGGGCATTTCCTTTTGTAGTGTCGTAAGAATGATTATTCTGCCTTGGCAGTCTCTTCAGCGGCGGGAGCTTCAGCTGCGGGAGCTTCAGCGACGGGAGCCTCCTGTGCGGGAGCCTCAGCGGCCTTCTGACCACCACGACGACTACGACGAGTAGCCTTTTTCTTGGTGGTGTCCTTAGCCATATCCGGGTCGAAGTCGACCAGCTCGATGAAGCAAATCTCAGCACGGTCGCCCTGACGGGTACCCAGCTTGATGATGCGGGTGTAGCCACCAGGACGGTCGCCCACCTTCTCGGCGATGGGGCCGAAAAGCTCCTTGATAGCCTCCTTCTTCTGAAGGTAGCTGAAAACAACACGGCGAGAGTTTGTAGAGTCTTCCTTTGCCTTGGTGATGAGCGGCTCTACATACTTCTTCAGTTCCTTTGCCTTGGCGAGGGTCGTAGTGATTCTTTTGTGCTCGATCAGCGAGATGGCCATGTTGGCAAGCATGGCGCGGCGGTGGTCAGCAGTACGGCCCAGATGATTGAATTTCTTATTGTGTCTCATTTTTCTTGGGGTAGTTAAAAGGAGTTAGATGTAGTTAGAAGGAGTTAGAAGTCATTACTTTTTACTCCTTCTTCTACTTACTACTCCTTGTCAAGTTTATACTTTGCTATGTCGGTTCCAAACGACAGATTCAGACTCTCGAGCAAATCATCAAGCTCCGTGAGCGATTTCTTACCAAAGTTGCGGAACTTCAGGAGGTCGGTCTTGTTGTACTGCACCAAGTCGCCGAGTGTCTCCACGTCGGCAGCCTTCAGACAGTTGAGGGCACGAACAGAGAGGTTCATGTCGACAAGACGTGTCTTGAGCAGCTGGCGCATGTGCAGGATTTCCTCATCAAACTCCTGGTTGACCTCAGTCTCATGGGTCTCCAGCGTGATCTTCTCGTCGGAGAAGAGCATGAAGTGGTAGATGAGGATTTTGGCTGCCTCCTTCAGGGCATCCTTCGGGTGAATGGAACCGTCCGTCGTGACTTCGAGGATGAGCTTGTCGTAGTCGGTCTTCTGCTCGACACGATAAGGCTCAACAGCGTAGCGCACGTTGCGGATGGGTGTGTAGATAGAGTCGATAGCAATGACGTTAACATCGGTGCAGAACTCACGGTTCTCGTCGGAGGGCACATAGCCACGTCCCTTGTTAATCGTCAGGTCTATCTGCATTGAAGCTTTTGAGTCAAGATGACAAATCACCAAATCGGGATTTAACACTTCAAATCCGGTCAGATACTTGCCGATGTCACCGGCCTTGAACTCGGTAGAATTCTCAACGGTGATGCTGACTTTCTCGTTCTCGAATTCTTCTACTACTTGCTTGAACCTCACCTGTTTGAGATTCAAGATAATGTTGGTCACGTCCTCCTTAACACCAGGAACGGATGAGAACTCATGCTCCACACCACTTATGCGGATGGTGTTGATGGCATAGCCCTCAAGCGATGAAAGGAGTATGCGGCGCAGGGCGTTGCCGATGGTCACACCGAAGCCCGGCTCCAACGGCCGGAACTCGAACTTGCCGAACCGGTCGTTGGCTTCCAACATTACCACTTTATCGGGTTTTTGAAATGCTAATATCGCCATTAATTTAATGATTTTTAGTTCTTTGAGTACAACTCGACTATTAACTGCTCCTTGATGTTCTCGGGAATGTCCTCACGCTCGGGGCGGTGGAGGAACTTGCCAGCCTTCTGCTGCTCGTCCCACTCTATCCAAGGATACTTGCTGTGGTTGAAACCTGCCAGTGCATCGGCGATGACCTCGAGAGACTTTGACTTCTCGCGCACACCAATAATCTGACCAGGCTTTACTGAATACGAAGGAATGTTCACTACCTTGCCATCGACGACGACGTGACGGTGGCCGACGAGCTGACGTGCAGCTGCACGGGTAGGAGCGAGACCCAGACGGAACACCACGTTGTCGAGACGGCTCTCAAGAAGCTGTAGCAGCACCTCACCGGTGATGCCGTCGGCCTTGGCGGCCTTCTCAAACATGATGCGGAACTGGCGCTCAAGCACTCCATACGTGTACTTGGCTTTCTGCTTCTCTGCCAGCATGACTGCATACTCCGACTGCTTGCGGCGACGGTTCTGGCCATGCTGTCCCGGGGGGAAGTTCCTGCGGGACAAAACTTTGTCCGGTCCGTAAATGGCTTCACCAAAACGGCGGGCAATCTTAGATTTCGGTCCAATATACTTTGCCATAAATTCTTAAAAAATTTCGTTATTACGTTATCACGTTACTTCGTTATCATACTGCGTTATCACGTTATGACATTATTTCGTTATAACACCTTTACACGCGACGACGCTTCGGGGGACGGCAGCCATTGTGGGGCAGCGGAGTGACGTCAACAATCTCGGTCACCTCGATTCCAGCACCGTGGATGGCGCGGATGGCGCTCTCACGACCATTACCGGGACCCTTCACGTATGCCTTCACCTTGCGCAGACCCAGGTCGAAAGCGACCTTGGCACAATCCTCAGCAGCCATCTGGGCAGCGTACGGAGTGTTCTTCTTGGAGCCACGGAAGCCCATCTTGCCAGCCGACGACCAGGAGATAACCTGACCCTCGTCGTTGGCCAGAGACACTATAACATTATTGAAAGAGCTGTGAACATGGAGCTGGCCAAGGGCGGTCACCTTCACGTTTCTTTTCTTCGATACGACTGTTTTCTTTGCCATAGTAATTCTAAATTCTTAATTGTTAATCGCCAAAGGCGAAAACTCTTAATTCTTAAATCTTAATTCTTAACTCTAATTACTTCGTGGCCTTCTTCTTATTAGCAACAGTCTTCTTCTTACCCTTGCGGGTACGAGCATTATTCTTTGTGCTCTGTCCACGAACGGGGAGACCATTACGATGACGCACTCCACGATAGCAACCAATATCCATCAGTCGCTTGATGTTCAGCTGGATCTCTGTGCGGAGATCACCTTCAACCTTAAATTCAGCGCCGATGATTTCACGGATTTTGGCAGCCTGGTCGTCACTCCATTCGTTGACTTTCAGGTCGCGGCTCACGCCGGCCTTGTCCAATATCTTTGCTGAACTACTTCGACCAATACCATAGATATAGGTCAATGCGATTTCGCCACGCTTATTCTGGGGCAAATCTACTCCAACAAT
>Ga0310696_10001399_pt1 | contig 34964 bp, 25 predicted proteins | sample AusTroGonzalo_MG_4_FD_203885 | JGI IMG/M metagenome (GOLD analysis project Ga0310696, IMG submission 203885) | Bovine rumen microbial communities from tropical cattle in Woodstock, Queensland, Australia - Gonzalo_02 (v2) (version 2) | ecosystem: Host-associated > Mammals > Digestive system >... | reverse complement strand
AAATGGCGTTTTCTTCATCCACCGTGAATGTATAGACAATGGATTCGGCTTCCGCCCCCACAAGTTCGTTACCCAACTTCACCACAGCGGTCTCTCCTTCCGGAAGCAACGGCAGCAGACTGTCAGTACGCGGGTCCGTGCCCTGCTCTGTGATAAGCGTATGCCGACCCGGGACTATACCCGTAAGAGAGTCTGGATTGTTTGTATTGCCGTAATAGCACACCACATTCGGCCCCGTTAAATCCGTGAAATCCGGACACTGTGCCTGAGCGGTGAGAGCGAGAAGCCCCCACAACAGGGAGAGCAGGATTGTTTTGGTACGGTACATGGGGACAGGTTTTAATAATGGGTGTAGGGGCGAATGATTATTCGCCCCTACATGTCATCATTCTTAATTCTGAATTCTTAATTCTGAATTATTCCACGTGTTTCAGCTTCTCCACCACCATCGGCCGGTCCTCGGCATACGTGACTCCGAACCATTCGGATTTGGTGGGGAGGACGCGGACTTTGGCGTCGCCGCTGGCCATCACCGCGGAGACCGCATCCGGGATGGGAAATTCAGCCTTGATGTTGCCTTCGTTGTCTTTCAGGAACTGCGCGAACATCGCTTCCAGGCGGTCGAAGAAGCGCGGGGAGAAGCCCCAGAAGTTCATGGAGACGGGCTCCTCGCCGGTGAGCGGGGTCACCACGCCGTCCTCGTCGTTCTGGATGCCGTTGGCCGTGCGGCCGATCTTGCGCATCTCCTTAACCGTGGTCAGATAGCCGTCGGCATCAACCTGGCAGACGCCGCGCGACACCGTGCCGTTCTCCGACAGGGTCTTGTCGAGCCGGTAGCCCACCATGGCGAAGGCAGCGGGATTGTTGGCCGTCACGTCGCGAAGGTAGTCGCCCAAGATTTGGAAGGGCTCCTTGCCGTAGAAATCGTCGGCGTTGATGACGGTAAACGGTTCTTTTACAGCGTCTTTCGCCACCAGGATGGCGTGCGCGGTGCCGTAAGGCTTTATGCGCTCGGGATTCACCGAAAAGCCTGCGGGGAGCATGTCCAGCTCCTGGAAGACGTATTCCACCGGGATGACGTCCTTGTATCTCGGCAGGATGTACTCCTGGAAGTCGGCTTCCATGCTGCGGCGGATGACGAGCACCACCTTGCCGTAGCCGGCTTGTGCGGCATACTTCACAGAGTAGTCGAGGATGGTTTCACCGTTAGGACCCATCTGGTCCAGTTGTTTCAGTCCGCCGTAGCGGCTTCCCATGCCGGCGGCGAGGATAAGGAGGGTTGGTTTCATTATTTTGGGTTTTAGGGTTAAGACAATAGCAGTTAGCAGTTAGTAGTTAGCAGTTGACGGTCAAAGTTCAAGGTTCAAAGTTCAAGGTTCAAAGGTTAAAGGTTTACACGGTTATGTGGGGAGGGTAGGGGCGAATAATTATTCGCCCTTATTACCGTTACATCGGTTTGATACGACGGGCGAGTTTCGCGCAGAGGCCCGGGAAGAACCGTTTGATGTGCGCCATGATGAGTTCGGGGCTGCCGACGAGCTGTTCGCGTTTCTCCTTGGCGATGGCCTTGTAGATGATCTGCGAGGCCTTCTCGGGGGTGATGCCGCCGGCCTGACCTGCGTCCATCTTGCCGTGCTTGCGGCCGTCCTTCTCCAACGAGTTGACGGAGATGTTGGTCTGCACGCGGCCGGGGGTGAGGATGGTGACGCGGATGCCATCCTTGTGGTTCTCAGCCGCCACGGTCTCGAAAAAGCCGTAGAGTGCATGTTTCGCTGACGAGTAGGCGCAACGCAGCGGGAATCCGAAAAGTCCGGCGATACTGGTGGTGACGGCCAGTTGCCCGCCGCCCTGTGCAATCATCTTGGGCAGCACCGCTTTCGTGAGGATGACCGGTGCATAGAAGTCGATGTCCATCACCTTGCGGATGACGGCCATGTCGGTCTCCACGGTGGTGCCGCGCTGGCTGATGCCGGCGTTGTTGTAGAAGAGGTCGATGCGCCCGTAGGCGTTCCAGGCATCCTCGGCGAGTTGCGGCAGCGTGTCCGTCTGCCCGAGGTCGAAGGGGAGGTTGGTCACTGCTTCCGCACCGCGCTGCAGGCACTCCTCGCGCACTTGTTCCAGAAGGTCGGGTTCCAGGGCGGTGAGGATCAGTCTCGCCCCCGCCTCCGCAAACCGGAACGCGGTCTCTTTCCCGATGCCGGAGGAGGTGCCGGTGATCCAGACGACTTTGTGGTTATAATTGTTCATGCAATTTTCTTTTTAGACGGCAAAAGTACAAAAAATCTTTTTTGACACGATCGTTCTGAGAAATTAGGGGAATAGTGCCATTAGGGGACGTTTCGAACGCGAAAGGTGTGCGGGATTGTTATAGTAATAATTACGGAATTACGTAATATCGTTATTACGCAATTGTGTCACGATGACATTACTCTTAATATCCCCCCGCGCTCATTGCCCCATTACATTTCGGGTAATCGGAGCAGCTCCAAAAAGCGTTGCCGGCGTTTTGTCCTCGTTTGGCCATCCTTTTTATCATTGGTTTGCCGCATTTGGGGCAACGCGGGGCTCGGCTTTCAAGGTTTTGTTGGGCTCGGAATGCCAGTCGTTCGGCAGTAAGTGTCTCGCTGAAGCCACCTTCTTGTCTGAAAGTTTCCAATTGATTTGCAATCTGCTTGTTCAACATGAGGATAAGTCGGTTGCACAAGATTAACAGACAATTTGCGGCAAGGATGGAATCATCGGAAGCAAGCCATTTATCAAACTTATGCTTTTGGGTCAGGATATGCAAACCGCTCAAGTGCTGTACGTCAGTCTTATATGTGGGACGATCTAAAAAGGTGTTTCGCACGGCTGTGTGGTCTGGGGAGGTGATGGACCAAGGTACGTTCTCATTAATAAGCAGCCAGTTGGTGTAATCTCCGGCCAGTTCCGCCAAGCTGGCCCTTGCAACGTCTGTGAGTTTCATTTCCGTCTCTTTGGAGGTGGCATGGCGGGAGTTTCCTTCCGCGATATTCGCCTGTCCCGAACGGGCGGCTTGCGTCATCTGATCATATTGTCTTCCGCAAGGATCATTATGACGATTAAGAAACCTCCGACAAAAATCCTGAGTTCCCAATTGAATGATGTTCGCTAACACCCATGTGTCTAACCAGAAGTATCCGAATTTTCCTATTTCCATTGGTTTATAAATTTTGTTTCAAAAAACAACCTAACGGAAAAATAGGACTATTATTGCATTGAAAATTTGATTTTGCCCGAAAGTGCTTATCCCTCGCACCTCACACACCACCACATGTCTATTAACCCCTACCAGCGCTGCTTATGGGAAGACCATTCTTCATTCCCCACCGCCCTGTACACCACCACCGGCTCATCATCCCCCGCTGTCACGGTGAACGATTCGCTCACAGCTTCGTTCAGACTGCCTTCCCATAACCAGTTGAAAGAAAGATTGTTAACAGGATACTTCAAGCCTTGAAAAGTTAGCTTGGTATGAGGGTTACGGGCGAAGACAGAGACTTGCATCCCAGGGTAGGCGTTGAACGTTCCCTTTCCGCGCATCACGTTGAACACGCCGTGCTCGGTCAGCATCGCGAGGTGTAGCTGTTCCGAATACATCACCATGATGCTCAGGTTTGCGATGAAATGGTCTTCGCGAAGTCCGCCGCAACCGAGCAGCAAGATGTTGTCGTAACCGTTTGCCATGCAGTATTTTAACGCCTTCTGGAGGTCGTTGTATTCCTCGCTGCGGTCTTGATGATACGGGATTTGTTGTCCTTTCGTAGAGACGCAAAATTTTGCGTCTCTACAACAGGGAAAATCCGAATCTGTTTGCGGATATTCGACATCGGCCTGTTGTTGCAACATCTCCGCATCCATGGAATCCCCGTCGCCCACCACCACATCCGGAATGATATTGACGGACGATAACTTTTGAAGCGCACCATCACAACAGATGATGCGCTTCATTTTCCGTAACAATCGCATTGACAGCCCAGACGATGGAACTTCACCGTTGGCCACAATTGCCGTAGTGAAACGCTCAAACTCCTTCAACCAAAAATCAATACGAGCTTGATCCATACTCAAATCAATAGAAGTACTTGGGTTAACAGCCAACCACTAACTGCTAACTACTAACAGCTAACTGCTAACTGCTAACTAACTAAATCCATTTCACGATATTGAAGTCTTGGTCATGCGGCAGGAGCTCGTGGCTGGGGATGACACGCACTGCGCAATCCCACATGCCGATACGTTGCGCCATCTTGCTGGCAACGAATGTATAAATGCCGTTGTGCTCGACTTCGAACACGAAGGGAACCTTGAACTCCAGTTTGGACCGCTTGCCGTGATCTTCGGGCGTGACAAACACCAGCTCGATCTTTACATCCTTCGGATTCAAATTGCCGAGGCGGATGTCCAGACGGCACTCCAGAAGGTCGCCCACGCTATAGGTACTCTTCTCATTCTTCGTGTAGTCCACTCCCACACATTCGATTTCGTTCCATGCGGAGAGCACGTCCTCGCGCCATTTGAGCAGCACCTTGACATTCTCGTTGTTGTTGGCACTCAGCGCGTGGTAGCGGTTCATCAGCTTGTGATAGAACTTGTTGTAGTAGTCGTCCAGCTGGCGCTTCATGGTGAAATGCGGGGAAATCAGGGTGAAACAGCGCTTCATCATGTCAACCCATTCGGTGGGCACGCCCTGCTCGTCGCGGTTGTAGAAAGCCGGCGAAACCTGCTCTCCGATGATGTTGTAGAGTACTTCGGCGTCCAGCTCGTCCTGCAGACGGTTGTCCTCGTAGGTGATTTGCTCTTTCAAGGCCCAGCCGGCGCCAGGGACGTATCCCTCGGCCCACCAGCCGTCCAACACACTGAGGTTCAGCACGCCGTTCATGATTGCCTTCTCGCCGCTGGTGCCTGAGGCTTCCAACGGGCGCGTCGGGGTGTTCATCCAGACGTCGCAGCCGGAGACCAACTTCTTGGCCAGTATCATATTGTAGTTCTCCACAAAGACAATCTTGCCGATGAATTCGGGACGGCGGCTCAGCTCGATGATGCGCTTGATAAGGTCCTGACCTGCCTTGTCGTGCGGGTGCGCCTTGCCGGCGAAAATGAACTGCACGGGCTTTTCGGGATTGTTGAGCAGCGCCTTGAGTTTCTCTTCGTTCATGAAGAGCAGGTGGGCGCGCTTGTAGGTGGCGAAACGGCGGGCGAAACCGATGGTCAGCACGTCGTCGCGCAGTGCCTTGAGGGTGGCGTCGATGAGTGCGGGAGATTCGTTGCGCGTGCGCATCTGCTCAGCCAGCATCTCCTTGATGGCGGTCATCATCTCTTGACGTAACTCCTGCTTGATCAGCCATATCTTGTTGTTCGGAACGGTTTCGATTTTCTTCCAGACATGCGGGTCGGAGCAGTCGTTCTCCAGCATGTCGCCGAAAACGCTGCGGTGCAGGGTCTGCCATTTCTTATGCGCCCATGTCGGGTAGTGCACGCCGTTGGTGACGTAACCGATGTGCGACTCTTCTGCGAAGCGGCCCTCGTAGAGGTTGGCGAACATCTCCTGTGACACGCGGCCGTGGATGCGGCTCACACCGTTGATTTCCTGCGAGAAACGGCAGGCGAGGATGCTCATCGAGAATTTGTCGAAGGTGTCGCTGTCGTGTTTGCGGCCGAAACCCATGAACGCCTCCCAGCTGACGTTGAATAGTTGGGAATAAGTGGCAAAGTAGGTGCGCATCAGGTCCTCGGTGAAGGCGTCGTGTCCGGCGGGCACGGGCGTATGTGTGGTGTAGAGCGAAGAGGCCTTCACCAACTCGACAGCCACCTGACGGTTCACGTGCTCGCTCTGCATCATCTGCAGAATGCGCTCCAGGTTCAGGAAGGCGGCGTGGCCTTCGTTGAGATGGAAGATGGTCGGGGTCTCGCCGATAGCCTTGAGCATCCGGACACCGCCGATGCCGAGCAGAATCTCCTGTTTGAGACGGTTCTCAACATCGCCGCCGTACAGGGTGGCGGTCACACCGCGATCTTCCTGCCAGTTCTTATCGAAGTCTGTGTCAAGCAGATACAACGGAATACGACCGACGTCCACGCGCCAGATGCGGGCGTATAGGTTGCGTCCGGGCATGGCCACGCTGACCATGATCCAGTTGCCATCCTCGTCTTTGTATGGTTTGAGGGGCAGTTTGGAGAAACTTTGCGGCGGGTAGAGGTTCACTTGCTCGCCATACGCGGAAATCTGCTGCTGGAAATAACCGTAGCGGTACAGAAGTCCGACACCGAGCATGTTGACGTTGCAGTCGCTGGCTTCCTTGAGGTAGTCGCCGGCCAACATGCCCAGACCGCCGGAGAAGATTTTCAGCTCGTTGCTGATGCCAAACTCCATGCTGAAGTAGGCGATGCGGTCCTCCTGACGGCTGCGCGGCTCGTTCATATAGGCGGTAAAACGGTCGTAAACGTTTTTCAACTTGTTGAGAAACACGTCGTTGTGCGCAAAATTCTCCATCCGATCCAACGGGAGCACCTGCAACATGTGTACAGGGTTCTCTTCGCAAGCCTTCCAAAGTGTCGGGCCGGCAATCTCTTCGAAAAGTTCGCGGGCCTCGAATGTCCAGCTCCACCAAAGGTTCTCCGACAGCTTCTCCAGCATGCGGAGTTCCGAAGGCAGGTGCGACTTTATCGAGACGCGATGCCAGCCGGGCTGCTCGACATGCAGTTCCTTCACCAACGTGCCTACGTTGGAAGTCTTGTTTTGGTACTGCTCATAACGTTCTCCGCTCTTGCTCAGTGCGATTTCGTAAGCCTTTTCGTAGTTGGTGAAAAGGTGCGTCCAGAGAGCCTTCTCGGCAATGGCCATGGCTGTCTGGCGGATGTCATTCATCGCCTGCGGGGTGCAATTGTGGTAGAACATGATCTGGTCGGCGATGGCTTTCACCACCTCGTCGTCGTTGTGGTCGGTGCGTTGGATTACGCTGACGCTCTGCTGTTGGGTGAAGTGTTCCTGCACCCATGCGCCGAAGCCTGCCAGGGAAGTCGTGATGGTCGGGATCCCGAACGCGATGCTCTCCAACGGTGTGTAACCCCATGGTTCATAATAAGATGGGAATACGGAGAGGTCGAAGCCAATCAGCAGGTCATAGTATTTCATGTTGAAGATGCCGTCCTCGCCGTCGAGGTAGACGGGGGCGAAGACAATCTTCACGTTTTGTTCGGGTGAGTTGTGCAACCCGTTATTGCTCAATTCGTTGAGAATCGGGTCGTGATGCGGGTCGTGCAGAACGTGCGTCACGAAGCGGTCGGTCATGGGCACGCCGCTGACCGGCTGGGTCATTTGTGCGGCGATTTCCTCGTTGCGGCCGCTCTGACCGGCGGGCACGGTGATGAAAGCCACGACAGTGCGTTCCGGATTGGCTTCTGCAACTTTCGCCAAACTCTTGATAAACACGTCGATACCCTTGTTCTTGAACTCGTAGCGACCGCTGTTGATGACCAGCAGGGCGTCGTCAGGAATTTGTGTTTGCGTGAGTGTGGATGCCACCTGCAGCAGTTTCTCGCGGGCGATTTTGCGCTTGCGGTCGAACTCCTCGCCTTGCGGCACGAAGGCGTTTTCGAAACCGTTGATGGTAATCACGTCGGCGGGTTTCTCGAAGAAGGCGTCGCACTCCTTGTTGGTGATTTCGCTCACCGTGGTGTAGGCGTCGGCGTATTTGGCAGACAACGATTCCAGGGAATACTTGGACTGCACTCCGAAGCGGGAGGCTGTATCCCCGGGGTTGTATTGCTTTGTGTCTGCATATAGCGGCAGACCGTTTCCGGCGATGCAGCGGCCGAGCACGGTGGCGTGCGTCGTGAAGACGGTGGCGATTTGCGGGGCCACGGATTCCAGATAGAGGATGCCGGTGCCGGTCATCCATTCGTGGAATTGCGCCACAATCTTGTCCATCGAGTTGCAGTAGAAATTGTAGAAGCTCTCGATGACGCGGCCGGCGGCATAGCCGAACAGCGCGGGCTCGATGTAGTCCCACTGCCCGGAAATGGAATCCAGTTTGAAACGAAGCCAGAATTTGGTCAGGATCTCATTCTTCTTCTCAAAGAAATTGGTGAAATCGACCAAGAAGACAATCGGGGAGCCGACAATCTGCCATCTGCCGATACGCACCTTCAGACCGTCGCGAGCCACGATGTCGCGCCAGTTCTTGAAGAGCGTGGGATCTTCCACGAAATCGTCGTTGTATTCTTTGGAAATGTCGGGTCCGATGCAGATGTAGCGGTCGTGGTAGCTGTCGACCACGGTGGCCGCCTTGGTGGAAAGGACGGTGTAGATGCCGCCCACTTTGTTGCAAATCTCCCAGGAAGTTTCAAAAAGGTAATCGCTATGTCTCTGACTCATAAATACTTATTGTTAATATACACACTTTTGGCAATAAAGGCGCAAAGGTAGTAAAAATTTGGGAAAGTTCGTAAAAAAAGTTCCAGGTTACGAGTTCCAGGTTCCAAGTTCCAAGTTCCAGGTTCCAAGTGTCAAGCAGCAGGTATTCTTTGAAACGTGTGCGTTCTACTTTGAACTTTGAACTTTGAACTTTGAACTTGGAACTATTAAAAAATGTATCTTTGCCGCCGTTTTGTTGACGATGTGGTGATTATGTAGATACGCGCTGCATCACGTCTTTACACTCAATAACCCATAACCCTTAACCAACAATTCTTAACCCAAAATAATGGAAGAAAAGAAACATGTGCGTCCGTCGTGGGACGAGTATTTCATGGAGATTGCCGACACGGTGAGCAAGCGCGCCACGTGCGACCGCGGGCGCAGCGGGTGCGTGGTGGTTCGCGACCGCCAGATTCTGGTCACCGGTTACGTGGGGGCCCCCAAGGGGTTGCCGCACTGTGACGAAGTGGGGCACCAGCTCAAGCAGATGGTTCACGAGGATGGCACGGTGACGCAGCATTGCGTGCGTACCGTCCATGCCGAGCAGAACGCTATCTGTCAGGCCGCCAAGCTGGGCATCTCCCTCAACGGCGCCACCCTCTACTGCCGCATGACCCCCTGCCGCACCTGCGCCATGCTCATCATCAACTGCGGCATCACGCGTGTGGTCTGCGCCAACAAATACCACGCCGGTGCCGAGTCCGAGGAGATGTTCCGCCAGGCCGGAGTCGAGCTGGAGTTCTTCTCCGACGAGGTGGTAAAATACGACAAACAGTGATTATAAATAGATTTTTTCCTTGAGCAGCCCCGAAGGGGCAAGACGCGCGAAGCGCTAATAACCCCACATAAGCGACGAAGGAGCGCAGTGTGGGGTCGGAAAAAGTCTGAAGTGCAAGTAACCCCACATAAGCGACGAAGGAGCGCAGTGTGGGACCTAACCCATAAAAACCTAAAAAAATGACCTTTCTCTGGGAATCCATCGCCTTCGGGCCGATACATAGCCGGCGGCTGGGACAGTCGCTGGGCATCAACCTCATGCCTGTGGATGAGAAAATCTGCACGTTCAACTGCCTCTATTGCGAGTGCGGGTGGACGCTGGAAAAGAACCTCAACGCGCGGGAACCTTATCCGCTGGAGCTGGTCATGGAGGCCATTGAACGAAAACTGGCGGAGTGCGTACGCACAAGCACGCCCGTCGACAGCGTCACCTTCTCCGGCAACGGCGAGCCGACGCTCTATCCGTGGTTCGACAAGGTCATCGATCGGCTGTTGGTGCTGCGTGACAAGTACTATCCGCGGGCGGTGATTACCTGTCTGTCGAACGCCACGCAGCTCCACCGTCCCGAGATTGCGGCGGCTCTCAAGCGCATCGAGAACCCGATGCTGAAACTCGACGCGGGCACGCAGCAGATGCTCGATACGGTGAATGCTCCCATCGTGCCGGTGGACATTGAGCAGGTCACCGACCGTCTCTGCGAGTTCGACGGCAACCTCGTCATCCAGACGCTCTTCTTCAGCGGGGAGCGCGAGGGTAGGGCGTTCGACAACTCTGTGGAACCCGCATGGTCGCAGTGGTTGGCGCGCATCCGGCGCATTCGCCCCAAGCGTATCGTGATTTATTCCCTCGACCGCGAAACACCGGCCTTGAACCTCCACAAGTTCGACAAACCCTACTTGGACGCAATCGTGGCGAAACTCAGAGAAGAAGGCTTTAACGCTGAAGCATATTGAAAAAATTATTATCTTTGCCGCCGTATTTTAGAAAAATTGTACAATATGAAAAAATATCTCATTACCCTTATCGTGATGGCGTTTGTGGCGGGTGCATTCACCTCATGCAAACCCGATGAAGAAATCTACAACCCCACCTGCAAAATCAGTAAGATCTGGTACCGCAGCAACAGCGACTGGGATCATCCCAACGAGCATTTTATCTATGACAGCAAGGGCAAACAGCTCGAGCAAATCATTATAGACAGTCTCTACACCTTCGATTTCTCCTACAACAAGGACCAGACTGTCAGCAAGATTGTGCATGTTGACAAGGACTATACCGAGACCATCGACCTAAAGTGGACCGACCGTCTGCTTGACAAGATGACCTACACGATTGACGGCGTGGTGCGTCTGGAGTACACCGTGCATCGTATCGACAACAAGAAAGATAAGGCTTTCGGTCGCATCAGCTACATTGACGAGATGTATGACCGCGAGTTTTACGACCAATACTACTGGAAAAGGGCCAAACATCCTCTTTACGACATGGTTTTCGGCAATTACGAGAAGATTTCCGAGATTTTCCGTACCAGCGAGTCGAAGGATCTGATTATGTACTCAGTGAAACGCTTCACATACGATCCCGGCAAGCACAAAACGTACGATAATATTGCCACTTACGTGGAGGAATTTCCTATCAAACAGACGGTTATCACCCATACATACCAGTATGATTTGAAATCTTACAACCCGTTTTACGGCCTTGTGTTCGCGTACGCCGACATGAAGGGTTATTATCTCAACCTCCCTGTTGCGGAGCATGTGGAGACGGTGGTGGCCGGCAATCTTTCCAAGGTGGAGGACATCACCTATAGCTACGACGGTATGCACTATATGAACGACAAGCATTATCCGCGTCAGTGGGTGACGAAATCTTCGGAAACGAACGTCCCGACCAATACCTATATTTTATATAAGAAGTAGGCCGAAGTGGTAGGCATGAAGTTCCATCAGGCGGGCAAGCTGATTATCTTCGTCAGCTTCGTCACCATCGCGTTGACGTCGATATGCTATGCCCTGTTTTTGGCAAACTTATGGTGGGCGAATGTGATTTTCTTCGCCATCATGATTGCTATAGGCGCTCTGATTCTCCGCTTCTTCCGCGTTCCGACTCGCGTCATCAACAAGGTGGATGACGGCGTGCTTTCTCCCGCCGACGGCACCGTGGTCTACGTGGGGCCGGCCTTCGAGCACGAGTATTTCAAGGACGAACGGCTGAAAATTTCCATCTTCATGTCCATCCACAATGTGCATGTGAACAGCTATCCTATCACCGGAGAAGTCTCCTACGCAGCCTACCATCCCGGCAAGTACCTGTTGGCCAAGCTTCCGAAGTCGTCGGTTGACAACGAGCATAACACCATCGTGCTGCGCAACGACGACGTGGAGGTGCTTTTCCGGCAGATTGCGGGTTTTGTGGCGCGCCGTATTATCAGCTACCCTGAAGTTGGCGACCATGTGGAGCAGGGCGAGGAGGTCGGCATGATCAAGTTCGGCTCCCGCGTGGATGTGTTCCTCCCCAAAACCGCTATACCCGCTGTCAACAAAGGAGATAAAGTGGTGTCGAAGAAGACGGTACTGGCGTATTTTTAGTTAGCAGTTAGCAGTTAGTAGTTAGCAGTTTTGAACGAAGTACCTTGATATAAAAGAAACTTTTCCCTTGAGCAGTCCCGGAGGGACAAGAGCTCGGTAGAGCTAATAACCCCACACAAGCGATGAAGGAGCGCAGTGTGGGGTAACACCCTAACAACCCCATGAAGTTAAGTGTCATCATCGTCAATTACAACGTTTCGGCGTTTTTGGAGCAGGCGCTTGCGTCGGCGGTGAAAGCTATGCGCGGCATTGAAGGGGAGATTTTCGTGGTCGATAACCATTCCGTGGACAATTCCGTGGCGATGGTGAAGGCCAAGTTTCCGCAGGTTAAACTCATTGTAAACCAAGATAATGTAGGCTTCGCGAAGGCCAACAACCAGGCTATCCGCATCTCTACTGGTGAATATGTGCTCTTGCTCAATCCCGATACGTTGGTGGAGGAGGACACGTTCTCGAAGTGTATCGACTTCATGGACGCCACGCCCGATTGCGGCGGTCTCGGCGTGAAGATGGTGGACGGTCAAGGTCGCTTTCTGCCCGAGTCGAAGCGCGGGATTCCGTACCCGTCGGCGTCGTTTTACAAGCTTTTCGGTCTATCGAAACTATTCCCTAAGTCGAAGAAATTCGGGGCCTATCATGCCACTTACATTGGTGAGGACGAGACACACGAGGTGGAGGTCCTGGCGGGTGCGTACATGATGATGCGTCGTTCTGTGCTCGACGAGGTGGGGCTTTTGGACGAGGATTACTTCATGTACGGCGAGGATATTGACCTGTCGTACAGGATTTTGAAGGGTGGTTACAAGAACTACTACTTCCCGCAGACCCGCATCATCCACTACAAAGGTGAGAGCACGAAAAAGGGAAGTCTCAACTATGTGTATGTCTTCTACAAGGCGATGCAGATTTTCGCCAAGAAGCATTTCTCGGCCAACAATGCCAAGATTTTCAATGTGGCGGTGGATGCGGCCATCTGGTTCCGCGCTGCCTTGGCTGCCGTGACACGACTTTTCGGCAAGATTCTGTTGCCGTTGTTGGATTTCGTGCTTATTTACGCCGGTCTTTTCGCGTTGTCGAAATATTGGGAGCAAGCCGTGCTGCTGCATCGGAACTCCTCGTTTGAAGATTACTATTTCTATGGCGTGCTGGTGGGCTATACACTGCTTTGGCAGCTTGCGATATGGATCAGCGGCGGTTACCGGAAGCCAGTGAATAGGTCGAAACTGAACCGGGGCATTGTGGCTGGCACGGTGGTCATCCTGCTGATTTACGCGCTGTTGCCCGAGACGATGCGGTTCTCCCGCGCCGTGGTCGTAATGGGTGCGGTGTGGGCGCTGCTCGCCGTCAACGTGTTGCGCCAGCTCTTGGTCCGGGCCCGACTCCTCGACCTCGACACCCGCCGTCTGCGCCAGCGCATCGCCATCGTGGGCGGTCCCGAGGAGACGGCGCGCGTGCTGAATATGGTGCAGTCGATGAACACCCCCCGCGAGTTTGTGGGGTTGGTGATGACGCAACCCGTCGAAAGTGCGAACTCTCTGGTGATCGGGTGCGTGGAGGATCTTCCCGAACTGCTCACCATCTACCAACTTAACGAGGTGATATTCTGCGGTCGCGATATCCCCGCCGACCAGATCATCGCTTGGATGAGTCGGTTGCAGGACAACCCCGTGGAGTTCAAGATCGCCCCCGAGGATGCCTCGTCGATTATCGGCAGCAACACAATTGTCACTGCCGACGACCTATACACTATCCCGTTGCAGCCTGTATGGCAGCCTCAGAACCGCCGCCGCAAGCGCGCTTTCGACATTGCCGCTGCACTGTCCCTCCTATTGCTCCTTCCCGTGGACATCTGGTTTGTGGAGCGTAAGGGCGAGTTTGTGCGCAATCTCTTCGCGGTCCTGGGTGGCAAGAAAAGCTGGGTGGGGCTGCGGCCTGAGTCGCACTCCGGTGACGGGTCGCTCCGGCCGGGCGTCCTCCATCCTGCTGACGCGTACCCCGGTTTTGCCTTCTCCGACGAGATGCTGGCCCGCGCCGAGGAACTCTACGTGCGCGACTATCGTGTCTGGAACGACGTGACGATTGTGGCGAGAGGGTTTCGGCATCTTGGGAAAGCATAGCAAAAAAATCGTATCTTCGCGGCCGCAAATTCTGAATTTAGATGAACACTATTTTTACACTCGCTGACATCGAGAAAATCGTCTACGGGGACAAGAAGATAGCCCTTTCCGAGCTGCCGATGGACAAGGTGGCGGAGTGTTACGATTTTTTGAAGGAATTCAGTGCCGACAAGATTATCTACGGCATCAACACCGGTTTCGGGCCGATGGCGCAGTGGCGCGTCGACGACGATCACCTCACGGCTCTACAATATAATATAATACGTAGTCACTCCACTGGGGCTGGCGAACCGCTGCCCGACGAGTGCGTGAAGGCCGCCATGGTGGCCCGTCTCGGCACATTTCTGCAGGCGCGCTCCGGCGTGCATCCCGACTTGGTGAAGCTCCTTGTGGAGATGATTAACCGCGACATTATTCCGATGATACCCCAGCACGGTAGCGTGGGGGCCAGCGGCGACCTTGTGCAACTGGCGCACCTCGCCTTGACGATGATAGGAGAGGGGAGCGTACACTACCACGGCGAATGGCGCCCTGCTGCTGAAGTGCTGAAAGAGAACGGCTTAGAACCGTTCATAATCCATATTCGCGAAGGACTTTCCATCACCAACGGCACTGGCGTGATGACTGGTGTGGCGATGGTCAACCAGTTCCAGGCCGAGCAGCTCCTCGACTGGGCAACGCTCGCGGCGGTGATGATGAACGAGATTGCCGGTTCCTACGACGATTGGATGGCCGAGCCCCTCAACGAGGTTCGCCGTCACGAAGGACAACAGGTGACGGCCGCGCGGATGCGTGCCCTCGCTCGCGACAGCAAGTGTCTGCAACAACGCGAACACATGCTCTACGATGGTCATCACACAGAGGAAACATTCGAACATAAAGTGCAGGCTTACTATTCGTTACGATGCACGCCGCAGATTCTAGGCCCGATTTATGACACGTTGGCCAATTGTCGTCGCGTGCTCGAAGAGGAGGTCAACTCCGCCTGCGACAACCCGATTGTGGATCCCGAAACTCGCAACGTCTATCACGGCGGCAACTTCCACGGCGACTACGTTTCGTTGGAGCAGGACAAGGTGAAAATTGCGATGGTGCGCCTTGTGATGACCGCCGAACGGCAGCTAAACTACCTCTTTCACGACCGCATCAACGGCATCCTGCCGCCCTTCCTCAACCTCGGCAAGTTAGGACTCAACTACGGAATGCAGGCGTGCCAGTTCACCGCCACCTCCACCACCGCCGAATGCCAGACGCTCGCGATGCCCAACTACGTGCACAGCATTCCGAACAACAATGACAATCAGGACATTGTGAGTATGGGCACCAACACCGCGCTGATCACCCGCACGGTCATCGAAAACGCCTGGCAGGTGCTCGCCATCCAGTACATCGCCCTCGCCCAGGCCGTCGATTGTCTGCACATCGCCGACAAACTGGCCCCGGTTTCCCGCCAAGTCTATCGCCAAGTCCGCGAGATTTGCCCCGTGTTTGTGAAGGATACGCCGTTCTACGAGGACTTGCGGAACGTGGAGGCGTTCTTGAGGAAGCAGCAGTTGAAACTGGATTAGTGTTAAAAATACTATTCCTTGAACAGCCTCGAAGAGGCAAAACGCGCGAAGCGCAATTAACCCCACACAAGGCGAAGCCGCAGTGTGGGGCGCACCAATAACCAATAATAGATAATAAAACCCAAAAATATGAAATACGCATTAGTAACCGGAGGCTCCCGTGGTATCGGACGCGCAGTGGCGCTGCGCCTCTCCCGCGACGGAATGCCCGTGATAGTCAATTACGTCAGCAACGATGCAGCGGCCGAAGAAACCAAGCAAATGATTGAGGCTCAAGGCGGTACGTGCGAGCTTCTGAAGTTCGACATCGCCGATGCGCAGGCTGTGGATGCCGCTTTGGAAGGGTGGGAGAACACCCATCCCGACGACTTTATCTCCGTGCTGGTGAACAATGCCGGCACGCGCCGCGATAACCTGATGATCATGCTGAGCGACGAGGATTGGCACAGTGTCATTGATGCTCCGCTGAACGGCTTCTTCTACATCACCCGCCGGGTGGTGAAGACGATGTTGCGCAAACGTGAAGGCCGTATCGTCAACATGGCATCGCTTTCCGGTTTGAAGGGCGTTCCCGGCCAGACCAACTACAGTGCCGCGAAGGCCGCTATCATTGGCGCGACCAAGGCCTTGGCACAGGAGGTCGCCAAGCGGAAAGTCACGGTCAACGCCGTGGCGCCCGGCTTCATCGCCACCGATATGACAGCAGGTTTGGACGAGGCCACGTTGAGCAAGCTGATTCCTGCCGAGCGTTTCGGCACCCCCGAAGAGGTGGCTGCCGCCGTCGCATTCCTCGCTTCACCGGAAGCTTCCTACATCACGGGACAGGTGATCCAGGTCAATGGCGGAATGTATAGCTAATCAAGGGCCAGGAAAATAAGGGCTGGACGTTACAATTCTGTGATTTCGCCGAGCTCCGCGATGATTAGGTTGAGGCCGTGTTCGTCGCGGGCGGTTCGTTCGTTGCCGAGGGGTTCGTCCCATGGGTGCAGCGCGAGTGTATATTTGCTGTGGTGAACGGTGATGACCCGTTTCGCGCCAAGGTCAACAGCCTCTGTGCCAAGGTTTTCAGGCATCGTGTGGATGCTGCTCCACTGCTCGTTGTATTGGCCGTTTTCGAGGATGGCCAAGTCAATGCCAGGGTGCGCCTCGCCAATTTCACGGAAGTGAGGGCCGTAGCCGCCGTCACAACCGAGGAAAATCTTGCCGAACGGGGTTTCCAACAGGAAGGAGGCCCACAGCGTGTTGTTGCGTCGGAACGAGCGGCCGGAGAAATGCTGCGAAGGCAGACAAAATACCGTCCAATCCTCTGACAATGAGGATTTTTCGTTCCAATCCATTTCGATTAGTTGTTCGGGAAGAATACCCCAGCGTTCTAGGTGTTCCCCGACGCCGAGCGGACAGATGACGTGACCAACGCGGTCTTTGAGGCGCTCGATGGTTTCGCAGTCGAGATGGTCGTAATGGTCGTGGGTAATCACCAGATAATCAATGTGAAGCGGCATGTCCTCCGGTTTGTAGAGGTCGGTGCCGGCGAAGGGCTTGTTGATGAAGGAGACCGGCGAGGCGGTGACGAACGTCGGGTCCACGAGAACCGTTGTGCCGTGCAGCGACAGCAGGTAGGCGGAATGGCCGAACCAGATGTAGAGGTCGCGGTCGGCGGGCAGGTTGTTCAAGTCGCGCTTCACCATATTGAGCGGTTTTTCAGGCTTCAGTTTGATTTTCTTCTTGTCGAAAACCATATGTATTAAAGTTTTCGCTAAAGAGCCGGCGGACTTCTTCGTTATCACATCCGTTTCTACAAGATTTTGGAACTTCCCGTCGCGGTAGTTCGGCGACTGTCGGATGCGCTCCAAGCGTGCACCCGATGGAAATTTGCCGAAGCGCGGCAGATGAAGGTATATGGGCGCGGTGACCGCCAACACGACGATGATGGTGATCAGAATGGCCAGGATGATGAGAACTACACTGCCTATTATCATATTCAGAATTAAAAACGCATCGTAAACGTAAAAATGCTGTGGTTATTGCAAAGGGAGGCAGAAAAATTCTGTCAGAAAGTTTGCGCCCCTTAACCCTAAACCTTAAACAAAAAAATTGTATCTTTGCCGTTTGATTTATGAACGAGATGAGAAGACATTTTTTGACCGTTATGTTATTGTTGGTGTGCGGTGGATCGATGCTGACCGCGCAGACAAAGGAGACACCTTATACAGCTCCGAAAGACACTGTCAATGAGCCGCTTGTGGTGTTCCGCGACCGATTGATCATGGACATTTACCACACCTTTTGGATGAATATGCCCACCGAGGTCGCGCACATGAAGTTCGATCCCGGCTTTACCGTTTCCGCCATCTGGGACTTCAAAATCAAGAACAAACCCATCGCCATCGGCTTGGGTGTGGGCGTGACGTACAACACCCAGTACAGCAATGCGTTGCTGCAATATGACAAGGAGTCCAGCAATATGAAATACTACGTCCTGCCTGAGGATATCAAGTATAACCTGTTGAAAATGAATTACCTGAATGTCAATGTTCCGTTGGAGTTCCGTTATCGTCATCCTAACGGGTTCAAATTCACTGTTGGCGTCAGGGCCGGTTACATTGCCGAAATTTCGCAGAAGTACAAGGGCGACGACCCGTCAATGCCGTCCGACACGCTTCGATACAAGAACCTGAACTTTCAGAACAAAATGAAGTACAACATCGACGTCTATACGCGCATTGGGTGGAAGTTCGTCGATATCTATTACTGTTTCCAGCCCACCCCGTTGTTCGCCGACGCCAAGGGTCCGAAAATCACCCCGATGTCGGTCGGCTTTTCGTTGAGTCTCTTTTAGTTAACCACAAAATTTCAGCATTATGTTTTACGTGATGATTATTCTTTTTGTTGTCGGATACCTCTGCATTGCGCTGGAGCATCCGTTGAAGGTCAACAAGGCCGCGTTTGCACTGTTCCTCGGTGTGATGATGTGGGTGCTGTACGTCATTGCAGGCGAAAGCATCTTCGACATCACCCATTACACAGCTGGGTTTGAAGAGTTCAAACTCGACCACCCGAATTCGGCGCACCCGTTCATCGACTTTCTCACCACACACGAGCTCATCCACCATCTGGGCGATATCGCCGAGATTCTTTTCTATTTGATGGGCGCGATGACGGTGGTGGAGCTGATCGACACGTACCAGGGTTTCACCATCATCACGGATCACATCAAGACCACGAACAAAGTGAAACTTTTGTGGATTCTGAGTTTCATCACGTTCTTCTTCTCCGCTGTTTTGGATAACTTGACCACCGCTATCGTGATGGTTTCGTTGCTGCGGAAGCTGATTCCCGACAAGCACGACCGCTGGTTCTTCGGCGGCATGGTGATTCTGGCGGCCAACGCCGGCGGCGCGTGGAGCCCCATCGGTGACGTGACCACCATTATGTTGTGGGTGGCCGGCAAGGTTTCCACTGGCGCGGTGATGATGCACGCGTTCATTCCCAGCATGGTCTCCATGATTGTGCCGCTCGTTATCATCTCCTTCTTTGAGAAAGGCGAGATTGACGCCTCCCAACGCGAGCAGACAACGCAGGAGCGTCATGTTCCCAATTGGCAACGATACCTTATCTTTATACTCGGCATCCTGGCCCTCGTGTTCGTGCCGGTCTTCAAAATCACGACGCACCTGAAACCCTACATGGGCATTATGCTCAGCTTGTCGGTGCTGTGGATTGTGACCGAAATCCTGCACCGCACCAACGACAAGGATATGATTGACTACACTATTTCGGGCGTTCTCACGCGTATCGACTTGCCCACCATCCTCTTCTTCCTCGGCATCCTGTTGGCTGTCGCAGGACTGGAGAGTGCGGGTCATCTCTCCATGCTCGCTTCCGGTCTGGACAACATGCTCAACAGCAACTATTACCTGATGGACACCATTATCGGTATGCTATCTTCCATTGTGGATAACGTGCCGTTGGTGGCCGGTGTGATGGGCATGTACGACTTCCCGATAGACCATACGCTTTGGGTTTACCTTTCCTACTGCGCCGGTACGGGCGGCAGCCTGCTGATTATCGGTTCCGCCGCAGGCGTGGCCGTGATGGGTATGGAGAAAATCGACTTTGTGTGGTATCTGAAGAAAATCACCCCTTACGCGCTCATCGGCTACCTTGCCGGCGCGGGAGTCTATATCTTGATGGACAAATTCATGATTCCCTTCGACTCCGAACTTGTCGTGCAGGCGGCTTCGGCGTTGCCCTTCTAAAACGACATTTCATAGATAGGTAATACGAATATGAAAAACGGGAATCGTTCAATAGAGCGATTCCCGTTTTTGTAGTCGGGAGGGACGGGCGGCGGTTTCGGCAGACTCAGCCGCCGCCCGTTTAATATCCTTTGTTATTTCGTGACTTTCATACCCCTCACAGCCCAGCGGGTTCCGTCAACGGTGCCGTTTCTGTGATAGCGGAGGGCGATGCGGAACGTCTGGTTGCCGATGGGACTCAGATTGAGGCCGTTGCTCAATCCGAATTCGCTGGGATAGACGTTCAGGTTCGGGTTGAAGGCCGTCCACTCGCTTTCGTTGATGGCGCCGCCGTTGTAGGTGGTGGAGTAGTAGACTTGGTAGTAGGTGGCCGGGCTGCCGCCGACGTTGTTCTGGTGGTCGAGGAAGAGCTGCGCGCCGTTCAGGTCGCCGAGGGTCAGCTCAGGTGAAATCAGCCAGTCGTCACACGCTGCGTTGGCGGTATTATGGTAGAGGAAGTTGTTGCCGTTGAATGTCTGGTACTTCCAGGAATTGTTGTCGGGATATTGTGACCAGCCGCCGGTGGTGAGGCTGTTGGCGTCGAAGGAGAGGCTGGCGAGCGTTTCCACCTGTGAGGCGCTGGAGAGTTGGATGTCCTCCTTGGTGCGGAGGGTGAGCTGGTAGCTGGAATTGTATACGCTCAGGATGCCATAAAGACAGTATTCTTTCGAGGCGTCAATGAGCGTGTTGCGGAAGTAGGCGTAGTTACTGGTGCGTACGGTTATGGTGGTGCCGTTGAAGGAGATGTCACGGTCGGTGGTGAAATCGTTGTCGGCTAAGGGCAGCCCGTCGTCTGCGGGTGAGAACTTGCAGTTGTCGATTTTGACCAGACAGTTCGAGTTCTCAGCGGTGAGGTCGTTGATGCTGGTTATTTCAATGGGGTTTGCCACAAAGGGGCTGTTTGGATCGGGCAGCCCGTCCTTGTGCAGGTATTTGGGCAGGTCCACGGGCGCGATGCGGCCCACGGAACCTTGATAAACCCAGCCGACCTGGTATTTGTTGTGGTAGTCGCCCACGATGAGCCCGGCGCAGTTCAGATAAACGGTCTGCCCCACGGGGTAGTCGTTGTAGAGGCTGGAACGGTCGATGGCGATTTCGATGCCGCCCGTCTCGTCCTGGACGGTGAGGTACTTGTAGCAGTTGCCGCCCTCGTCGGAACTCACCACCACGGCTTTCACGATGAAGGTTTCGTCGTAGTGGCAGATGGAGTCTTGGGTGCCTGTGCCCAAGGAGGGGTGCATCGCCTTGATGTCGGCGATGGTTTTGTTGGCGGCTGGCCCGTCGTAGACGGGAACCTCGAGCTCAGAGGCTTCCCAGCGGTTGCAGCCGGAGACGATGGCTGCGATCAGGATTGCGATTATTGTTATTTTCTTCATATTCTTTGTTCTTTTGTCCCCACACTACGGCTTCGCCTTGTGTGGGGTTATTAGCTCTACCGAGCTTTTGTCCCTTCGGGACTGCTTAAGGAAGTGTTTATTATATATTGGGTGTTTTCGTACATAACTGCTAACTGCTAACTACTAACTACTAACTGCTCACTGTACCACTCCCGTAATCTTAATATCAGAAAGATACCAGGAGGATGGGGCGGTGGTGATATGGAACATCAGACGGAAGTTGCTGGTTTGGGCGCCTTCGGGGAGTTCGATGCTGAAGTTGTTGGAGGTAGTCTGTCCTTGAGCGTTGGAGAGGTCGAACGGAATCCAGAGGGTGGTATTTACGTCGCCGGTGTAGTTGGGCGTGTAGAAACACATCATGGTGTTGGGGGAGAAACCTTGCGGGGCGCGGTGCGTGAAGCTCAGCTCCGGACTGTTGATGTTGGACAAGTTGATGGCCGGGGATATCAGGAATTTGTCTTGATCGGAGGCCGGGTTGACGACAAAGCCGCTGAAATTGCTGTTGACCATGGTCTGCCAGTCGTTGCCGGTACCGGTCTGGAACCATCCCTCATTGAAGGCGTTGCCGTAGTTGACGTTGAAAATGGTCTGCCGCTCCACGGGGACTGTGAATCCCACAAGGTCTTGAGGACTGTTGATGACAATCTGCACGTAGTTGTTGTATCGGGTGAGGATGCCGGTGATGTTGCCGGTGCCCACGGGCAGGGTCTCGCCCGCAAAGGTGGCGTAGTTGCTGGTTCTCAACGTGATAGTAGAGCCGTCGGACATCTTAATGTCGTGGCTGGTGGCTGCACCGAGGTCGGAGAAGGTGGCCATGCCGCCCTCCACGAAGGTAGCATCCAACAAACGTACTTGCTTGTTGTACATGGTTGCAGGGATGTCGTTGGCGGCCGGGATGGTGGTCATGTCAATGGGTTGTCGTCCCTCTACAGGGGCTCCGTCGGGGAAGATGTAGAGGTAGGTTTTGAACGAGGGAATCGGCTGCATGGAGCCGTTGGCCCAAAGACCGAGCTGCGGCAGCTTGCGGTAGTCGCCGAGCACCAACCCGTCGCACTTCACGTACAGGCGTTGCCCGATTTTGTATTTGTTGTAGAGCGCGGTGTTGTTGATTTTGATCTGGATGGCGCCGGTCTCATCCTCGATGTTGATGTATTTGTAGTTGTTCCCCCATTCGTCAGTTGTAGTGACGTAGCCGCAGATGATGATGTTGGACCCTAAGGGAATGGAATCGTAGGAGTCCTCCGATCTGATCTCGTGCATGGCGAGCAGCTCGGCGATGGTGGTGTTGGCCTCCCCGATGAAGGTGGGCATGGGGGCAACATCGGGTTCGAGGTTGCAACCGGCGAGGATGGCTGCGATAACAATTAGTAATATGGTTATCTTTTTCATATTTGTTATTTTTTCTTTTTGGAGGATGCTCATGGAAGATGATTACATCTGGAAGTTGATTCCCAAATTGAACGTCGTTCCAAAAGCGTAGTAGTATTTGTTGGCGTATTTGTTAACATCGTAGTTGGTGTAGTCGAAGCGGTACTGCTCCCATGCAGTGGTAACCAAGTTCTTGTTATTAAGTAGGTTGGTGATGCTGGCGTTGAAGCCGATGTTGTATTTGTGCGCGATGCGCCACGACTTGCTCACGGAAATGTCCATGGTGAACTGTCCGGGCAGGCGTTGCTGGTCGGCCACCAGGTGGTAGAGCTCGGAAGCCGGATCCAGGGAGCCGCGGGCAGTGCTGGTGCGGCGCTCGGGGTTCAGGTCGCAGTAGATTTTGTCGAACCAGTTGCAGTTGAGATTCACCCACCAGTAATTGTAGTTGAACTTGAGCCCGGCGGTGGCGGCCACTTGCGGCGTGCCGGCCACGTGGTAGTTCTTCCAATAGACGGTACGCTCCATCTGTCCGTCGAAGTCGGTGCCGTTCTCGGCGTTCATGGTCACGTGGGCGCGGTCGGTGTAGCGGTAGTCGCCCCAGGTGCCCGCGAGAATCAACGAGAACATGCTGCCCAGCTTGATTTCCGCACCGGCCTCAATGCCGATGTTCCGCTGGTCGATGTCCGAAATGGCGTAGTTGACCATGCTGGCGAAGTCATCGTTATAGAAGCTGATTACACGAGTGGCGTTATTGATTTTCGTGCCGAAGAGCGTCACCCGCATCTTGATGACCGGATAGTTGAGGATGTAGGAGAGGTCGCCGGAGAAGATTCGTTCAGAAGAGAGGTTGTTGACGTATTTGTTGTGGATACGCGGTGCAAGGAACGAGTTGAGGATGTTTGGTGACCGGGTCTCTCCCATTGCGTTGAGCACGATGTAGTTGCGGCCGTTGATTTTGTAGGTGATTCCGGCTCTCGCGCCGTTGTCCATGTAGGTGCGCGTCTCCGATTTGCCGTAGGAGTCGTCGGGGAAGCGGCCGTTCCTCATGTGACCGAAACGCCAGAGTTGCGAGGCTCCTATCTGGATGCCTATGTTGAAATCCCAGTGGTTGTAGGTGCCGTTTATCACTCCCCAGATTTTTTCTTTGAAGATGTTGTAGTCGTAGTCGTATCCGAAGACGTCGCCCTCGTGGAGCTGTTCGCCCATGTGATCGAGGTCGTTGTATTGCACATTCTGGTCGGCGGGGAAGTCGCCCTCGGAGTATTTGTCCACATCGAGCCAGTAGGAGCCGCCGAGGAGGTCTTCGATGGTCTTGTAGTTGTGCTGTTTCATGTACATGACGGAGGCGCCGGCGTTAAGTTTCCAGTGGTCGTTGATGCTCCAGTTGAGTACGGTGCTTGCGCCGCCCTGAAGTTGGTCGTAGCGGCGGTTTTCCACCATATACTGCGCCCGCTTGCCCTGCAACGCGGCCAACTGGTTGACTTCGTAGAGGTGGTCCCAGTTAATCTGGGTGTAGCTCTGGTCGTTGCTGAGCCACTTGTCGAGCACGTCATAGTAAGCCTGGGCGGTGTCGCCATTGCTGATTTGGTAGCTCGGCAGGTAGCGGTAGTAGTCGGGACGCGGGTCCTGGGCATCGTACCAGTTGAGGGAGGTGGTGCTGTTGAATCCGAAGGAGAAACTACCGGTCGTCTGTATGCTGAGCTTGTTGCTGGAGGGAGTGAAGGTGTGGGTCAGCAGGAATGTGGGTTCGCATTGTGTGCGGACGCGGGCGTTGCGCTGCTTGCCTTGGTACCAGCCCCAGTTGGCATTGTAGTAGTTGTTGTCCAGAAGGTCGTAGGCCTCCTGCACGGAACTGGACTGCATACCCCGGTTGATGTAGGAGGCAAACGCAGCTAGGTTAAGCCAGTGCTCGCTGTTGAGCTTCTTCTCGGCGGCCAGGAAACCTGCAAAACCATTGTAGGAGGTGCCATCCACGTAAGCCAACTCGTTGCCGAAGCGTGCCGACAGCGAACCGGTGAACGCCCAGCCATTTGGGGTGAGCCCCGTGCTGCCGGTGACCATCATGCGATTGGTGTAAGTACGGTTCGACAGCGAATAGTTGGCGCGAACCTGCTTGCGGAAGTTGCTGGCCCGAAGGTTGTAGTTGCTTTCACCGCCAATATCGCCGAAATTGAAAGACGCCGGGTTTAGGCAGGTGATATTCTCTGGGTAGCGGAAAATGTGGTTCAGACCGCCCCATTGCGAGTAGTTGGCGCGACCTGTCACCAAGTTGTTCATCTCGTAGCCGTTGGCAAACACACCCTGATAGCGGCCGTCGTAACCGCGAGTCCGAAAGTAGGCGATGCTGAACGTGTAAGAGGTGTTGTTTGTATAGACGTCGGAACTGCTATGGAGCAGACTCGGCACATACTGGCTTCCGCCATTGTCGAAGTCGTCGTCCGAGTCCTCGTTCACGGCGGTGACGTCTCCCGTCGGGGTCTCCCCGTCGGAGACGGTGGCTTCTGTCTGTTGTTTCTTCTTGCCCTTCTTGTCCGTCTTGTTTTCCTGGGCGAAAACGGCGCCGAAACAGAAGAACACCAGAACCGTCAGAAATAGGAATTTCTTCATATTATAGGGTATTTAATTCCAAAATATAATAAAGCGGCAAAAGTATAAAATATACAAATTGCCGATATGGGTTGTTAATAAAATGTGGAAAAAAGGTGACAGTTAGCGACGTATACATCGGGGTGCGGAAAAGCTCGGTGTCACAAACGATGTCGCAACCTCTACAATCGTATCCAGCACTTCGGGCGCGATCGTGGTCTCGATAAGCGGGTATTCGTCGGGACTGCCGGTGGTGCAGGGCTGCAGCAGGTGGTTGGCACCCATAATGAGATGTTCTTCGTGGTAAACACCCTTGTCCAAATACTTGTTGATGTTGTTTAACGTGTAAATGGCGTCAATTTGCAGGTCCTTTTCACCCGAAATGGCCAAAATGGGCGTTTTCTTGCACTTTTTCAGATATTTATCCACATCGATGTGGAAAAGGGTGTAAAACCACGGGGACCCGAACGTCTGTATGGCCGTGAATTTGTTTTCCGGCGTCAAATTGTATTTAGCCTTCTCTTCGTCCGTGAGTTGTGCGGAAATCTCGTCCCACAGTTTCCCAACTTTAGCCATGCAATCCTCCGTGCTCTTACTCTTCTTGATGACTTCGTAGATGCGCTTGTTGAGGGCGATGCTGTTCTGAATCTCTTTCTCTGACATTTCGCCGGAGACACGCAGGATGGCCTCGCTTTGGTAGAGCAGGATTTCCTCGAACGGCTGTGCCACGCCGCCGAGATGGATGGTGAACCCGACGCGTTTGTCGTCTGCCGCCACCATGCTGGCCACTAAACTCCCTTCGCTATGTCCTAACAGTCCAATCTTAAGATTTTGAAGATCTGGTCGTTGCAGCAGTGAGTCGAGAATCAGACGCACCCCGTCGGCGAAGTCGTAGGTGGTGGACTTGCGGAATATGGATTGCGGGAAGTCGTCGAAGCGGTAGGTGGCGAACCCGGCCTTGGTGAGCGTGTCGGCGATCACGGCGAAGGGCTTGTGCGCATACAGCGACTCGTCGCGGTCCTGCCAGCCCGACCCGCTGATGAAAATCACCAGACCTTTACAATGCCCATTCGGCATGGTGAGCGTGCCGTTAATGAGGGGCTTCTTGCCGTCGCGGTCGCGGAAGTTGACCTCTTCCGTGCGGTACGGGTAGGGTGGAACGGGCGTCTGCGGACGGGGGAAGAACTTGCGTTGCGCCCCCTGCGACAACATGCAGTCGAACTTCTTCCCATACTGCGTACAGGTTCCCGTAAAACGTTGTCCGTCAGGGGAAATCCGCCCTTCGTAGTTCAGCCTGAAATCCGGCACGCGGAACGACAGCACGGAGTCCTCGAACCGCAGGTCCGAAACTGGCTGTCCGGTGAAATACTGGTCGGGACTGTCGAGCTCTGCATATAACGTATCTCCTTGGTAATCAATCTGCAAGCCGATGGTTAGGGAATCTGTCTTCGTCAAAGCGATTTTGCCCTCCCAGTAGCCGGAAAGATTCTGGGCGGAGAGGCTTTCTGCCGCGAGCAAAAATAAAATACTCAATAAAACAAACGACTGTCTCATTAACTGCTAACTACTAACTACTAACTGCTAACTGCTAACTGTCCCCACAGCTCCTTCAACGACAAATAGGACTCTTGCAGGCGCTCGGCTACCTCTTCCCGAGGAACCCACACGGCTTGGCTAATGTCCTCCTCAGTCTGCGGGGTGAGGGACTGTTGCGGGGCGCTCATCGCGTACCAATGGGTGATTTTCAGGATGGGCGTGCCGCGCAGGGTGTAGGTGTGGTAGGTGTTCGGAAGAGGCTCCGCGAGAACGATGTCGCGAAGTCCGGTCTCCTCGGTGACCTCGCGCAGGGCGGCCTCGGGCCACGCCTCACCCGTTTCGACTTTGCCTTTGGGGAAGTCCCAGCAGCCGAGGCGGTGAATCATCAGAATATTGCCTTTTCCGTCGGAAACGATGCCGCCGGCGGCGTGGATGAGGGTGAAATCGTGGGCGAAACGCTCCCACGCGGCCTCGTCGGGGATCTTGACGGGCCGGTTGTTGTCAAAAACCGTCAAAGGGTATCGGTGGTCCATAATCGTCGTTTTGGATGGACGGCAAAAATACATTTTTTATAGAGACACGGCATGCAGCGTGATAAGATTCGATAGGCGACATTCGGTCGCAGGAAACCGTTAAAAAATGTATCTTTGCGGCAAATTTCAGCTATGTCCGAAAACGTTACTTCCGAGCCGGTGAAGATGCCCGGCAAATATGAGCTTATCGCGGAATTGTCGAAGTTCTTCCCGCAGGAGAACAGCTCCACCGTCATCGGCACCGGTGACGATGCATCCGTGATAGAACCGAATGACAACCAGATGGTTACATCGTCGAAGGTGTTCGTCGAGAACGTTCATTTCGACCTCACCTACTTCCCGTTGCGGCACCTTGGCTACAAGCTGGCCACCGTAGTTTTCGCGGACGTGTTGGCGATGAACGCCGTGCCGTCGCAGCTGTTGGTCAACATCGCCGTTTCCGACCGTTTCGACCTGAAGATGGTGAGCGAGATCCTGAGCGGTGTCTCGGCTTGTTGTGAGACCGTACACGCTGACCTCGTCGGCCTCGACCTCACCACCTCGCCCCGCGAGCTCGTCATCTCCATGACGGCGATAGGGGAGTGCGAGCCCGCCCGCCTCTGTACCCGCAAAGGCGCGGATGAGAACGAACTCATCTGTGTGTCAGGGGATTTCGCGGCGGCATATACAGGTCTGCTCCTCTTGGAACGCGAAAAGAAGGTCTTCGAGAAGAACCCCGGTGCGCAGCCTGACTTCACAGGCATGGACTACCTCCTGCGGCGTCAGCTCAAGCCTGAACCGCGCCTTGACATTATTGAGAAACTGCGTCAGGAGGATGTCCTCCCCACCGCCATGACGAATGTCAGCGATGGTCTCGCCTCGGCTGTGATGCAGATTTGCAAGGCCTCTCACAAGGGCTGCGTCCTGTTTGAAGAAAAACTTCCGATGACGGAGCTAACCTTTGTAACACTCAAGGACTTAGATATTGTCCACACTGTGGCGGCCCTCAACGGCGGTGACGACTACGAACTGATGTTCACCATCAAGCAGGCTGATTTCGAGAAGATTAAAAAGGTGGAGAACGTCTCCATCATCGGCTATATTAAAGAAGAGGCCGCCGGCTACCATCTCATCACCGGAGACAACGTGCAGGTGCCTCTCCGCGCGCAAGGCTTTCAACATAGTTAGCAGTTAGTAGTTAGTAGTTAGTAGTTGTGACGGCAAAGTCCCATATAATGGAACATAATTCCTTGAAAGCCCTGTAAGGGCGTAGTATGTCAACCCAGGGCTCGCTATCGCTCACCCTGGGGCGAATGGACGTCAGACGAACGTCGAATGAACGTCGAATAGTCAATGAATGAATAGACGAAATATGAACAGCAAACGACAATTCCAAATAGGCAATGTTTCCATCGGCGGGGATGCCCCCGTGGTGGTACAGTCAATGACCAACACCGACACCGCCGACGTGCAGGCATCCGTGGCGCAATGCAAGCGGATGATTGACGCGGGGGCCCAGATGGTGCGTCTCACCGTGCCCTCACTCAAGGAGGTGGATCCCCTCAAAGAGATACAAAAGCAGTTGAAATCAGACGGTTACGGACAAATCCCGCTCGTCGCCGACGTGCATTTCAACCCGAAGGTGGCAGAGGCCGTGGCGACGTTCATGGACAAGGTTCGGGTGAACCCCGGCAACTTCACCGACAAGCGGAACTTCTCGCAGCTCGACCTTTCCGAGAGCGAGTATGCCGCACAGGTGGAGCGTATGGCGTTGAGGGCCAAGCCGTTGTTCGAAATCTGTAAACAGCACGGCACGGCGTTGCGCATCGGCATCAACCATGGTTCGTTGTGCGACCGCATTGTCAGCCGTTACGGCAACACCCCCGAAGCGATGGTGCAGTCGGCCCTCGAATGGCTCGACATCTGCGACCGTTTCGACTTCCACAAACTTGTTTTCTCAATGAAATCCAGCAATGTGCTGACCATGATGACGGCCACCAAACTTCTGCACGACAGCATGTTGGAGCGTGGCGACTCCTACCCGCTGCATCTCGGCGTTACCGAGGCTGGCAACGACAGGGAGGGTAGGGTGAAGTCGGCAGCGGGCATCGGTGCATTGTTGCTGATGGGCATCGGCGACACCGTACGCGTCTCGCTTACCGAACCGCCCGAGAATGAATCGCCGTTTGCGCACAAACTTTTGCAAGCTATTGGGAACCTGGATATTTCGAGTCTGAATATTCAGGACGGAACGTTGACTTTTGAAGATGACGAGTCTGACGAGGAGCGTTGGTACTGCCGTGCCGCAGCTATTACGGGTTACGCCCACTTCACGCAAGGGCTGCAGAATCTGAAGCTGGTCAACCCGCATTTCACAGCAACTCAAATCGCTGATTACGAATCGCTTATTATGCAAGCCTGCCGTATTAAGATATTGAATACGGAGTTTGTGGCGTGTCCCTCCTGCGGCCGCACGCAATACGACATCCAGAGTGTGTTTGCGGCGGTGAAGAGGCGTTTTGCCGGCTGTCCGGGTCTCAAGATCGGGGTGATGGGCTGCATCGTGAACGGTCCCGGCGAGATGGCCGACGCCGACTACGGTCTCGTGGGCGCCTCCAACGGCCTCGTCTGCGTGTATGAGGGGAAGAAACGGGTGTCGGAACCGATGCTGCCGGAAGCCGCCATGAACATTCTGGAACGACTGATCACGAACAATATACACTGAACAAAGAAAAAAACACCTCCTTGAGCAGTCCCGAAGGGACAAGACGCACGGAGTGCTAATAACCCCACATAAGCGGAGCGCAATGTGGGGCTAAAACGAACAAAAATGAAGATATGTACATTCTCGGAATAGAATCCTCATGTGACGACACCTCGGCCGCTGTGATCGAGGAAAACGTCATCCTGTCGAATGTGATTGCGGGACAGAAGGTCCACGCGGAATACGGCGGCGTGGTGCCGGAGCTGGCGTCGCGGGCGCACCAGCAGAACATCATCCCCGTGGTGGACACGGCCCTGAAACGCGCCGGCATCGGCAAGGAGCAGCTGGCGGCCATCGCCTTCACCAACGGTCCCGGACTGTTGGGGTCGCTCTTGGTGGGCAACTCCTTCGCCAAGTCGATGGCCTTCGCGTTGGGCATCCCTCTCGTGCAGGTCAACCACCTGCAGGCGCACGTGTTGGCGCACTTCCTCGACAAGCCCGGCGAGGAGAAGCCGAAGCCGCAGTTCCCGTTCCTCTGTCTGACCGTTTCCGGCGGGCACACGCTGCTGCTGAAGGTCAACGACTACTTCGACATGGAGCGGCTGGGCGGCACCATCGATGACGCGGCGGGCGAGGCTTTCGACAAGGCGGCCAAGATCCTCGGGCTGCCGTATCCGGGCGGCCCAGTCATCGACAAATACGCGAAGGAGGGCGACCCCGACCGTTTCCAGTTCTCCATCGCGCACCTGCCCGGTCTGGACTATAGCTTCAGCGGGCTCAAGACCTCGTTTCTCTATTTCGTGCGCGACAACCTCAAGGAGAACCCGAACTTCATCGAGGAGAACATCCACGATCTGGCGGCCTCGATGCAGAAAGCCATCGTCAAGTCGCTGACGGACAAGGTGAAGAAGGCCTTCAAGGAGTGCGACTGCAAGGATTTGGTGCTTGCCGGCGGCGTATCGGCGAACAGCGGCTTGCGCACCGCCATGACCGACCTGGCGCGCCGATACCACCGCAACATCTTCCTCCCGCCCTTGGACCTCACCACCGACAACGCGGCGATGGTGGCCGTCTGCGGCTATTTCAAGTACCAGAAGGGCGAGTTTGTGGGGTATGATGTCGCGCCGTACAGCAGTTGATTTCTGAATTGTAGGGTGTTATATTACGTTGTAGGGCTGCCGCAGTGCGACAGCCCTACAACGTATTGCGACAGCCCTACAACGTATTGCGGCAGCCCTACAGTGCAATGCGGCAGCCCTGCCACAATCAAATCAGAATGACGCTCTCGCCGAGGTGCGCGAAAAAAATGTATATTTGCCGTTTCATTTTTGAGAGTGTTAAAATACAGTATATGAAAAAGATTTCCGTATTAAGTCTGATTTTGTTTTTCGCCGCGCAGCTCTTCGCGCAGCGGGTTTCCGAAAGCCAGGCCGCGCAAGTGTGCCAGCGCTTCCTGCTGGAAAAGAGCCAGTTGACCGCCGCCGAGGCCTTCAAGTTGGCCGAAGTTTACACCCAGGACAACGGCGACGTCGCCCTCTACCGCTTCCAACTCCCCGAGGTGGGCTTCGTGGTGGTGTCGGCCTCGCTGACCACGCCGCCGGTGCTCGCTTACGGCTTTGAACACAACTTCGAGATGATTCCGCCGGTGCGCGACCTCTTCCACCTCTACAAGGGGGAGATCGCCTATGCCGAGAAGATGGGCTGGGACGCCAAGCCGAAGGCCGCCGCCGACTGGCAACGCTACCTCGCCGATGAGTTCACCCCGAAAGCGCCCAAGAGCGTTAATGTTGGGCCGCTGCTCACCACCACTTGGGACCAAGGCAAGTACTACAACACCTATTGCCCGTGGGATGTTCAGGCCGGCAACTACTACGACTATCGCGTGCCGAACGGCTGCGTCGCGCTCGCCTGCTCGCAGATTCTGAACTACCACCGCTATCCGGACAAAGGTACCGGTTCCGTATCCTACATTCCGCAAGGTTATCCGCGTCAGACTGTCAAATATTACGAGCATACCTACCATTATGACGCCATGACCAACCACCCGACTTCATACGCCAACGAGATTGCCAAGCTGGCGTATCATTTCGGAGTGGCCATCCAGATGAACTACAATTATGACGGCTCCGGCGCCAACACGACGGCAGCTAAGGAGAAACTTTATCAGGTTTTCAAGTACGACCAGAGTGTGACGACTTATTACAGAGGCAATTACCTTGACACGCTGGTGACGCAGTTCTATGCGGTGCTGCGTGGGGAAATTGACAACAAGCGTCCGGTCTACTATTCCGGCTGCACCGAGACGTTCAGCTCCTGCCACGCTTACGTGCTGGACGGTTATGACGACGACGATCGTTTCTCGCTGAACTACGGCTGGGGCGGTTCTTCTAACGGTTTCTACGCCATCGACAACTTCGTGGCCGGAGCAATGCACTTCGACTATGGTTCGGAAACGCTGGTGAAAATCCGGCCGTCGCTTGCCGTGGAACCCTCGAACTGTCAGGGACATAAGCGCAATACCGCCAGCTTCGGCTATGTGGCCGACGGCTCGCAGACCGTACGCCCCTACGCCGCCAATCCCGACTGCTCTTGGATGGTGGCCGTGCAAGGTGCAAGTGCGTACAACTTCTCCTTCGACCGTCTCGACCTCAATGAGGGCGACTACGTGACCATCTACAACGGTCCGACCGAGGAGAGCGGCGTGAAGGTCTCGCTCACCGGCTCCGACGTGCCCACGCAACACTACATTGTCAACGCCGACAGTGTGCTTATCAAGTTCGTTGGAAACTCCGACAACACAGAGCATTACGGCTTCCTGATTTCTTATTCGTCCACGCTCCCGCCGCGCACCTGCGACGAAGTTACCACCCTGCCCAATGTGTGGAGCGGAACACTCACGGACGGCTCGCAGGACGGCGAGAAATATCTCCCGCAGACCAGCTGCTCTTGGAATATCACGCACAATTATATCGCCGGATATGCGTTTGCGTTCCCGAAATTCAACCTCGGCCTTGGCGATTTTGTGGATGTTTACAACAGCTCCTCCAACCCGCCGACACTGTACCAACGCTTCGACAGCTATAATATGCCCGAAGGAATTTACACCGTCAATTTCAAGCGTATGAAGGTGCATTTCGTCAGCGACAACTATGAACAGAACGAGGGCTTTGCCATGGATTTCTACGCTTTGACCGCCGTGGAGGACTACAACGGTCTGGAAGATCTGACGGTTTATCCGAACCCCGCCACCGACCAGGTGACCATCGACTTTTCGCTTGGAGAGTCTGCGAATGTGCAAGTCCGCCTGATGGATCTGGCGGGCAAGACGCTGCGCCAGGGAGTGTACGGCGGCGAACAGGGCGCGAATCGCATCCAGTTCGGCTTGCAGGATATCGCCAAAGGCATGTACCTGTTGGAAATCAGCAATGCTGAAGGTAAGTCGGTGCGCAAGATCACCGTACAATAGTATAATGCAAGGAAGATGGGAAAGCGCGTGCTGATAGCGATGAGCGGCGGCATCGACAGCAGTGTGGCTGCGATGCTGCTGATGGAGCAGGGTTACGAACTGGTCGGCGTGACCTTCCGGACCTTCGACTCTATCACCGAAAGCTGTCTCGCCCGCGAGAAGGGCTGCTGCTCCGTGGATGCCATCTTCGAAGCGAAACATCTGGCCGAAAAACTCGGCTTTGAACACCATATCCTGGATGTCCGCGATCTCTTCAAAAGAACGGTCATCCAGGATTTTATTGACCAATACATGCAGTGCCGGACGCCGAATCCCTGCGTGCTCTGCAATCCCATCATCAAATGGGGTAGGGTGCTGGAGATGGCGGACGAGTTGGGCTGCGACTATATTGCTACCGGACATTATGCCCGGATTGCGGAAAAAGCGGGACGCTTTTTCTTACAAAAAGGTGTTGATAACCAGAAAGATCAGACCTACTTCCTTTGGAAGTTGACTTCCGAGATGTTGAGCCGAACCCTCTTCCCGTTGGGTGGCTTGACCAAGCAGGAGGTGCGGCAGATTGCAGCGGACCACGGCTTTGTGAAGTTGTCTCAAAAGAAGGAGAGCGAAGAGATCTGTTTCGTGACCGATGATGATTACCGCCATTTCCTGCAGGATGAAGTCCCTGATTTGCAGGAGCGAATGCCGGTGGGCGACTTTGTGACCACAGATGGCAAAGTGGTGGGAAAACATCAAGGATTGTACAATTACACGGTTGGACAGCGCAAGGGTTTGGGCATCGCGCTCGGCGAGCCTGCGTATGTGGTGGCGTTGCAGCCCGATATGAACCGCGTGGTGCTCGGCAAGCGGGAGGATTTGCAGCATACCCGCTGTGTGGTCTCCGATCTGAATTTGACAAAATCCCCTGATTTTGAGGAAGGCATACAGGTGACGTGCCGCTCTCGCTACCGCAGTGCCGGAACTCCTGCCCGCCTCTCTCATTTGGACAACGGTCGTGTGGAAGTCGTTTTTGAAGAACCCGTTTTTGCGGTCACTCCTGGACAAAGCGCTGTTTTCTATGAGGGCGACGACTTGGTGGGCGGTGGTATTATTGAATCATAACCTGCAGCCATGGCCGAATCCCCGCTTTCCCTTAACGCGCTTGAATACACTTTCCGGCATCTGCTGAAGGTCGCTTTTCCGCAGATGGAGTGCGAGCCGTTCCGTGTGGAGAAGGGTGAAGGGATTGTCACGGTATTCATTAAAGACATCCGGATCATCTTCAAGACGATGGCACAGGAGGATATGGATTACTTCCTCATAGACCGCTCTAACCCTCAGTTGATTGCGAATGCCAAGGGAACGCTGAAAATCCCGGTGTTTTACTTTAATTTTGAAGACGATACTGGATACGGTTTGAGGATCGAAGACTTTGGCGGCAATGTTGACCATACGATAATATGCTCAGAGACGGGGGATTCTATCAAGATTTGTTATGATTTACTCACTCCGTCGTTCCTCTTGCTTTCGCGTTATGAAGAGTTCTATTCCGAACGTCACGATGAACACGGACGGTTCCCGTATGGTCTCAGTCTGGCGGAAAATAACTGTATGGTGGAGATTCCCC
>Ga0310696_10001398_pt1 | contig 34999 bp, 53 predicted proteins | sample AusTroGonzalo_MG_4_FD_203885 | JGI IMG/M metagenome (GOLD analysis project Ga0310696, IMG submission 203885) | Bovine rumen microbial communities from tropical cattle in Woodstock, Queensland, Australia - Gonzalo_02 (v2) (version 2) | ecosystem: Host-associated > Mammals > Digestive system >... | reverse complement strand
CCCCTCTATACCTTCGAGATTCCGAGAAATATCGGGGCACGTCACGAAATTAAATCTCACTTCGGAATGAGCGTCCCGTTCGCATCAAACGTGTACGGATTGCTTTCTCGTATAATTCGCTGCCTTCCATCGTCGTTCTTGTGCTCTGCTCTGTGACAAGCCCAGCAGAGTGAGATAAGATTATTCGGGTTCATCGAGATGTTAGGATCGAAGACGTTGGTCTCGGTCAAGTGGATCTTGTGATGTACCTCCGTTGCAGGACGACCACACTTCTGACAAAGATATCTGTCACGCATCAAGATGCCGTCGCGGATATTCCGCCACTCTTTTGATTTATAAAATTTCCCGATAATATCTCGGCGATGTTTGTATTCCATAACTTATCAACTAAAAACAGAGCAGCTCTTTCGAACCGCCCTGAATTTAGGGGAAACACAGAAGGCAATCTCTGTGAACGAAATGAGGAAGTAGGAGAACATAAAAGCAGGTATAAAAAAGGACAACTGAAATTTGCGTTCAGCTGCCCGAGAAAAAAGAAGGATTATGCCTGTGTCTTTACATACTTCTACCTATACAGATTTTATCACAAAGTATTAAACTAAGTCAATATGTTGTGGATAAATTGTGGAGAACTACCATATATTGGAGAAACCTTTCTTTGAGTAGTCCGGATATAAGCCATTTGCTTCAAAAAATGGAACAACCTCGTGACACCATTTGCCCTTGTAAATTCCGGCAGGCTTCCATGTACGATATCCCCAGTCAATAATAAAATCTCCGCTGTTGATGTAATAATCATATCCGCAATTTGGCTGATTGTATTCGACCGACCACGGATCGCTGTCCTGTTGAGATAGAACGTTTATGAGTTTGTACCGGTTCCATAAGCCACACATGAGAGAGACTTCATACTCGCTGCCATGTTTCCGAAGCTTAAAATCTTTTAGGTCTGTTTCGAGATCTTCCGGATCATAAGACTGTTCGAAGTTAAAGCAAGCAATCTTTCCGATCAAGTGATCCGCTGCATATTGTATTCGATTTCGGTCGACTGGCTTCCGGATAAAACAATCGTCAATCATCAAGAGAATTTTATCACTCTCGATCTGTTTGAGGGATTCTCTGATACGGACAGTCCATTTATCGAGCGGATAATTTACGGATATAGTTTTGTAAAGTGAGTTATTTACTGTTTCCGTCAGATAAATGACTTCCGGGTGTCCGTACCAGTATTTTTCTAAACACCATGCAAACGGCAGGAAAGTCTCTTCGTTTGCGTCGCAGGATAAAACTACAATCTTCATGCTTTAGCCACCAGATTCGCGCTGATAAGAGCAAGAGCTCTATCTCTGCGCATTTTCAATTTTTCGCCTTTAGGGATATATCTCTTAAGTTCGAGGTCGTTGTAATTCTCAACGGCAACAACGTCAAGGAACTCCATATCCGGACTGTATGCGTGCGTAGGCTTCGTGTCTCCGAGTATTTCTCGCCATTGTTTTATTATGTCGTTATTCCGGCAAGGAAGTCCTTTGAAGTGAGGTATGCAGTCATAGATTTTCTGAACGTCAGCTTTTTCAACGTCAAACGGAATAATATAACCGTTCTTGCCATCTCTAAAGCCTATTTCCGGCAAAACAGAGATCGGAGTCGTCAGTACCGGAGTTCCAAGCTCTAATGCTTCGGCAAGCGTATAACAGAAACTTTCAATGTCCGATAGTTGCACAACGTAGTCGGCTTTTGCAAAATAAGCTCTGACATCAAGTGTTGCCGGACAATGCACTACACCGGGAATTACCTGTTTGAGCGGTTGATTTGAGAAAACAAGCCATACGAACGGGATATTTTTACTCCGAAACAATTTTGCGAGCTTGTATATACGATCTTCGCCCTTTTCCCATGTCAACCGGCAAGCCGAGACGAGTAGCAGAACTTTTTTCGGTTTATCCGGATCTGTCAGATTTGGTATAACTTGATAGCTTAAATGTTGGTCCGCAAAAGAATCGGCTGCTGCCTGCGATACGAAAACAAGCTTGTCGTAATTCCTTTTGATTACCCAGTGCCATTTTCCCGAAGATGCAAGCTGACAGGTGTGCGACATTTGGATAAGCTCTTTATATTTGACATTTCTCGGCATAACATCTGTGAGCCGAATATTTATTGCCGTGTTACACTGGATAAGTTTTCCGTCGTTTCTTTTAACCTGGACATATTCAGCAAGCCGGATAATCTGCAGGCCGTCCATACGGTCAGTGTAGAGGACAAGGATATCGTAATACTCACACATTTCTTTGCAGAAGTTGTAAATAAAGGTTTCTATGCCTCCGATGGTAGCAGTATTTCCGCAATAGACAACTATCTGCGTTAAGATCTCCGGTGTTTCCGGTTGTTCCGATATCTGAATATTATCAAATTCTCCGTTTAATTTTCTGTCAGTCAGTCCGCCTTTTACACCGCTCCGATAAAAGTAAACAACATCAGAGACATAGGTTTTACTTTTCGGTACCGGCAATCGTTTAAGAAAATCATCGTCTTCTGCAACAGGCATATTTTCGTTGAAGGTCATGCCGTCAATATATGAGCGCTTAAACACCCTGTTCCAGACGCAGCGGTTGTATGGGTTAAACTCGTCCGTCTCTGATGCGATTATCTTTCCAAATCTTCCGTCAATAGATTTCCACGACAGATATACCGTGTCCGGATTTGTTTCAATAGCCTTAAAGACCTTCGAAATGTAATCGCTGGAAAGAATATCGTCTGCATCAACGAAAGCTATATACTCTCCGGAAGCCTTTTTAAGTCCGAGATTTCGAGCTGAAGATACTCCGCCGTTATTTTTATAAAAGACCTTTATTTTGGGATATGGTGCCAAGTACGGAAAATCAGATCCGTCATCAACAATAATAACCTCAACATCGTCTGTCAGCTGCGGAGCTATACTGCGCATCAGATCATCAACATACGGTTCCGCGTTATAGCACGGAATAATAAGACTTAATCTATACATCGTTGTCCTCCATTTTGCAAAGCATACTTAAGCCGTTATTCCGAAGTCGATAAACATACTGTATCGAACAAGTCATATCGTCGGCTATGCTTTTTATTGATTTTGAGCATAAATAATACTGGTTTAAGACGAAATATTCTTTTTGTGGCAGGATAATCAGCTTTCGAGCAATCAGCGAACGAATATCAATCAAGGTTTTTACAACCTTCAGGCGCTCGCGCTCATAGTGATCGATTTCCGACAATGCTTCAAGCATCTGGTCCATCGGAAAAGTCTGAACCTTGTCCTTGTCGTAGCGTATGCCGGACGGAAGCAGACTGTAACGAAGTTCCTCAATATGCCTCCGGATCTTCTGCTCTTTGCGGATAAGGTTTCTAACTCTCCCCAGATAAATTGACATTTCTTTTTGGCTCATGTGTTTTCTCCTTACATAGCAGCTCCCGATCGGTTGCTCCCTGATCGACAACTATAAAAAAGGTTTTACAGTTTCGGCAAAAGTAGTCATGTGTTATGTGATTGTGTGAAAGTGCTTCGGAACACTTAGGACAGATCGGAACATTGAGTTGGATAGGATAAGTCATTTTTCCTCCCAATCTTCGCAGCTGCACTTGTAAGGCGGATACTCGCCGTATATCTCGCTCTCGATATTGCTGCAATAGTTCTCGTCTCTTTCATCATCGAGTGCATAATATCGGCAGTTCTCGCAGACATTGTACGGATCTTCCATCTCTTTATCCTCTCCGCGATATTCCCACTGGACTTCCGACGCCCACTCTTCGCGATCTTCGTCGTTGCCGTATCTACGGTGATCGTTTAAAATTGACATTTATTTACCTCCGATATCTTCTATGTGTTTGTCTATGATTCTCAAAGAATACTTTAACCCTGCACACCACTTTAAAAAGCTTAAATCTACATCACAATAATTGAGTTCTTCGCAAACTGTTTTTTCTATCTCGGCCTTAATATCCTCGATTACTGCCATCGGAATAGTCGGATTTTCTTCTTCGCATAATTCAACGTGATATGCTGTGGCTTCTGCTCCGTCTTTCCAACCTTTGTTGTAGGCTTCCTTCGGCTGAACACTCGGCAACCCCTTTAATCTATCCCCGACCATTGAGATATATTCCTCGATAGTCATGCCAGTAATATCTGCGGTCAAGCACATTTCAGCATCTTTTCGACTTATGCAATCCTCGTCACTCTCAATGGATTTAAGCTGAACATTCGGCAAACTGTCAATTCCGAACATTACATCATCATAAAGTAAGCCGACATTAACTGTGAGATGTCCTGTAACATTCCATCTTGTAAGATTGCGAATCATTTTCTTCAATTCCGCTCTGCTTATGTAATCCTCGTCTGAATTGCTTAATACTTCAATAGCCTCTTTTATAGCCTTACTATCGCCTCTATACAAACCGCTAATTATTTCTTCGTTTGTCATTCATACTCCTTCCTCAAACCACTTCAATTTCTGTCCGCAATGGCAACAATAAGGTTCTTCCCAATCTTTATCGCCATCTTCAAATTCCCATCCACATTTAGGACATTTGCCGTAATCGTAAACAAGCTCCCCATCTGAATATCCGTCAGCTTCAAGTTCAACTTGCATAGGTTCGTCTGAATTGCTCTGTTCTATCAGCTCAAGTATTAGTTTATGTTCCTCGTATACTTTCCCACTCGGCGTTTCGTTTCGATATTTAGCCCACATTTCACACTGTTCAATCGTTTTCTCGCAATGTGCTTTAAGTTCTTCTTTTGTCATTCCTTATCCTCACTTTCTGCCTTTCATATACTCGCTCAATGTTTCTATAAACCACTTGCCATCGTCATTTAATTGCTCGGCAATTCCTAAAATCTGAACATAGGTCATAGTCTTTACTTTGTCCTTTGCCCAAACTTTAAATTGCGTTCCAATAGCGTTAAGGACTTTCGCTTGATACTCGGAATCGTTCGCACAAAATTCATCAGAAATCTCATAATAATCCGCATTATATTCAAAAGCGTGTTCTATTCTCATTCCTTATCCTCACTTTCCTTATCTGCTTCTATGATTGTCAGTAACTTACTTGTCACTTCACTCGCCCAAGTTAATCCATCATCAAACGCTTCTGAAAGAGCATCTCCTAAATTAACTTTGGCATTTTCTAAATCTCTATCAAGCGCATCCGCATCAATCAATCTCCCGTGACCTTTTGGAAGTGGTGTGCCGTTGACGATTGCGTTATACATATCTGAATTAGATATACCTCAGTAATCATTGTCTTGTATGGACTCATAAACTTCTTCGGGCATCTTAATTATCAACTCTATATCTGCCATATTTATTCCTCACTTTCTGCCTTATATGGCATACCCTTTTTCAACTTTTTCAGAATCTCTATCGTCTGTTCTATGCTCTCACGGTCGCAAAACCACAATGTCGCATCTAACTTGTCAATGTCTGCAAGCTGAAACTCTTTTCCGTGTGGTATATCCTTGTTAAGCCATACAATGTTGACTATGGCTCTGCGATTTCTGTCAAGAAACCCCATAATGCCTTTACGCTTGTTTTTCATAATGACGATAGGCAAATCGGCTTTACGCTTGCTCATATCCTCACTCCTTTTCTGCCTTGCACTTGTCGATAATTGCTAATACATCTTTACGCTCAACATATACTGTATCTTCGCCCTCGAACATCTTGTATGTTTGTACTTCTTTTATCTCAGCTCTTATCTTTTCAAGCACATCTGTCTTTGGCTTAATACTCGATAACTTCTCAATATTCTCTTTCTGCACATCATAGATTTTGCAAAGTATTTCTTTGATTACTGTTTTATAAGCATCTAACCCCTCATCCGATTCAATGCTTATATTGTACTCTAATGCCTCTATCGCCTCGGCTCTGCTGATACAATCCTCACTCTGATATTCCGGATTCTTAAAACACAGATCATCTGCGCACTGTATCAGTTCTTCCCTTTCAAACCACTCCTTGTCAACTCTAATCTCACATGGGCAAGCTGCAAGTACATGATATATAAATTCATCTCTTGTCATCATTATCACCTCTCATATCTGCCCCACAGCTTGGGCAAAAGTGCGGTCTATAATCAAAATCAATTTTCTGATACTTGAATATAGGCTGTTCGCAATTTGAACATATCGTTTCTCTATTGCTTTCTGGTCTTTCGTCAATATACCAATGCCCTATCTTTGGCTTTGGCTGAACACTCGGCAACCCCTTTAATCTATCCCCGACCATTGAGATATATTCCTCAATCGTCATATCGGTTATGTTGGCTGTTAGGCACATTTCAGCGGCTTTACGACTTATAGCGTCGTTGTCATATGCTATATTGAGTGTTACTCCTAACATCATCATTTCGGGTTGCCACCACTTCTTTAGCCACTCTTTTTTGTAGACAACATAATCTTTGTCGGAATATTTAAGTGCGCCTTTTTTTAATCGTAAAGTTATACAATCACAAGGCTCTTGTTCGAGTGCTTCAATTGCCGTTTCGAGTGCTTTGAAACATTCTTTGTCAGTATTTACACAAGTTGGAAACTTCTCGCAATTATGGCAAAAACTTTTTAATTTTGTTATCGCTTCTTCTCTTGTCATTTTTTCCTCTCCATAGAACGATATAACGGTCTCTTCTCGTTTACTATGCCTAAAAGCCAGTCAGCCGATACGTTCAGCCTCACACAAGCTTTTGCGATTGATAAAGGGTTTAGCTGATTTGAGCTACGATAAAGCGTTTTTCTATCCACTCCGATAAATTCAGCCACATTCTTTTTCGACACACCCTTATCGTCACAGGCTTCATAAAATCTATCCCAAAAGCCATATATAAGACTTTGCCTTCTCATATCAATTCCCCCATTTATCTACCAATCTCTTCCAGATATTAAAATCAATTTTAAGGTCCGAAAACTCGTCTTTATTAGTTCCGACAACAATGATCGTTCCGACCAACATATCCATACCGACAAACATATTCGGTTCCAGTTTTCTCAGCTTTCCTTCTTCGTTGCAGATAATCGTAAAGTCGTCAAAGGTTACAGTCTCAATATATCCGCCGACCGTTCTCTGCAAGTTTTCAAGCGTATTGCTGATATTTGTTACATGACCGTACTTCTCGTCTGGTCTCTTAACTATTGCTCTTATCTTTCGCATATTATTCCTCCTTTGTCATTTCCTTTCCCTTATCATTCAAAATATGCCATGTAGTCCAATCAACAAAAGTTCCGCATCTGGGACACTGTTCAATATCGAGTTCCCCTGCGTACTCGTCGAAGGAATATCCGCATACCGGACAATACCCATCGTCAAGCAATCCTTTTATATCTAATGGTCGTTTATCAAAAAGTGAATACTGTCCGTCCATAATCAATCCTTAAAATAACTTTGTCTGCGTGCCGGCGTTTGTCTCCCTCCACTCCGAATCGCAATACTCATTTACCGCCTCGAGCATACGCTTCAGGAATTTATATTCTTTCGTTCCCTTCTGTTGCGTCTTCAGGAGATCATTTCCGAAGTCAGTAAACTTGTCATATTCAAGCGGAGTGTTCGGCTTGTTGTTGAAGTAATACTTCCCAAGCTGCCAGCCCTTGTTTATAAGTTCGTATAAAACTCTTGCTTCTGTTTCGCTCAAAACGGTATATCCTCCATCATTTCATCAGTTACCGGAATAAAGCCGTCTGGAATTGATACTTTAGGCTTTTCCCAACTATATACAATGTTTTCCGTGTCATAATTCTTCAGGCGCTTACTTTCCGGTTCAAACCATAATGGAATAAATATATCCTGGTTGCCGTTCTCTCGATCTTTACATATCTCGATAACATTTGAACCGGAGTAAGCTTCATTATCTTTATTCCATCCGAACATTGATTTCGTAAGCCTTTGGAAGTCATTATTATTTCTGTGAATAATAAAAGCATTATCGACAATGTTCGTTATGTTTCCGCTTCCGCTTACATCATCAAGCCTTAAAAAACCCATAGCCTTACGCGGATGAGCTACAAAGATAACATGAACGTTTAGTTCCGTTGCTATCTCCTTAAGCTTCCATACAAATTGTGTTTGAGCGACATTCTGATCCTTGTCATAACTTCCCAGATCAAGTGCCATAAGATTATCAATAATGCAGATATCAGCTTTACACTCAGCAACCTTTGTTTTCATCAGAGAAGCTATCTCATCAAATTTATTTCCGCAGATATTGTTATAAAGCCACATATAATTGCCAAGCCAATTACAGATCGGCGGCTTTATATCATTTGGACAATAATATCCTTCATATTCGCGATATTTCTCTGTATAACTTTTTCCTGCTGCCTGAATCATTAGCCAGTTAAGAAATCGCTTTTTTGAAAATTCTCCGGAATAAACAACTGCTGTCTGTTTGTGTTCTACGCAATTAAGGATAATCTGACCGAGAATTGTTGTTTTGGCAGCTCCACGAAGACCACTCACAAGTGAAACGCAACCTTTTTGCAAGCCCTTCATTTTCTTATCAATGACATTTATTCCGCTCTTGATATATTCGCCTTCTGGATCATCAACATTTAAAATCATGCTTGCGTTCATGAATCTCGGCTCGGTTATCTCGCTTTTGGGTACGATTTTAATATCTCGTTCCCGGTTATGCCGGAGATACCCTTCGTCAATGCGTCGGTCTTCATTTGAATATTCGTAAGCATCCGGCTCAAATCTTAAGCGAAGATCTCGCCAGTGTTTATCTGAACATGAGTTATGCAGGCATTTAAAACCTATCGCTCCGGAAGCCGATACCGTAACCATTGAATCAGGCGCTTTATGACTTGAATCAAAAGGACACTCATCCAGGACATATTTGATACCATCCTTATAGTCCTTCTTTTCATATTTGAGACCGTATTTATCTAACCAGTTCTCAATATCAAACTCTGCAGGCGAATAATTGTTGTATTTTGTTGGCTTCGGTGCATCTTGTGGAAGTTCTCCGACCAACTTTTCAAGATATGCCCGATCAGTCACCCTGACAGACTTAATATCACCAATGATCCGGCTCATCCTGTGCGGTCTTGATTCGGTACTTTTGCCTTTTTGAGCAAGTGTTCCGTATAGCTTACATATTCGCGCCGGGTTAAAGGTAGACGTATCAACCTCAATCTTGTCGTTGTCAAACAGTGTAGAGAGCGTCTTAAGGCATTTTTCAACCAGTGTTTTATTGCCATCATTGTTGGCAAGCTTTATCCTATACAGAAGATGTGCGCCGTTTCCACTGACAGCTTTTACCGGTTCTTCAAAACCAAGATTCTTTAAATACTCATAAACCTTTGAAGCCAAGTTGTAAGCGTTCTGAAGTTCTTCCTTTGAGCTCGATATGCCCGCAGCACGTTTAGGATCTAAATCAATAAAGAGCCAATTCAGACCGTCAATATCATTGTCGCTTGTAGTATTTGCTCCATTGATAAATGTTTCGCTCTGCTGCCTTGAGAACAATCCCTCATTGAGCTGGTTAAGCGTAAAGTATATATTCGTGTTCTCGAGGTTTATCGTCTTCAGCTTCTTTAGGAGCGTTTCGGCATCCTTAAAGTATCCGCTTATGACATTTGACTTCTTACCAATCTTGCTTATGATCCTGACTTCAAACAACTCGCCATCTGGATGTATTTGCTCAATAGCCTTCCGTAATTCAATTTCATTGATGTAATTCGTCATTGCCACTCGCCCCCATCTCTCGGCGGAGCCGGAGTCCTTATACTTCTTTCTTCATTCTTTGTATCATTCTTTATATCATTTATTGTTTGTGCCTTATCGGTTGCCTTATCGGTTGCCTGATGAGGTGCCTTATCGGTTGCCTTATTCGTTGGGCGGTATGTTTGATAATTGTCATAATTTACAATGGTTACAAGTGTATTATTCCTTGTAGTGTCTGTAATAATCATCCCGTCATTTACGAGCCTTTTTAGGAACCTTTTAACGCGATCCCTTGTCCAATGCCATCGGTAAGCCAGCTGTACTTGAGATGTCAATTTCTGTCCTCTTTTAACCGTAATATAACCTTTATTAAATGGGACCTTACCATCATCGTGATTAACCATGAGTAGAAGGTCTATCCAGGCACTTCGATCATCGAATTTATCATTTGATGTCCATATCCAATGATCTTGTATTTGTCTATGCAACAATATATATCCCTTATTCGCCATACGCTTCCAATATCCTCACTATTTCCTGTCCGGTATGCGTCTTGTCACAAAAGTAAAACTCTACATCATACTTGTTAATCATCGTCAACATTGATTTATATAGCTGCTCGCCGGTTGTTGCTTTTGGGTATAGCTTCTTTTTACAAGGTTTCCCGTCAACTATTACCCAGTCAGTCTTATCAAGTCTCGGGTTATGCCAAAAGTAGACATCTGATAGGCGCTGGATCTCCGGTCCGTGTTCACAAAGGATAATAAGCTTGATACCGTTCTGTTGGGCCCGGAGAAGCTCCGCTTGAAACCTTTTGTGTTCCTGTGTGATATTTCCGCAGATTTCAAGAAGATCCTTTTTTCGGTCAATACAGACTTTCGGGTTATCAACGTTCATATAATCGCCAACCGACAGCTTGAGAGTGAAATAATCAACTCCCAAGCGGTCAAACTGACTTTGTATGCGCTCAAGTTCCTGTTTATGTTCCCTTGTGTCGCACTGAATAATCATTAGAACGGAATCTCCTCTGCTACGGAATCAGGTACATTGACGAACGAATTATCAGAAGATCCGGACGAAGATCCATTTAAGGGCTTAAAAGTAGGAATTTCCTGCTGATCTGCCTTGCCATCTTCACAGAACCAACGAAGTCTGACACGCTTCTTGACTTCGCCGTTATATTCTTCCTCAACCTGTCCGAATACTCCACCAATCTTCTTGTTTTTGAACTGTGCGCAGAATTTGTCGCCCCATACAGCTTCGCAACCGTTCGAACGTTCAAAGGATGTTATGAAGCTTTTAAAACTCTTTGAAGTCTTGTTTGAATCCTTCGCATCCATTGTGAGTATGTACTGTGTTCCGGCAGCAGGCCATTTCTTCTCCGGGCGGATATCCTTCTCAAACTGTTCTGAGAAATAGTTAGGCTGCTTGTCGTTCTTTGCAAAGTCGAAGGCGACAACAATCATATCTTTGCCACTCTTTGACTTTTCTTCTCTGACACCCTTGATAATCATGTGATGTCCTCCGAGTTCAGGGGGAGTAAAATCTCCACCGATCTGAACTTCATCATAGCCATTTGGTTTTTGCATAATAATTTTCCTCCTTTATGCTTAAAAACTTTTTATTGCATTACTTATGGAATTTCCAGCCATTACTATTGATTCAGGTACGCTCGGAAGTCTGTTATTACTTTCAAAACAATCTCTTATTGCGTCAGCAATAGCAAAGCGTGAGTTAATTTCCATAAGAGTACATACATCTTTGAAACTTAATTCATGTTCCTCCATAAAGTCCAAAATTTCGAAATATGTTTCCTTTAATTCGTTTATATCAATACTCCTTTAATGCTTCCAATACTTTAGTTATATCGTTCGGGATCTCATCCTGATCGAAAGCTCCGAGCGGAGTCTTGCAAGTCGAGTTGTTAGCGTGTGTCAGAAAGACATAGTTGCCATCTTTGACGGTTGCGTGTAGCACGGTTGTCAGTTTGCTTTCGACATTCAGTTTGTCCAGTTTCTTGCCGGAAGTCTTGATGCGAGTAAAGGTGTACCCGTCGTCTTCCTTCTGCGTCTGAGAATGACATACAACAATGACAGTCAAGTCATCTCGGAGCGTATAAAGACTGTCGAGAAGTTCCCAAACGCATTGTGCCAAATCTTGCCACTTGTCAAAACCCTTCTCACGCATACGACGGACTTCATCAGCAACCATCAGACCGTTAAGCGTATCAATGACGACAACCTTGATATGCTTGAGATTGTCCTGAGTGTTTATCTTGTCCAAAATCTGATTGACGGTCTGGACGAGATCTGTTGCCATATAATTCTTCTTGTCGAGTGAATACTGATTTCTCCACCCCTTCCACGAAAGCCCCTTCTTGTCGCAGTCGATGTAAAAGGTTTTCTTCGGATCAAGAGCACGCATTGATGTTGTCTTTCCTGATCCGGACTCGCCCATAATTCCAATAACCTTACTCATGTGTTGCCTCCTATTTGATATTTAAATGTTTTCCGCGTTCTCCCAGAAAAGCAAAATCAAGTTCCTTGCCTTCCTCTAACGCAGTTCTGATAAGGTCCTTGTCTATCTCGTACTTGATCCTCATAAAGTTATCAGGGACCTTTGATTCGTCCGGAATTTCAACCGGAGCCTTTCCGCCGTTCTTTGCAATCTTAAGCGTATATTCTCCGGCTTTAACTTCCTGAATATTCGCGATCTCCATAGCTCCTAAAAGAGCTTCCTTCATGCGCTTTACGCTGTTCTTGCGTGCTTCCTTCTTTGCCTTAAATGCTTCGACAATCTTGTCGCACTCGTCAGCTTCCATCTCGAGCTGCTTAATGATATGAACATAACCGGAAGCCTTGTTCGCAAGGTCAGTGTCAAGTTCTTCGAGCGCGTTTAAAAATGCCTCCTGGCTCTCCGGATCTTCGAGATCGGTAGCGATGGTGTAAAGTCGGAGATATTCTCCCTGTAAATCGTAAAGTGTCATATTATTCTTCCTCCTTTACTTCTTCCGGCTTAACAAAGGGAAGCTCCGCTATCTCAATCTCTATATTGACCTCGATCTCGTCCTTCTTATCATGCTTGTCTCTGTAGTGAAGTTTTGCCGTTCTTGCGAAGCCGATAGCCTCCTCCTGGTCGTCGAAATAGAAAGTGTTGTACCCGAGTGATACCTTGTAAGATAAAATTGTTTCCATAAAATTAGTCCTCCTTTAAAGAAAAATAGTGATTTCCGATTTTCATGTATTCCGTGCCAAACGAGTGATAGTGCTTGTTACGGAAATAGAGCATATTTGTCGGAAATAAGTCTCTGTTCTTTTGAGCGATCTCAACCGCTCTCATATCTGTTTCTGTGTAGGTGTCCGAGATGGCGAATTGATTTTTCGCATAAACGACAGACTCAACCGTTAGTCCGAAATAGTCGCACCGGTTCAAAACGACTGCTGCCACCGCAGTTTTTCCGATCATTTCCTCGCCACCGGCTTCTGCATGAACGACCTGAGCGATCAGCTCCTCGTCTGTCAATACTGGCTTGCTCGGTCTTGTCGGAAGTTCTGCTGTTTCGTTAATTATGTCAACCGTCTCATGTCCTCCGGAAAGCTCCTCGACTATCCCGATCGGCTCGGCCTTAACCTCCGGCAGCTCTTCTGTTGCAGCTACTTCGTTTATAAGGTTGTAAATAAGAACCGCTCCGAGTATGCCTAAAATTGCAATAATGACTATCGGAAGCGATTCCCAGTCCGCATTTTTCATACGCTTATGCTCCTTGTAGAATATGGGAAATCGTGATATAATAGATACGTTCATAAAGGTATTCATACTCCTTTCTTAGACACCGGCCCTTTTGATGTTGCAGCATCAGAGGGCTATTTTAATTCTTCGAAAACCTAAGAGCTTTCCGTCGTTGATGATTGCTTCATATCCGCGCTCGTACAATTGCTCACAAAAGTCGATACTCGGATATTCGCCTTCGTCAAGAAAATCATCGGGAAGCAATATCTCGTCAGTCTTCATCATTTCACCTCTTTTCTTTTATTGATTTGATGTGTGATTTACGGAAACCTGTGTCGTATGTCATAAACCCAGTCTTCTCGTTAATCACACCTTTGAGCTTGTAACGATCTTCTTCCCAGACGAGATTTCCGGTATAGCAGTCTCCGTCTTTGAAGGTTATCGTTACTCTCCTGTTAATCAGCTTGTCCAGCTTCTCGTCTCTGTGCATCTATCCTCCTTTCTGTTCGCTTAATTTCACTTTTTTTGTCAAAAAGTAGTGGGCTACGTCAAGTTTTTTCGTCTTAATTACCTTTAGACGACTTATGCACCTATCATGGCAATTTTTTGTGCGGCATAGCACCTATCCTTGCACTCTTTGTATATCTGCTTGTAGTCCATGTTTGCTTCAATGCCGTTTCTAATCATGGACAGAATGAGATTCTCAAAGATTGATAAGTCGTGAAGTTGTGAAGATGTCGCCTGATCTCTGCTTTTAATTCCACAAAGAGCGTTCGCAAGTTTGCTATAAGTCATATAGAGCATATCTGCGTGTGTGCTTCCTTGTGCTTTGGCATACTCGACAAGCTCCTTGATAACATCCGTTTCGGCTTTCCGTGTAATCATGCCCTTCTGTCTTGCTTCGAGCCATACGGAAGTTGATTTCTCCCGGAGAATGCTCTCCATCTTGTTAAATGCTCCGATGTACGCTTCCTTAAACTCTGCTGCCTTCTTTCCTCTATATCCCATGACCAGGAAAGTAAAACCATCCTTTGTGATGTAGTACATGGGATTGAATCTTCCGGTTGAATCCTTATATTTACTCTCCACAAAATTGTGGGCAGTAAAATCATCCGAGCAATCTAAAGCCTTAATGTCTCTTAATACTGCGTCGTGTCTTTTGTGAAACATTTCAGCGATTAACAAGCTCGTTGTTACCGCTTCGTCTTTTCTTAATGTGACTAATTCGTTCAAATGTTTTCTCCTTTCCGTAGTATGTGAGCTTTTTCGTGGTATTATTTGGTAAATAAAATATCCTCAAGAGGAATCTCTAATTTTTCGGAAATCAATACAGCCTTCCCGATTTTAATGTTTTCCGGATCATCTTCCCACGTTCTATAAGTGTTTACATGAACTCCGCACAGCTCTGCCATTTTCTCCTGTGATATGTTTTTTACCCTTCGCCACTCTTTAATTGTGAGCTTCATTTTGACCTCCTTTCCATATATTGTGCTTCTCGACTGTCCTTAATACTATCTGTTGTATCTCCACAACCTGTTAAGTAGTTTATACTATTTTCGTGGTATTGTCAACAATATATTGTATTATTTTTCTAAAAACTATAAAATGTTCTTAAGGAGGTGATTGCATGGCATTTGCACATAGATTAAAGGAATACAGACTTAAATCGAAAATGACACAAAAAGAACTTGCCGGAAAAATCTGCGTAAGCCAAAAAGCTATATCATCGTGGGAGGTTGGCAGATCGGAACCGACAATGAAAGAAGTAACAAAACTCTGTAAAGTTCTCGACTGTACTATTGAAGACCTTACAGATACCCGAAAACGCAATATCGGAGAAATAACAAAAGAAGATATCCTTATAAAAATCAACGACCTGGATATCAATGATTTAGAAGAGATAGACGACTTAATTCAAAAAAGAGTTGAAGATCTTAAACAATACGCTATGTTTGAGCTTCAAAAACAATCACTTGAAAAACAGTTAGCTGAAATGACAGCAAGAGTGAAAGCTTATGAGGATAAAATAAATGAACATAAGAAAACTCCCTTCCGACAACTACCAGATTCGGGAGATGGTTAATGGAAAAACCTACACTCTAACCGTAGACCATAAGCCCGGCGCAAAAGAAGCTAAAAGCCTCATACAGCCCCTTATAGACAATGACACGAACATTTCCCCTACTATGACATTAAAAGTGGCTCTACGGGGCTATATCAGCGCCAAGAGCAATATTCTCTCTCCGGCAACGGTCCGCCGATATAATCAATACATAAACACTATTCCGGAAGACTTAAAAAAGTGCCGGCTGCTTACCATCACCAAGCCGATGATCCAGTCAGAGATAAACCGCTTCGCTTCAGATCACGCTCCGAAGACGGTCTCTAACTATTCCGGTTTTGTCCTGGCTGTTTTTAATTTCTACGGAAAAAAGATTGAAGGCATTATTCTCCCGCAAAAAGAGAAAAAATCTCAATATATCCCGACAAAAGACGATATTTCATTAATCTTCACGGAGATAAAAGGCTCTCCCTTCGAGGTTCCGATAATGCTCGCCTGCTTCGGACTTCGCAGATCGGAAATCTGTGCTCTCCAACTCGACGACCTTTCCGGTAACACCTTGACCATCAACAAGGCCCTCGTCGAAGATCCTGACGGAAACTGGATAATCAAATCGACCAAAACAACAGACTCCACAAGGGATGTCGTGATTCCCGACTACCTCGCTGATCTGATCCGGCAGCAGGGATATGTTTACAACGGTTTCCCGGGATCTATCAGGAGCCACCTGATCCGCGTACAAAACAAGCTCGGCATTGAACGGTTTTCTCTCCACAAACTCCGGCACTTCTTCGCCTCATATATGCACGACCTCGGTTTTTCCGACAAACAGATCCAAGACGCAGGAGGTTGGAAGACCGGAAATGTAATGAAAACCGTTTACACTCACTCGATGGATTTGGCATGTGCCAAAAATAAAATGGCTGAACAGCTTCAAAAACTCATATAATTTCCGTGCCAAATTCGTGCCAAATATTTTTTTACCGATTTCTGAAACCCTTGAAAACAGGGCATTTCTGAAGACAAAAAATAAGCCGTAAAATCAAGGTCAATTTTCATCAAACCCTTGAAATTACGGCTTTTAATATCATCGGAGTGGCGGGATTCGAACTCGCGAATATTCGTGCATTTACGGTATTTTGCGAGAATTTCATGCCAAAATCATGCCAAAATTTTTTATTTCTGCCGGTTGTACCCTATCGTACTTATTCCGAGACAAGCTCCCAGGAGAGCGTTTATAGCCACAATCGTAGCTGCGATCTGTTCACCATACGGAAGCTGCCATATTGCGAATATAGTCTGTACGAACAATGCAAGCGCCGGCAGCGCGATCATAGCGATATACTTAAGTATATTATAGATTTTATCGGAAAATATTTTCATAGGTCAAGCTCCTTTCTCGTCTGGCTTATGGTTTGGAAGGTGTATTAAATCTTCCAATCTTGCATCCAACACGGCATTAGCGCCGACAAGCTGATGATATGCGTTGTACTGATTAACCCAATCATCAAGGTATATCGGCTCTATGTAGCCCTGTGCCATGTACTCATCATATTGCTTTAAGAGTTGTGATCGCATCTGCGCCTTTTGTGCCGATTGCAATATGTTTATGCTCTGATAGCTTTTTCTCAGGCTTTTAAACAGAAATAACACGATAGTAAATATGCTCGGCACTCCGAGTAAAGCAAGATAGTCAACCACTGTTCTTACACCTTCGTTCATTGTTTTTCTCCTTATCCCAACAGAAGTTTTCTCCAAGTCGCACCCTTGCGGTCAAGCACTCCGTCAATGTCCTTCGGGTTTGCAGGCTTTACAAAATACCGCTGATATAACATACAAGCGTTTTTACAACCCTGTCCGTAATCGGGTGTTTTGCCATTGTCTTGCTCAATCTCACCACTGTAATAGCCAAGCGCCTTAAAATAACGCTCTAACGGGGTTACAAGCGCATTATGTTTATTCCATGTAGTCGATATCTTGATTGTCTTGTTAAACGCATCTTCGAGGGAATTAGCGCATAAGATATTCATTACATCGGTTCGGAACTCTTCTATTGTATAAGGTTCGTCATGGGGTAATGGATAAGGGGTTTCTTCGTATTCAAGCCATGCAGACGGAAGTAAGCCGTATTCAGACCAAGACAAGCATTTAGCACCGCCCTTGTATCTTCTTCGGCTTCCGTCCTTGTCAACGTAGGTATAGGTTACTCCGTTTGCATTAAAGCCGGAATACTTCGTACATTCAATAACATTGTATGTCTTACCGCCGAGAGTGAAATCTCCGACATAGATACCACTATGCGGATCGCTTGCAAGGTAAAGGTAAGTTCCCTGCTGTTTCAGTTTTGAGAAATCTTTTGAACGGGCATAGCACCTCGCAAGCATTGTCTTTCCGTCTATATCACCCGTTACAAGGTCGGCAGGCTTAATATAAGAGCCTTTTACTCCTGTCGGCTTCCAACCGCTTAAAACTACTTTTATCAAGTTCCAACAATCGAAAGAATATTTGCTTCCGTTATAATATCCGAGGTTTTTCGGATATCTGTTATTGTAGCAATTCGGCACATCATGCGCCGTTATAAGCATCTTTATAAATTCGCTCTGTTTCATAATGTCTCCTTTTATCGAGTTAAAGTTGAGTTAAAGTTGAGTTAAAACCGAGTTAAAACCGAGTTAAATAAATGTTATTACTTCTATCAAAATTGAAGAGCCATATCCCGATGAAGCAACCGTAAGCGTTACGCTATTATAATCTGACATACTCACTCCTGTTAATTTATTTCCGGGATTTGATAAAGTAACATACTCCAATGTATTCGCTGGAATATAAAGAATAAATCCCATGTCCTGTCTGCCACCTATAATCAGCATACTTTTTGCACGTATTCTTGATATAGATTTTGAGTTGCCCCAATATATACTATCAAAGCTTCTAACCATTCTTCCTGCGCTAATCGCATCCTGCACCGTCTTACTTGTATCCCCATCCAAATACACTCTATCCGCAGGATAATGCAAAGGCATAGTCTGTAGGTCGTACTCTTGTCCGTCTTTTTTTATTTTTACATTTGGCATTGTTGGTCTCCTTTACGTATGTAAAACTAAAGCATAGAAATTTACAGTTTGATTCACTGACCATTTATGCGTGACTTTGTTAATGTATGATGTATTATGCGCATACGGAATCATAGCCACAGGATTATCACTTGCTGAATTACTCCATGTTATTTGTACCATTAATATTTTGCTTGTATCTATGCTTTCAAAATCTATATCTGTGGTAACAGAAGTATTTGCGGTCACCGTTAAAGCGTTTTGAGTTACCTTTGTTATTTGTGGAGTAATAGTATCAATCTTCTGCTTAACCGTCGTATTACTGTCATACCAACACCTATTCGCCGTTGTTTGTAAATCAACTACTGCTTTGCGGTTGCCGTAGTAGAGGGTTATCTTGCCACCATTGTTCAATACAGTTGATGATGCGTCTTGTGAACTTCCATTTCGGTATTGATAATAAGTAGATGCACTCGACAGTATAGCGGTATCAGTATTCAAATCGTTTGCTGATGCGTTAGATTGTGATGCTATAATGGTTGAATTTGTGTAAAATACAACATCATATTGCATTGTTCCGTATTGCGATATCAGAACTATCTTGCTATACGGAGTAAGTTTTGTTTTGTCAATCTTTGCATACAACTCATTCAGCAAGGTTGCATAAGTCTTCGAGCCATTTCCAGTAACTTCTTCAATATCATCACTTGCTTCGCCTATGGTTGCGCCGTCTCCGTCTGTGACGATGTATGCTCCGTCCTCTGTCTCACTTGAATATTCTGCTTCGGTTACTGCTTTGAAGGTTTCGACTACGGTCTTACCGCCGACAGAATCATCAGACAAATGAGCATCGACAAACTGCATCGTGTTCTCTTGTGGCATATTTGCCCCTGCGGAATTTTGAATGATATGACCGTCTCCGCTTCCGCTCTGACTACTGATAGCCTGCTTTATTCCGTCAAGCTCATCAGCAAGCACATCGGCTATGTTTCTCGGAGTATTTTCTGTCGAATTTAAGCTCTCATTGAGTGCTAAAGGTTTTGTAACTGTTGCCATTTATTATCTCCTATACTGTATAAGTAAGGCATACCGCCCCATTTACTACGGATAAATTTACATTGTCGTTCTTATCTGCGAGAAGCGTGTTTACTTCGCTCTTCGTGTAATAATTGCTTAAGTTTATCTGCGTAGTGCCGATTAATTCCCACGCATTGTTGATGTAAAGATATTCGTCATATACATCATCTGTGCCTGCGGTCTGCTTCGGTACAAGATAAATCGTATGAGTATCAATGTCCTGCGTCGGCAAGGTCTGAACAACTAAAACGGAAAGCGTTACAATCTGCGCTATGAGGGAATTAACTTCTGCCTGCGTATAGGTCTCACTTTTCAGATAGTAATTCGTCAGATTGTTGACAGTATTCGTAATAAATCCGCTATCGTTTGAGAGGTCTGATACCTTTGTCGGCTGTGTCGGAGCGTACATCTTTGTAGTCGTGCCATTGATAGTGATTTCGCCCGTCTCTGTACCGCTTGACAAGGTTTGCGAATAGCTGACAGAATCGCCTCCGCCACCGCCACCATCTATAAGCTGATTTACCATTTCGCAAAGTCTCAATATTACCTTTGACGAGCCGTTGTAATTTATCTTTTTCAGAGCCATTTTTTATCTCCTAAAAGGGTTTGTTTGTGTAACCTTCTGCGCACACTCCGCACTTGATGTTGTTCTCTATCAGTTTCTTTGTTTCCTCGTCTTTCGCCATTTCATCCCAAATCTGATAGATTGCATTTTCATCGTATTCGTCGGAATGTAACTTCTCCATAAATTCCTTAATGCCGATGTGGGGAACAATCCCGATTAAACTTCCGCTTCTGTGCTTCTCCATTGAAGCCATTGAGAACATCTCGGAAAAGACTTCATCGGTTATATCCTCTTCAATCCGCTTGTAACACTTATGGTAAAACTTCTTGATGTACTCCCAATTCTGACGCTCAAATACAGGCTTCCTTGCAACCGTTTCGATGTAATAGTAGTAAAGATTAAGAAGCACTCCGACAATCTGCTGACTTACCGCACCGCTAAAAGGTCGGGCTTTTTTGGCGTTTTGTATGGCATAAATCATGTTATCAGTCCAGCCACAAAAACACTGGTCATAGGCATATTGACCGTCGTTTATCCTTGTAATGCTGTCCTTTTTGTTATGCCAAAAGTAAACGGTTTCGGGGATATATCGGAGTTGTTCGTTCGGGTTATCGCATAACAGCTTTACCCACATATTGAAGCCTGCGTCCTCGTTGGCTCTTGTCTCGTTGAAGTGTATCTTATATTTTTCTATCCACTCTCTACGGTATATCTTTCCGAACATCCACACCATATCATTCTGATGTGGTACTAAATGCTGTAAATCGTCGCCTAACTGCATGAACGTAGCAGAGCAACACTTAATCACTTCGTTCGCCTTAATGCCCTCTAAAAGCGTTTCAAGGGCTATTGCCGAAGCAAAAGTATCGTCTGCATCTATACAGGTAAAGTATTCATGTTCGGTTATGTCTATGCCCTTCTGTCTTGCGACACCGGGACCGACATTTTCCGGCAGAATTAACTCTTTTATCGGAAAATATTTGCGGAACATATCAAGATACTCTTCATAGTTTCCGTATGCGTCGTTCACAATCGTAACATCTACCTTGTCAACGATCGTCTGCATAGAGATACTTGATAATGTTCTGATGATGGTTTCCTGTGCTTTGTATGCAGGAATAATAATGTCGATTTTTCCGTCTTTCATATATCTCCTTAATAGAATGATAAACAATTCAATGCGTTGCTCGACCAATGCAATTCTTGAACACGATTATTGTATGTGCTTTCCAAAAGGCTTCTTGGGAAAGAAATAGTGCTATCCATATTGTTACAGTTAGAAAACATATATGTAACGTGCTTTGTGCTTGCAGGAATATAAACAGGAACATTCATATTTTTGCAATTCATAAACATTGCATCGCAAATACAGTTTTCTCCAATTGTTACGGAATTAGAGAAGTTCTGGCAATTTCGTAGCATATATGAAGCATACGAATTATCAGGAATATTAATTGCCTGATTAAAAGAAGCACAGTTTGCATACATATTTTCAAAGATAAATGTTTCGCTTATTATCCTCTCGATAGTTACGGGAGAATTGAACGAATAACAGTTCTCAAACATACTTCGGAAATCAACAATAGAGTTCCCGATAATAAACGGCTGATTAAGGCTTACGCACCCAACGAACATATACCTTACATCATGCACGTTGTCGGGTATGTTTATCACCTTATCCAATGCGGTGCAACCGCTGAACATACCATAGCAATTATTAACACCGCTTCCGATCGTTACCCCGTGATTCATGCTGCTTGTGCCTTGAAACATATATGAGCAATTTGTAACACTATCAGGAATATCAATGGCTCTGTCAAACTTTGAAGCACCGCTAAACATTCCAACACAGTTCGTCACGGAATTAGGTATTGTAATCGGCTTATCAAAGTTATTAGCGCCATAAAACATATAAGAAAAGTCATTAAAAGCACCACTTCCAAAAGATACATTCGCATTAAAGCCGTAGTCCTGTTGGAACATATACGATAGGTTTCCACCATTGACAAACACATCTCCTTTAGGGAGATTGCTTTTTATCAAGTTATACATCGTTCCGCACTGTGCATTGTTCGCATGGATATTTACGCTTGAATTAAAGTTCGGGCAATTAGTGATAACTCCTGAACCGCTATGATATTTAAAATCATACTGTTTATTGCAGAAAGACAACGGCTTATTGAAGTTCGGGCAATTCCCAATATATACAGTCCCATTAACGGCTGCTAATTCTGCATCAAAATTAGCGCAGTTATTAATCTGTATATTGCCTTCCGTCTGAATGATATTCTGACTAAAATTAGGACAGTTTGATATTGAGATATTAGTTTTCGAAAAATCGTTCAATGGCGAATTAAACAGTGGAGATCCAAGCACCCCTATATATCCATTATTCATAGGGTAAGATTGCTTCTTAAGGTTTGCCCCAAAGGTTGACGGCTTAACATATATATTGTAAAAACCAAAAGGTATTTGAAGCGAACCCAACATATTATTCAAGGTAAGATTTAGGTTTTTATCAGAACCCGAACTATAAGCCGTCACATCTGGGAAAGACAGGTTCAAAATATAAGGTTGTGAAAAATCTGCGGTAAAATTCATCTTTAATCCTTCATATAAACACGCTTATCGCCGTAAACACTCGGAATACTTAAGTCGTGTACTCCGTCAGCTTCGATTGCACTTGTCTTTAGTCCGTAGATATATATACTCTGGTCTGTTTCCGTATATAAGACATAATCAATGAAATTTAAGTAGGTTACTTCTACAGAAAAACTCGTCTGTAAATCACCATAAGTCACAACAACCGTCTGTGTGCCTACTGTGCTTAACTGACTTCCGTTTGCAGGGCTGAAAGTACAACTACTTGTTATATCCGTAAGCACTCCGTCGTTTGTCTCGCCGTATATCACAAGCCCTGTAAGGTCTAAACTCTGACCTTGTGTGTAATTTACCTTTGTCGGCATCTGATAAACGTAAATTCTGATAATCTCTATAGCGTCAAGATTCTGCGCCCATAGATAGCCGATAGCCTTGTTTGCGTCTATCGTAAGACTTCCAGATACCGCCTTGATATATACTTCAAGGTCTGTCCGTGTGTTCTTAACAAGTCCTGCCATCTGATAGTTAAGCGCAAGCGTGTACTCGCCATCTTCGTAGACCTCGACGGGCTGATAGCTGATGTCGTTTCCGTTTAATACATACTTAACTTGTGCCTTTGCCGGAGTGATCGTGTACTCGTTATTTGCTTCTGTCTCCGAAGAGACCGCATTAAGAATAATGCTTCCTTCAAATACAAAGTCCGTCGTGTCTGTCGCAAAATGCTTAAACGGAGTGAAGTCTAACACCTTGACAAAGCTACTCGATACCGCTATTTGTGAGTCATTGTGAGCCTGATAGTGCTTAATAACGGCATTATCAATCGCCCTCTGCATCTCACGCATATCAGATTTAATCGTGTCAATCTGCGTGGTCAGATTAGAGATAAATACGGTCTGATATTCTTGTCCTTCCGCTTCCGTACTGTCAAATAATGCCTGAACGCCCTTCAACGACCTTGACAGGACATAGAAGTCCATATTCGTGCTTGTATCAGTCGAAGGATCGTAGACAGGATATGTTATGATGTCGCCCACTTCCACCCAGGGCATACCGTAGGTTGTTGCGGAATACGGAACATAAACTTTTCCGTGTACGTTCGGATAAATGTTTTGAGCGATTGCCAACAGTACAACATCGTCAAGGTTATAAGTAAACATATTTCCTTGAACGACATAAGTATTTCCGTCACTTCCGTAAGCTGCGCCGACTTCGTTTTCATTCTGACGGACTATTACCTTTTCAATGCTCTGCACATTAAACCGCTGATAATCAATGCTCTTATAATAATCAACGGCTTCGTATGTCGTGCTTGTGATCGTTGGAAGTGTTCTAAATTCAAACTGACCACTCCGATTGATTATTCCGTAAACGGCATTGATCTGACAGATCGCCTTGATAACATCAATCGCCGCAAGGTTTACGGGGATATACTGTCTGTCTATCTGTATCGAGTCATTAACAAGCGTAGTAGCTACCGCCGTCAATCCCAAGTAAGTAAAGAGCGAAGCCCTGAAAGAGCCAAGCGTGAGCGGAAATGACAGATTTTTATACCAAGTCGCTACATCCGTTTGCCCTATCGTATAGAGCGGATCGTAGCAGACAAAACTCACGGCTCCCGTCGTATAATCTTTCGTCTCTTGCTCGTCAACATACCCGTGAAAGAGCGTTATCGTCTCCGTAGTGCCCGACTTTATCGTTATCGTTACGGACTGACCTTTGAAATTGCCGGAAGCTCCTAAGAGAGTGAAGGAAGCTTTGCTACAATTACAACCGGTAAACTGCAGATATTCATTAGGCTCGAGATTTTCTTCAAGAGAAAAACTTTCCTGGCTGATATTTGCGTTCGTAAAAGTACTTGCTCCGATAGTGATTGTAAGCGTATTCGGCTTCAGCTGCTCGTATGATGTTTTTGTCTGTTCTGTAACATTTATCATATTAATACTCTGTTAATTTGATTGTTGTCGGAGCATAGTTTATTCCGTTGATAGCGTTTAAATGAGTTATCACCGGAGCGTCCATATAAAAAGTGCCGGTCTTATACTCGCAAGCGTAATCGTCCCAATACTGCACACTCAAATTCTCCTGAGAAGTAAAAATATCTTTTATACTGTCCTGCTCCGTCAGATTTCGAGCGATCAGATTAAATGAGATTATGACTTTCCGGTTATCGAGGACTTGCTGATGCTGAACGAGTGCAGCGTCCTTCCAATCGTTTGAGATCCTTTTATTTTTTACAAAGCTATATGATCCTTTTTCGATAAGCTCTTTTCCGATGATTGTGTTGCCAATCTTCAGACGATAGCCTAAATAACTTAAACTCATGTTCCAACAAGCCCCCTTCCGGTCATTTTACGGTTTTCCCGGTCAGCTTTTACGATAAACTTAATGATGCCGTCTTTATCCGGCACAGCGGTAATCTCTGAAGCAAAAGCCGGAGCAACGGAGAGCAAAACTTCTGTAAGCATTGAAGCAAGTTTGTTGTAATCAATTCCGGCCTGACTTAATGGAGTAACCCTTGCCCCAGTCGGCAGATCAAGAACTTCCGGTCCGCGTTCTCCGACAATAACTCGTCCAGCTGCTTCAATATCTCCACCATTAGCCAAAAGAGGAATAGTTTTGATGTTTAGACCGGTAACACCGGTTGCCTTCGTCAGCCACTCAGGAGGCTCGATCTTGTTTAGACCTTCGATAAGAGTATTTATTCCCTTGATGATCCAGTTTATAGCGGTCTTAAATGCTTCCTGGATACCTTCCCACAAGCTCTTGAAAAACTCACCAAACTTCTTGAAAGTCTTTGTGAGACCACCTTCGCCGAACCAATTTACCATGTCGGAAACGGCATTGCCGACCATTTCAAAGAAGCCCTTGAACGGACTTTCCATTTCAAGGAAGTTTTCAAGTAATTCAAGAAGCGGAGGAAGTATAAGGTCAAGCAGCTTTATCAGAGGCTTTAAAAGGATAGCCAAAACCTCGCATAACGGAGTCAGCAGTTCTCCTAAAAGGTCCGTCAAAGGCGCTAAAAATGCCTGAATAATTCCGAATATAGGTGTCAGTAAATCAGTGAAAAGCTCGAATAACGGAGCAAGCAGGGCAGTTATGAGCTGCAATATCGGTGTCAATATGGTCATTACCAGATCAAGCAGAGGACTTATAAGCTCTAATACTAATTTGAGTATCGGGCTTAAAAATTCCATGATCTGCTTAAGTATCGGAGTGAGCATTTTAATTATGTCAACCAATACCGGCATGATATCACTCACCACCTGTATCAGAACAGGCAGCAGCTCTTTTAAAATATCCACTATAACCGGAACAAGCTCTTCTGCTATTTCAGACAATGCCGGAAGTAAGCTCGCAACCGCGTCAAGGATAACCGGCAGTAATTCGTCCGCCATATCCACCAACGGAGGCAAAAGCTTGTCAATAAAATCAGCAGCTATCGGTCCGATCTTGTCCATCAATGCCTGAATAGTCGGCATAAGTTCAATAAGCTTTTCCGACAATTTAACAAGTATCGGCATTACGGCCGAGCCTATGCTTGTTTTTAAGGAATTACCGACCTTCTGTAAATCGTCTTTTAAATCGCCATACTGGACACCGGCTTTAACCGCCGATTCCGACATAACTATCCCGAGCTCGTTCGCCCGGTTAGTCAGTGCGTCAAATTCTTCTCCGGACTGAGCAAGCAACGGAGCCATATTATAGGCAACCTTCTCGCCGAAAAGTTCCGCTGCTGCAGCTGCACGTTCCTCCTGAGTTCCGAGAGCCATGATCTGTTGCATAGCATCGTCGAAATTCATGTCAGTACCTTCAAGCTTTTTTGCAGCCTGTTCCATTGTTGACATTTCAACTCCGCATTGACTGGCAGCGTAAGCGAGCTCCTGATAGCGTTCAGCTCCGATACCCATACGGATGCTTGCCTTATCAATCTCATCAGCCATCTCGGAAGTATCGTTTGCCATATTGACTACGGCAGTGCCAGCTCCGACAATAGCCGTACCGATTGCAACGCCAACCGCTCCGATAGCTTTCCCAGCTTTTCCGAAGCCTTCAGCAACACTGCTTGCTTTTTTATCTACTTTTTGCAAAGAGTCATTAGCCTTTTCAGTATCTACAAAAATACTCCCGACTAACTTGAACACCTCAAGAGCCATAGTTTAACTCTCCATAACTTCTAATACTTTGTTAAATCGTTCTTCTGAATAAAATGGCATTGATCGATAACTTCAATTGCTCTGCTCATTTTTCTCTCGCCTCTGCGTGTTTGCGGTCTATTTCCGCGATTATTTCGTCAACCGGTCTCAAATCTACGTTCGCGCCGGTGACAGTTTCGTAATACTGTTCAAACGTCATATAGTGATTTCCGAATACCATAGCAGGCAGCAGGGCTAACCACTCATGACGGAATTTTTCTTTCTGTTCGTCTTCCAGTGCCATCAGGACAAGTTTTATAAACTGTTCTACGGAAAGCACCTTCATACAATCAAGCGAGTGATATCTCCGAAGTACCAAGTCGATGAGCTTTATTTCATCAAGTTGGCAACCGATGTAAAAAAATTCTTCCACTTCTCCGGATCAGCAACCTTAACCGCTTTTTCAAGGAACTCTGTAGGCTCCATTACGCGGATATCGTCCGGAGTTAGCTCCATTATGTTAGCGAAAAACTCATATAAAGCTTCCTCAGCCTTTTTCTTACTTGCACCACTTATCAGAGCAAAAATAAGATCATAGCCGAACGATTCCTGTGTGAGCTCCGCTACACTGTTTTTGTTCATAATCAAGGTTTTTAATTCGTCTTTAATTCCGACCTCATCAATCAGTCTGACGAAAGCAAATACGTCCTGTGTCTGTAAATTGCGCATCTTTGTTTCCTCCTAAATAAAAAAAAAGAGCGCAGACAAGGAAAAATCCCATCTACGCTCTCATTAAATTGTCCTTACGCTGATACCTCAATCGAGCTATACAGAGAAGAGATATTCGCAAGCATAGTAAGAACATTCATAGTAAGCTTCGGCCTTGAGCCTTCCATCACTACTCTGCCCTTAACAGCTCCTCTGTCTCCGTCAGCATTAATCTCTCTGTACTCGCGCTCAACGGTAAACTGTCCTCCGCCACGAGTAAGAGCGACAAGGGTTTCTCCGATATAGAACTTTCCAGCTCCGAGAATAATTCCGTCAGAAGCATTTACGGTGCTTCCGTTGATCTCGATCTCATAAGGCTCGAGAGTGGAATCAGAAGCGGCGTCGGTGTTCGTGTAGCACGCAGTAAACTCAATGCTCGGAACAACGTCGTTCTTCTCGGCAAAAGTCCAATCGATATTCCCCATATTGATAGCGTTATGGAGTTTGATAGTAACGGTATTTCCGCCCTTCGTAAGACCTACCCAAGAGATCTCTTTGAAGTCGGCATCCTTAACCGCTCCCGTACCGATATACTTTGTAATAGCCATCACTTTACCTCACATAGTTTTGCACTTGAAATCTCACAAGTCTGTGCTTGATCTGTTTGTCTTCGTCGATGATTGCTTTTCTGTCAACAAGATAGAATGTCGGAAGTATGGTCGTCTGCGGAAGATTCTGACAATGCAGGAGTGCTTCGACCTGGTCGGCGAGCTGGTCTACATTGACCGTGTTTTTGCCTTTATCCCACACGTCAACGTCAAGCATATAGTCCTGACGCGATAAGTCGTCCAGATTGATAGTCCTAAAGCTGAACACGATATGCGGATAAAGAGCGTTATCGGCAGCAGTCTCAAAGTACACGTCAGTCGTAAGTGTCTTCAACTTCGTCTGTATTAACTTTTTCAACGCATTTGTCTTTGTAGGATCATTCGCCATCGTCTTCGTAGTCTTCCTCATTAACCATTGAAAGTGCTCTTGCTTCGTCGTCAAGTCCGCTCAGATACTTCGATTCAATCTCAATTATTTTCGGAATATTGTCTTCAACCGCGCTCTGCAAAAGTCCTAAACGCGGAACTGTGCTTGTGCCAAACTCCTGCTCATATCCGTAAACACCTTTGAGTTGAGACTTTTTTAAGCCGATTTCAACTCTCGGATATTTCGTGTTTTTGTTCGAAAGAACAACGGCAGAAGTGGCGCGTCCAGCATCGCCCGTCTGCTTATCAAAATGCTCGTAAAAAGCTTCTTTGAATTTCGCCTTTACAAACTTTCCGACATCTCTCAAAGCCGCCCTTGAAAGCTCAAAAATGTAATACTGAGCCGCGTCAACGTTCGACGTGTACTCAACATTACCTTTTTTCACTTTAACCACTGACTTAGGCGCACTCATTAATCAATTCCTCGCTTGCATACAATCTCAAGTTGGTTTTTTGTTCGATAGGTTCGCAGTACAGTGTAGATTTCTTCCGTCGCGCCGAAGGGAGTATATTTAAGCTTCTTTTCGTTCTGATAATCAGCGAAATCAGCTATAACAAACTTTATCTCCGGCTTAAGTCCTACGGCTTGCGCCTGGTAAAACTCACTCTGGCCGATGCTCTTTACTTCTGCGAAAATAGTTCTATATGCTTCTGTTGTCACGGTATCGCCGTACTCATCAACGGTATCGGTCTCCGATATGAGTGTGATAATATCGTCAAACATAACTTATTCCTCTACTGTAATTTCTGACTTCCGTAAACAGTCGCACTGATACTTGAACGACTCGCTATACCGTTCCGCGTCTTTCGCGTCCTGAGCGTAGTATTCAAGCGCATAGGTCTTAATAGCCGTCTGGACGATCTCTATGTCACTGCTCGCAACATCAGAATCGACTCCGGCACGGAGAAGTTCCTGCCGCGCCGAAGTGATTACATCTGAAATTTCTGAATCAAGCAGATTATGAGATATCCGGAGAGCAAGTTTGACCTTATCGGCTAAAGTAGGCTCCGGTGCAGGAGTTGGTTCCGGATCTGTATTTACCGGATCTGTATTAACCGGATCAGTGCCTACGTTCTGATTTTCGTCTGCCATAAACTTGCTCCTCTCTGCTATTTCTTTTTGGTTGACTTTGCCGGAGCCTTCTTCGGAAGCTGCTCAGCTTTCTCTTCAACCTTTACCGGCTCTGTCTTAACGGGTTTAGCCTCAGCATCTCTGATTTCAATAAACCCTTTATCTGCAAGCTCCTTCATACGAAGGTCTGCAAATTCTACGGTCCGTCCGGCAAGATATCCGATATTGGTTGTCTTATCAGTGAAATTAACCTTAACTAAACCCTTCATAAGATACCTCCGATCAGCCTGCTGTAGGTGCAGTGATATTTACGAAAGCACGGCAAGCGATAGGCTCGATTGCAACATACTCTCTGCCGAGGATCTTGATGAGGTCTTCGGTCATAAGAGTCTTGTCGTCGTACTTGATCTCGGTAGCTTCGCCATTAGGGAAGTTAGCAAGTGCGCCGTAGCCGAAGTCTCCGACGATAGCATATACATCGTTCTCGGAAGCTGCGCTGATTGCAGGGAGATCATTTGTAAGATATACAGTAAGTCCCTCAAAAGGATCTGCATTGAACTGTCCTGCGTATACAGCTGCCTTGAAAGCTGCCTTTGTAGCAGGGTTCATAACGATAACGGGATTTACTGCCTCTGCATTGAGCTGACCGAGTGCAGTTGCGATAGTTCCGAGAGCTGCGCCAGCCTTTACCTTCTTAGCGTTTACTGCGCTTGCGCTTGCGGAAGTGCCAAGATTCTTGATCTTGTTGATAAGGATTGACTCAGCCTTGCGAGCGATCTTGTAGGTAAGCTCGTCATAGATATAGCGGAGGAAAGCCTCGCCCTTCATGTCATTAACTTCGTCAGAAATGGAAATCCACTTCTTGATTGACTGAGGAACAAGGGTAACGGTTCCGAGTGTAAGTGTCTCTTCGGAAACTGCGCCGGATCCTTCGTCGTGAATAACTGCGTCAGAAGCGGAAAGCTCAAACTGAACCTTCATGTTGCCCTGTACGGAAATTCTCTTAACAAGGCTAAGGATTCCGCTCTTGAGCCAATCGGTCTTTACGATGTCATAAACGAAATCAGGTACTGCAACCTGTCCTGCATCGCCTACATTAGTAGTGAGGAGCTTTCTAATTTCCTCGTCCTTGCCGGTCTTGATATACTCGGCATAAGCATTGATGTACTCTTCGGAGTTCCTGTACTCTTCGATAGTCTGCATTTTCTTTTCTTCCTTTCGTGTCTCGATTTCTTTAACGGGTTCATCAGCTCTCTGTTCCTCGAGAGCCTTTGCGTTTGCCTGTCTCTCCTCAAGGTCTGCAAGAACAGTCTTGCGTTCCTGGAGTTCAACGGCTTCAGTCTTTAGAGCCTCAAGCTCTTCTCCGCTTTTTGTTTCAAGCTCTGCGTCAATTTCTGACATACGAGCTTCAACATCAGCAAGAGTCATTTCACTAATTGTCATTGTTCGCACCTCTCAAAATGTTTCTGATTTCGTTGCGTTTAACTTCATCCTCTGCTGACCGTTTTGCGCTCTCCAGCACATCCTTTGCATTCTCCAATGCTTCGGAGAGGTCTGCTGCCTGGATTGAAGTCTGTTCATAGGCAGGAAAAGTGACTGCGGAAACTTCGAAGATTTTGCCAATAGAGGTGATCGTTCTCTTTGGCATTTCCGAGTCAAGTCCTTCCCAATTATCTTCATCGACGCTGAACATAAACGACATTCCTGATACATCGCCTCTGTCCACTGCCGAATAAAGAGCTTTTGCTTCGGTATTTCTGTCAACATCGAGATTAACTCTAATGTGCATACCGTCTTCTTCTACCCACATCTGCATCGTTGAGTTCGCATTGTTATTGCGACTTCTTGCAAGGGGTATCATGTCTGTATTGTGATTAACTAAAAAACGGACATCCTTCATGTCCGTGTTATCAAGCGCGTGTCTATCAATTACTTCGTTGTAATAACCGAGATCGGTCTGTCTGTCGAAAACAATGGGAACACCCACGATATAATTTCCGTTGTCCTCGTCTCTCATCGCCCGAAGCTCAACATCAAAGCGTCTCTCTATCTTTTTCATCATTCGTCTCCTTCATCATCGTCCTTCGGCGGCCTGCCTACGGGATTGCCGGTGCTATCGTTGGAAGTGTCGCCCGTTTTAGAAGTATCAAGTCTAAGAACAAACTCGTCGCCGCCTTCATACGGTGCCATGTTAAACAGTGCTCTGTACTCGTTCGGAGTCATAAGGCCGCGATCCACGAGAGCAACCATGCTGATTTTTGTCTTTGCGCTCGCAAACTGTAAGCGATTTGACTCGTACCAGATCTCAGCTCCGAACGATATCTCTCTGTCAGTAAAGATTTTCCGAGTAAATTCAAGCGACAATGCTACGAGTACCGGTTCTATCCGGCTTTCGTAAAACGCATCATACTCAGATTCGGAATAACTGGACTTGATGATCTTTTCATTTACTCCGAAATACCGATAAACTCTCTCGCGGTAGGTCTCCTGTTCCTCTGCCGTCGCTGTTGTGGGCTTAAGATTGATTTCTTTAAACTCCTGCGTCGCATCAAGAGAAGCAATACCGCCGGCATTGGATAGGTTCATGTAGTCATTAACGAAACTGTCTTTCTGCTTCCTCAGATCGTCCGGGGAGAGCATCGCTTTTGTGCTTTTAAGTATTCCACGGAGATTCGCCGTTGACTTAACTGCGTTTTCAAGGCCCTGATCCATCGTGTTAATTACATCAAGCGTGCCAAGAAGCGGTTTATTACTCTCGCCTCCGATATCAGACATCAAATAGTCCTTACGGAGTACCGCAAGATCTTCCCAGGGAACCACAAGCTGATTGACTGCAGTTCCGTCAAACATAAACTCCACAAATAAGCGATCTTTGTACTCAACCGCCGTGTAAGTCTGATACGGTACCGGATAAAAACCGATTACCTTATTCGTGTTATCACGCTCGATATACACAAACGCGGTATTCTTAATCTCCAAAATGTTTCGGATCTTCGCCAGGAAGTCTTTTCCGTTCATGTATTTATTCGGGTTAAGCTGAAGCAGCTTCTCAATTCGCTTGTCGGTACATCTCGGATTCGCTTTCGAAGTATGCTCCGACAATGTTCTGATCGCTGTTCTGACATCAGCCGAGTCAAATATGTTGTTCCCGAATATTCCGAAATATGACTTATAGGTTCCAAGCTCCTGAAACTCCGTATAAGTTTTTAACTGGTCAGACTTAATCGGTCTGAATAAGTCGAGTATACTTCTGCGCTCTCTTTTCATTTTCCCTTTACCTTACATACGGCAGATATTCGTCCATGTGCTTGACATAACCCACCCAAGCGTTAAGTAGTGAGACCATACCGTCTATGCGGCGGTCTTGTTGAAGTTTGACGGGCTGAATAGTCTCGATCCCGTCTTTATTCAATGCCTTCACTCCCGTGTTGGCTAAGCACCAACGGAGCAAAGGATTGTTGTTGTATATAACTTTATGTTCCGACAGAGCACATCCAAGCTCTTTCATCGGTTGCGACCATGTAAAAGGTCCTTGTGCGGTCTTTTCCATCTCAAAGCCGTACTCTTCCATTTCCGGCACCCAATAACCCGACAATGCGCGGTCGTAGCATATCCACAATGGGCGTATGTCGTGCTTCTCGACCATCTCCGTGAACCATCTTGTCACGGCTGAATAGTCAACCTGAGCACCTTCATTGATTTCGAGCCATCCTTGTTCCGCCCACAATTTATACGGAACCTGTTTCGTGTCAGTTCCAAGATTTTCGTCAATCTTGCGCTGCGGAATAAAATACTTTTGCAATACATAAATGTTCTCGTCGTTCGGTTTTCTGATAACCAATGTCGCACAGGTCAGATCGTATACGCTGGATAAGTCACAACCGCCGATTGCGTAACTATGAGATACCTTTTCTATGTCAAAGGTCTGCTCATTGACGACATACTCGAACGGAAGCCAAGTAGTTGAGCCGGATTGTGGTATGTTGAAGTCCTTAACCATCACTGTGGGCTTAAATGACGGATCGTCTTTTGCCTTCTGCACCATCTCACGAAGATATTTCCGTGATTTGATGGTATCGATTCCAGGGTTGGATTTTATCCAGCAATTCTCGTCTTGCCATTCGTCAGGATCGTCAAGCTCATAAATGAACGGAAGGAAGCGCGGATTTTTTACTGTTCCGTCAAGGATTGCGGAAGCGTAAGCATATTGCGCATCAAATATTCCCTCACGGACATAGCCGTTTGTCGTAATACAAAAAAGCAACGGCTGTCTCCTGGCACCCATCGCTTGCTTTATCAAATCGTATATATCCCTGTTCTTTATCGCGGACAGCTCGTCAATGACTGCACCGTGTGCATCAAGTCCGTCAAGGCTATTACTGTTTGAAGCCAGCGCCTTGATAAACCCGAAATTTCCGTCAAAGTATAAGTCCGAAGCACGCTTTCTGATATTCGCTGACAACATAGGACTCTGACGGACCATTTTAACCGCCGCATTGAAGCCCAGCTTCGCCTGGTCAAGCATCGTGGCGACATTGTATATCTGCGGAGCACCCTCTTTATCGTCTACCAATAAATCAATCTCGACTGCTGCCGTCTCTGTGGTCTTGCCATTCTTACGACCTTCAATAATTAGGCATTCGTTGTATTGCCGGATATCATTATCATCAACAAAACCAAACAATGCTTGAAGTCTTGCCTTTTGAAATAACTCCAACTGCAAAGGCTGACCAACATCTCCTGATGGTATCTTGCAAAATGTTTCGATAAATTTTGTATGACGCTTTGCAATATCTCCGTCGAAGTGAAACTCATCCGGGGAAAGATATCTCTCAAGTAATACCTCCGCAATTCTCCGCATTTTATCACAAGCGACGATCTTGCCGTCTACGATCTTACCGAAATACTCCTCAAACTCAATCAATTATGATTTACCCAATCCAAAAGGTCTGCGGAGGCTGCCGTTTTGTTATCCTTTGGAAGCAAGTCTGTCAGATATCGGATAATTACACCGTACTGCTTCTGCACTTGCAAATAAGTCGTCATTGCAGCAGTTTGTTTACTGCCGTATTGATAATTCTCTGAAACACCCTCATTTTTTATCCGTTCTCGCAATTCTTTGAGCTGATTCTGCATAAAAAGCGCATCTTCAATCATCCCTGACGCGACTTTCAATGAATCCTCCGACAAAAGAGGAATTATGTCTTTAAGTTCATATAATTTTTTTGATTTCGCCATAAGTCCTCCAAAAAAGGGGATAAAAATATCAATTTCTATATATACCGAGG
>Ga0310696_10001397_pt1 | contig 35010 bp, 25 predicted proteins | sample AusTroGonzalo_MG_4_FD_203885 | JGI IMG/M metagenome (GOLD analysis project Ga0310696, IMG submission 203885) | Bovine rumen microbial communities from tropical cattle in Woodstock, Queensland, Australia - Gonzalo_02 (v2) (version 2) | ecosystem: Host-associated > Mammals > Digestive system >... | reverse complement strand
TGTTGCCATCCTCGTTGAACGCAACGGAGGGCTTCGTGGGCTCGCTGTCCTCATCGGTCATCGTGCCATTGACAGCCTTCGGCTTAGCCATCGTCAGACCGGCGGGAAGGTCGAACGCGCACTGGAACGCCTTAACGGTAACGTTGTTCTGGACCAGGTCGAGAGAGACTTCGGCGGTGCCGCCTGCCTCTATCGTGAAGTCGGACATCGTGAGCGTCGGCTTGTCGGTCGGGGTCGGAGGAACTGTACCTTCGGCGGTAACCGTGACATTCACGTCGGCAGCCTCGATGGCGTTGTTGTCTGCGTCGGAGATCGAGATTTCCTTGATCTTGACGGTGCCGCCCTGGAAGGTGGCGTCGGCAGTGAAGGTGATCTTCAGGATGCTCGTAGCGTCGGAGTTGAAGGCATAGCCCTCACCGCTGTAGACGGCTACGGTGTTGCCATCCTCGTTGAACGCAACGGAGGGCTTCGTGGGCTCGCTGTCCTCGTCGGTCATCGTGCCATTGACAGCCTTAGGCTTGGCCATTGTCAGACCGGCGGGAAGTTCGAAGGCGCACTGGAAGGCCTTAACCGTAACGTTGTTCTGGATAAGGTCGAGAGTCACGTCTACGCTTTCGCCTGCCTTGATCGTGAAGTCGGACATGCTCAATGCCGGCTTGTCAGTCGGAGTCGGAGGAACTGTACCTTCGGCGGTAACCGTGACATTCACGTCGGCGGCCTCGATGTTGTTGTTGTCTGCGTCGGAGATCGAGATTTCCTTGATCTTGACGGTGCCGCCCTGGAAGGTAGCGTCGGCAGTGAAGGTGATCTTCAGGATGCTCGTAGCGTCGGCATTGAAGGCATAGCCCTCACCGCTGTAGACGGCTACGGTGTTGCCATCCTCGTTGAACGCTACGGAGGGCTTCGTGGGCTCGTCCTCCTCATCCGTCATCGTGCCAGCTACGGCCTTCGGCTTAGCCATCGTCAGACCGGTAGGAAGCTCGAAAGCACACTGGAATGCCTTAATAGTAACGTTGTTCTGAACCAGATTGAGGGTGACTTCGGCGGTGCCGCCTGCCTCTATCGTGAAGTCGGACATCGTGAGCGTCGGCTTGTCGGTAGGAGTCGGAGTGTCTACCTTCTTGAAGGTGGCACTGACGGTAACGTTGGCGGCAGGCATCATGAACGTGTTGTCGGCAGAGAGGGCGATAGTCGTCTCACCGTTCTTAACCGTAATGGCTTCAAGTTCGTAGCCATTGGCTGGAGTGGCAGTGACCTTAATGGTCTCACCCTCGGCGGCCTTGGACTTGTCAACGCTTACAGTACCGTTCTCCACGGTGGAAACCGTGATGTCATAGGTCGTCGTGGGAGTGACACCCTCGACAGTAACCTTGACACTCACATCAGCAACATCGATGCTGGCGTTGTCTGCATCGGAGATGGAGATACCCTTAATCTTGACGGTGCCGCCCTGGAAAGTGGCATCGGCTGTGAAGGTAATCTTAAGAACGCCCGTGGCATCGGAGTTGAAGGCATAGCCCTCACCGCTGTAGACGGCTACGGTGTTGCCATCCTCGTTGAAAGCAACAGAGGGCTTCGTGGGCTCGTCCTCCTCATCAGTCATCGTACCAGCTACGGCCTTCGGCTTAGCCATCGTCAGACCGGCGGGAAGCTCGAACGCGCACTGGAACGCCTTAATGGAAACGTTGTTCTGAACCAGATTGAGGGTGACTTCAGCAGTGCTGCCAGCCTCAATCGTGAAGTCGGACATCGTGAGCGTCGGCTTGTCGGTCGGAGTCGGAGTCTCAACCTTCTTGAAGGTGGCACTGACTTCAACGTCGGCGGCAGGCATCGTGAATGTGTTGTTGGCAGTAAGTGAAATGGTATTGTTACCACTCGTCACAGTTATTGCATCCAACACATATCCCGGACCAGCCACAGCTGTAACCTTTACGATTTCACCAGCTTCTGCTTCAGTCTTATCAACAGCAACCGTGCCGTTCTGAGCAGTAGCTACGGTGATGGTATACTTTGTCGCGGGGATTACACCCTCGGCAGTGACATTGACCTTCACATCAGCAACATCGATGCTGGCGTTGTCTGCGTCAGAGATGGAGATACCCTTGATGGTCACCGTGCCGCCCTGAAAGGTGGCATCGGCAGTGAAGGTAACCTTCAGGACACTCGTAGCATCGGCATTGAAAAGATAGCCTTCTCCGCTATAGACGGCCACGGTATTGCCATCCTCGTTGAACGCAACGGAGGGCTTTGTGGGCTCCTCGTCCTCATCAGTCATCGTGCCAGCTACGGCCTTCGGCTTAGCCATTGTCAGACCGGCGGGAAGCTCGAAAGCACACTGGAATGCCTTAATGGCAACGTTGTTCTGAACCAGATTGAGAAATACGTCAATGCTTTCGCCTGCCTTGATCGTGAAGTCGGACATCGTGAGCGCCGGCTGACCGCTCGGTGTCGGCACCTCAATCTTCTTGAAGGTGGCACTGACGGTAACGGCGGCAGCGGGCATCGTGAACGTGTTGTCAGAGGAGAGGGTGATGGTCGTTTCACCGCTCTTAACTGTGATGGCTTCAAGTTCGTAGCCATCGGCTGGAGTGGCTGTGACCTTGACGGTCTCGCCCTCGGCAGCTTCTGCCTTGTCCACGGTGACGATTCCGTTCTGAATAGTACCCACGGTGACGGCATAAGCTGTCGGAGTCGGAGGTGAATTATTCGAAGTTACCTGAACCTTCACGTCGGCGGTCTCTGTGCCATCATTGTTTTCATCAGAAAGAGATATGTCAGAAATAGTAATCGTTCCTCCTGAGAAAGTGGTACTGGCCGTAAAAGTAATCTTCAAAACGGACGTTGCATCCGAATTGAAGAGGTAACCTTCACCATTATAAACGGCGACGGAATAATTATCTTCGTTGAATGCAACAGACGGCTTCGTGGGTTCATCGTCATCATCTGTCATGGTACCAGCAACAGCCTTCGGCTTAGCCATAGTCAACCCTTCAGGCAGGTTGAACGTACACTGGAAGGCCTTGATGGATTTTCCACCTTGGTCGAGGTTTAAAGTGACCTCCTTGGTTGACCCTGCTTCAATAAAGAAATCAGCCATCGAGAGTTTCTGTGCAAATGCACTACTCACGCTTGCTGTTAACATCAAAAGGAGCAAGGAGAACCATTTAGTGATAGTCTTTTTACTCATATTAGTTAGTTAAATGATTTTGTTAATAGCCTTTGAGAATGGAATAGAGGAGTTCTGCTATCGGTTCATTCATATTATATATACTCCTCTCTCATTGGACACAAAAAAACGAAATGCAAAGTAGGAGTGAAACCGAATGAGGGTTTCTCGCTACTTCGCATTCCATTCTTAATAATCAAGATCTTATGAAAAGATGAAGATTATTGTTTAGCCTTTTTTCGTTGGTGACGTAGAGGCCTTCAAGTTCCTTAAGGCTCAAATGCCCATCATTGTCATGGACGAAGAAATGCGTACCAAATAGGATTTGACCTCATCAAAGCTGCACGTTCCTAAGAGAATTGCAGTAGAGCACCAATTATGGGAAATGCTTACGCTTTGATTATCAAAGGACACTTATTCCAAGGTGGTCTTGCCGATAACGACATCAACGAGCAACGTAACGTCGTTAATCTTGATCTGACCATCTTTTGTGACATCAGCAGCGGCCTTCTGTGTATCGTCAGGAGTGATCTTACCAATGACGATATCAACAAGCATTGTTACGTCGTTGATCTTGATCTGGCCATCACCTGTAACATCACCGAGCTTGACTTCTACATAGTCTGCGGCCATTTCTTCTGCATTGGTCAACCACTGAGTAGGCATAGCCCAAGCGAGAGTGCTGCTGAGGAGAAGAACGATACCTGCAAGATACATGCGGGAATTCAGTAAATTCTTTTTCATAGTGATTTGTTTTTTTGTTTATATTAGGGTTATAGATTTATTATGTCCAAAAGGAACATTTTGCTGTTTCTGGATATTACTCCTATATAACAATAGGCTGTTAAACCGTGACAAAAGTATTATTTATTTTTTTTCCTTCCAAGCTTTTTTGCAAAAAAATGAAGTTTTTTTTCCTTTATCCCGTTTTTTGAACATTTCCCGTCTCAGAATGTGTATGTTTGGCATGTTTTTTGAAGCTTCGTTAGGAAAAAATGGTCGTATAATGCCATTGGGACATGAGACTGATGGTCAGTAACCGTAGAATCAGGTAGAAATAGATGCCGAGGAGGGCAAATACTCGTGCTAATTTTATGTCTGTCAGGCGAAGCAGGGCGGGCCAAAGAATCCAGTAACAGGGGATGAAGAGGTTCGCAAGCCGGGTTCCGAGGATGGCATAGTTGCTAAAGAGGGAGTAGGAGACAAAGAAGAGGACGAATGCGTAGACGGCCGTGCGGCTGATCTTGTCCTGGATCAGTTCTTCATAGAAGATGTATATGGCCAAAGCGGTGAGCAGGCGTTCGACAAAGGCGATGGTGAAGCTCATCGCGCGCGTGTACGTATTTATATAGGTATATAGGTGCTCGGTCAGTTCGTTTTCTTGATTAAATATCTTGGGGATGATATTCAGGAAGGGGATATACAGGAAGTAGACGACGATGCCTCCCACAATGATTCCAAGGTATATCTTTGGGGAAAGAGTTTTCTTTGACAAATAGTAGAACGGGAGGTAGACGAGTGCGGAATAATGGAAAAGGACGCCGAGGATGTTGCAGAGGTAGAACTTCCAGGGTTTCTCCTGCTGGATGTAGTACCAGGAATTGGCGAAGAAGAGGATACTGATGGTGTTGCGGATGAAGTCTATCTCGTTCACTACTCCGCTCATTCCCACGAAAATGGTGAGGAGGAAGGGCAAATTCGCTTGCTGTCGGTACATGAAGCGGAAGAGCAGTCCGTTGATGAGGCACGAACACGCGAAGATGAATCCTTCGAAGGGGATGTGCAAAGCCTTGAACAGCTCCATCGCGAGGGCAAAAGCCGGCATGGAGACGAGGTGGAAGAAGGCTTCGTGGTTGAACATGTTCTGGTAGAAGTGGTAGTCATCGCCCACATTGCCCCGTAATCCGAAGAAGAGGGTGAAAAGTACCAGGAGTGCCCACATCATCCTGTCCTTGTTCTTCTGGCTGAGAATCTCGTATGGATAGATCAAGCAAACCAGAAGTGCAAGCAAACCGAAATAGGGGTTTAAGAAAGTAGCCATCAGCGGGTGGTTGGTTATGTGTGAGAAACAGGCTTATTTATTTCTGGTCGTAGGCGTGCTTGGGGTAGTCTACGGTGTAGTGCAGTCCCCTACTCTCCTTGCGCTCGATGGCATGACGGGTGATGAGGTAGCCGACATTGACCATGTTGCGGAGTTCGCAGATATCTTTGGATGCCTTGACGCGTTTGAACAGCTCTTCGGTCTCTTCGTAGATGATGTCGAGGCGTGTCCAGGCACGATGCAGACGCAGGTCGCTACGGACGATGCCGACGTAGTTGGACATAATCTGCCCCACCTCCTTCATGTCTTGGGCGATGAGGACTTTCTCCTCGTTAGTCATCGTGCCTTCGTCGTTCCATTCGGGCACTTGGTCGTTGAACTCGTATTTATCGATATTTCCGATAGCGTGTTTAGCGGCGGCATCGGCATATACTACAGCCTCTATCAAGGAGTTAGACGCCAAGCGGTTTCCTCCGTGGAGACCTGTGCAGGAACACTCACCGACGGCATAGAGGCGATGGATGGTACTCTCGCCGTTGAGGTCTACCTTGATGCCACCACACATGTAGTGGGCACAGGGGACGACGGGGATGTACTGCTTGGTGATGTCGATGCCGATGCTCAGGCACTTGGCATAGATATTCGGGAAATGATGCTTGGTCTCTTCGGGGTCCTTATGGGTGACGTCGAGGCAGACATGGTCGAGGCCGTGAATCTTCATCTCTTTGTCGATGGCACGGGCGACGATGTCACGGGGAGCAAGAGAGAGGCGTTTGTCGTACTTCTGCATGAATTCCTCACCGTTGGGCAGACGCAGGATGCCGCCATAGCCGCGCATGGCCTCGGTAATGAGGTAGGCGGGATGGGTCTCGGCAGGGTTATAAAGGGCCGTGGGATGGAACTGCACGAACTCCATGTCCTTGACGATGCCCTTGGCACGATAGACCATAGCGATGCCGTCGCCCGTGGCAATGTTGGGGTTCGTAGTGGTGGCGTAGACGGCACCAGTGCCTCCTGTGGCCATGAGCGTGACGCGAGAGAGGAAGGTGTCAATCTTCTGGGTGTCAGGGTCGAGGACGTAGGCTCCGTAGCACTCGATGTCGTTCATGTGGCGGTTCACCTCGCGTCCGAGGTGGTGCTGAGTGATGATTTCGACAGCGAAGTGGTTCTCGAGGACGGTGATACGCTTGTCGGCACGCACGGCACGAATGAGTCCCTGCTGGATTTCGTGGCCGGTGTCGTCGGCATGATGCAGGATGCGGAACTCCGAGTGGCCACCCTCGCGATGGAGGTCAAATTCGCCGTCGGCGTTCTTGTCGAAGTTCACGCCCCAGCGCACGAGGTCGGCAATGCCCTTCGGTGCGTTGCGGACGACCTGCTCCACAGCAGCAGGGTCGCTGATGAAGTCGCCTGCGACCATGGTATCGTGGATGTGCTTCTCGAAGTTGTCCACTTTCAGGTTCGTGACGCTTGCCACGCCACCCTGAGCCTTGTCGGTATTGGCCTCGTCGATGGTTGTCTTACAGATGAGTGCCACTTTGCCCTTGCCGCTCTGAGCGACCTTGAGCGCATAGCTCATTCCAGCTACACCCGAGCCGATGATGAGGAAGTCGAATTTACGGATCACGTTATTGTTTTTATGGATGAACGGTTAAGATATATGAGGGCTTTTTCCCTTATCGGGGACAAAAGTAGTGAAAAGTTCTATTACTTCACCTATTTTCAAGACTTATCTTTTTCATGCGGATACGATTTGGGGGCAAAATTACAGAAAAACGCTTAAAAACAGCCCATTTGAGAATGAAGATGTGTTATTTAGGCAAATTCCTGATGAAAATTGTATAATTTTGCGGCTCGAAGTCAATGATAACGAAAGACAGTATAGAGACAGCCTATAGTTTCCTGCATCAGAAACAGAGAATCTATGTTCATTCCACGCTGGACTGGCAGAAGGATGACATTGAAATTGCCATTGCATCCTATGTAGATGATATGAGCCAGGAACTACTCGCTGTTATTTCAGAGGGAAGGGCAGACTTCCTGAGAGACCACAAAAGGTTTCAAGAGGATATTACCAAGGCGGTTGAGGTTCTTGAAAAGAAGCTATAGGAATGACGATACCTGCATCATGCAGAGCCAGCAGTCAGACTCTTAAGAGGGTAGGCGCAGACTCTTAGGAGGGTAGGCGCAGACTCTTAGGAGGGTCAGGCAGGTCTCTTATGTCCTCTTCGCGCTGCAAAGATACGGCGCCGCCGTTGCGCTCCACGAATCCCCGCCTCAAATTCTCGCATCACCATCGTTATCCGTCATTTCCCCATCGCCATTTTCCTCATCCCTGTTACAGCGTTACAGTGTTACAGTGTTACAGTTCAAAATCCCCTATTCCATACCCCTAAAAATACTTCTATATTTATATATATATAGAGAGTTAATTTTTGACCTTTTGACAACCGTTTTTCGAACTGTAACACTGTAACGCTGTAACGCAATCCCGACAAAATGGGCTGTTAGACTACAGGTCCTGTAGTCTAACAGCCCTTTGGGCTTCCGTGGTGGCGGATGGTTAATAGGTGTGGTGTCCCTCTTCTATTTCCTCTTTCGTAATCTTCCGGGCATCCATGGCTCGCCAGCAGTAGACGATGTAGGCGAGGACGAAGGGAACGAGGAGCGAGACGTAGAACATCGTGCGTAGGGTGAACTCGCTGCTGCATGAGTTCTGCATGGTGAGCGACGACTGCAAATCGGCGGTGGAGGGGTAGTAGGCGGTGTTGTTCCAGGCAGAGCAGAGCAGCAGGGCGAGGACGGTGAGCACGGTACCGATGCCTGCGAGCCAGATGCCGGTGGGAGTTGAACGTTTGCTGCCGTACAGAATATCGGTTCCAATTCCCCAGAGCACGAGGACGACGCCAATAAGCAGGATGACGAGCAGGTACCACATATCGAGGAGGTTGTGGAGGTACTTATTGGGTTCCATGAAGATGACGCCGGTGGCGGGGTCATAGGCGTAGCCGTCCTTCAGGAGCAGATGGACGAGGTAGGCGACGAAGAGGATGACGAAGGGAACGGCGGCGCCGATAAGGTGTCTGCTGCCACGCGCACGGAGATCCTCGTCAGCAACGTTGTTCATCACGTAGAGGATGCCCAGCGTGCGTGCCAGGAAGACGACGGCAAAGCCGAGCACAAGCACCCAGGGGTTCAGCAGGGCATCGAGGCCGTGGCTGGCGTTGGCCCAGGAGGAAATGACAAGCCCCTCTCCAACTCCCCCCGGGAGGGTTAGGAGGTTGCTTTTTTCGACGATGAAGTTCGAGCCCTCGAAGAAGGTGGCGACGGCACCGCCAAGGAGCAGCGGGCCGAGGATGCCGTTGAGCGTGAGGCAGAACTGGAAGGTCTTGGGGCCGAGGAAGTTGCCCAGTTTGTTCTGGAACTCGTAGCTGACGGCTTGCAGGACGAAGGTGAAGAGGATAAGCATCCACAGCCAGTAGGCACCGCCGAAACTGGTGCTGTAGAACAGCGGATAGGAGGCGAAGAAAGCTCCGCCGAAGGTCACCAGGGTGGTGAAGGTGAGCTCCCACTTGCGACCTGTGGAGTTATAGATGATGCGGCGACCCTGCTCCGTGCGCCCGAGACTCCCTGCGACGGAGTTGGCTCCCTGGACAAAGAGCAGGAATACGAGGAGGGCGCCGAGGAGGGCCACGATGAAGCACCAGTAGTGCTGGAGGAATGAGTAGGAAGCCTCACCCCCGGCCCCTCTCCAAATGGCGAGGGGAGTATATAGCAATGCAAACATGGATTGTATCATAAGGCGTTACGGTTTAAGTGTGAGAATAGAGAGGTTTATTGGAAACTACTCCCCTCGCCCTTTGGAGAGGGGTCGGGGGTGAGGCTTCCCTTCTTAATCTGTTTCAGCATGATGTTGATTTCCACAGCCAGAAGGACGGTGAAGAGGACGAGGAAGAGCCAGAAGGTGGTGGCGACGGCTGAGGAGCCGATATTCGAAATGGAAGCTCCCACGGGCAACATGTCCTGAATGGTCCACGGCTGACGACCGAACTCGGCTACCAGCCAACCACTCTCGGAGGTGATGTAGGCGCAGGGGAGGAGCAGGATGGCCAGCCAGTAGTGCCAGGCGGGCAGGGATGCGATGTCGTGGTCTTTCCACAATGCCTTGGGGAACCGATAAATGGCGGCCAGGAGAACCACGAAAAACAGGACGAAGAGCGAGCCGAAACCGACCATCACGCGGAACGCCCAGAAGTTGACGGCCACGGGCGGCACCAGTTCGGCCTCGTCCTTGATGAAGCCATAGCCAAAGTAGGGAAGGTTGGAGTTGAGCGATGAAAGCTGAGAGCTCAGGGTTTCTTCATCGGCGCCTTCGGCTTTGGCCTTACGGTAGGCGGCCAAGTCTGCTATAGCCTGCCGCCCGCGCTCCATCTTCTCCTTGGCACTGGGTTCCACGGTGCCGTCCTCGCGCGTGTACCCTCTTAATAAATCGTTGATGCCAGGCACGAAGCCGTTGAAGTCGTTGGTGGCCATGAAGGAGAGGGCGTAGGGGACTTCGATGCCCTCTATCAGTTTGAGTCCCTGTCCCGTTCCTCCATCGTACAGAGCCTCCATGGCGGCCAGCTTCATGGGCTGCATGGCGGCGACGTCCTGTGCCGACTTGTGGCCTGTGGCAGCGGCCAAGATGGTGGCAAGGAGTCCCGTGGCGGCGCCAATCTTGATGCTTTCCAGTGCCAGCTTCGTCTCGCGCTTCTTCAGCAGATACCAACTGCACACGGCCACGCAGAAGACGGCACCGACAATCCAGGCCGAGGTGACGGTGTGGCAGAACTTGCCGACGGCGAAGGGCGAGAGGGCCACGTCGAGGAACGACGTCATCTCGTTGCGCATGGTGTCGGGGTTGAAGTCGCAGCCCACGGGGTGCTGCATCCAGGCGTTGGCCACGAGAATCCACCAGGCGGAGATGGTGGCTCCCAGCCACGTCAGCCACGTGGATGCCAGGTGGAACCCTCGCGAGACCTTCTCCCAGCCGAAGTACATCACGGCCACAAAGGTGCTCTCCATGAAGAAGGCCACGATACCCTCGATGGCCAGCGGGGCGCCAAAGATGTCGCCGACGAACCACGAGTAGTTCGACCAGTTGGTGCCGAACTCAAATTCGAGGATGATGCCCGTGGCCACGCCCATGGCGAAATTGATGCCGAAGAGGCGTTGCCAGAATTGCGCCGTGCGCCGCCAGAAGAGGTCGCCCGTGCGGTAGTATTTGGTTTCCATGATGGCCATGATGAGGCCGAGTCCCAGGGTGAGCGGGACAAAGAGCCAGTGGTAGATGGCCGTGAGCGCAAATTGCGCTCGCGCCCAGTCAATGGCTGTGAACAGACCCCCTCCCTGCTCTCCCTCAACGGGGAGAGCGGTTTGCAACAGAGTGATGAGGGAAGCAACGGTAATCATAATTTACAGGTTTTAATATTAGGTGTATAAGGATTCAGATTCCGAAAGGCAACTACTCTCCCCCCAGAGTGGGAGCGGCCCTCTTGTTCAACTCCGTGGCCACGAACTCCGCCTCCCCGCCTTTCTCGGTATGCTGCCGCAGGAAGTTGGGGAAGAAAAAGAGTTTCAGGACAAAGAAGATGATGAATACTTTCACCGCGATGACAAGCCATAACGTCCGTCCAAGCGTCATTGAACGGAAGCCGTCGTAATAGAGGCGAAAGGCGCGATAGATGAAACTATTCGGATGCATCGTCTGGGGAGTTGATTTCACAAGGTTTTCGGCGGCAAAGTTAGGGATTATTTTCGAATGGACTACAAAATGCGCGTCTTTTTCTAAAACCTCCTTAAAAAAGGGCGTAAAAATAGCGTTTCATCTCCTCTTTTTGTTTATCTTTGCCCCCGAAGACTGCTAAAAGACATGAACATCGACCGGTTCCATCGCTGGATGAAGTCGCTGCAGACGAAGTCCACCCTCGCTATCATCATCACCGCTGCCGTACTCGTGGAGGCTACATCGGTGGTGCAGTACTGGTTTGCCCGCGAAGGAATCCGAAACGAAGTGCAGCACCGCGCAGAGGGAGAGCTCAGAGCCAAGAGCCTGGAAATACAGAAGGTGATGTCTGCCGTGGAGGTGGCCGTGAACAACAGGCGTTGGGCTGTGGAGCAACAGCTTGGCTCGCCAAAGGCGATGTACGAAATCACGCGCCAGATGGTGGCAGACAACGAAATCATCAAGGGCTGTGCCGTGGCCTTTGTGCCCGACTACTTCATGGCGCAGGGACGGCAGTTCGCCCCCTATAGTTTCCAGCGTCCTGACGGTCGCATCGAGAGCAAGCAACTGGGCAGCACCACCTACGACTACCACCAGATGGAGTGGTACACGGCACCCATGCAGGACGGCGAGCCCCATTGGAGCGAACCCTACTACGACAAAGGCGGTGGCGAAATGATGATGTCCACGTTTTCGGTTCCCGTCTGCGATTTCACGGGAAGGCGAGTGGCAGTTTTTACGGCGGATGTCTCGCTGGACTGGCTGGCCGGTGTCATCAACGCCCACCGCATTTACCCCTCTTCTTTCAATCTGCTCATTTCGCGCACAGGACAGTTCATGGCCTGTCCCGAAGAGAGCCTGATCCTGAAAAGCAATATCCAGGAAGCCACCGCCCGCATCGAGGACACCGCCGCCACCCACCTCAACCGCCGCATGTTGGCCGGGCAGGCCGGGCAGGCGACCATCACCAACAACGAAGGCTCGCGCAATTATGTCTTCTTCGCCCCCGTAGAAACCGACTCGCTGGTGTCGAAGGGAAGACGCCTTGGGTGGTCCATGGCCATCGTCTGTTCCGAGAATGAGGTCTATCATGGCCTGCGCCAGGTGGGCTTCAACCTTCTCCTGCTGACCATTGCCGGGTTGCTGCTGCTGACCTTCATCGTCTTCCGCATGATACGCGGCTTCAACCGCCTGCAGACCGCCACCTCCCAACAACAGCGACTGGCCCGTGAACTGCAAATCGCCCACGCCATACAAGTGGGGATGTTGCCCAAAGCCGAAGCCTTCTCCCAGCGCGACGACGTTGCGCTCTGTGCCTCCCTGGAGCCTGCGAAGGAGGTGGGCGGCGACCTTTATGACTATTATATCCGCGACGAGAAGCTCTTCCTCTGCATCGGCGACGTCTCTGGCAAAGGCATTCCGGCCGCCTTGGTCATGGCGATGACGAAAGTCCTCTTCCGAACCGTCTCTGCTCACGAGGCCGCACCTGAGCGAATCGTTGGTCTCATCAACGACACACTCTCGGCTGAAAACGATTTGAATATGTTCGTCACGCTCTTCGTCGGTGTGCTGGATCTCCCGACCGGGCGTATGCGCTACTGCAACGCGGGACATACTTCTCCACTGCTCGCAGGGGCTTCCGTGGGCGTCTTGCCCGCCGACTCCAATATCGTTGTTGGTGCCTCTGTGGGCTGGAGATACACGGCTCAGGAGACCCGCCTGGATCCCATGACCACGCTCTTCCTCTTCACAGACGGACTGACCGAGGCCGAGGACAGCGAGCACCGACAGTTTGGGCTGCCCCGTGTGCGGCAGGTCGCAGCCGCCATTTCCCATGAGCCTCAGGCGTTCATCCACGAGATGACCGAAGCCGTGCGGCAGTTCGTAGGAAGTGCCGAACCCAGCGACGACCTTACCTTGCTGGCCGTGCAATACACCAAGCGACAGCTCGACGTCCGTTTTCAGCGCAATCTCACTCTTTCCAATGATGTCAATGAGGTGGCTCATCTGACTGCCTTCGTGGAGGAAATCTGTCAGGAGGTGGCCTTCGACGCGGCTACGACCATGCAAGTGACCCTGGCCATGGAGGAGGCTGTCGTCAATGTGATGGAATATGCCTACCCAGCGGGTACGAAAGGAACCATTGGCATTGAGGCTCAGGCCAACGATGTGCGGCTGAAATTTACGATTACCGATACCGGCGCGCCCTTTGACCCCACGACCCGTGGCGAGGCCGACACATCGCTGTCCTTGGAAGAACGGCCTATCGGAGGACTGGGCATTCACCTCGTCCGCCAGCTCATGGATTCCATCAATTACGAACGTACCGAAGGACGCAACGTCCTCACCTTGCGCAAGAAACTGAAAAACGAATAACTCTTAACTGCTTATTTATATGAAAACGACGATTCAGGAAATAAACGGTGCATTCGTTGCCACCCTCGACGGACGCCTTGACACGGCAGTCGCAGCACAGACGCAACAAGAGCTACAACCTCTCTTTGAACACAGCCAATCGGATGTCGTGCTCGATTGCAGTCGCCTCCAGTACATTTCTTCCAGCGGCCTGCGCATCTTCCTTGCGCTGGCAAAGCGTTGTCCGAAACTTCGTATAACGGAAGCGAATTCTGACGTCTATCAGGTCTTGGAAATGACAGGTTTTACGAAAATCATGAACGTACAGCGAGGTATGCGCTGCCTGAGTGTGGATGGCTGTGAAGTTATTGGCCACGGTGGTGTCGGCATCGTCTACCGCCTGGATGCAGACACCATCATCAAAGTATTCCGCAAAGGCACCACCCTCGATGAGGTCCGCACGGAAATCACGATGGCCAAAGAAGCCTTTGTACTCGGAATGCCTACAGCCATTTCCTTCGATATCGTGCGGGTGGGTCAGCAGTTGGGACTCGTGTACGAACTGCTTCGTGCCGACACCCTCAGTGCCTGTCTACGTCGCGAACCCCAGCGCGTAGACGAACTGGCTCGACTCTACGCGAACTTGTTCCGACAACTGCACGCCATTCGCGTGCCACGTGGAAAAACCATCCCCGATGCACTTGTACGCGAACGTGAATCCGTTCAACACATTCGCCGTTATTTTGACGCCGAAGGCATCGACATCCTGCTCCGTGTCATCGACGCAATACCCGCCTGCGACCGCCTGCTACACTGCGATTTACAGACGAAGAATGCCATGTTGCAAGGCGACGAGCTAATGCTTATCGATATGGGAGAGGTGGGCTACGGACACCCGGTCATCGACCTCGCCCATTCCTATTCTGCCATGATGACGCTTGTGGGCGACTATGAGACCATCATCGGAGTGTCCAAGGAGCTTGCCCAAGACATCTGGCAGCGTATGATTCGCTACTACTTTGAAGGCCAGCCCCAACACGTCATCGACCATCGGCTGGAACAGATTAAGGCTGTCAGCACGGTGCGTAAATTCAGTTGGCTGTCGCTCTCCGACAGTTTCCCCGACGAGGTAATCCGCCAATGTCAACAAATCTTTGAAGAACAGGTGACACGACAAAAGGAACATCTGTTGGAGGTCTGCGGCACGCTCAACGACTGGGAGGTCTGAAGGTCGCCTTCAATCAGACGAAGGCCAGTTCGCCCGTACCATTCTCGGACGGCCGTACTGGTCTTTACGCAAACTCACATCATCGAAGCCCAATTGTTTAAGGAGTTGACAGGTCTGATTCCCAAAAGCCTGATTCACTTCAAACAGGAGAAGTCCGCCCGGACAGAGGACTTGGCGGGCGATGTGGGCAATAGTGCGATAGAACAGCAAAGGGTCGGCATCCGACACGAAGAGGGCCAGATGCGGCTCATGGTCGAGGACGGTAGACGACATGCCTGCCGCTTCAGACTCCCGGACATAAGGCGGATTAGACACGAGGAGCTGGAAGTTGGGAGGTTCTGAAGGGACAATCGAGAGAGCTCGAACAGAGAACTGGGAACTGAGGACATCTTGCCGCACGAATTCTACATTTTCAGCTCCGAGGCTCGTGGCGTTTTCGCGAGCTATAGCCAGTGCCGCCTCGCTGACATCGACCCCTACCACATAGGCTTTGGGGAAGGCCAGGGCAAGGGAAGTGGCGATGCAGCCACTACCTGTGCAGAGGTCGAGGAGGTTGTTTGAGGATTGGAGATTTTCAGCAATAGCAAGTCGGGTCAGTTCCTCGGTCTCGGGACGCGGAATAAGAACATCGGGAGTGACACGAAAACGGTGGCCGCAGAAGTCGGAGAAGCCCAGAACATATTGAACGGGTTCGCCCGAAAGCAGTCGGGAAGCGATTTTTTCCATTTCTTCGCGGTCGTTTGCCGATAATGCCGTATCTTTGCCCAGCAAAAGGTCTGTCTGACTGAGACCGAAGCGCTCTTCCATAACTACACGGACGATGGCCCGTGCCTCGCCTGCTCCATGAAGCGGTGTCAGTGCTGCTGTGAGTTCACGATAATTCATGGCGCAAAGGTAGGGAAAGGAGACAACAATCAAAAATTAAAAGATAAAAATTATCAGACAAACGATAAAAACTGAAGAAAGAAGTGACCCAAGATGAGAAATACATGGCCCGATGCCTGCAATTGGCACGGCACGGCGAGTTTACCACGGCACCGAACCCGATGGTGGGAGCGGTCATCGTGCATGACGGACGTATTATTGGCGAGGGATGGCATCGTCAATGTGGCGGCCCGCACGCCGAAGTGAACGCGGTTCGCAGCGTACGTCCCGAGGACGAGGGGCTGTTGCGAGAGGCTACGATTTATGTTAGTCTGGAGCCTTGTTCGCATTGGGGCAAAACGCCACCGTGCGCAGAATTGTTGGTGGAGAAGGGCTTCCGTCGAGTGGTGATTGGCTGTCTGGACCCGAACGAAAAGGTGGCTGGTCGCGGCATCCGACGCCTACGCGAAGCTGGAGCCGAGGTCGTGGTCGGCGTTTTGGAGCGTGAGTGCTGGTGGCTGAATCGCAAGTTTATGACTTTCCATACCTTGCACCGCCCGTACATCACCCTAAAATGGGCACAGAGCGCCGATGGCTTCATCGACCGTCACCGAGAGAGCCGTTCCGATGGAGAGCCCGTGCATTTCTCCTCACGATGGACACAGACGCTGGTTCACCGTCTCCGTGCCACCCATCAAGCCATTCTTGTGGGGCGTCGTACCTGGGAACTGGATCAGCCGAGCCTGACGACACGGCTGTGGCCAGGAAAAAATCCGGAAAAGGTGGTGCTGACAAAAAGCCCAAAAAGCCTCACCCTCGACCCCTCTCAAAAAAGCCTCACCCCCAACCCCTCTCCAAACGGAGAGGGGAGTATATACCTTCAAGAACAATCATTGCATCCAGTACATGTGGTACAAGTCCTTCCTTCCCAACAGAATTCAGTAAATACTCCCCTCTCCATTTGGAGAGGGGCCGGGGGTGAGGCTCTTGAGACTTTTCAGTCCATTTTAGTCGAAGGAGGTGCCCAAACCTTGCAGTCTTTCATTGATGCCGACATGTGGGACGAGGCATACATCGAACGTTCGGAGTTGTTGCTGGAAGACGGCGTAGAGGCTCCGAAAATGAAAACAGACCCTAAAGGGCGCCCCGTTCACGTTAATTTTGCCTAATTCATAGGCCTAAACGGCACTTTTCAGGGAGGATTGTTTCGCGCGTGCAAAGAAAAGCTGTACTTTTGCACCCGTTTTCAAGAAAGCAACTAAAGAAATGAAGAATCCCCTTTATGCCTTTTTGGCTCTGGGCCTGACAATGTGTTGTCTTACTTCCTGCATTGGTGACGACGACGATAATACAAGTTCCAGCGACAAATGCTATATCAGCTCATTCACCCTCGGACAGATGAAGCGTGTCATGCACGCCACAGGTTCCGACGGTCAGGACAGCACTTACTATGTCTCTTATTCCGGTTCCTACTATAAAATGACCATCGACCAGCGGAAGCTGCTCATCACCAACACGGATTCATTGCCTTTGGGCACCCGGGTGGAGGCCGTGCTCGCCACCTTGAGCTATACGGGATACGTTATTTATGCAGAAAGCAAAGATGCCGAGGACTGGACGAGCTATTCAACCAGTGACAGCATCGACTTCTCCAAGCCTCTTATCTTTAGAGTCTACGCTGAAAACCTCAGTAGCTATCGCGATTACACGGTCAAGCTGAACGTCCGGAAGACCGACCCCAAAGCCTATAACTGGACGTCGCAGGCTGCATTACCTTTCGCAGCAGGCAGCGAAGACGATTGCAGCCTGCTGCTAACAGCTTCGCAGCCTGTTGCCTTCGCTCTCGAAGCTTCCAGCGGAAAAGTTTACGTCATGAAGCCTAACGCCGAGGGATGGAGCAAGGAAGAATGTACGGGGCTGGGGACGATGCCCGCAGTCAGAAGCATACAGTATTTTGAAGGAAAATTCTGGATGTCGTGCCACCAATCGCTCTACAGCTCGGACAATGCCGTAGATTGGACGCAAGTATCATTGCCCGCAGACATCACACTCATCCGATTAGTAGCCTCCAGCTCTTCGGCCCTTTATGCCAGCGTCGAAGGTGCTGACGGTCTGCCAACTATTGCGAGTACCACAGACGGCATCGCATGGACGACCATGAAAGTGGAGGCTGGTGGATTCACGGGAGAGCCTTTGGCCGCAACGGCTTACGAACAGACCAATGGCAACCGTCGTGTAGTCATGGCCGACCGAACAGGCTCTGGCACGGAACCTCTGACTATCTGGAATTTGCTCGAAGGATACGACGAGCCGTGGACACTCTTCGGACAAGCTGGGGATAATGACTTCCTCTTGCCTGCCATGAACGACCTTTGCATTTTGCCTGTGAACGAAAGCCTCATGGCCGTGGGTGGAACACACGTTGGTGGCGAAGCTTCGACAGCCCTGCAATCCATCTATGTCAGCTACGACAACGGCATCACTTGGAAAATAGACGAAGACCACAAACTGCCCACCGCTGCCCAAGGAACAACTGCCTCTGTGGCTGCTGCCACGGACGGCAAGAGCCTTTGGCTCATGGCGGGAGACCAACTCTGGTGCACACGACTGAACGACGCAGCACAATAATTCACCCCAACAGCCAGAAAAAGAACAGCCCACACATGAGACGCCTGACGACCGTGCTATTTCTCTGCCTTGTGGCCCTGACCGCACAGGCACAAGATGGCGAACTGCTGGAGTACCAGCAGGAAATTGGCGGCGGCATAGGTGTTTCCACCTATCTGGGTGATGCCACGGGAAGCTTCTTCAAGAATCCGGGACTGGCGGCCTCTTTCATCTGGCGTAGGAACCTGAACCAGCGCATGGTCATCAAAACCGACCTTGCTTTCGGCCACATCAGCGGCGACACCGGGGAACAATTCTTCCCCGTCGATCCCCTCAGCAAGACCGCAGCAGGTGGCGCTCAGGCTGCAACCATCAGCTTCAGTCGCAACGTGGTGGATCTCGGTGCCCAGTTCGAGTTCAACTTCCTCGGCTATGGAATGGGGGCAGCTTACAAAGGGCTGTCCAGATGGACCCCCTATCTCATGGCCGGAGTGGGGCTCACCGTCGGATTCGGCGGTGGAGCCGACGCCACGGGAGGACTGAATATCCCGCTTGGCATCGGCTTCCGCTATAAACTGCGGCCGCGCCTGAATCTCGGGATAGAATGGAGCGTGCGTTTCACCACTACGGACCGCCTCGACGACAGCTCCGAAAGTACTACCAAGCTACACGACCCATACGGAATTGAGAGCGACGTCTTCAAGAACAAAGACTGTTACCAGATGTTGTTGGTCAGCTTGACCTACGACATCTCGCCAAAATATCGGAAATGCAATAATTGAACCAAAAGATATGGAATTAGATAAGACTCGTATTCCCGCTCATATTGCCATCATCATGGATGGAAACGGACGCTGGGCAAAACAGAAAGGACTGCCACGAACGGCGGGACATGTGCAAGGCGCGGAAACCGTGAGGCACATCACGGAAGAATGCGTTCGTCTGGGTGTCAAATACCTGACCCTCTACACCTTCTCCATCGAAAACTGGAATCGTCCGGTAGAAGAGGTCGGTGCACTGATGGAACTCTTCCTGAAGAACCTGGAGGAAGAGATATTCCAGAAGAACAACGTCCGCTTCCGCGCCATCGGCGACCGCAGCCGTCTCCCGGAAAAGGTCAGGACACGCATGGAAGAGGTCGAGAACGATACCGCCAAGAACGACCGGATGACTATGATTCTTGCTCTCAGCTATTCTGCCCGCTGGGAAATCACGGATGCCTGCCGTAAGATTGTCGATGAGATGATGGCTCAGCATAAGCTCGGCCACAACGAGGAAATTATCACCGAGGACTTCTTTGCACGTCATCTTCAGACAAATTTCATGCCTGACCCCGACCTCCTCATCCGCACAGGGGGAGAACAGCGCATCAGCAATTATCTCCTCTGGCAGATAGCTTATTCCGAACTTTATTTCTGTGACACCTTCTGGCCAGACTTCAACGAAGCGGAGCTACACCGCGCCATCGCGGATTTCCAAAGCCGCGAACGCCGTTTCGGCAAGACCAGCGAACAAGTACAGGAAAACCCCTCAAATTCCCTCTAAGGTACGAGGCCTTCACCCTAAATCCTATCACAAAAAGAGCTATTCAATGAATATAAATCTGAGGAAACTATTAGAGAAGGTGACCATTCCCTCACTGACCGCGAAGGTCGGGAGCGGGGCTTTGTTTTTCCTTTTCTTTTCTCTTCCCCTCTTCGCCCAGAACCAGGACCGGATTATCAATCCCGTCATCGACTACCAGCGCACTCCCCAGAAGTATTACATCGGCAATATTACCGTCGAGGGCGTGAATAACTACGACGACTACGTGCTCATCGGGCTCTCCGGACTTTCGAAGGGACAGCGCGTCACCGTGCCGGGCGAGGACATCACCCAAGCGGCCCAACGCTTCTGGAAGAACGGCCTCTTCAGCAACGTGTCTATCAAGGCTGACAGCATCGTAGGCGATAGCATTTATCTCCACATCACGTTGGCTGCCCGTCCCCGAATCTCGCAAATCAACTTCAATGGTGTGAAGAAAAGCGAGCGCGAAGACCTCGAGACCAAGCTCGGGCTCGTCAGAGAGATGCAGCTCATGCCGACCTCCCTGCAACGTGCCCGCATCTGGGGAAAGAAATACTTCGACGAGAAGGGCTACAAGAATGCTGAGATAGAGTTTGCCCAGCACGACGACCTCAGCGAACCTGGAAGGGTCATCATCGACGTGAACGTCGACAAGAAAGACAAAGTGAAGGTCAACAGCATCACCGTCGAGGGAAACGACGCCCTGCCCATTAATAAAATCAAAGGTACGCTGTTCAAGAATGGTGCCTTCAAGAAAACTCATGAACGCGGCAAACTCAGCAGCTGGTTCCGCTCCAAGAAGTTCATCGACAAGCGGTGGACAGAGGACAAGGAACGTCTCATCGAGAAGTACAACGAACTGGGCTACCGCGACGCCCGCATCGTCTACGACAGTGTTCGCCCCTTCGATGAGAGTTCAGTGGATATTAGAATCAAGGTGGAAGAAGGCCAGAAATACTACGTCCGAAACATCGAATGGGTGGGCAATACGCTCTACAGCACCGACTACCTCAGCCGCATCCTCCGCATGAAGAAGGGCGACGTCTACGATCAGACCCACCTGAAGAAACGCCTCAGCCAGGACGAGGATGCCATCGGCAACCTCTACTACAACAACGGCTACCTCTTCTACCAGCTCGACCCCGTGGAGGTCAACATCGTGGGCGACAGCGTAGACCTCGAAATGCGCATCGAGGAAAACCAGCAGGCCTACATCAGCCGCGTGAAAATCAACGGTAACGACCGTGTCTACGAGAATGTCGTCCGCCGCGAACTTCGCAACAAGCCCGGCGACCTCTTCTCCAAGGACGCGCTCGAACGCTCCTACCGCGAGATTGCGACCATGGGCCACTTCGACCCCGAAGCCATCGACTACAAGCTCGACCCTGACCCCGACAACGGCACGGTGGATCTCACCTGGAACCTCTCGCCGAAGTCCAACGACCAGATTGAGTTCTCGCTTGGCTATGGCCAGACGGGCGTCATCGGAAAGCTTGGCCTGAAGTTCAGCAACTTCTCCCTCGCCAACCTCTTCAACAAGGACGGCCTCCGAAGGGGCGTCATGCCGCAAGGCAACGGCGAGACCTTCAGCATCAGCGGACAGACCAACGGCCGCTACTACCAGGCCTACAGCATCAATTACCTCAACCCTTGGTTCGGAGGCAAGCGCCCCAACTCGCTCTCCTTCTCGGCCTTCTTCTCCAAGCAGACCGACGTCAGCGACCTTTATTATAATAGCAGCTACTACAACTCCTATTATAATTACCTCTACGGCTACGGCTCGAACTACGGCAACTATTACGAGAACTTCTACGACCCCGACAAGTACGTGAAGATCTATGGTTTCTCGCTCGGATGGGGCAAGCGACTCAGCTGGCCGGACGACTACTTCATGTTCAACGTTGACCTCAGCTACACGCGCTACAGCCTCAAGGACTGGGAGTACTTCATGATTTCTAATGGTAACTGCAACAACATCAGCCTCAACTTCAACCTGTCGCGCAGCAGTATCAGCAGCCCCATCTATCCCCGCAGCGGCTCGGAGTTCCTCTTCTCCCTCAGTCTGACACCGCCCTATTCTCTTTGGGATGGCGTCGACTACGCCAACCTGGGCACCAACTCCAGCTCCAGCCACTACATGGACGAGCTACAGGACAAGTACCGATTCATCGAATACCACAAATGGAAGTTTAAGGCACGTACTTACACTGCCCTCACCAAGGACATCAAATGCCCCGTCTTGATGACGCGCGTGGAATTCGGCCTCCTCGGCAGCTACAACAAGGACAAGCAGTCGCCCTTTGAGACCTTCTACGTTGGTGGCGACGGCATGAGCGGCTACTCCTACAACTACGCCACCGAGACCATCGGACTTCGTGGCTACGACAACGGTTCGCTGACGCCTCGTGGCTACACGGGCTACGCCTACGACCGCTTCACCCTCGAACTCCGCTATCCTTTCATCCTCAGCAACTCCACCAACATCTACGGCCTGGCCTTCGTCGAAGGTGGTAATGCATGGAACGACCTGAAGGACTTCAACCCCTTCGACATGAAGCGTTCTGCCGGTGTCGGTGCCCGCATCTTCCTTCCCATGGTTGGTCTGCTTGGTATCGACTGGGCGTACGGCTTCGATCGCGTCTTCGGCGTCAAGTCCTACGGTGGCAGTCAGTTCCACTTCATCCTCGGACAGGAATTCTAATTTGAGAATAAAGATTAAAGATAGAATAGAACATGAAGAAAGTATTATTCATCCTGCTGGCAGCTTGCGCCTTTGGCGTAGCCCAGCCCGTTTCCGCTCAGAAGTTCGTGCTCGTAGACATGGAATACATTCTTAAGAACATTCCCGCCTACGAACGCGCCAACGAGCAGTTGAACCAGATTTCCCGCAAGTGGCAGGCCGAAGTCGAAGCACTCAGTGCCGAAGCCCAGAAGCTCTACAAGACCTACCAGTCCGAGGCCGTATTCCTCAGCGCTGAACAGAAGACCGAGCGCGAGTCGGCCATCGTGGCCAAGGAGAAGGAAGCCGCAGAACTCAAGAAGAAGTACTTTGGTCCCCAAGGCGAACTCTTCAAGAAGCGCGAGAGCCTCATGACGCCCATCAACGACGAGATTTATACCGCCGTCAAGGACATCTGCGAGGCCAAAGGCTACAGCCTCGTCCTCGACCGCGCCTCCGACGCCGGCATCATCTTCGCCTCTCCCAAAATAGACATTTCGTCCGAGGTTCTTCAGAAGCTCGGCTACGGACAATAATAATTAAGAATTAAACATTAAAAGATTAAAATTAAAACTACAACCCCATTATGAAAAAGATTCTTTTCGCAGCATTCCTCCTGCTCGCACCTCTGGCCGCTTCTGCTCAGAAGTTCGGACATTTCAACGCACAAGAAATCATGGAAGCCATGCCCGAGACAGCTACCATGCGTACCGAGCTGCAGGCTCTGGCCAAGCAGTACGAGGACGAGCAGAAGCGTATGCAGGACGAACTCCAGAAGAAGTCTGAGGACTATCAGAAAGTTCAGGCCGATCTCCTTCCCAACATCCGCGAACGTCGTGAACAGGAACTCAACGAGCTGTACCAACGCTTCCAGCAGAGTATGCAGGACAACCAGCAGGCTTTCCAGAAAGCACAAATGGAGAAGTTGCAGGCCATTCAGGACAAGGTCATGACCGCCGTTAAGAAGGTTGGCGAAGAAGGTGGTTATGTCTATCTGATGGACACCTCCTCCGGTGCCGTCCCCTTCATCAACCAGAAGCTGAGCACCGACGTGGCTCCTGAAATCAAGAAGGCACTCGGCATCTGATCTCCCTAGCCTTAAAATGTACGTTGTTTAAATCATAAATCGTATGAAACACTTACGTATCGCATTGTTGCTGTGCCTCATGCCCTTCCTCGGCGTGCAGGCACAGGACGAGGCCGAGGTACTCGCCCCCAAGTTCGGATACCTCAGCTATAACGCCGTTTTCGAGCGGATGCCCGAATACCAGCAGGCACAGGAAGCCTTCGCACAGCTCAAGGCCAAATACGATGCTGAAGCTGTACACTCCGAGGAGGAGTTCCAGCGCAAGTTCGCCGAGTTCCTGCAAGGGCAGAAAGACTTCCCCGCCTCCATCATGCAGAAGCGCCAAGCCGAGTTGCAGGACCTCATGGAGAAGAGCGTCAGCTTCCGCCAGCAGAGCCGCGACTTGCTCCGTAAGGCCGAAGCCGACCTCCAGAAGCCCGTGGCCACTGCGCTCGACGAGGCCATCCAGGCCGTAGGCGCAGAGATGAGCCTCGACTTCGTCCTCAACACCGACGGCAACTCACTTCCTTTCATTAACCCGCAAGTCGGCGTCGATGTCACCAAAGCCGTGCTCGTGAAGCTTGGCATCGAACAGCCAGAAGCAGCCACGGAGCTGACGGAAGAGACCCAGCCTGAGGCAGAAAGTGAATAAGTCTCTCCTGCGTCCCTTGACCCCCATCGGCGTCTTTGACAGCGGCTATGGCGGCCTCACCGTACTGCGCGAGGTTCGCCGCTTATTGCCCAAGTACGACTTTCTGTACTTGGGCGATAATGCTCGTGCCCCTTATGGCCCGCGCAGCTTCGAGCGGGTCTATGAGTTTACGCTCCAAGCCGTCCGCCGCCTCTTCGACATGGGCTGTCCCCTCATTATCCTCGCCTGCAACACCGCCTCGGCCAAAGCCTTGCGCACCATCCAGCAGCGCGACCTCCCCCGCCTCTTTCCGCCTCCCAGTTCTCTTCCTCAATCCTCCCTCCCCACCCGCCGCGTCCTCGGCGTCATCCGTCCTACTGCAGAAGTCGTAGGCCAGCTTACCCAGACCCGTCACGTAGGCATTGTAGCCACTCAGGGCACCGTTAACAGCCACACTTACCAGCTCGAAATCGCCAAACTCTATCCCGACCTTGTCGTCACCGAGCAAGCCTGCCCCATGTGGGTACCCCTGGTGGAGAACTACGAGTTCGACACCCCCGGTGCCGAATACTTCGTACAGCGTGACATCCAGCGCCTGCTCCAGACCGACCCTGCGATAGACGCCATTATCCTCGGCTGTACCCACTTCCCCCTTTTATTAGATAAGGTTCGCGCCTGCACGCCCGCCCACGTACATCTAATTTCTCAAGGCGAGTACGTCGCCACCAGTCTCCAGGACTACCTTCGCCGCCATCCTTCCATCGACAGCCGCCTCAGTCGCGGTTCCTCGGCACAGTTCCTGACTACCGACGACCCCGCCAAGTTCTCCTCTTCCGCTACCCTCTTCCTCGGCGAGGCCGTGCAGGCACAGCAGATTACCCTTTGAGCCATAACCCTTAAGGGTTAGGCCGGGAACCCTTAAGGGTTGTAACCTGAACCCTTAAGGGTTTGGAAGTGTCTCATTAGTGGGACAACAATAATTGTTTTGAAGCTATTCTGGAGAGCCGCTGTGGTTAAAACCAGAAAGTGGAGAGCTATCCAAAGAATAAATGGGCGACAATGATGGCCGCCACGATGGAAGCCAGGTCGGCCAGTAGGCCGCAGGGTAGAGCATAGCGCGTGTTGCGGATACCAACGCTGCCGAAGTAAACGGCGAGGATGTAGAAAGTGGTGTCCGTGCTGCCTTGGAAAATACAACTAAGGCGTCCCGCAAAGGAGTCGGCACCATAAGTCTGCATACATTCGAGCATCATACCGCGTGCGCCGCTGCCGCTGAGGGGCTTCATCAGGGCGGTGGGCAGGGCACCCGTGATATCGGCATTGCCGCCACAAGCCCCGATAATCCAGCCGATGCCGTCTAAGAGCCAGTCCATGGCACCCGAAGCGCGGAAGACGCCGATGGCTACGAGGATGGCGATGAGGTAGGGGATGATGCCGACGGCCGTCTGAAAGCCTCCCTTGGCTCCCTCGATGAAAGCGTCGTAGACATTTATCTTCCTGCGCACGCCCGCAACGAGGAAGATGACGATGATGCCCAGCAGGATGACGTTAGCCACATTGGCCGAGAAGACACCCATGGCCTCGCGGGTCAGCACCTGAGAAGCCCACGCCATTCCGGCCACGATAAGCGAAAACAGAGCCAGCGTCAGCAGTACGGGGCGGTTCCAGAGGCTGATGCGCTGGATGGCACCCGTGACGGCGACACCGATAACCATGGAAATGAGCGTGGCCAGCAGGATAGGAACGAAGACGTCGGTAGGCTGGGCGGCTCCCAACTGGGCGCGGTAAGCGAGGATGCTGACGGGAACGATGGTCAGTCCGGCGGTATTCATGACCAGGAACATTATCATGGAGTTGGAAGCCGTGTCCTTGCGGGGATTCAGTTCCTGCAAGCCCTCCATGGCCTTCAGGCCCAGCGGTGTGGCGGCATTGTCCAGCCCCAGCATGTTGGCACTGAGATTCATGAAGATGTTGCCCATGACGGGATGTCCCTCGGGAATCTCGGGGAAGAGGCGGCGGAACAGGGGCGAAAGCCAGCGGGCCAGTCGTTCGACCATGCCGCCTCGTTCGCCAATCTTCATGATGCCCATCCACAGCGAGAGGACGGCGGTGAGCCCCAAGGAAATCTCGAAGCCCGTCTTGGCCGAGTCCATGGTGGCGTTCATGATGTTCGGGAACACTTCCACGTCGCCGAAGAAGGTGAGCCTGACCGCGGCCACGGCGGCGGCTATGAAGAAAAAGGCAATCCAGATGTAGTTCAGAGTCATGTTGGTTTATGGATTTACGTATTCGATGATTTGAGGATTGACAAAGCGCGGATTCGATGCTTTTGACGCTATTTGTAGTGCAAAAGTAGTAACTTTCTGGCAAAAAGTGAGGGAAGAAGAGATTTAATTCGTAAATTTGTCGCCGGAAAGGGTCACTTTATCCGCCATGAGCTGATAAAAGACCAAAAGCTTCAATTTTATCCACAAAACCCTCAACTCACTATGATAGCTTCACTCTCCAACTGGTTCTCTTCGCTCGACTCGACGATGCAGCTCTTCTGGGCTTGTGCCATCGCCGCCAGCGTAGTGTTCGTTATTCAAAACGTCCTGATGCTGATGGGACTCGGCGACATGGATTCCGATGTCGATGCCGACGTCAGTACCGACTTCGACGTCCACGCAGACATCGACATAGACGCAGGCAGCGATGCCGACGTCAGTACGGGACACTCCGGCCACGAAGGCACGCTGGGTCAGGCTGGCATCTTCTCCTTGTTCACATTGCGCAACTTCATCAACTTCTTCCTCGGCTTTGGTTGGGGTGGTATCAGTTTTTCCCCCTCCATCCAGAGCAAAGGCCTGTTGGTACTCGTGGCCTTCGGTTGCGGCCTGCTCTTCGTGGCCGTCTTCGTGGTGTTGATGCGCGCTCTGTTGAAGTTGGAGAAGAGCGGCAACTTCAAGATTCAGGACTGCGTGGGACAGACGGCCAGCGTCTACCTCCGCATCCCCGCCAACCACACGGCAGCAGGAAAGGTCCAAATCAGCATCAACGGCAGCGTCCACGAAATCAACGCCTTTACCGATAGCGACTTCCTGCCCACCGGCTCCCGCGTCCGCATCGTGAAAGTCATTGACAGCGGCTCGCTCCTCGTTGAAAAGCTTTAATCATTAAACTTTTAAACTTTAAACTAGATATATGGAACTCTACATCATCATCGTGGCAGCCGTTGTTGCCTTCTTCCTGGTCGTAGCCATCTTCAATCGCTACCGTCGTTGTCCCTCGGACAAAATCCTCGTCATCTACGGAACCAGCGCCTCTAAGGGGTCTGCCAAATGCGTCCACGGCGGTGGCACCTTCGTCTGGCCCATCATCCAAGACTATGCCTACATGAGCCTGACGCCCATCTCCATCGATGCCAACCTGACCAACGCCCTCTCTCGTCAGAACATCCGTGTTGACGTGCCCTGCCGCTTCACCGTCGGTATCAGCACCGAACCTGACTACATGCAGGCTGCCGCCGAACGTCTGCTGGGCCAGACCCCGCAGCAGATCCAGGAACTCGCCCGCGATATCCTCTTCGGTCAGTTGCGTCTGGTCATCGCCACCATGTCGATTGAGGAACTGAACAGCGACCGCGACAAGTTCTTGGAGGCTATCAGCACCAACGTCGAAGTCGAATTGAAGAAGATTGGTCTGCGACTCATCAACGTGAACGTGACCGACATCAAGGACGAGAGCGGCTACATCGAAGCTCTCGGACGCGAGGCCGCCGCCAAGGCCATCAACGAAGCCAAGGTGCGCGTGGCCGAGCAGGACAAGATTGGTGAAATTGGTAAGGCCGAGGCCGTCCGCGAGACCCGTGTCCGTACTGCCGATGCCAACGCCCAGGCCGTGAAGGGTGAGAACGAGGCCAAGGTTGAAATTGCCAACTCCGAGGCCTACCGCCGCGAGAAGGAGGCTGAGGCCGCACGCAAGGCCAACGCCGCCGAGAAGGTGCAGCAGGCCAAAGCCCTTGAAGAGGCTTACGCCGCCGAGCAGCAGGCCGAAATCGCACGTGCCGAACGCGAACGCGCCACGGAGACCGCTAACATCATCGTGCAACAGGAAATCGAGAAGCAGCGACTCATCATCGCAGCAGAGGCCGAAGCCGAACAGAAGCGTGCCATCGCACGAGGCGAGGCCGATGCCGTCTTCGCCAAGATGGAAGCCGAGGCCAAGGGTCTCTACGAGATTCTGACCCGTCAGGCACAGGGCTACGATAAGATGGTACAGGCCGCCGGAGGCGACGCCACCGCTGCCTACTCCCTCCTCCTCCTGGAAAAACTGCCCGAACTCGTCAAGACACAGGTCGAGGCCATCAAGGGCATCAACATCGACAAGGTCACCGTCTGGGACAGCGGACAGGGCGGAGCCGACGGCAAGAGCAGCACGGCCGGCTTCCTCAGCGGTCTGATGAAGAGCATTCCTCCCCTCAACGACCTCTTCGAGCAGGCCGGACTGAACCTGCCCGAATACCTGGCCAAGCACAAGGCCGAGATAGAAGAGGGCAAGACGGAATAAGAATTATACATCTGCCCACAGGGCAGAAAAGCCGAAACGGGCTGTGTCAAAATGAAGGACACAGCCCGTTTTGGTATACAAACAGGACAATTTTTCGGCAAAGTGACGTCAAATTACTTCATTTTTCATTGAATCATAAACCTTTAATCACAAATATTGCGTACCTTTGCGCCCAAAATAAACACAAGAACCCAAAACCATTTCAACAACAATCACATAAGAATTAATGGCAGAACAGTTAGAAATCAAAGAGCTGGAACAAGTGGTGGTCCGCTTCTCCGGCGACAGCGGCGACGGAATGCAGCTCGCCGGTAACATTTTCTCCACGGTCTCTGCTACCGTGGGCAACAGTATCTCCACCTTCCCCGACTACCCCGCCGACATCCGCGCCCCGCAGGGTTCGCTGACGGGCGTCAGCGGTTTCCAGGTTCACATCGGTGCCTCCAAGGTCTATACACCCGGTGACCTCTGCGACGTGCTCGTGGCCATGAACGCCGCAGCCTTCAAGACACAACTGCGCTATGCCAAGCCCAACGCGACTATCATCATCGACACCGACTCCTTCGGCCCCAAAGATTTGGAGAAGGCCGAGTTCAAGACTACCGACTACATCGCCGAAATGGGCGTAGACCCCGACCGCGTCATTGCTTGTCCCCTGACGACAATGGTCAAGGACACCCTAATGTCCCCCGCCGGAGGACAACAGGGGGCCGGAATGGACGTGAAGAGCGTCCTCAAGTGCCGCAACATGTTCGCCCTCGGCCTCGTCTGCTGGCTCTTCAGCCGTGACCTCGATGTGGCCTTCAACTTCCTGCGCGAGAAGTTCGCCAAGAAACCCGCCATCGCCGAGGCTAATATCAAGGTGATTCAGGCTGGTTATGACTACGGACATAACACGCACTCCTCCGCCATGAACGTCTATCGCATCGATTCGAAGACGAAGGTGCCGGGACGTTATATGGACATCACAGGCAACAAAGCCACGGCCTACGGCTTCATTGCTGCTGCCGAGAAGGCTGGCTTGCAACTCTATCTGGGCAGCTATCCCATCACCCCCGCAACGGACGTACTCCACGAACTCTCCAAGCACAAGAGCCTGGGTGTGAAGACGGTGCAGTGTGAGGATGAGATTGCCGGTTGTGCCTCGGCCGTGGGTGCTTCCTTCGCCGGAGCACTGGCCGTGACTTCTACTTCCGGTCCTGGTATCTGCCTCAAGAGCGAGGCTATGAACCTGGCTGTCATCATGGAGCTGCCGCTGGTCGTCCTCGACGTACAGCGCGGCGGTCCCGCCACGGGTCTGCCCACGAAGTCGGAACAGACCGACCTGTTGCAAGTGCTCTTCGGACGCAACGGCGAAAGCCCGATGCCCGTACTGGCCGCCCTGTCGCCCACGGATTGCTTCGACGCAGCCTACGACGCAGCTAAGATGGCGTTGGAGCACATGACGGCCGTCGTGCTGTTGACCGATGCCTTCATCGCCAACGGCAGCGGTGCCTTCAAGCTCCCGAACTTAGCGGAATATCCCGCCATCAACCCGCCTTATGTGCCTGAGGAGCTGAAGGGCAGTTGGACGCCCTACATGCGCGCCGAGAACGGTACCCGCTACTGGGCTGTGCCGGGTCGCGAGGGCTTCACCCACATCCTCGGCGGACTGGAGAAGGACAACAAGACGGGTGCCATCAGCACGAACCCCGAGAACCACGACCTCATGACACGCCTTCGTGCCGAGAAGATTGCGAAGATTCAAGTCCCCAACCTCGAAGTGGAAGGCGACGTCGACGACGCCGACCTCCTCATCGTAGGCTTCGGTAGCACCTATGGTCATCTTCACGCTGCGATGGACGAGCTGAGAGCCCACCCCCAGCCCCTCCCCAAGGGAGGGGAGACCGGTGCAGCTGGGAAGGCAAGTGGGAACGAATCCCCCTCCCTTGGGGAGGGGTCAGGGGTGGGCCATAAGGTCGCCCTCGCCCAGTTCCGCTACCTCAACCCGCTGCCCGCGAACACGGCAGAGGTGCTGAAGAAGTACCCGAAGGTCGTGGTTGCCGAACAGAACATGGGCCAGCTCGCCGCCTACCTCCGCATGAAGGTCGATAACTTTGTCCCCGAACAGTTCAACCAAGTCAAGGGCCAACCCTTCGTGGTCAGCGAACTCGTAGAAGCATTTAAACAACTCATTTGAGGCCCACCCCTAACCCCTCCCCAAGGGAGGGGGACTCAAGTCCTCTAAAAACGATGAGCTATTACTACCATCAAGCAGATCCAACCCTCTATTCAAAATTAAAAGATTTTGCAAAAAAGAATCGCTCCAATCCAACGGATGCAGAACGTATCCTATGGCACTATCTAAAGGATAAGCAACTTGGACATTTCAGAAGACAATATATAATAGGTGATTACATCGCGGATTTTGTATGTCTAAGGACGAATCTAATCATAGAGTTAGACGGTGGCTATCACCAATTGCCTGAACAACAAATGAGCGATGAAGCAAGGACACGATGGTTGGAATCAAGAGGATTCAGAGTAGTTCGCTTTAGTAATGACGAGTTAATCGTTGCTTCAGAGAATGTAATACAAAAGATCAAAAACTATCAAAATCTATAGTATGAGTACTAGTAATATTTATAATCCCGCTTCTCCCAAATACGTTGCAAGCGGAAACGAATCCCCCTCCCTTGGGGAGGGGATAGGGGTGGGCCCCGCATCTTATAAGAAAGGTCAACCGAGGTGGTGTCCGGGGTGCGGCGACCACTTCTTCCTGGCCAGCCTCCACAAGGCCCTGGCCGAAATCGGTGTAGCCCCCAAGGACATCGCTGTCATCAGCGGTATCGGTTGCAGTAGCCGTCTGCCTCACTACATGGCCACCTACGGCATGAATACCATCCACGGTCGTGCCGCAGCCATCGCCACCGGAGCCAAGGTTACCAACCCGAAACTCGACGTGTGGCAAATCAGTGGCGACGGCGACGGCCTGGCCATCGGCGGTAACCACTTCATCCACGCCAACCGCCGTAATATTGACTTGAACATGATTCTGCTGAACAACCGCATCTACGGTCTGACGAAGGGTCAGTACTCGCCCACCAGCCCGCGCGGTTTCGTCAGCAAGAGCAGCCCCTACGGCACCGTCGAAGACCCGTTCCGCCCCGCCGAGCTGTGTTTCGGCGCACGCGGTCATTTCTTTGCCCGCGCCGTGGCCACCGATGCCCCCGGCACCGTCGAGGTGTTGAAGGCCGCACATGCCCATAAGGGTGCCAGCGTGACGGAGATTCTGCAGAACTGCGTCATCTTCAACAACGGCACGCACGACAGCGTCTACGACAAGGAAGGCCGCAAGAAGAACGCCATCTACGTGCGCCACGGCGAGAAGCTGGTGTTCGGCGAGAACAACGAGTTCGGCCTCGTACAGCAGGGCTTCGGCCTCAAGGTCGTGGAAATTGGCAAGGACGGCTACACGCTGGACGACATCCTCGTCCACGATGCCCACTGCGAGGACAATACGCTGCAACTGAAGCTGGCTCTCATGGGCGACGGCGACGGTTTCCCCATTGCCCTCGGTGTCATCCGCGATGTGGACGCTCCGACCTACAACGACGCCGTAGAAGCTCAGATTGCAGAAGTCAGCGCCTCCAAGAAGTACCACAGCTTTGCAGAGCTGTTGGAAACGAATGACATCTGGGAGGTGAAGTAAACGCAGAAAAAGTCTGTTGTAGAAATTACCATCACCCGTCACCTTTTCCATTCAATCAAATCATCTTCATCGAATAATGTGGTGAGGGTAAGGTGACGGTGAGGTTCTCATGTAAACGCCTACAGGCAGGGGTAATAACCCCTGCCTGTAGTCTTATCAGCCTTTTGATACAAATCATTCGTCCGCTCTTACCTATTATTCCGTGACCTTGGAATGATTATTCCATGACTATGGAATGATTGTTCCATGGTCATGGAATAATTATAAAAGCCATACTGGTAGAAATCACTTGCTGGATGTTACAGGAAAGACACCGCCATGCAAACAGGAGATATACAGCTTCTGCGCATAAAACGAATCCAGCGCCCTGCACTTTTCTTCCGAATTGTTTGGGACGAAAGGCATTTGTGTATAACTTTGCAGCGGCAAACCAATAAAATAGTTTCCAAGAAACAGACAGCAACAGACGAGATGGAATGAGCGGCGTGCCAGGCATATTTCTTAAAGTTTGTGCAACTTTTCGATAGACAAGTAATTTACTATTAGACTATATTAGACATAAAAATGGATATGAGACTAACAAACAAAAGGACACATTTTGCAGGCACGGCAATCTTGCTTGCGGTGGCTGCAATAGTATTTGAAGGTTGCATTTCTTTAAAGAAATACAGAATCCAGGCCATTAGTGTGAAGTCAAACCCTGATGCAAGTATCTTTTGGGCTGACGGGGCTAAGGCTCAAACAAAACGCAACTATACATTACTAATAAGAGGTCAAGCTGTCAAGAACAGGTGGAGCACTGATGCCAACGGAAATGGCGTCATTTATGTTTCAAAGCATGGTTACAAGGCTGAGAAGGGAAAAATCATTATTGCAAAGGCTGGATATGAACCGCAGGAATTCAAGCTGAAATGGAACTTGAAGAAAACGCAGACTTTTATTTTGTCGAATTCTGCCAAATATCATGCCCATGACTACTACGCCCTGGCTCACGAGGCAACTTCAGACAAGAAGAGGGTTGAACTTTTGCGAGCCGCTATGTTCCACGATCCGGAGAACGACGAAGGAGTGGGACTATTAGCAGCAAACGAACTTGCCAAGTGGGAATATTGGGACAAGAACTATACGGAAGCAATGGCATACGTCCAAACAGCATTGAAGATGAATCCAACCGACTCCACCGTACAGGCCAATATCCAAGCCATTAACCAAGTGTTTTTGGCAAAAGCGGAAAAGCGTCGCCAAAGGATAGAGCGTATGCAGCGGTACAATGAGAATGCACAGGCTTGGCTGCAATGGGGGCGAGCAACGTCTGCGCAACTATCCAATCAGCCCACAAGTGGCGGCGCAACGACATCAAACTATATCAGCGGGGCAAACAAAGTGAAGAAGGGGACATCAGTAGCGGGTGCATTGAGTTCGCAACGTGAACACAGGGCATACAATGATGCCGTTTCTCAGTTGAGCCGCATGAAGACAGGTCTTGACCCTTACGATGATGCCATGCGCAGGCGGATTCAAGGGCAAATGCGTTCGATGCGCAAAAGCGACAAGTCTATAAAAAAAGACCCTCTAGAAGATTGGGATGGAACAAAATAGTAACCAATAATCCGTTTAATTCGTTGTTATCAAAAGCGCGCGCACACAATGGTTGGGTTCTCCGTCAATCTCCATCATTACACGAATTATCACAAATAAACCCACCAATTATCCATGTGCCAGCAACTCTTCTCGGATTCGAGCGAAGGGTACGCTGTCCAGACTCTTGAAATCGCCCATCTCGATGCCACCAAGTTCAAAGCTCATCACGGCGGGGTAGTCACCGCAAGTTGCCAATACGTCGGAATGTCCTCCAGAAGCAGAGCGGTCGTTCCAACCGAGGCCATAGAAAGGATCGTCCTGATGTCCAAACATGATGCCACGGGTGTTGAGGCTTTGCAGGCGTCGGAGCAACATTTCACGACCTATACTATATGAGTTCACTGGGTAAAGTGGCTGTATCGCAGGAACTTTGGTTTGCGTGGCCTTTGTGCGGCCGAGGGGTACTATCTTCAAGTTATCAAAATATGGGGTAGAGACGCGGCGCTCTTTCAAAGGAGCTATCAAGCCTGCCATACCCTTGCCGTAGTGATCCGATGTGGCCTTAACCACTTCGATTCCATCGACGAAACCCGAGATGCGGTCGCCTTCGAAACGAAGCTTGAGGTTGTACCATTGCAGAGCCGTTATGCCGCTTACTTCTTTCTCGTCCAGCGTGTATTCACCGCCAACTTCTACGTCCTTTCGGGCGAGGATGATGGCTTGCTGTTCCTTGTCGCCGATGAGTTCCTTCTGGTCGCGCTTTCCGCGAGTGAGGACGAGTGTCACCTTCCCTTTGTCGTCCATCTTCAGATAGTAACCCTTGGCCCAAATGCCGTAGCCGGAACCCACGTCGCAGAGGCGTCCCATCACCCCAGCCTCGTCGCCGGGATTCAGATATACGTCGGCACTGACTTCGTAGTCCTGCCAGTCTGCATCGCCCAGGATGGTGTAGTGGTGCCATTCGGGTGCCCAGCTAAGGGTGTGGGAGCCGACGGTTTGGCGAAGACAGGTGGTAGAGTTTAGGGTTGAGGGCTTAGTGTTTGGAGTGGGGATGGGCCTAAGCTCAAAGCACCCTATCAAGTCTGCCAGATAATGAGGCAGATAGCCCCACTCGGAAGGATTCTTGTACTGCTCAAAGTCATCCTCGTAGGGGATGGGGAAAGGCTTTGAGGCGGGAATGTCG